>ERZ746981.27-NODE-27-length-171470-cov-31.413062_pt1 | contig 171470 bp, 148 predicted proteins | sample MGYA00374948_ERZ746981 | MGnify/ENA primary metagenome ERZ746981 (study PRJEB28757, sample SAMN06711160) | food metagenome | host: microorganism | place: China:Harbin | collected 2017-01-30 | study: EMG produced TPA metagenomics assembly of the Analysis of... | reverse complement strand
CCCTATGTTTGGGGTTTCATGGTGTCTCGTGATGTTTTTATGAAACTATGATTTCAGTATTATTAAATCTGTATATTGGTCATTTGTGAAAATAAATTAGTACTTGTGAAGTTATTTTTACGTGACCTGTTGATATTTATTGCGCTTATTTTATAAATAACTATCGATAATATTTCAAATTATTCATGGTTCATGTAAAAAATAATAGTGGTTTCATTTGTTTATGAAATTTAATTACCTTGATAATACATTTGCGTATAGGGGGTCTATGTTTCTAAAAACGGGCGTTTCATGATGGATATAGACTGTCCACGTATGATGAATCCAGAATGCGGTATCATCCATATATGAAGCATATCTTCATAATACCCTTAATATATAAGGAAAATATTGAAACGATATGGGTATGAATTAACGAGATTCGTCCTGTTTTCAGATATTGATATAAGATGCGGGAACATACCGTTGTTTTTATGACACAGGGACGGATGTTATCGTAATGGCGGCACATACAGACCATATCCGCAGTGACGCTACTGCCGATAGCATCTGTGCATAGCATGCGCGCACTCAGTTTTCTGGTGGTTATGTCCTGACGTAGCACAGTGGTTCTTCCTCCCTGATGTGCTTCATCACCGATTTTGCCGATCAGGCTGATATTCTGCCGGTGGCGCTACGGTTGGCTTTGCCGCAGTTTTCAAAACCGGATTATGGCATGCCGCCGATCCAGCCTGAAACAGCACATGTCGGAGAGATCTCCGTCCCATGAAATGATATGTTCCCCACGTATCGCACCGCTATCGTGAAATACTGGTGCAAGTCCGGTCATGGCCGCAGCTTCGGTCGCTGCCATACTGCTGAGTTCTGGCTTTTCTGCGCGAAACATGGCGACTGATACCGGGCCGATAGCAGGGATGGAACGGACAAGCCATGCTTTGGCATAGAGTTCTGCTGCCTCTGCGATGACGTCTTCAATTCGTTGTTCAAGCGCGGTGATCTGGCTTTCAGGAAACGCTTTAAGACTGTTGTCCATATCCTTTATCCGCAACCACATCATCATCGACGAGACCGGGTTTGTGGACGGTCATTGTTCCGACAACTCCCATAAGCTTTCCGGGGAAACGGCCCGGTTGGACGCCAGCCAGACGATATTGTCGTGCGATGTAAGAGATCATTGCCTGTTCCTGTTACCAGCATACTTGCCGCCGGGGATGGTGCCTGAACGTCGTTGCAATACGATACGGTCTCGTCTATGTGGGCCATAACGGCTGCGTTCTGCCGCCGGGTTCCGGAAATGATTGAGGGTGGTCGGTATCCATGCAAACCAGACATACTGGCAGTGAGGGCGTGGGCTATGTGCAGCCGCCATCCTTCCTGACCACCATTTTTCATCCGGTCCCGCACAGTAAAGACAGCGCTCCCTCGGGCCAGCGCTCCACGCCCGCCGTAAAAAAAACAGGTAGCGCTTCGGGCCTGATCCTGCTCTGCCTGCTGCTGTTGCTCTCCGCCTGCCATAAAAAGGCAGCAGTGGAGGAAGTCCGGCCTGTCCGCTCCGTCATTGTCGAACCTGCGCCCGATGCAAATGGGGAGGTTGTAACAGGACAGGTCGCGGCCCACCGCTCCATCAATCTTGCTTTCCGTCTGCCCGGCAAGGTCGTGGAACGCACGGTGTTGGCAGGCAGCGTCGTGCATGCGGGGGATGTGCTGGCGCGGCTGGATGATGCAGTGCCACAGCAGACGTTGCGCACCGCGCTGGCCGAAAATGCTACGGCACGGGCGGCGCTGGAACAGGCTGCCCCCCTGAAACAGCGCGCTGCGGCCCTGCTGCCGGTGCAGGCCATTTCGCGCAATGATTATGATGATGCGGTTCGTCGATACAAAACCGCGCAGGATCAGGTGCAGGCCACGCAGGCACAGGTACGTGTGGCGCAGGAACAGCTTGGATATACCCGCCTTGTGACCCCGGAGGACGGCATCGTGACCGACCGGCTGGTGGAAGCAGGAGAGGTGGTGGCGGCAGGCCAACCGGTGCTGCGCATGGCGGCCAATGACGGGCTGGATGCACAGTTCGACATGCCCGAAGCCCTCGCGCAGTCCCGTCTGGCCGTGGGTATGTCGATGAAGGTATGTCTGGACGCGGCCCCCGTGGTCTGCGCGCCCGCCGCGATCTACGAAATCGCACCCGATACCGATCCACTGACCCGCACTTATCATACAAAAGCGCTGCTGCATGCCACGCGGGACATGATGCCGTTGGGGGCGGTGGTGACGGGGCATCTGTCCGTACCATCAGCGCCAACCGTTCATCTGCCACCTGCCGCCCTGACGACACAGGATGGCAGACCTGCGGTATGGATCATTGCCCCTGACACGCTGCGCGTATCCCAGCGCCCCGTCACCATCGCACGCTACGGCACCGATGACGTGGTGATCGCATCCGGCCTGAATGACGGGGAGCGGGTGGTGACAGCAGGCGTGCAGGCGCTGTATCCGCAAGAAAAGGTCAGCCTGCTGGATGAATCCGATGTCCGCCCCTGAGCCACGCGCGCCGGGGGGCATAAACCTGTCTGACTGGTCCATCCGCCACCGTGCGCTGGTCCTGTTCTTCATGATCCTGATCGGTGTTGCGGGCATCCAGTCCTACTTCAGGCTGGGCCGGAATGAAGACCCACCCTTTACCGTCAAGACCATGGTGGTGGAGGCGTTCCTGCCCGGTGCGTCGGTGGAGGAAACCACCCATCAGCTAACCGAACGCATCGAAAAAAAGCTGCAGGAAACGCCCGACCTCGATTACGTCAAGAGCTATACGCTGGCGGGCAAGACCACGATTTTCGTCAACCTGCTGTCGGGTGCGCCCAAGGCGCAGGTGCCCGATATCTGGTACCAGGTGCGCAAGAAGGTGGGCGACATCAGGGCCCAGTTGCCGCAGGGCACGGTCGGCCCGTTCTTTGATGATGAGTTCGGCGATACCTACGGCATCATCTACGGCTTTACCGCCGACGGGTTTTCCCATCGCGACCTGCGCGACTATGTCGAGACGGTGCGCGACGAACTACTGCATGTGCCTGATGTCGCCAAGATCGACACGCTGGGCGCGCAGGACGAGAAGATCTACGTCGATTTCTCCACCCACCACCTGGCCCGGCTGGGCATCAACGGGGCGACGATCGCAGCCGCCCTTCTGGCGCAGAACGCCACGGTGCCATCCGGCGTCATTGATACCGGACGCGAGCAGATACAGGTCCAGCCGACCGGGCAGTTCGGGTCGGTGGCGGATATTGCCAACGTTACGGTCTATGCGGGCAACCGCAAGGTCCGGCTGGGCGACATTGCCACCATCACCCGCACCTATTCCGATCCGCCGCAGACCATGTTCCGTGTCGGCGGGCATGATGCGATTGGGCTGGCCCTGTCCATGCGCAGCGGTGGCAACGTGCTGGAACTGGAAAAGAACATCACGGCCAAAATGGCCGAACTGCACGCCCGCATGCCCATTGGCATCGAGGCGCATCTGGTCGCCAACCAGCCCAAGGTCGTGCATGACGCCGTAGGCGATTTTACCGAGGCGCTGTTTGAAGCCATCGTCATCGTGCTGGGCATCAGTTTCCTCAGCCTTGGCGCGCGCGCGGGCACGGTGGTGGCGTTCTGCATACCCTTCGTGCTGGCGGTGGTGTTCGTATGCATGAAGCTGTTCGGCATCGACCTGCAGCGCGTCTCGCTCGGCGCGCTGATCATTGCGCTGGGCCTGCTGGTCGATGACGCCATGATTACGGTGGAAAGCATGGTCAGCAAGCTGGAGGAAGGCTGGACCCTGACGCGGGCTGCGACCTATGCCTATGTCTCGACCGCGTTCCCCATGCTGACCGGAACCCTTGTGACCGTGGCGGGATTCATCCCGGTCGGGTTCGCGAAAAGTGTAGCGGGGGAATACACGTTCTCCCTGTTCGCCGTGGTAGGCATGGCGCTGATCGCATCATGGTTCGTGGCCGTGCTGGTGGCCCCGCTGGTGGGCGTGACCATTCTCAAACAGCGTCCGGCAGCAGCGCCCCATACCCCGCCGGAAGGGCGGCTGTTACGCGTATTCAGCCGGGCGCTGCTGTTCACCATGCGCCGGCCGCGTGCGACCGTGCTGGCCAGCCTTGCGGCGCTGGTCGTGGCCATTGCGCTTTCCCCCTTGGTGCCCCGGCAGTTCTTCCCGGCATCCGACCGGCCGGAACTGCTGGTTGACCTTTCGCTGCGGCAGGGTGCATCGATCAGGGCGACTGCGGATGTGTCGCACCGTCTGGACGCCGTCCTGCGCAATGATCCCGATATCGATCACTGGAGTTCCTATATCGGGCGCGGGGCCGTGCGCTTCTACCTGTCGCTTAATGAGCAGCTTCCCAACGACTTTTTTACCCAGACCGTCATTGTCGCAAAAAGCGCCGCGGCGCGTGACCGGCTGCGCAGGCGGCTGGATGTGGCCTTGAGCCGCGACATGCCCGATGTGGTGCATGGGCTGTTTCCGCTGGAACTCGGGCCGCCGGTGGGCTGGCCGGTACAGTACCGCGTCATGGGCCGCGACCCGGATCGGGTCTGGCATTACGCGCATGACGTGGCGAAGATCATGGCCGACAGCAACCAGTTGCACATGGTCAATTTCGACTGGGGTGATCCCGCGCGCAAGCTGAAGATCGACGTGCGGCAGGATGAGGCGCGTCGTCTGGGCCTGTCATCCGGCGCGATTGCGCTGGCCATCAATTCGGCAGTGACCGGGCTGACGGCGACACAGGTGCGCGACAGCATCTATCTGGTCGATGTCGTGCTGCGCGCCAACCATGCCCAGCGCCTGTCGATCGAGGACCTGCGCAACCTCGACATCCGCCTGCCCAATGACCAGACGGTGCCCTTGTCCACCGTGGCCAGCGTCTCCTACATCGAGAACTATCCCCTGATCTGGCGCCGTGACCGGCTGCCGACCCTGACCATACAGGCGCAACTCCCTGACGGGGTGCAGGCGGATACGGCCGTGGCAACGCTGGCCCCGAAAATCGCGGCCTTCAACGCGGGCCTGCCATCGGGCTACCATGTCGCGGTGGGCGGCACGGTGGAGGAAAGCGCCAGATCACAGAAATCCGTCATTGCCGTCGTGCCACTCATGGTCCTGGTCATGCTGGGCGTGCTGATGATCCAGTTGCAGGACTTCAGGCGTCTTGCACTGGTCATCAGTGTTGCCCCCTTCGGCCTGATCGGAGTGGTGGGTGCCCTGTTCCTGACCCAGAACCCGATGGGGTTCATCGCCATGCTGGGGCTGGTGGCGCTGATTGGCATGATCATCCGTAATTCGGTCATTCTGGTGCACCAGATCCAGATCGAGAAGGATCTGGGGCAGTCCGAATGGGATGCGGTGATGAATGCCGCCAGGATACGCTTCCGCCCCATCATGCTGACTGCTGTTGCGGCCATCCTTGGCATGCTGCCCATTGCGTCCAGCGTGTTCTGGGGGCCGATGGCCGATGTCATCATGGGCGGCCTTGCCGTAGCCACGGTGCTGACGCTGATTTTCCTGCCTTCGCTGTACGTGCTGTGGTTCAGGGTGAAGGAAACGCCATCGCCGCAGGTTGAGGGAACCGTCCGATGAAATGCACCCCGATCCTCCTGCTCCCCATGCTGCTGGCAGGCTGTGCGTGGCTTGCGCCGACCTATCACCGACCGCAGATGCCCATGCCCGATAAATGGGGCACGCAGCAGGCTGCTACCGTACCAGATGGCGGCGAATGGTGGCGCAGCTATGGTGACCCGGTTCTGGATGCGCTGGTGGCGGAAGCGCTGAAGAACAATGACGACCTTGCGCTGGCGGGTGCGAAACTTCAGCAGGCGCGGGCACAGTATAAATATGCCTTCGCCAACCAGTTGCCCTCCATTTCGGTTGCAGGGTCAGATGCCTATGGTCGCCTGCACCTGAACGATGACCTGCCTGTCGCGCACAAGATGAGCAATCTTGGCTTCGTCGGCGGCATGCTGAATTATGAAGCGGATTTCTGGGGCAAGAATGCCAGCCTGAGCAAGGCGGCAAAGGCGGGGGTGAAGGCGGCAGGTTATGGTCACGCGGCGGCCCGACTGTCCATCGCCGCAGCTACCGTAAAGCTGTATTTCAGCCTGCGCGCGCTGGATCGGCAACGCGAGATCCTGCAACAGACCATCGAGACCCAGACGGCGCTCCTGGCGCTTGTGCAGCGCCAGCATGAAGTGGGCGCGGTGGACGCGCTGGTGGTGCAGAATGTAACCGAGCAGCGTGACGCCGCACAGGCTGCCCTGCCGGATGTGGAGGACCAGCGTGGCAAGGCGGAAAGCGCGCTGGCCGTCATGCTGGGCCGCTCGCCCCAGCAGATCATCGGGCAGATAATGGAGCGGGGCAGGGACATAGACGCGTTGGCAATCCCCATCCCCACACCGCCGGAAATCCCTTCCACCCTGCTCGAACGCAGGCCGGACATCGCCATGCATGAACAGACGCTGATCGCCAGCAACTTCAATATCGGCTTTGCGCGCGCGGCCTATTTCCCCACCATCTCGCTGGCCAGTCTGGCGGGGGTGAACAACATCGACATAGACAACCTGTATCGCGCCACCACGCGGTCATGGACGCTGGCGGCCTCCATGGCGGCACCGGTGATGGATTTTGGCCGCACGTCCAGTGGTGTCAAACTGGCAAAAGCCGAGAAGAATGAGCAGGTCATCCTGTATAAGCAGAGCATCCGCACCGCCTTCAGGGAGGTGCATGACGCCCTGCTGGAACAGAACAATGCCCATGAGCGCGAACAGGGCGATGGCGACAAGGAAACAGCCGCCGAAAAAACCGTTGAACTGACGCGGTTGCGGCTGGAACACGGCTATTCCAGCAGGCTGGATGTGCTTTCCGCACAGGTACTCGCGCAGCAGGCGGAACTGGCGCATACGACAGCACTCCTGTCCAGCCTTGATGCGTCGGTTGACATGTACAGGGCAATAGGGGGTGGATTTGATACCAGGGCCCCGCAGGACAGGAAACAGAAATAACAGCGGGTAGGAGCCTGCCCGCCAACCTGTAATAGATCAGGCGGTCCGGCTACGGATACGTGCCGGGAAAAACCGGCCCCTTCTTTTACTGGCTCCGTCTGTCGCGCGGGCCGGAAGCGGGGGCCGCCAGTATGCCCGTCATGAATGCATGCCAGGCCAGGTTGAGATAATTATCCCGCTCATCTGCCGTCGTCAGGATCCTGCGCCCGAACAGCATCTGCTGGTGGGGACCGCCAAGGCAGAGCGTGGCAAGCATCTGGCTGGTTTCTTCAAGGTCACAATCCGCCTTCAGAAGGCCCGCCCTGGAGACAGCGGTCAGGAGCTTGCAGGTCAGTTTTTCAAGCGGATCAAAGATATGGGCACCGGCATGGTTCACCAGATCCGGAAAACGCCATCCTTCCGCGATGAAGGTGCGGCTCAGCGAGAGCGTTTCAGGGCTGAGGATCAGGTCAAGCAGCATCCGCATGGTTTTGTACAGCGCCTGTAACGGATCGCTGGAAACCATTTCATCTGACGGGGACGCAGCGAGCAGGAAACTGTTTCCCAGTTCGGAAATGACTGTCTTGAAAAGATTTTCCTTAGAAGGGTGCCGCCGATAGATGGTCTGCTTGCCGACCCTGGCCACGGCCGCGATCTGTTCGACCGATGTGGCCGCGTAACCTTGTTCTCCAAACAGTCGGGTGGCGGTTTTCAGGATAAGGGCATCCAGTTCTTCCGACATGCGACTGTCGGGCCGACCTGCAAATTTCCTCCTTCTGTCCTGATCCGCCATTAGACCTCCTGTCTGCGATCCCTTCCGATTATAGGTGACGAACCCCTCTCGCAAGGGCTTTTGACAGGGTCGACATCCCGTTCAGAGCAGAAAGAAGGCATCATCCTTTTCGCCTGAATTCCATGAATAACGGATCCAAACGACGGTCAAGGGTGTTGGTTTTCACGGAGAAGTGGGCTCTTCCGCAAAGTGTGTGGTGTGAGGGCTTGTGCTGCGGCAGAGAAGTTAGGTCCTGAGTCTCGGGCTCGTAAGCATTCATCGTAGCCAGATAATACTCCATGCAAGATCGGCAAATCCTTTGGATGCAGGAAGGGTTTTCCTGCATGACAGGGTGCATCCTGTGGAAAGATCGGGTCTGTTGCAGAAGCATTCAACCTGCTGCCGCTCCCGATAGGACTTTCAGTGGATTGGAGATGCGGCAAGCGAGTGGGAACGGGACTATTTCAACCGGTAGGGGACCTGTCGGCGCAGGTGGTCCAGCAGTGGGCGGAACTTGCCCACACAACTGCAATACTGACCAGCTTTGAAGCATCCGTTGATCTGTACCGGGCAATAGGCGGGGCATTCAATATCAATACCCCGGGAACAGGAATCTGAAATAAGTTATGGATTAAGGAGGAAATGTTTGGGATCTGCCTGTTGCAGGACAGGATGAAACGGATCAGCCGCCACGCCGATCCATCTTTATGGGCGAACGCACCAGAAGAATGGACAGCAGTGCCGCACAGACCAGCGCTGCCGCACACATGTACCAGGCCATGTCGAAGCTGCCGGTATAGAATACGATGTATCCGGTTAGAATGGGGGCAAGTAATCCGAGGGAGTTGCTGCATGTGAGCGTGACACCCGTTATCGTGCCGATTTTCTGTCCGTCTTCCACCAGATCTGTCAGCAGTGCTGTATTGGCGCCATTAGCCGCAATCAGGCAGGCCAGAGAGACGGAAAGCACGACAAGGATCGGGGCCATGGTATGGAAATGGGGCAGCAGTCCGATTGTCGTGGCCCCGGCAAGGCAGGTCGCGACAATATAACGCCTGCGCGGCGGGTAGATGCCACGGCGGAAAACAACATGTTCAAATATCCGGCCAATGATGACAGCGCCGAATGCAGCGACAAGATAGCATAAAGCGGTCCGTGTGCCGGTTCCGGTCGTATCGATGTGCAGTTCATGAATGAGATAGAGCGGCATCCATGACATGACCAGAAAGTTGAGGTAATTCTGGGTGCACTGCACGGCAAGTATGCCGAGGAACGAAGATGACCGGAACAGGCTTCTTATTTCCGGGACCGAGACCGGTGCTCTGCGTGCTGTAACGGTTTTTTCTGTTGGGTTGCGGTAAACCAGCCACCATACAATGGCCCACAGGATGCCGATGCAGCCAAGGGCCATGAATTCGAAACGCCAGCCGAACAGGGTAATGAGGTAGGCCCCGGCAATCGTACCGCCTGCAAGGCCCAGCTGCATTCCCGTCAGCAGCACGGTCATGACGGAGCCACGTTCCTTTGGCAGTGCCCAGTTACGGACGACCGTAGCCCCGACACCGAAGGTCGGAGCCTCACCCACGCCCAGAAGGACGCGGGTCAGCAGGAACTGGGAAATGTTCTGCACCATGCCGCCCAGCAGCATGGCAAATGACCACAGCCCTACGGCAAGGCTGCCGATAAGGCGGCCACCCACCATGTCCAGCACAATGGTTGAAGGCAGGTTGAGCAGGAAATACGACCACAGGAAACTGGATGAAACCCAGCCCATCTGCACGGGTGTCAGTGAAAACTCTTTTCCCATTGTCGGCAGCGCAATGGAAAGCGCTGCACGGTCACCATAGCTAATGACATACATGAGGAACACGAGGAAGAAGAACACATAGCGGGAAGGAATGGTATGCCTGCTTCGTGTGCCGATAGCGGATTCACCTGTTGTCACGCTGTAGGACTCCTGAAGAAGTACCGTGGATTCAAGAAAAAAGGCGACCAGTCATGGTGCAGGCCTGTGTGCCGTTACGGTTGCGTGCCCGAAGCCGTGTCCATCGTTCCGGCCACCACGGCGGGGCGTTTTGCGGGGCGGTCATGACGGAGCATCCAGACACCTGACCCGATGATCAGTAGTCCACCCAGCACCATGGCAGCGCCTGGCACCTCACCAAATCCGAACCATCCGATCAGTGCGGCCCAGAGCAGGCCCGAATAGGCAAAGGGACCGATGGCCGACACCTGAGCGGAGGCAAAGGCTTCCGTCTGCAACACCTGCGCAATGCCAGCAAAGGCTCCGACGGCGACAAGACATGCGGCAGCGGTCAGCGATGGTGTCGTCCAGATGAAGGGCAGGGGAAGTGCGGTCATGGCCGTCATCAGGATTGCCTGCCACAGGGCGATCGTGGTGCTGGCCTCCGTTGCGGAAAGCTGCCGGATCTGCATGGTTGTCAATGCGCCCACCGCGCCCTGGGCCAGGGCCACGGCACAGGCCCAGTTGGGCACGGATGTGGCGCTGCCATGCAGCAGCCCCTTGCCAAGGGCTACGACAATAACGCCCGAAAACCCGATTGAAACCGCAATCCAGCGCTGTAGCGACGGTCTTTCGTGCAGCAGCGGAATGGACAGCAGGACCAGAAACAGGGGTTGCGTATAGGAAAGCACCTGCTGTTCCGCCAGCGGCAGCCGCGTTACGGTGACCACCACCATGATCATGCTGATAAGTCCCACCACGGAGCGTAGCAGATGACCGCCGAAGTGATGGGTTTTCAGTACTATCGTGGTGCGCGCTGCTATCATGAGGACAAACGGCAGCGAAAACAGATTGCGGAAGAAGATGATTTCAAGGGCTGGCAGGTCTGATCCCGTCAGCTTCTGCAGGGCATTGAGGGCGGCTGTGAAAAAAGTCGCCGATGCAAGAAGTAACGCACCGCGTTTCAGGTCATGCTTCATTTTATTCGTACCTCGATGCACGACATGGTCGCGGATGCGCCGCATGCAGGATTAATAGTCGCAACAGCCCTTTTTATTTTCATGTTACGTTAACGTAACGCAGCATGCGCATTCCGGGTCATAGCAGTTTGTTTCGTCGTAATAAGGAATTCTTATGGGTGGAGGCCGGGATCAGTCCCTGATCTGGTGCGCCGGGGTCATGACGCCGCCACTGGCTTCGATTTCCGCCCGGATCGCGCGCGCAAGTTCCAGGGAGCCGGGCGTGTCGCTATGCACCAGAATGGACTGCGCCTTCACCGGCAGGCGTGCCCCGTCGATGGTTGTGACGGATGCATCTTCCAGAAACTGGCGCACGCGGGCGCGGACTGCATCAAGGTCGTGAATGACGGCGCCGGGCTGGCCGCGGGGGACCAGCGTGCCCGCTGTTGTATAGGCGCGATCGGCCAGAAACAGCGTCTGGGCGCGTAACCCGGCCTTTTCCGCCGCGCGTTCGGTCAGTTGGCCGGACATGCAAAAGACGGTCAGATCCCGATCCAGTGCGGCGATGGCGCGTGTAAGCCGCAATGCCAGACCTTCATCCGCATTGGCCATGTTGCCAAAAGCGGCATGGTAGCTGACATGAGTCACGCGATGGCCGTGGCGCGCGGCAATGCCCTGTAACGCCCCGATCTGGTAGGTCATCATGGCTTCCATATCCGCATCGGATACGGCCATTGCCCGTCGTCCAAATCCGATCAGGTCCGGCAGTCCGGGATGGGCGCCGATACCAACCCCTTTTTCCTTCGCAAGCCGCACGGTGCGATCCATTATCGCATAGTCACCCGCATGAAAGCCGCAGGCGATGTTTGCCGATGTGACGGTATCCATCAGGCCGTCATCATCAGCTATGCGCCAGCGCCCGAAGCCTTCGCCCATATCGGAATTGAGATCGATCTTCATGCCTTGTCTCCGGGCTTGGCGCCATTGCGGCGCTGGGCGGATTTGCGATAGTGGGTCACCATCATGCGCAGGTTATTCAGATAGGACCGGATCGGATCCATGGCGGCTACGCCCTGCTGATGGCTGCACTCATGGAAGCGGATGCGTGCGCCGATGCGCGCCTGTCCCAGTCGCCACAGGTCTGCTTCGATGACCGTGGCAATGCGGGGATACCCACCCGCCGTATTGGCATCGGCAAGCTGCACAATGGGTTCGCCCGCAGGCGGAACCTGCACTATGCCGGGAACAATACCGTATGAACGCAGTTCGATCGGGTGGTGCAACCGCAGCGCCTCACCGCTCAGGCGGTATCCGACGCGATTGCTCTGTGGCGTGATGCGCCACTCGGCCGTCCACAGCCGTTCATGGGATTCGGGTGTGAAAAGGGCATAATCGGTGGCGGGAATGGCGCGCAGGTTGATGACGCGCCCGTCGGAACTGTCCCCTACATCATCCATAATGGCGGAGGGAGGACAGGCACCATACCCGGATACGAGAGTACTATCGGCTGCGATCGTGAGTGTATCGCCCGCTTCAAGCGGCCGGCCGTCCATCCCGCCAAATCCGCCCCGTAGCTGGGTGCTGCGTGATCCCAGCACCACGGGCACGTCAATCCCGCCGGCAACGCAGACATAACCGCGCGCACCTTTTCGGGGCGGTCCAACCCGCACGACCTGACCCGCTGCCGCCGTTTCAACGGACCATGGCAGGACGGGGCGGCCATCCAGTGTGATATCCGCGTCAATACCCGTGACGGTAAAGCTGGTGGCGGTTTCGAACCGCAGGACGAACGGATAGGTCTGAAGTTCAATACAGGCATCGCCGGGCTGGTTTGCCAGCAGGATATTGCCGACCTGCAGCGCCACGGGGTCCATGACCCCGGATGAACCAACGCCAAGGTTGCGGTAGCCCGGTCGGCCCAGATCCTGCACCGTGTTCAGTGCTGATGTTTCAAGGATCGTAATCACAGTTCTATGCTTTCCGGATAAAAGCGGATGCGATCGCCGATCGCGAACAGGGCAGGGGGCGTGCGGTGCGGGTCGAACTGGCAGATTTCGGTATAGCCGATGGAATTCCAGCCATTCGGCCCCGTCAGCGCGGAAATGCCTGCCTGGGCGCCGCCGATGGTAACCGTCCCGGCCAGCATCTTGAGCGATGGCACGGCCTTGCGCGGCGTGGCAATGCGTGGGTCCAGCCCATGCAGATAGCCAAAACCGGGCGCGCTGCCGATGGCGCATACCGTGTATTCGCTACCGTGATGGATGGAAATCACGTCCTGCGCGGATAGGCCGGCATGGGCAGCTACGGCAGCCAGATCTTCCCCCAGCGCGCCGCCATAGCGGACGCCGATTTCAAACAGGCGGCCTTCAATATGGCGTTCGGGCAATGTTTCCCACGCATGGCGCAGCCAGTCGGCCACCGCCTGCGGCTGCTCCGGCGGCTGGGAAAATACCAGCATGAGGTTGGTGACGCCGGGGATCAGTTCCTGCACGTCTGGCCGGGCTTGTGCCGCTTCCATCAGCGCCCATATCCGGCGCTGCTGCGCCATGGTGAATTCGCCGGGGGCTTCGAACAGCATGGCGCGCGTGCCGATCATGCTGATGGTGGGGGCAATGCCTGCACTGCGCTTGGTTTCGCGCGTTAAATCCGTGTTCAAAATACACAGTCCTTGGAACAGTGCTGCTCACACCTTGGGAAGGTACGACCGGGCGTTAAGACCACAACCGTAACGATAAAGGATTCGCGGCATCCGGGGCCTGCGCCGAAGTATGGTCGTTTCAGTAACGATATCCAGACCAATTATGGCTGTGAGGCTATCGGATAATCTTATAGGTCAAGGCGGTAATCGCTGGTATCGTATTATGTTATGGCGTAAGAACGAACTGCTCTTGGCGCCTGAATTGTGCCTCCGCTACCGTGAAATAATACTCAGCGCCCGATTTTTTCAGTATGGGTCGGGCCGTATTTTTTTTCACTGTTGCAGGATCGGGTTTCATTACCATGAGCAATCAGCCGTATCGTACCGCTCTCGTCACAGGCGCATCCTCCGGTATTGGTGCCGCAATCGTCCGGCGGCTGAGCGAAGCCGGGATCGAGGTGCATGCCCTCGCGCGTGACGCGAAGCGGCTGGCGCAACTGGCGGAAGAGACCGGCTGCATTCCTCATGCCCTCAGCGTATCCGATGTGGCTGGTATCGAAGCCCTGATGAACGAGATCGAGGTCGATGTTCTGGTAAACAATGCCGGACAGTCGCGCACGGGTAACATCACCAATACCACGGTTGATGACATTGACGCGCTGGTGGATGTGAACCTGCGTGCCGTCCTGCAACTGACCCGTCTGGTCGTGCCGGGCATGATCGCGCGTGATCGCGGGCATATTGTCAATATCAGCTCGATTGCCGGTCATTATGCCTTCGCCGGGGGGAACACTGTCTATCATGCCACTAAGGCGGGCGTGCATTCGCTGTCGCAGCAGCTGCGCTGCGACCTGTATGGGCGTCATGTGCGTGTGACCGAGGTTTCGCCCGCCCGCGTGGAAACCGAAGTCTTTGGTCGCCTGATCGGCAATATGGAAGAAGCGAAGAAGCGCTTCTTCGATGAATATGAATCCCTGCTGCCGGAAGATATCGCCAATTCCGTGGCCTTTGCCGTTCTCGCCCCGCAGCGCATGAATGTGAGCTTCATGGAAGTGCTGCCGACCATGCAGGTCGTGGGTGGCCTGAACTTTGCCAAGAAGTCGGCAGACCCGGCGTAACGTCTGTGGACATCGCCCAGATCAAGCGCCTGATAGACCTTCTGGCCCATGCCCCCATCGCGGAGCTTGAAGCCGAGGAGGGGGGGCGGAAAATCCGCATTACTCGTGGTGTGGCGCAGCCGGTAACGGCTGCCGCCGTCCGCGCACCCGCAATGCGGCCGGTGGACGCAGGCCCGGGCGTATCACCCCGCCCACAGTCCGCACCCATGCCCGAACCGGTGCAGGAGCAGGTGATTGCTGCACCGTCCTACGGTATTCTTCACCTCTCCCCCGCACCGGGCGCACCGCCTTATGTAACGGTGGGGCAGGAGGTGAAACCCGGTCAGGAAGTCGGACTGGTGGAGGCCATGAAGGTGTTCAACGCGGTCAAATCGACACAGGCCGGCCAGATTGCCGCGATCCTTGTCGAAGACGGTACGGAAGTGGAGGCAGGGACCCCCCTGTTTCGTCTGGCATGAATGATACGTTGCGTTTCAAACGGGTTCTGATCGCCAATCGTGGCGAAATCGCCCTTCGTATCCAGCGTGCATGCCGCCAGCTCGGGCTTGAAACGGTCGCGGTCCATTCGGATGCCGATGCGGACAGCCGCCATGTGCGTGAGGCTGATATCGCCCTGTGCATTGGTCCTGCATCTGCCGCGCGCAGCTATCTTGACCCCGACGGGCTTCTGCTGGCCGCGCGGATGACGGGGGCCACGGCCATTCATCCCGGTTACGGCTTCCTGTCGGAAAATGCCGATTTTGCCGATGCCGTCGAAGCGGCTGGCCTGACCTTCATTGGCCCGACCGGCGCATCCATACGGATGATGGGCGACAAGATCACGGCCAAGCGTGCCATGCGTGATGCCGGTGTGCCATGCGTGCCGGGTTCGGATGGACCGCTGCCTGCTTCCATGGAGGAAGTGCATGCGGTCGCGCGTGAGGTCGGGTTCCCGGTTATTGTCAAGGCTTCGGGCGGTGGCGGTGGGCGCGGCATGCGCGTTGTGACGGATGCTGCCGACCTGACCCAGGCGGTCACGCTGACGGCCAAGGAAGCCCAGCAGGCATTTGGCAACCCGACCCTGTATCTGGAGCGCTTCATGCAGAAGCCGCGCCATATCGAGATACAGGTCCTGTGCGACACGCACGGGACGGCGCTCTGGCTGGGTGCGCGTGACTGTTCGCTTCAGCGCCGTCACCAGAAGGTGCTGGAAGAAGCGCCCCCGCCGGACATAGCGCCTGATGTCATTGCCGAAATTGGCGAACGTTGTGCCCAGGCATGCCGCCGGATCGGTTATCGTGGGGCCGGTACGTTCGAGTTCCTGTATGAAGATGGCGTTTTTGCGTTTATCGAAATGAATACCCGCGTGCAGGTCGAACACCCGATTACGGAGGAGACGACGGGTATCGATATCGTGGCGGCCCAGCTTCGCATCGCGCAGGGCGAGGTGCTGGCGATCCGGCAGGAAGATATCCAGCAGCGTGGCCACGCCATCGAATGCAGGCTGAATGCCGAGGACCCGTTCACCTTCATCCCGTCGCCCGGCACCATTACGCGCTGGGATCTGCCCGGTGGTCCCGGTGTGCGGGTCGATACGCATGTTGTCAGCGGCTATACGGTGCCGCCTTATTATGACTCGCTGATTGGCAAGGTCATAAGCCATGGTGGATCGCGTGACGAGACCATTGCGCGGCTGCGGGTGGCGCTGGCGGAAATGCGGGTGGAAGGCGTATCGACCAATATCGCCCTGCATCAGGATCTGCTGGCCGATCCACATTTTCACGAAGGCGGGGTGGATATTCACTACCTTGAACGGTGGCTTGCGGAAAGGACGGCATCATGAGCAATCCGTCAGAACTGCTTCCTGACTTCAATACTCTTCCGGAACCCGAAGAAATCAGCCAGATCGCGACGTGGCTGTCCGAGGCCGGTCTGGAATCCCTGGAACCGTCCAATGATACGGGAACAAGGCTGCGTATCAGGGTAGCGCAGGCTGCCGCCGACACTGCTGAAATTTCATCCGTTCCTGCGTACGCAGTCGAACCCGTAGCAGAAGTGGGCACGGTCGCGGTCAGCGCACCGTATTTTGGCCACCTCTGTCTTGACCGTCCGATGGGTGACGGAGCCTTCGCCCCGGTGGGGAGCATGGTAAGGCAGGATGATGTTGTTGCCCTGCTGACACTGGATACCCTGCAGGTTCCCGTCAGGGCGCCCGTTGATGGCGAGGTTGTGGAAATTGTGGCCACGCCCGGTGCATTGCTGGGCTATGGCACGGAAATCATGACAATCCGCCCCAGTTAAAGACAGACCGGTGCAGGGCTTTCTCGCCCTGTGTCTGGAAGCAGATAAAGAAAAGCCGGGGCTGCCATGATGGTGGCCCCGGCTTTCTGTTTTCCTGATCGGTGTTTGGGTAACACCGATCAGGAAAACTTCTGGAATAAAAAGGAAGTTCTATCGCTGCCCTTTCGAAAAAAAGGCGGCGACAGGCTATTTTGAATGCCTTCTTACTTCAGGCCCGATACGAACGCGGCGATCCGGCGGCAGCCTTCGCGCAGCGTTGCAGTATCTGTTGCATAGGAGATGCGGAAGAAGGGGCTCATGCCATATGCGGCACCCTGAACCGACGCCACCTGCTGTTCTTCCAGCAGCGCCATGACGAAGTCGGTATCGTTACCGATATGGCGCCCTTCGGCGGAGGTCTTGCCGATGCATGCGCTGATGTCCGGATAGACGTAGAACGCACCCTGCGGGGTGTGGCACTGGATGCCGGGAATGGCGTTAAGCAGGCTGACAACAAGATCACGGCGTGCCTGATATTCTGCCGCACGCTCCCTGAGGAAATCCTGCGGGCCTTCAAGGGCCGCGACGGCGGCCGCCTGCGCAATGGTGTTGATGCCGCTGGTGGATTGACCCTGCATGTTGTTCATGGCTGCGATCAGGTTGCGCGGCCCACCGCAGAAACCGACGCGCCAGCCGGTCATGGCATAGCTTTTGGAAACGCCGTTGACCGTCAGTACACGGTCCTTCAGGCGTGGTTCAACTTCGGCCAGCGTGCAGAACTGGAAGTCATCGTAGATGAGATGTTCGTAAATATCGTCCGTCAGGATCCAGACATGGGGGTGCTTGAGCAGAACGGCGGCAATTTCTTCCATATCCTTGCGCGGGCAGCAGGCCCCGGTCGGGTTGCTGGGGAAGTTCAGCACCAGCCACTTGGTCCTGGGCGTGATGGCTGCATCCAGATCCGCTGCCGACAGCTTGAAGTTATTGGCGGCAAGGCAGGGTACCTGCACGATACTGGCCCCGCCCAGACGGGCGATATCAGCATAGCTGATCCAGTAAGGGGTGGGCAGCACCACCTCATCGCCCGGATTGATGGTCGCCATCATCGCGTCATAAATGATCTGCTTCGCGCCATTGGCCACCAGAATTTCATCCAGTGCGTAATCAAGATGATTTTCGCGCTGGAATTTGCCCTGAACAGCCCGTTTCAGGGCTGGCTTGCCATCCTGCGGCGGGTATTTGGTATCGCCACCACGCGCCGCCGCAATGGCGGCGTCCACTACATGGGTCGGGGTCGGGAAATCCGGCTCCCCCGACGACAGGCTGACAATTTTCAGCCCCTCCGCCTTAAGGGCGGTGGCCTTGTCCGTCATGGCGGCAGAGGCCGAAATCCCTATTCCATTCAGTCGATCTGCAAAGCCAGGCATTAACCATCTCTCCAATCAGCATATGTAAGAAGGCAGGCGTGTATATTGGGACACACCGTAAATCGTTTCGACTGCCATTAGATACCGCCGAAAATTGTCTGGCCCCATATAACAATCCTATGGGGTCACGGTGCATCGGCCACCATAGGCTTCCGGGACGAAGGAGAGTGGCGCACAACCATGCCGATGGTGCCATTCCGTTACGTCAGCCAGTATCGTTCTGGCATTATTTTAGCCCCGGATAGACTGAAATGACCGATATGCTTCCTGATACGGCGAACCCTGCCGATCTTCCTTCCCCAACGGAAGTGAAGACAGCGCCGGTCGGGGTAGGGGGCGCGCGTCCCGCCAGCCGCATTGAGCGCGACCTGCTTGGCGCAGCCGAGATCCCGGCCGGTGCGTTGTGGGGTATCCATACCATGCGCGCGCTGGAGAATTTTCCCATAAGCGGTACGCCCATCGGGACGTTTGGCGAACTGGTTCAGGGGCTGGTTACGGTCAAGCAGGCAGCAGCGCGCGCCAACCATACGCTGGGCTATCTGGATGCCGGGCGGGCAAACGCCATTGATGCGGCCTGCAACGCGATCCTGCGTGACACCCGTTACTGCGATCAGTTTGTGGTGGATGCCATGCAGGGTGGGGCAGGCACATCCACCAACATGAACGCCAACGAGGTGATAGCGAACGTAGCTCTTGGGTTGATGGGGGAAAAGCCGGGCACATACGCGCTCATTCACCCCAATGACCATGTGAACATGGCGCAGTCCACCAACGATGTGTATCCGACCGCGCTCCGGCTGGGGATGCTGCTGGCAGTGGAGCCATTGCTGGCTTCACTCGCACGACTGGAAAACGCTTTTGACGCTAAAGCGCAGGCTTTCAGTGAGATACTCAAGGTCGGGCGCACGCAGTTGCGCGATGCGGTTCCCATGACATTGGGGCAGGAATTCCATGCGTTCCGTACCACGATACAGACGGAAATCAGAAGCCTGAAGCAGCATGCCACTGCGTTTGAGCAGGTCAATCTGGGCGGCACAGCCATCGGAACGGGGCTGAACACTGATCCCCGTTACGCGCATGCCGTCATGGCGGAACTGCGCGGGCTGAGTGGGCGACCAATGGTCAGTGCGCCGGACCTGATCGAGGCGACATCCGATGTCGGGGCTTTTGTCCTGTTTTCCGGTGTATTGAAACGGCTGGCCCTGAAACTTTCCAAAATCGCCAGCGATCTGCGCCTGCTGTCCAGCGGGCCGCGGGCAGGACTGGGCGAAATCGTCTTGCCGCCGGTGCAGGCGGGTTCTTCCATCATGCCGGGCAAGGTCAATCCGGTCATACCGGAGGCCGTCAATCAGGTAGCCTATCTTGTCGCCGGGCATGACCTGACCATCACCATGTGCGCGGATGGCGGGCAGTTGCAGCTTAATCCGTTTGAGCCGATGATCGGCTACTGTCTGTTTTCGTCCCTGAAAATCCTGCGTGCGGCTGTCGATACCCTGACGACACGGTGCGTCAGCGGGATTTCGGCAGATGGCAGCCGGTGTCAGTGTCTGTCCGAACTGAATATCGGCATTATTACTGCCCTCGTCCCCGTGCTGGGATACGATACCTGCTCGGCAGTCGCCAGACGTGCCCTTGTCGAAAACCGGAAGGTTACGGACCTGATTATTGAGGAAAACCTGCTATCTTCCGACAGACTGGCCGAACTCCTGCGGCCTGATGCGCTGACACGGCCCAACATCGGCAGGGAAGCAGGCTAGCCCATCATGTCGATGCCTGCGTGCCCGGCCAGTTCCGGGACGCAGCCATCGTTTTGGCCAGATCGATCAGCAGTTCCCGCACCGCGACCGATGCTTCCGTTTCAGGAATGATTTCGGGAATGCACAGCGATACATCTTCCTGTATGACGGGGTTGCGCAGCGGATAGATGCGGGACTTTTCGGGCACGACAATGCGGCTTGCGACCGACCATGGCAGGATGGTGCTGCCGATGCCTTCGACAATGGCGCCCTGCAGGGTAATCAGCGCCTCTATTTCCGCGACAATCCGCGGTTCAAGCTGCTTGCGCATGAAGGCCATATCGACACTTTTGCGTACGAAGTTATGTTTGGGCGGCAGCAGCAGGGGGATGTCGGCAATATCGGCCAGTTGCACCGCGCCTGTTTCATCTTGCGGAAATTCCAGTGCCTGCGGTGCGAGGAGGAAGAACTCCTCCTTCATCAGGGGGGTGAAGACCACGCCCTTGATCGGTCCCGCACCGTGGATGACGGCCATGTCCAGGCGGCCCGTCATGATCAGTTCGCTGTATATATCATCAAAACTTTCGGTCAGATGCAGCGTAATGTTTGGCAGCCGTTCGCGCACCAGCCGCAGCAGTTCGACAGACAGTGTCGATCCTGCGCTGTAGGGGGACAGCCCGACCGATACCTTGCCCACAAGTGGCCCGGCGCCCTGACTGATTTCGACCATGGCGCGATCGAACTGCTTGGTTAGCGTCTGTGCATGACGGTAGAGTTCCGAGCCTGCTGTTGTCGGCGTAACACCGCTTTTGCTTCGGATGACCAGCTTCTGCTTGAAAACATTCTCAAGCGTTGCCAGTTGCTGGCTCAGCGCAGGCTGGGCGATGTTCAGCAGGTCCGCAGCGCGTGAAATGCTGCCCAGATCGATTATTTTCACAAAAGCCTGCAGTCGCCGTATATCCAACTGGAACTCCATTATACGTAAGTGGCTTTATCACATTGATAATAGGCATATTTATTCGATCAGTCAACGAACTGAACGGGGTATGTTCCTACGTTTCGAAAATTTAACATCATTCCCGGTGGTTAGTCGCCGCCCGGCACGGAGGGTAGATTTTCGGCAGATTCTTTCGATCCCAGAACGAAAAAATATATGAAATAAAAAAGACACATATTTTCAATTATATAGTCTTGTTCGAACAATTGCGCGGCGTATGGGAAGGCAAGATATTAATAATCCATATGACGCCAAATCATAACGGACACGCATCATATCCTTGCACATAGTCGTTACGGAACGTCCGGCGGTATTCAGGGGGGATGCAATGGTAGGCCTATCAAAACGGAAGTTATATTTGGTGGCTGGGGTGGCTTTGGGCACATTCGTACCAGCCATCGGCGAGGCCGCTACCGCACCTTCCGCTGCACCTGAAAAGCACTACAGGACGGATGCCAAAAAGAAGGTACAGCCCTCCCCGTCCCATACCGTCACGTCGTCGGTGCGCGCTTCGGCCAATCCGGAAATCATCCATGTCGGCGGCCATTCGACCAACTCCGTGTTCTCCCCCGGCACGGCGCGTCACAGCACGACGCAGGTGACGGTTGTAACGGGTGCGGAACTTCTGAAAACCGGTCAGAGCAATGTGCTGTCCGCGCTGGCGCAGGCCAATCCCGCCATCACAACCGCAGCCCTGCCCGGTGGTGGTGCAAGTTCCTTTGTGCAGACAATGCAGTTGCGTGGCCAGTCGCCTGATGACACCCTGATCCTGATCAACGGCCATCGCCGCCATATCGGGGCCAACTTCAATTCCAATTCCGGCACCAACTGGGGCAGTGAACCTGCCGACATCTCGCTTATCCCCATTACCGCGATCGACCATATCGAAGTCATTACGGAAGGGGCTTCGGCGCTGTATGGGCAGGATGCGATTGCGGGCGCCGTCAACATCGTGCTGAAGCGCGATACGCATGGTGGCAGCATCAATTTCAAAAACAGCGGCTATTACGCGGGTGACGGACAGGGGCTGGACGGTTCCGCCAACTACGCCATGGCGCTTGGGCACAAGGGCGGCTATCTGGATCTGGCAGCGCAGGTGACCCATCAGTTGCCGACGACGCGCGGCGGGGATTTCTACGGCACCCTGTTCAGTGATTCCCGTAACGAAACCGCAAACCGCAACGTCCAGCGCGGACTGGGTATTCCCAAGTCCACGCTTGAGACCCTGAGTGAGAACATGTCCGTGCCGCTGGGCCACGGGTTCAGTGTCTACAGCACGTCCACCTTCTCGCACCGTCGTGCCAATGTGCCCGAAACCTATCGTAGCGCGGCCGATACGGATAGCTGGATCAATACATCTCTGTATCCGAATGGCGACCAGCCCTACATCACCATGGATCAGTACGACTTCGAGACGGACAATGGCATCCGCACCCGCAAGTTCGGTTTTGCGTGGGACGCCTATGTCACCTACGGCCGTGATGCGCAGCAGTATGGCACGAAGGATTCTGAAAACGTCTCGCTGCCGGGCAGCACTCAGACTTCCTTCTATGATGGTTCGTCCATTTCGTCGGAACTGACAACGGGTCTGCGCGGGTCGCGTTCCTTCAGGACGGGCCTGCTACCCAGGGACATCAACCTGAAATTCGGCGCTGAATACCGTCACGATACATTCCAGATGACGCAGGGTGAAACCGCGTCATGGGAAGGGCTGGGCGCTACCGACCATCCGGGTAACGTGCCGATGGCCGTAACCAATCAGAACCGTGATGTGTACGAAGGTTTTGCCAATCTCGACTTCTACGTAACCAAGAAGTGGGAATGGACACTGGGCGGTCGTGTCGCCAGCTACAACAACCTGGCGACTGTTGAAACGGGATCGGTAGGCACGCGGTACAACTTCAACAAACGCTGGGCCATCCGGGCGAATATCAATACCGGTTATCGTCCGCCCACGCTTGGCGAAATGTCCTATTTCTATTCCGCGCCTTATCCGGGATATACGGTCGATCAGGTTCCGGCGAACAGTGCGATCGCCAAATATCTGGGTTCCGGTAACATGAAGGGCGAGTATTCCCGCAGCTACACGATCGGTGTCGATGCGACGCCGGTTGATGATTTCCATATCACGGGTAACCTGTATTACATCGCCATCAACGACCGGCTTGGCAGCACCCAGTCCTACAGTGTCAATACAAACGACACGACCCTGATGAACCTGCTGAAGGCCGCCAATCTGGAAAGCGCGACATCCCTTTCCTATTACGCCAACCTGTATAACACGCAGACATTCGGCGGCGACCTGAACGCCGATTATACGCTGCGCACAAGCCGTTATGGTAAATTCCGGTTCGCCATGGGGATCAACTTCTCGGATAACGAGATCCGGTCTGCCAAGAATAATCTGGTGAATGAATATACCAAGGAAATGGTACTGCATTCAGCGCCCAAGAACCGCGAACAGATCAGCATTAACTGGCAGTACGGCAAATGGTCCGTATTCGCACAGGAAATGCGGTATGGTTCCATCATTTACATGGCCGCGCCGACCGGTCCGGGCGGGGTGCCGTTTGAACAGAACCCGGCCTTCATCACCAATCTGGAAGTTGACTACAAGGTCATGCCCAAATGGACTATCGGTGTTGGGGCAAACAATCTGGGCAATAAATACCCGACCCGTGTCTCCAGAACCATTTCCAACACCCAGCAGGGGCTGACCAAATATCCTTCCTATTCGCCTTACGGCTTCAGTGGCGGGATGTATTACGTCAAGACATCTCTGGATTTCTAAACAACATTCCCCTCCAGCCTTGCGATTGCATGCTTCCGGGCTGGAGGGCCAGAATGTCGGTATTACGCAGATAGACGGACAGGCCGCCTGTAGTCCCCGTAACCATTTTTCATGGTACGGGGATTTCGTATTTTATGGCCTGCCTGCGATATGGATGGCTTTGCACCCTTTCGATTATTTCGGTAACCATTCCCGATGCTGATAGGATGGACCGGCATGCTGAAATCAGTATCCGATGCCGGGGCACACGCCACATCCGTTGTAGGGCAGTAAACGGTATAAAAAATAGTCAGCCGTGATGACGGGAACCGTTTTCAGATACCGGAGACTGGGCGTGCGTGAGATAAAAAACACCCGGTGACTGTATTCTGATTACAGCGTAATACCCGTTTCAAAATCCAGAACCAGTGGATTTTTATACCGGTTATTGCCACCTGTGCTCCAGATATACTGGGCACCCGGCCTGATCAGGAGCCATGGGGTGGGACGCCATCCATAGTTCAGTTCAATCGCGGGTTCGCCGGATGGCTTGTACACATCGGTTACGCCAGTACCCTGTAGTTCCCGCACCCAGTTTGTCAGTTTCGGATTGACCCAGAGCATCTTCATGCCAAAGCTGACCGTGTCATTGGGACGGTTCCAGAACGTTCCCTTACGCGTTATGCCGGCGTCCACAAAATAGGGTGCAACGGATGTCCGTGGATCGCCCCATGTGAAGGAGGCAAAAAACGATGTTCCCCGTTTGGCGTCCTTTCTGTCACGTTCCAGCATCCGGTCAAACTGGAACCATCCGCCAAAACGGCCACGGACGTTGGCGACAGGGGCCGCAGCAAGATACTGGGATGCAATCCCGAAGGTTCCCAGGTGGGAATACACATCCTTGACTTCCGACGTGTCCCAGTAACCACCAACCTTGACGTTGGTCTGAAGCGGGCCGGAATAATCGTCCTTGCCGCCCCGGTGCCATACCAACTGGAACGGCAGGAAGGTTCCTGTCGCGCCATGCAGGTTCATTTTCCAGCCATTATGGGTATTGGCGATTGTCGGATCGACCGAATAGACGCCGAACTGAATGGAATAATGATTGTTGCCCGCCGGGTAAAACTTGACCCATGCACCGGGATGGGCGGTGGGATAGTAGCTGTAGCCGGAGTTGAAAGCGATTGACTGGGGCATACCGCAGATCGCGTTGCTCTGGAACTGGCAGTAGTTGTTCATGCCCCAGTAGATCGACCAGGTTTCAAAATCCGTTTCAGCATTGATTTCACCCACATTTGTGGCCACGTAGCGGTTCCATGGCATTTCCCATGCCAGCAGTGTCAGCCGCACGGTCGGTGAACCATAGATTTCCTGCGGGCTGTCCAGGGCCGGAAGCGTTGCCCCAAGGCCCTTGCCCGCGCGGGATGTGACCGTGAAATGGAACAGGCCGAGCTGGTATCCCGTCAGTTTCTTGAGGTTGAAATCGACATTGATCCCGACTTCATGGGCATACCGTACGTCCTTGGACTTGCCGCCCGTGGGGTTGCCGGCACTATCCTGAAAATAGTGTCCGGTAATGGTTATGCCCTTGTCATTCAGATGTGTGCGCCAGCCGGCCCAGTTACCGGTCATCGTGTCCTGTGTCAGCCAGTCATGGAAACTGGCAGGGAAAAAACTGTGTTCCGTCGTATCGGAAGGAAGGGTGACAATCGGTGTCGTGTCGTGGGGCACGACGGTGCGTACGGGGGCGGGCTGGATGGTTTTTGTCGGGTTGGGGGCGTAATTTTTACGGCGAGCATCCACCGAAACCGTTGCACTCGTTCCTGTTTCGGAAATATTGACCGGCGTAACCTGCGCATGGGCATTGTGGGGGCACCCGATAAACATTGATATGCCGGAGCAGATCAGTCCCGTTATTCCGATACACCGACCTGTAACAAAAATTCTGTTCAGGACAGTTTTTGCAAGGACGGGGTTGTCAGTATTGGCCCATTCCTCCGTTCTTGGACAGACAGCCTTATGGCTGGGTCGCAGTTGTTCCGGAGGAAGGCACGTTCCCTGTATAAACTTTTGAAAAGGGGGACTGTCCCCGACAGTTTTAGGGAAACGGAATTTCCATTCGTTTTCCGGGTATATCTGGCGCATCTGGTATGCCATTTTTATCTCCACCATTATTGTTTTTCTGTGGGATAGGGATTTAGGCGAGACGGGAGATGCCGAAAGTTGCAAGGGCGGCGCATACAGTAATGCAGATGGCCTGCCCCAGAATTCAGTTACGGAAATTTTGTTATTTAATTAAGGGGTGGAACCTTTTTCAGTTCCATCTATATTTAAAATGAAAACGGTTTTATTTTTAGCAGCGTCGACCGTATTTTATTTTGTCGATGCCTGCGGGATGCCTGCTACGTAAGTAATAACGGAGTAGTTTCTAAAGTGGTATAAGACCGTCAGGCATTGCCACGGATAAGATCCGCAGCGCGCTCCGCAATCATAACTGTCGGCGCATTTGTGTTGGACCCGATAAGGGAAGGCATGACTGAACTGTCACAGATACGGATGCCATCCAGACCATGAATGCGTAACTCCGGGTCAACAACGGACATGGTATCCCGTCCCATCTTGCATGTGCAGGTCGGGTGATATGATGTCCGCCCGTGCTGTCGTGCATAAGCCTGAAACGTCTCTGGCGTTTCAGTGTTTGCATCGAAGAAATTTATTTTCTGGATATATTTACTTAGTGAATGCTGCCTGAATATATCAAGGCTGATCTTCACGCCTTCACATGAAATACGCAGGTCATCGGGATCGGCAAGGAAATTCGGGTCAACAACAGGCGCATCGGCAGGGTCGGATGATTGCAGTTTCACCGTGCCGCGTGATTTCGGGCGCAGCGTATAACTGTTCAGCGTAATGCCGGATGTGCCTTTGGATACGGAACTGACACCGGCCTCTGCCCCGGCGCCGGCAAGGAAATGGAATTGCAGGTCGGGGCAGGGAGCATTCCGGTCCGCATACCAGAAGGCACCAGCTTCAACCACGTTGGATGTTACCGGTCCGGAATTGAACATGGCATATTGTAGTCCCGCCCAGAACATCCAGTGCATTTGGTTGTATTTGTTGAAACTGTCGTGCCTTTTCAGTTCAGCGACAATATCAATGCCGAAATGATCCTGCAGATTCTGTCCCACCCCCGGCAGATCACGCACCACGCGGATATTGTGCTGCCGTAGATGTTCCCCCGGACCAATGCCGGACAGCATCAGCAGTTTGGGCGTGCCAATCGCGCCGGATGTGACGATGACTTCCTGATCCGCCTGCACAATATGCCTGTCACCCCGCACCGCATATTCCACGCCCGTCGCGCGGGAACCACTGAACACGATACGCAGGACCTGCGCGCCGGTAACGACATGCAGGTTGCTGCGCTTCAGGGCCGGGCGCAGATAACCCTGCGCGGTTGAACAGCGGCGGTTGTTGCGGATCGTCATCTGGTAGATACCGGCCCCTTCCTGTACGGGGCCGTTGAAATCGGGGTTGTAGGGTATTCCCATCTCCTGACAGCTCTGCACGAAAGCGCGGCTGACCGGGCTGGGTGTGGACAGGTTGGATACACCAAGCGGGCCATCCGTACCGTGCCACGGACCGGCAAGCATCGTATTGCCTTCGGAACGCAGCAGGTATTTCTGGATATCCCGGAACCCCCAGCCTTCAGCACCTTCCTCGACCCAGCGGTCGTAATCGGAAGGGTGGCCACGGGTATAGACCTCGGCATTGATTGAAGACCCACCGCCCAGCACCTTGGCCTGAACATAGGGTATCTGGCGGTTGTTGGCGTGTTTCTGCGGTGTGGTCATCAGCCCCCATGTCAGCGGGCCGGTCGTCATTTTGGCAAAGCCGATCGGCATGTGGATGAGGGGATTGGTATCACGCTTCCCTGCTTCCAGAAGACATACACGCGCACTGGGATTTTCCGACAGGTGTGCCGCCAGAACACATCCGGCCGAACCGCCACCAATAATGATGTAATCAAAACCCTGGTTCATGATGCAATCCAGTGCGAACGGTCGCCAATTTCGATATGGACGGATTTGGCCTGTGTGTATTCCTCCACACCCAGAAGACCCGTTTCCCGGCCCCATCCCGACTGTTTGAAACCACCCGTCGGTGTTTCAGGGCCACCGGCCATGATGGTGTTGACCCAGAAACGCCCGGCCCGTACGCGCCGCGTTACACTCAGCGCCTGATCGATGTTCTTGGACCATACCGATGCGGCCAGTCCGTAGACCGTGTCATTCGCGATCGCTATGGCTTCTTCCAGCGTATCGAAATGGAAGGAAGACAGGACAGGCCCGAATATTTCTTCGCGTGCAATGCTCATGGAAGGGGTCACGCCCGAAAACAGCGTAGGTTCGATATAGCGCCCATGCCCGCATTGCAGCGCCTCGCCGCCAACCAGTACTCTGGCGCCTTCGGATTTGCCCGCAGCGATGTATTTCAGGATGGTTTCATTCTGGCCTGCCGTGGTGATGGCGCCCACCTGTGTTTGCGGGTCGAACGGGTCGCCAACACGGATCTTCTTCATCTTTTCGACCAGAATTCGTTCAAACCTGTCAGCGACCGAGCGTTCCACGATCAGACGGCTGGAGGAAACGCAGCACTGCCCTGTATTGAAGCTTATGCCGAATGCCGCGCCATCCGCCGCATCTTCCAGATTGGCATCGGCGAACACGATGATGGGGTTTTTCCCACCCAGTTCAAGCCCGAGCTTCTTGAGGTTGCTGTCGGCTGAAGCATGCACGCATGAACGCCCCACGGCGGTCGAGCCGGTGAAGGATAGCATATCCACGTCGGGATGTTCCGTCAGCGTCTGACCAATACTGCGCCCCGTACCGGTCACGACATTATAGACACCTGCGGGCAGGCCAGCATCGGCAAGAATATCCGCAAGGATCAGCGTCGTCGCACTCGTAACCTCGGCAGGTTTGACTACCAGTGTGCAGCCGGATGCCAGAATGAACGGCACGCGTTCACACAGGATCAGGAAAGGGAAGTTCCACGGCGTGATGAGGCCAACGACGCCTACGGGTTCGCGCAGCACCATGCCAAACAGGCCATCGCCCAGATTGTTGAAGCTTTCGCCATGCAGAAGCCGCGCGGCACCGGCTGCGGTCTCGAAACAGGCGATGCAGTGATCAATTTCGCCACGGGCCTGACTGATGGGCTTGCCGTTTTCTAGCACTTCCCATGTGGCGATTTCCTCGCGGCGCTGGCGGATGCCTTCTGCCGCGCGCAAAAGTACTGCTGCGCGCGCCCCACCGGGCAGGCCCGCCCAGCGGCGGTCTTCAAATGCCTGCCGGGCGGCTGCGACGGCATCGTTCACATCATCAGGTGTGCAGCGGGACGTACGCGTTACCGGCACATCATGACTGGGGGAATTGCGCTCAAACAGTTCCCGGCCCCTGCGCCATTCGCCATTGATAAAGAAACCGAATTCGCGCGGGGTTTCCGGTAACGCCACCCCGTGTGTCATCTCGTGCATTGACTGCCTCTCCGTGATTCTGACCCGCCGTTCGTCGTCATGGCGGATGGGTAACCGGCCACCTGAAAAGGACGTGCCTTTCAGCGGTTCGACGGATACCGAAACCTAAGGAACGAAATAAAAATACAGTCGTTTCATGAAATAAATCATGTAACAGTATGGGTAACGCGCTGCCGTTTCAGGTTCAGGCGGAAATTACGCTGTGACGTTAATACGTCCGGTCCCGATTTGCGGGACAGCCCCCTGAACAGTTCTGGACTTGCGCGGAACAGCAGGCAGGTTATGGAAATTACCCATTGGTCGATGTCCTGTATTTTTAATTTATGCCTGTCTGATTTTTTTACGACGGCACTTATTTTTGGAACGACATCACCCAGACGCACCATCTGGTTACGTATGTGATAGAGCGTCGTGCCCGCACGGTTAACTCATATTTCTGTGATATATGCAGGGACAAAGAAAAACAGGGGACGTATCCGCCTGCGTCCATGCAGCAGACCGTTTCGAGATCGGGATACGAAGCTGCGGAAATCATGCGGTTTTGCAAAAGTCCTGTACTGTAAATACACGCGTCCGTGACCATAATTCCTGAAAAATAAAAGAACATTGAAAATATCCGTCTTTCTTTGTCCTTGCTCTTCTCAAGTGAAAAATGTATGTAACCAGTTAGTTCATATAAGAGCAGGAATTGCCGGAATGTATCTGAACGAGACTCAGGAACAGGTGCGCGACACGGCCCGGGCCTTTGCGGATGAGGTCATCCGCCCCGCAGCCGAGACGCTGGACCGTGAAGAATGCTTCCCTTCTGAAATCTATGAAGAAATGGCGAAGGTTGGACTGTTCGGAATCGGCGTTCCGGAAGAATTGGGCGGCCCCGGATTCGATACGCTGACCTATGCCGTGGTGATGGAGGAACTGTCGCGTGGTTACGCCAGTGTCGCGGATCAGTGCGGACTGGTTGAACTTATTTCCACATTGCTGGTCCGCCACGGAACGGAAGTGCAGCAGGCCATGCTGCCTGAAGTCATCGGCATGCAGCGTAAGGTGGCGTACTGCATTACCGAAGCGGAAGCGGGCACCGATGTCTCCGGTATCCGTACAACGGCACAAAAGGACGGGGACGGCTGGGTCCTGAACGGGGGCAAGCTGTGGATTCATAACGCCCCGGTAGCCGATACCGGTTTTGTGCTGGCACGGACGGATAAGGAAGCCGGAAATCGCGGCATGTCGATCTTCATTGTCGATCTGCATGACCGGGGGGTCGAGCGGGGACCGAAGGAGCACAAGATGGGGCAGCGGGCCAGTCAGGTCGGCGGCCTCAATTTTACCGATGTGCGCCTTGGCCCCGATGCCCTGCTGGGTCAGGCCGGGCGTGGTTTCCACATGATGATGAGCGTGCTGGACAAGGGGCGGGTAGGCATAGCCGCGCTGGCGGTCGGTATCGCGCAGGCGGGGCTGGAAGCCGCCGTGGATTATGCGGGCACGCGCAAACAGTTCGGCAGGCAGATATCCGAATTTCAGGGCGTGCAGTGGCTGCTGGCGGATATGGCGAAAGATATTGAAGCCGCGCGTCTGCTGGTGCATTCGGCGGCGGTCAAGATCGATCGGGGGCTTGATGCCACGCGTGCCTGCTCCATGGCCAAGTGTTTCGCGGGTGACATGGCGGTGGCGCGGACGGCCGATGCCGTGCAGGTATTTGGTGGTTCGGGCTACATTCGCGGCTTCGAGGTGGAACGCCTTTATCGTGATGCCAAGATCACGCAGATCTATGAAGGCACCAACCAGATCCAGCGTATGATCATTGCGCGTGAACTGCTGAAAAAAGGTGCCCGCGCATGAGACAGGTGGCGCTCGTAACCGGGTCCACGCGCGGGATCGGCCTTGCCGCGGCACAGGCGCTGGCGCAGGCCGGTTTTGCGGTGGCCATCAATGGCCCGGTGGAAGACGAGGAACTGCACGCGGCGATAGGGCATATGCAGGCGCTGGGCGCGCCGGTGATGGCGGCGGCATTTGACGTAAGTGATGTCAGCGCGCACGCAGCCAGTCTTGCAGTGATAGAAGACCGGCTTGGACCACTGACCACGCTGGTCAACAATGCCGGTGTCGGCGTGCTGCAACGGGGTGATCTGCTTGATGTGAGCGAAGCAAGCTGGGACCGTTGCGTGGGGATCAATGCCCGCGCACTGTTCTTTCTGTCGCAGGCCTTTGCGCGTCGCCTGCTGGCGCGCCAACGCGATGCGGACCTGTTCCATTCCATTGTCAATGTCACATCGTCCAATGCCATGGCCGTTGCGGTGCAGCGATCGGAATACTGTGCATCAAAGGCCGCTGCGGCCATGGTGTCCAAGGCGCTGGCGGTCCGGCTGGGTCCTGAAAACATTGCCGTCTATGACGTGCAGCCCGGCCTGATCGCGACCGATATGACCGCCCCGGTGATCGAGATGTATCGCCAGCGCGCGCGCGACGGCCTGACACTGTTTCCGCGCGTGGGTACGCCTGATGATATGGGCGCCATTATCGCGGCCCTGGCCAGTGGCAGGCTTCCCTACACGACCGGGCAGGTCATTTCGGCGGATGCCGGAATGCTTGTGCCCCGTTTTTGAGAACAGCCATGAAAATCGCACTCCCTGACGAGACCGGCCGGAAGGAGGATTACTTCCTGACCGGCAAACCGCTTCCCCATACTGTCCTGCCCCCCGATCCGGTACGCGTTGTCTATTCGGCAGCGCATGTGGTGGCTGATCCCTTTGCCGCCACTGACCCGTCGGGGCAGGCTGCGATAGACTGGGACAGGACGCTTGCTTTCCGCCACTACCTCGCCGGAATGGGGCTAGGCATTGCGGAGGCGATGGATACCGCGCAGCGCGGCATGGGACTGGACTGGTCGCGTTCCCTCGAACTGATCCGCCGCACAAAGGCCGACCTGCCCGATGCGCTGGTGGGCAATGGCTGCGGTACCGACCAGCTTGATCCGCGCGATGTCACGTCCATCGAGCAGGTGGAAGATGCCTATCTTGAACAGGCCGAAGCCATTCAGGCGGTCGGCGGGCGTATCATCCTTATGGCCAGCCGTGCCCTCGTGCAGGTTGCGAAAACGCCGCAGGACTATCAGCGGGTTTATCGCACCGTGCTGGCTGCATGCGATCAGCCCGTCATCCTGCACTGGCTGGGGGAAATGTTTGACCCTGCGCTGAAGGGATACTGGGGCACTGATGACTTCACTACCGCGTTGGAAACGGTGCTTGCCATTATTGAGGAAAACAGGCCCCGCATAGATGGGATCAAGATATCCCTTCTGGACAAGGAAAAGGAAATCCTCCTGCGTCGCCGCCTGCCTGCGGGCGTGCGGATGTATACCGGCGATGATTTCAACTACCCCGAACTCATACAGGGGGATGCGCAGGGGTTCAGTCATGCCCTTCTGGGTATCTTTGACCCGCTGGCCGTTGCCGCCGCCCATGCTGTAAACAGGCTGGGGGAAGGGGACATCACGGCGTTTCGTGCGATACTTGATCCCACCGTGCCGCTGGCCCGGATGATATTTCGGGCACCCACCCAGTATTACAAGACAGGCGTGGTTTTTCTTGCGTGGCTGAATGGCTTTCAGGAACATTTCATTATGCTCAACGGTGCGCAGGCCATGCGACCGCTGCCATATTTTTCCGGAATATTCCGGCTGGCGGATGGCTGCGGTCTGCTGCGTGAACCGGAACTGGCCATAAGCCGCATGGAAACCCTTCTGGCGCTTTACGGGGCATGACATGCGTGATTTCCAGCGCGATCACTCAGCCCTTGCCCTGAATACCGCAACACTGGGCCATAATGTCGCGGGGGGCGGGGCAGGCTGGTCGCCCGAACGAACTGTGGATGCCTGTGCCGCACGCGGCATCGGCGGCATCGTATTCTGGCGCAGGGAAATTGAGGGGCGGGCCGCAGCGGTGGGAGCCTACGCACGGGCCGCGGGCATCCGCGTGGTGGGGCTGTGCCGGGCACCGTTTCTGGTCGGTCCCCTTGCTTCGCAACAGCCGGAGGAGGTAGCCGACGATTTTCGCAGGGCGATAGACCAGACCGCCGAACTGGGGGCCGATGTGCTGACCATCGTGACCGGCGGCGTGCAGGCGGGTACTAAAGGCGTAACCCGCAGCCTGGAAACCGTGACACGTTACGTGGCCGCCGCCGCTTCATACGCCGCCGGGGCTAATGTCCGGCTGGCGCTGGAGCCGCTGCATCCTGTCTATGGTGGCGACCGGTCCTGTCTTGTCACGACACGCGATGCGCTGGACATATGTGATCTTATCAATGCTGATAATGTGGGCGTTGCGATCGATATCTATCATGTCTGGTGGGATACCGACCTTGCGCGCCAGCTTGCGCGGGCGGGAGAACGTATCTTCGGGTTTCACCTGTGTGACTGGCTGCCCCATACGACGGATGTTCTGCTGGATCGTGGCATGATGGGCGATGGTGTCGCCGATATCAGGGCGATCCGCGCCAGCGTTGAGGGGGCCGGGTATGACGGTCCGTGTGAAGTGGAAATCTTTTCGGCAAACAACTGGTGGAAGCGCGATCCGGCGGAGGTTCTCGACATAATGGTCGAACGCTTCCGCACGGTGTGCTGAACTTCAGAGGGAACCATGAAAATTCTTGTCCCTGTAAAGCGCGTGATTGATTACAACGTAAAGGTCCGCGTCAAAACGGACGGATCGGGTGTTGATCTGTCAAACGTGAAAATGTCCATCAATCCCTTTGACGAAATTGCGGTGGAAGAAGCGGTCCGGCTGAAGGAAAAGGGGATCGCATCCGAAATTGTCGTGGTCTCCATCGGTGTGCCACAGGCGAAGGACATACTGCGCACCGCACTGGCAATGGGGGCCGACCGGGCCATACTGATTGATGCGACAGCGGATGTGAATCAGGATATCGAACCGCTTGCGGTGGCAAAGATACTTGCCACCATCGCCGAACAGGAACGTCCGGACCTGATTCTGGCGGGCAAGCAGGCCATTGATAACGACATGAATGCGACCGGGCAGATGCTTGCCGGACTGCTGGGATGGGGGCAGGCGACTTTTGCATCCCGTATCGAGGTGACGGAAGGCAGTGCGCTTGTCACGCGTGAGGTGGATGGTGGGCTGCAGACCATCCGTGTCAGGTTGCCCGCAGTCGTAACGGCTGATCTGCGCCTGAACGAACCACGCTATGTTTCCTTGCCCAACATCATGAAAGCAAAGAAAAAACCTCTCGACGAGCGCACACTTGCAAGCCTTGGTATCGATATCACGCCCCGGCTCAGGGCGACACGCACGATGGAACCGCCCCAGCGGAATGCTGGCGCACGCGTGGCATCGGTCGATGAACTGATAGACAGGCTGAAAAACGAAGCGGGGGTCATCTGATGTCTGTTCTGCTGCTTGGCGAAGTCCATAATGGACATCTGGCGACCGACGCGGTTGCAAGGGCGCTGTCCGCGCTGGCGTCCCTTGATACGCAGGTTGATGTGCTGATTATGGCGGGGGATGGCGCAACCGCAGCGCAGGAAGCGTCCCGCCTGAATGGTGTTGCGCGCGTATTGGTGGCGCAGGATGACGCACTGGCCCATGGGCTGGCGGAACCTGCCGCAGCGCTTGTTGTCTCGCTTGCGCCCGACTACACGCATATTGCTGCAGCCTCCACCGCGTTTTCCAAAAATATCCTGCCGCGTGTCGCCGCCCTGCTGGATGTGATGGTGATAACCGACGTTACAGCCATTCGGGATGCCGAAACATTCGATCGCCCCGTTTATGCTGGCAACGCCATACAGACCGTAACGTCCACCGATCCGATCAGGGTTCTGACCATAAGAACATCTGTCTTCCAGGCTGTGGGACAGGGTGAACCCGCGCCGGTTGAAACGGTCCCGCCGGTTGCCGACCCAGTGCTGTCATCATGGGTGGAAGACATGGCGGTGATTTCCGAACGGCCGGAACTGACGGCGGCCCGTGTGGTTGTGTCGGGCGGACGTGGTGTCGGATCGAAGGAGCATTTTGAAACCATTGTCAGGCTTGCCGACCGGATGGGCGCAGCCGTCGGTGCAAGCCGTGCAGCGGTGGATCTGGGCTACGCGCCCAATGACTGGCAGGTAGGGCAGACAGGCAAGGTTGTAGCGCCAGATCTCTATCTCGCGGTGGGAATCTCGGGCGCGATCCAGCACCTTGCAGGCATGAAGGATTCCCGGGTCATTGTCGCCATCAACAAGGATGCGGACGCACCCATATTCAGGATTGCCGATTACGCGCTGGTAGGTGATCTTTTTACGGTTGTGCCTGAACTGACGGCAAAGCTGTAGGACGGATTGCAACCGGTATACTTGAAGGGAGGTAAAATATACGAAATAATTAAGAACATCTTGCCGCACGCATGAAACGTAAGCATGGGGTGCGGGGTTTATACAGGAATGACGGCCGTCCAGAAAAACAAGCCGCGCGGGAATGACGCGGCGCAAGAACAGGATGACAGGCTATGAACCCTGATAAAAAACGAAAATTCGGCAGAAGTAATATTGATGTAACCGCGTTTGCTTTCGGAACGGCGCCACTTGGCAATTTCATGCGGGAAGTGGATGAAGCCGTTGCCGGGGACATGATACAGCACGCATGGGATGCCGGTATCCGTTTCTACGATACGGCGCCCATGTATGGTCATGGGCTGGCGGAACTCCGGCTGGGGCAGGCATTGCGCTGGAAAAAGCGCGATGACTTCGTGGTGGCCTCCAAGGTCGGGCGCGTCCTGCATGCGGGGAGGCGCTCGGACATCGATTTTACACCTTGGGCCAATGCGGCACCCAACACCATGGAATTCGACTACAGTTATGACGGCACGATGCGTGCGTTTGAAGATTCGCTGCAACGTCTTGCGCTGGAACGGATCGATATCCTTTTCATCCACGACATTGACCGTTTCACTCACGGGGACAGCCAGCCCGAAATATTCAGGCAGGCCATGGATGGATGCTGGCGCGCGCTGGAACGGTTGCGCCGGGAAGGGGCTGTCAGTGCGATTGGCGTGGGGGTGAATGAATGGGAAGTCTGTTACGACGCCATCCGCCAGCATGATTTTGACTGCTGCCTTCTGGCCGGACGCTACACATTGCTGGAACAGGAGGCGCTGGATCAGTTCCTGCCCCTGTGTGAAAAGCAGGATGTGGCGGTCGTGGTCGGCGGGGGCTTCAATTCCGGCATTCTGGCAACCGGCGCGGTTGCGGGGGCAAAGTATAATTATGCCCCGGCACCTGACGCCATCATGCAGCGTGTCGCCCGGATCGAGGCCGTCTGCCGCGAATATAATGTCCCGCTTCCAGCCGCCGCCCTGCAGTTTGTGGTGGCCCACCCCGCCATCCCGACATTCTGCGCGGGTACGCGCAATGTCGCGCAACTGGAAGAAAACCTTAAATGGTTTCGTCACCCCATTCCCGCCGCGTTCTGGGGCGAACTGAAAAAACGCGGCCTGTTGCGCGATGATGCGCCTGTTCCGCAATACGGGCGCGACCTTGCCCCCAATTTTGCCTGACAGTTCCCGGCGGGTGCGCGGGCCCTTTCTGAAAACAGCAATCCCGGTTCGATAACAAGAACGTCGGAATGTCGTAAACATGCCGGAACATAACGGCATTACCCATAACAGGCGTCCCGGAGACAGATATGTCGTTCATCAAGGATTATATCGAGCAGCAGACGCTCAACCGCCGCAACCTGCTGCTGCTTTCGGCCTACGGCCTGTGTGGCGCGGCGGCGGCTACCGCACTCAGGTCGACCGGGGCACGCGCGGTTACCCCCAGCCCCAAGATTGCATGGAGTTACCGGGACCGGACAAATCCGTACTGGAACGCCATCGTTTCGGGTGGCAATGCCTTTGTCCGCAGTCTTGGCCTGCCGGAAAGCGCGTTGATCAACCTGATAAACGGGGGCTCCAGTGAAAAGTCGCTGGCGGATATCCAGTCGCTGCTTGCACGCTATGGCAGCAGTCTGGCACTTGCGGCGGACCCGAACGACATGCCCAACTGCCGCCCGGTGGTCGAGGCCGTAAGCAGGGCCGGTGCCTATGTTTCCACAATATGGAACAAGACCGATGACCTGCATCCATGGGATTTTGGCGATAATTATGTATCGCACATGACATGGTCCGATATCGGTCCATCGGAACAGACCGCGCGCGTGCTGTTCGATGCCATGGGGGGCAAGGGCGGGGTCGTGCATCTGGGTGGTATTGCATCCAACAATCCGGCGATCGAGCGTCTTGCGGGTTTCCGTAACGCCCTGAAGGCCTATCCCAATATCCAGCTTCTTGCCGTGCAGGCCGCTGACTGGGATACGCAGAAAGCCAATCAGGTCATGTCCGGCTTCCTCACCCGCTATGGCGATGCGATCAAGGGCGTGCACTGCGCCAGCGATACCATGGCCTATGGCGTGATCGAGGCGTTGCGGGCCGAAGGGATCGAGGACATGCCGGTCGTATCGTATGACGGCAACCCGCAGGCGGTCGAACTGGTGACCAAAGGGAAGATACTGGCCACGGTTTTCACCAATCCCTACTGGGCGGGGGGGATTACGGCGTCACTTGCCTATTACGCGGCCACCGGTGCCTTCAAACCCTCTGCCGAGCCGCATGAACATCGTGAATTCTATGGGCCGACCACGCTGGTCACCACAAAGGACGTACAGGACTTCAAGGCAAAATATATCGACACCAACCCCCAGTATGACTGGAAGAACTTCTGGTCCATGACCAGGGGACAGATACAGTACGGCAAGACCATATGAACATGACCGGCTGTATCGGGGAATTACTGCCCGGTTACGGGGTTTTACCTTTCTGCTGAAAAAAAGAGGCTGGATCGATGAACAGGTTCCTGGCCATGGACAGACTCAGGAAATGGGTGCCGCTTCTCGTGCTTGTGGGATTATGCCTGTTTTTTACACTGGTTAATCCCAATTTCCTGTCGTTACGCAATTTTGCCCGTATTGCCATTTCTTCCTCTCCCGCACTGATGGTTGCGACAGGGGTGACCTTTGTCATCCTCATGGGCTCCATCGATCTGTCGATGGAGGGGACCATCGCCGTCTGCGCGGTGCTGTTCGCGCTGATCCTCAATGCACTTGGCGGGTCGGTTGCGGGATGGGGATGGGTGGCCATTCCCGGTGCGCTGCTTGTCGGGGCCGTGCTGGGGGCGATCAATGGCGCAGTGCACGTACAGCTCAGGATACCGTCATTCATGGCCAGCCTTTCGCTGGGTTTTGTGGGGATCGGGCTGTCACTGCTGATTACCGGCGGTGACCGGATACTGATTGACGATCCGGTGTTCCGTTCCCTGCTGACGGTGCGCGTGGGCGGCTTTCCGCTTATGGCCTATGCGGCGCTGGCCTGCCTGCTGGCAGCATGGTTCATTCAGGATAACACCACCACCGGTCGCAACTTCTACGCCGTGGGCGGGGGAGAGGATCTTGCGCGCGCATCGGGGCTGAATGTCGGGCGGTTGCGGATTATCGGTTTCGTGCTCGCGGGGGTGTTCTACGCGCTTGGCGCCATCTTCGCCGTGGCGCGGCTTGGCATTGCCGAGACCGAGACCGGACGCAACTTCATGTTTATGTCCATTACATCCGTCGTGGTGGGTGGAACCGCGTTGCGTGGTGGCGCGGGCGGTGTGTGGAATACGCTGGTGGGCGTGCTGATCGTGAATGTCATCGCCAATGGAATGGTGGTGATCGGTCTGGCTGATTACTTTCAGGACGGTGTTCTTGGACTGCTGGTTATTGCTGCGGTTTACCTGTCCACCGACCGGCGTTCCCTTTCATTTGTAAAGTAGGGTGCCATGTTCGAACTGCAGAATGTTGAAAAACGCTATATGGGCGTGCATGTGCTCAAGGGCGTGGATTTCCGCATTGAGGATGGGGAGATCATCGGCCTGGTGGGGGAAAACGGGGCGGGCAAGTCCACCCTGATGAAAGTGATATACGGCGCGGTCCAGCATGATGGCGGCACCGTCCTTGTTGACGGAAACGCCGTGCATTTCCGCAGCCCCCGCGATGCGATGAAAATGGGCGTGGGCATGGTGTATCAGGAACAGTCCCTGATCCCGAACCTGACGGTCATGGAAAACATCTTTCTGGGTTTTGAAAAACCTTTTGTCCGCTTTGGCGCAATCAACTGGAAAAAGATGGCCGCAGCGGCGCGCAGGCAACTGGCGAAGGTCAAGCTGGACATTGACCCTGCGACCATTACCGATCACCTGACTTTCGCGCAGCGCCAGCTTGTCGAACTGGCCAAGGTTCTTGCGCTGGAGGAGCGTGTGGAGGGCAAGCTGGTGATCCTGCTGGATGAACCGACATCCGTGCTGTCGCGTGAGGAGATCGACCTTCTTTTCACTGTAGTGCGGGCGCTGCGCAGGCGGGCGTCGTTCATATTCGTCTCACACAGGCTCGATGAAATCATTGCCCTTTCGGATCGCATCTACGTGCTGAAGGACGGCGTGGTGGTTGATGTCATGAGTGCAAGGGGGGCGGAGATTGGCGACATCCAGAAGAAAATGGTCGGGCGCGACATAAACAGCGAATATTACCGCGAGGACCGGCAGCGCCCGTATGACCCGGACAGGGTGCTGCTTGAACTGGACCATGTCACGATCACGGGGCGCGGGAACGATGTTTCCCTGAAGCTGCATGCGGGTGAGGTGCTGGCCCTTGTGGGTGTGGAAGGATCGGGGCGTGAGCCGATCCTGCGCACGATATTCGGCATGCAGAAGCCCGAAAAAGGCACGCTGCGCATCCGGGGCGAGCCGGTACATACGTTCAGCCCATCGCGCAGTGTCGCCCATGGAATAGGCTACATCCCGCGCGAGCGTAAGGTCGAGGGGATCGCGGGCGGCATGAACGTATATGAAAACATGACGCTGTCGCAGATGCGGAACTATTCCCGTGGCGGGGTTCTCGATATCGCGGCGGAGCGGGCGCTGGCGCGGGAGTGGATACATAAACTGTCCATCAAGGTGCCATCCGAACTGGCCGATTGCGGCAACCTGTCGGGCGGTAACCAGCAGAAAGTCGTGCTGGCGAAATGGCGCAGCGGTGGGTCGGAAATCATCATGCTCGACCATCCCACGCGGGGCCTCGATATCGGGGCGAAGGAAGATGTCTATGGAATGATCCGCGATATGTCAGCCGATGGCGTGGGGATCATTCTGGTTGCGGATACGCTGGAGGAGGCAATCGGCCTCAGTCATACCATCGCGGTCATCAAGGACGGAGAGATCAGGAAATGGTTCAACTGTCAGCCGGGCGCAAAGCCTTCACTCTACGACCTCATCCAGTACATGGTGTAAGCGGTGACCTGACGCTGACCGAAAGGATGCGGCGTCATTTCCCGTGGATCACGCTGGTCAGTCTGCTGGTACTGGTGGGGATGAAGGACATCACCTTCCTCAGCCCCGAAAACCTGGTCAGTCTGGCATCCGATGTCGTGCCGCTGCTCATCATGGCGGTGGACATGACGCTGGTGATCTATATCGGCAGCATAGACCTGTCTTCCCAGTCCATCGCGAACATGGCGACGGTCCTGACAACGATCGCGCTGCCGTCCTGCGGGGTGGCGGCCGGTCTGCTGGTTATTGCGGTGGGGCTTGTATTTGGCGCGGTTTCCGGGGTGGTGACGACACGGCTGAAGGTGCCCTCCTTCATCTCGACACTGGCTGTGGGGGGGATTGCGCTGTCTGTCGGGCAGTACACATCCGGCCAGCAGGCGCTGCATATGGATACGGCCCAGCGCAGACACGCATTCGGCTGGATGGTGGGCCAGACGGCGGGTATTCCGCATGAACTGGTGCTGGCGCTGCTGATCGTGGCGGTGGCATGGTTCATCCAGACCCGTATGGTGCCGGGCCGGACCTTCAAGGCCATTGGGGCGGGGGAGCCGGTCGTGGTGGCTTCGGGCATCAGGGTGGAACGCTACAAGATCCTTGCTTTCGCCCTGTCGGGCATGTTTGCAGCCATTGCGGGGCTGGTCTTTTCAGTCAGGCTGTCAGGTGGTTCGCCCACACTGGCCGAAGGGTTCCTGCTGCCCGCAATCGTTGCCGTTCTGGTGGGCGGCACGCCGCTGACCGGCGGCGTGGGCGGGGTGCTCAATACGCTGGTGGGGACCATGATTGTCGCGGTTGTGCGCGCCAGCATGCTGTATTTCAGTATTCCCGCGACGGGGCAGCAGATTTTCTTTGGTCTGGTCCTGATCATCGCCATCGCAACAACAATAGACCGTTCAAAAATGCGGATCGTCAAATAAGCGGCGAGGAGAATGATAATGGAGACCATGCAGGCAGCCGTGCTGGTAACCCCCGGACATTTCGAGGTACGCGATGTGCCCATACCCGAAACCGGACCGGATGATGTATTGGTGAAGGTGGATCGCTGCGGGATATGTGGGACTGATGTGCATATATTCCAGGGCCATTACGTAGCCGACAGGCTGCCGTTCATTCCGGGGCACGAGTTTACCGGAACGCTCGCCCGCATAGGCGGCCGGGTCAGCGGTCTGCATGTGGGGCAAAGGGTGGTGGCGGATATCAATATCGGCTGCGGTCACTGCTACTTCTGTCGCCGCAATGAAATCCTGAACTGCCCTGAAATGCGCCAGATCGGCATTCACCGTGATGGCGGGTTCGCGCAATATGTTTCGGTCCCCGGGCGGCAGATCATTCCCGCATCGGAGGACACTCCGGCGGAGGTGCTGGCCCTGACGGAACCCGTGGCCTGCGTGGTCCGGGCTGCGCGCAAGGCCGGTGTGGGTTTCGGGCAATCTGTTGTCGTGCTGGGGGCGGGACCTGTCGGCAACCTGCATATCCAGATGATGCGGCTTGTCGGTGCGGCCCCGGTCATTGCCGTTGAACTCTCGCCCGAACGCGCCCGGCTGGCTGCCAGCGCGGGAGCCGATGTGGTGATTACCGACCCGGAGCGGGTAGTCGATACCGTCAGGGCGCATACAGGCGGCCGCGGTGCGGATGTGGTGATAGAAAGCATCGGCCTGCCAGCCCTTTATGCCCGCGCGTTCGATCTGATCCGCCCCGGTGGGCATGTCGCGGCCTTTGGCATTACCGGTCCCGATGATACCATTGCGCTAGGGATACTCGACATGATCCTGAAGGAAACCTCGATCAAAGGTTCCGTTGCCGGCATGGGACAGGACATGCACGATGCCCTGAACCTGTTGCAGCATGGTCGATTTATGGTTGAACCCTTTACGCAGGCGGTAGTCCCGCTGGAGCAGATCCAGTCCGCATTCGATACGCTGAAGGACAGGCCGGAGATACTGAAAGTCCAGATTGCGCCGCCAGTGTAACGGGGGATCAGCAGGCTGGAAACCAGACGACTGTTATCGGATGTCCGGCGGCAAAATCTCCATCTGTTCCGGTCTCATGATGATCTGGCATGATGCGGTGAACGGTTTCCGCATGGGTAAATGCCTTGTTACTTATGGTGCGAATGGGGTACAGGGGGCGCCGTCCGGTTGCATACCCGGTCGCCGCAATCGACCCACTGTCAGTTTAAGGGGATACCATGCCGAAAGTATCGAATGTAGCCAGACAGTCCGGGTTGCATGAAAAGAAGAATTCCGGCTCCCCCACACGGGCACCGCGCGCCAGGGATGCGGAGGCAACGCAGAAACGCATTCTGGCAGCCGCCAAGAAGGAATTCGCCATGAGTGGTCTGGCTGGCGCGCGGGTTGATATCATTGCCGAGCGGGCCGAAGCCAACAAACGCATGATCTACCATTACTTCGGCAGCAAGGAAGCCCTGTTTGAACGGGTGCTGGAAGATGCCTATGCCGATATATGTATTGCGGAACAGTCCCTGAAACTGGATCATCTGGCCCCGAAGGAAGCGCTTGAAACCCTTGTCCGCTTTACATGGAAATACTATCTGGAAAACCCGGAATTCCTGACGCTGGTGAATAATGAAAACCTGCAGAAGGCCGTACACCTTCAGGCATCGGAAGTGCTGCCGGTCATCAGCCGCAACCGGCTGGACATGGTCGAATCCCTGCTGGCGCGCGGGGTGAAGGCGGGCATATTCCGCCGTGGCATCGACGCCATGCAATTGAATATAACGATCGCGGCTGTCGGGTATTATTATATTACGAACCGATTTACGGGTTCCATTATTTTCGACTGTGATTTCATGGCGCCGGACCTGCTGCGCAAACGGCTGGAATTCAATATTGAAACGATTATCCGCACTGTATGCAAATAAACCGTCTGAAAAAACGGCATACTGGTTCACGCCGCCTGATTCGACAGGCGCGCACCACAGGTCCCCTGCTGTCAGAGGTTGTGCAGACAGGGCATGTAAACTTTCATAACGCGCTGTCCGTTTACGGCACGCGTCGCGCCGACAGGGAGCGTAGTCGGCTGGTGGCGATAGCACTTTAATACTGACTTCACATGCGCGTGGGACATCATCCCACCTTTGGGATTGCCCTTGATCGGATTAAACCGAATATATAAATAACCAGATAGTTACATGTGGTAAAAGAGGTTCCGGTATGTCAAAAACAAAAAGCGCCGCGGACGTTGCCGCGTTGATCCGTGATGGCGCGATCGTCGCCGTAAATTCGTCAAGCGGCCTGTGCTGTCCCGATGCGGTTCTGGCCGCCATTGGGGAGCGGTTCCGTACCGAAGGCGCGCCACGCAACATCACCACAATCCACCCCATTGCCGCAGGCGATATGTTCGGCACGCGCGGCGTGGATCATCTGGCGCAGCCGGGGCTGATTTCCACCATTATCGGTGGGTCCTATCCGTCCGGCCCGTCCTCGGCGGAACCACCGCTGATCCGCCAGATGCTGGGCCGTAATGAAATTGCGGCCTATAACGTGCCAAGCGGCATCATATTCGACATCCTGCGCGAAGGAGCGGCCATGCGCCCCGGCGTGCTGACAAAGGTGGGGTTGGATACCTTTGTTGATCCCGCGCAGGAAGGCTGCGCCATGAATGAGGCCGCACGGGACAGACCCCTTGTCAGCAAGGTGGAATTCCAGGGGGAGGAATGGCTGTATTTCCCCGCCATCCGGCCTGATGTGGCCATTATCCGCGCCAGCACGGCCGATGAGCGCGGCAACCTGACATTCGAGAATGAAGGGGCCTATCTTGGCGCGATGGAACTGGCGCTGGCGGCGCATAATAGTGGCGGCATCGTAATCGCGCAGGTGCGGCAGGTCGCGCAGGCGGGCACGCTTCGCCCCCATGATGTGCGCGTGCCCGGTATTCTGGTGGATTACGTTGTGGAAGCCCCAAACCAGTTGCAGACTACCGCCACCCCGTATGACCCCGCCATATCGGGTGAAGTATTCCGGCCACTGGACAGTTTTGCACTGCCCCCGTTCGATGCGGCCAAGGTGATCGCGCGCCGTGTCGCACGGGAACTGCAACCCGGATGGGCGGTGAATATCGGTTTTGGCATATCGGCCAACGTTCCGCGCATCCTGCTGGAAGAAGGACGCCATGGCGAGGTGACATGGGTGATCGAGCAGGGGGCGGTCGGTGGCATTCCGCTTCTTGATTTCAAATTCGGCTGCTCCTCCAATGCCGAAGCATTTGTCGCATCGCCGCATCAGTTCACCTATTTTCAGGCAGGCGGTTTTGACCTGTCGCTTCTGTCCTTTCTCCAGATTGATGGCAACGGATCGGTCAATGTGTCCCGACTGTCGGCGCGCCCGCATGTAACGGCGGGTTCGGGCGGGTTTGTCGATATTACTTCCCGCGCCCGCAGGATCGTTTTTTCCGGGTATTTCAATGCCGGGGCCAAATTCGACATTGTGGATGGCAGGCTGGTGATTACGCGCGAAGGAAAAATCGCCAAAATCGTCAACCAGCTTGAACAGGTTTCCTTCTCCGGCCCGCGGGCCATCGCGCAGGGGCAGCAGGTGCTGTACGTAACGGAACGCTGCGTCATGCAACTGACCCCGGACGGGTTGATGGTAACGGAAATCGCGCCGGGCGTGGACCTGCAGACGCAGGTGCTTGATCAGGCGGAAGCGCCGCTGCTGGTTTCCCCGTCGCTCCGCGTGATGGATGCAGCGCTGTTCCAGCCCGATGGCAAAATCGCGCCGCAGGGTTCCCGCGTGGCTGCATAGGGTCACGCCTGCCTGTTCCGTCATATGTCACGCATATGGCGGGACAGGGACGGCCAAAAGATTGTTTGAAAATAAATCTTCATCAAAAACGTCCTTATGTTTTCTGGATATTTCCTGACAGACTTTGCAAACAGCCTCTAAGGAGAGTTGATCCCATGGCGGGTGAACGCGCGTTTCTGACGCGTCTTTTCAGGGCCGCAGTCGCGGCGGCAGATCCTGAAATTGTGCTGGGTCCGTTTCTTCCTCCGCGCCCCAAAGGGAAAACGGTTGTCGTGGGGGCGGGCAAGGGCGTAGCCCAGCTTGCCCATGCGCTGGAACGTTTATGGGATGGTCCCCTGTCTGGCGTTGTGGTGACACGGTATGGTTATGGCATCCCGTGCAGACGCATCCGTGTTGTCGAGGCCGGGCACCCGGTTCCCGATCAGGCGGGACTGGATGCGACGGGCCTGCTGTTTGCGGCTGTTCACGGGCTGGAGGCGGACGATCTGGTGATCGCCCTTGTCTGCGGTGGTGGTTCGGCATTGCTGCCAGCCCCGGCGGCGGGATTGAGCCTGCAGGATGAAATTGCCCTTAACGAAATCCTGCTGGCCTCAGGTGCCCCGATTTCCGTCATGAACATGATCCGCAAGCAGGTTTCCCGCATCAAGGGGGGCAGGCTGGCGGCTGCGGCATGGCCTGCGCAGGTTGTCAGTCTTGTTGTATCCGATATTCCGGGGGACAATCCCGCACTGGTGGCATCAGGGCCAACAGTGCCGGATGCGGCGGGCGTGCAGGATGCGCTGGCGGCAGTCAGGCGCTACGGCATGACGCTACCCCCTGCAATCATGCACTCTCTCAATACGGCAACAGCCCAAGCCCCCAGCCCCGACGACCCCCGCTTTCAGCGCAATACGGTGCATGTCATTGCCTCGGCCTCCCTGTCGCTGGAAGCTGCGGCACGGACTGCGGAGCGCGAGGGCATACCGGCTGCCATCCTGTCTGATTCCGTGGAAGGGGAGGCGCGTGACGTTGCACAGGTTCATGCAGCGATCGCCCGCGAAATCGTGCAGCGCAACCGGCCCTTTCCCCGCCCTGTCCTGCTTCTTTCCGGTGGGGAGACAACGGTCACCCTCAAAGGACATGGGAAGGGAGGACGAAACAGCGAATTTGCCCTGTCCCTTGCAATCGGCATCAGTGGCGTGGAAGGCATCCATGCGCTGGCAGCCGATACGGATGGCATTGACGGGAGCGAGGATAATGCCGGGGCTTTCGTCGATACGTTTACGGCCACCCGGCTTTATCAGCGCGGGATGGACCCGGCGTCCCTGTTACGACGCAATGACGCATGGACGGCTTTTTCTGCGTTGGGGGACCTGTTTGTAACCGGCCCGACAGGGACGAATGTAAATGACTTCCGGGCCATTCTGATTGCACGGCATCCGATGTGATGCCCTGCCGGGCGCCATGCTGTCGGCTTCCTTAAAGCTCAGGACCGACAGGGTGCGTGATCGGGGCGTTATGCAACGAACGCTGGCATCCGGCGTTAAACTGATGGTCCCAGGGCCTGCAAAGAGGTTCTGGAGCGGCCTGTTTGGCTATTTTTAATGATTGTTGTGTTTGATCGCGCGTCGTGCGGAACGGCAAATGTTGTCCGTTCTGCTGCGACACAGGATCATCGACACAAGGAGTAGTGATATGGACAAGGATCGTATGGCAGGCATGGCAAAGCAGGCCAAGGGCGCCATCAAGGAAGCCGCGGGCAAGGTCCTCGGCGATACAAAAATGACTGCCGAAGGCAAGGGCGAAAAGGCCGCAGGCAAGGTCCAGAACGCCGTTGGCGGCGTGAAGGACAAAGTGAAGGAATAATACCGCTCGGGTCTGTTACGGGGCGACCGGGTATCATGGCTGCTGGCAGTCGGCATTCGGTCCGCCCTGCAATAAAAAACAGAATAATAACAGGCTCGCAGTGTAATCGGGTCCGTTTGTGAACGGTGTATCGTGCATGTCCTGTACAGATCTGAAAAATCATAGGGCATGCACCCCTGTCCGTGGCATGACGGATATCCGGATGCAGGATGGCATCACCGTTTCCGCGATCCATGTTTTGGGCGACATGATGCCTGTATAAATACCTTGCCCTACAGGATTGCCTGCCTTGTGCATAAGGTAGCAGGACCATCCCATCCGGTTTCCTGCAGAACAGGCAGACAGCGCACCGTGCTTGCAACAGCAGGGTGCTGAATACCCTTTCCAGATTCAGACATTCGTAACCGACCCAATGCAGCGATACGGCTCTGTCGCGCTTCTGACATGCGAGGTTTACGACCGGCTCCGATGCGAGGGTTGAGACCTAACGGAGTAAAGCGATGAGTACAATTCTTATCATCATTGTGGTGATTCTGCTGCTTGGTGGCGGTGGGGGGTATTATGCGCATGATCGCTATGGCGGTGCGGGACTTGGGGGTGTTCTCGGTCTCGTTGTCCTGATCCTGCTGCTGCTATGGCTGTTCGGGGGGCTTGGCGGTGTCAGCAGGGTATAGCCGGGCCGGGGCAGGGGAACTGACGGATATATAAGAAATGGAAATGGTGCGTTTCCATGCTTGTTGTTCATGTCAGTTGGTTATCCCGGTATGCACGGATGACGGCAGGACTGTAGCCGGGAACGGGCGGAAGAAAACCTGAAAATCTTCCGTCCTGTTTTCTGCCTTCTGATTGCCAGTATATCCCGTTCCTTTCCGGAGAGCTTTTATGAAATATAACCCCCTGTTCCTGCCCCTCGCAGCGGTTGGTATCACTCTTGCCTGCGTCCGGCCTGTTGCGGCGCAGGTCGTGACCAATCCGGCACAGGTGCAGTCCGGGCATTACGACGTTGAAGCCGCCCATACACAGGTCGGTTTTTCCGTTCTGCATTTCGGTTTTACCAATTATGGGGGCGTGTTTTCACAGGTTTCCGGCACACTTGACCTGAACGCCCACGCGCCTTCCGCATCGAAACTGTCGGTCACCATTCCCCTTGCATCAGTCCAGACCACCAGTTCCCGCCTTACGGAAGAACTGAAGGGCGATCAGTGGTTTGACGCGACCAAATTCCCGAACGCCACCTTTATTTCCCGCAGTGTTCAGGTAACGGGAGCCAGTGACGCGACAGTAGAAGGGGATCTGACCCTGCATGGCGTGACGCGGCCCGAGACCCTGAAAATCCACTTCATCGGGGCGGGCGTGAATGCGATGGACAAGAAATATACGGCCGGTTTCGAGGCCACGGCGACAATAAAACGGAGCGATTTTGGCGTGAAAATGTACGTTCCGTATGTTAGCGACGAAGTGCGCCTGTTTATCAACGGTGCTTTTGAAAAGCAGGGCTGACACGCTGCTGTTCCCGCATGCAGCATGCCGGCGGGAACAGATCAGGCGCAGGAACAAAAGGATCGGTCCATAAGACCCTTTTCGTAATCGCATGAAAGTTTTTGGTGAGGCTTTTTTTTAAAAGCTTTGGAAGACGCCGCTTTTTTGAAAAAAGGCGGCGCCCAAAAACTTTCCTGTTTTTTATTAAAGATTTCTGTTCAAACAATCTTTTACAGGCGGGGTAAGGCGATGCCATCCAGCACCGTCTGTACCAGCATATCCATCCACTTTATATCAAGCGGGCCAACTGGCACCAGCATGCGGTAATAAATCGGACCGTATAACGCATCAAGCACCACCTCCGGGGCCAGATCCGGGCGCAGTTCGCCCTGTGTGATGGCGGCCTGCAATATGGTGCGGGCCTCGTCCCGGCGGGGACGGGCATATCCTTCCACAAATGCCGTAATGGTATGCGGGTCACGCTGTCCTTCGGCAAGGATGGCGGCCATAACGCGCCCCGTTGGCCCGGCATAGACCTCCGCCACGCGCAGCAACTGCCGGCGCAGGGCATCCAGCGCGCTGTCACCATCCTTTGGGTAGCTGATCTTGGGTTCCGTCGCAGCAAGGAAACCCGCCATCGCCAGCGCGCCCTTGCTGGGCCACCAGCGGTAGATCGTACTCTTGCCGACACCGGCGCGGGCGGCCACGGCCTCCATCCCGAAACCGGCTATCCCGTTTTCTTCAAGCAGGGCGTTGGCAGCCTGCAGGATTGCCGCGCGCGCGGCACGGTCGCGCGGTCGGCCCGCGCGGGTATGGGAATGGTCAGTGCGTTCCAGAGCAGGGAGGGATGGGTCCATATTGCGCGTCTCCTTGAGCATTCACTGCCCGGCATGACGAAAATGAGCAAGTTATTTTACTATATGCGTCTCTGAATCCTGATTAAGTCCCTTCCACTTTATAATTGACAATGAACGACAGGTCTACTTACGATACAAATAGTATCGAAATAGGAAAACTGTCATGTCCATGGCATTGACTCCGCAGCAGGTCGCGTTTTTCCGTACGCATGGATACCTTTCCCCGCTTCAGGCTTTTTGTCCCGATCAGGCCCGGCATTACCGTGCCCGCCTTGAAGCCTATGAACGCCAGACGGGCGAGGAAATGAACGCGCGCCTCAAGATCAAGGCGCATCTTGCCTTTCCCTGGCTGTGCGACATGGCGCGCAACCCCGCCATCGTGGCGGCGGTCCGGTCGCTGCTGGGGCCGGATGTGCTGCTGTTTGGCGCATCGTGTTTTGCCAAGAACGCACATGATCCGCGTTTTGTCTCATGGCATCAGGATTCGGCCTATTATGGCCTGGACCCGCATGAGGAAGTAACGGTCTGGGTCGCCCTGTCACGTGCTGACTCACGCAGCGGCTGCCTGAAGGTGCTGCCCGGCAGCCATCTTGGTCCCGATCGGGTGCATGATGAAACGTACGACGCCGCCAATCTGCTTTCACGCGGGCAATCACTGCGCGATATTGACGAAGCGCAGGCCGTGGAAATGCCACTCGAACCCGGCCAGTTCTCTATCCATCATGAACGTACGGCCCATGGTTCAGGCCCGAACCTGTCGGATGACCGGCGTGTAGGGGTGGCATTTTTCTATATGCCCGCTCACGTCCGCTCCACCCTTGGCCGCCGTACGGCGATGCCGGTCTGTGGTAGTGACTCCTACGGGCATTGGGACCGTGACCCTGAACCGCGCACTGATCTTGATGCACAATCCATGGCGGCGTTGGAAATGGTATGGGGGGACTATCGCGATAAAGCGCGAACAGGTCAGGCAGCACAGGGTAGTCCTGCACCCTGACCGTTCACGGCGGGCTTTTTATGCGGGGGAACAACAGTTTCCCCGGCTGTGAAGCCGCCCCCTACGGGATGGCCGCCTGCTCACGGCAGCAGATATAGCCCCGCATCGGGCGGCAGGGCCTGACCGGACATCAGGGCCATGACATATAACGCCACCAGCATAAGGGCCGCGGCAATAAGCATTGGCCAGTAAAGGGGCGAGTGGCGATGTGTGGACAGGGGAATCGGACGCATTGTGGCCTCCATTCACGTTCGCGGACATTGCGTTGACGTCATGCCCGCATGGTGCAGACATGGGTGGCCAGACGTGATGGACAATACGTTCCTGCTGCATGGGCGGTGGTACGGGTAATGTGGGGGACGCATGGCTGGGTGATCCGGTTTTACGCCGGTCAGGACAGAAAATTCATGGGAGGGCATCGACCTTCCCGAAAATGCGATAACATTTCGTTTAAGAAATAATATGCTTTATCATGAAGCCATGAACATCCGCATCTGAAGGGGGGCATAAGATAGGAAAAGTAGCCGTCAGTATGCTCTTGCCCCCCGCCGATGCGCTTCTCTGTACGTTTTTTAAACTGAACGGAATTCATTATGCGCAGTAAGAAGCTTGTCCATATCGTAACCTGTCATGCGGCGGGGGAGGTGGGGGATGTGATTGTGGGTGGTGTCGCCCCGCCACCCGGCAATACGTTATGGGCACAGTCGCGCTTCATTGCGCAGGATGAGACGCTGCGTAACTTCGTGCTGAATGAACCACGCGGCGGCGTGTTCCGTCATGTCAACCTGCTGGTCCCGCCACGCGATCCCCGTGCGCAGATGGGCTGGATCATCATGGAACCCGCTGACACGCCCCCCATGTCTGGTTCGAATTCGATCTGCGTTTCCACCGTCCTGCTGGAAACGGGCATCATACCGATGGTCGAACCCGAAACCCGCATGGCGCTGGAGGCACCGGGCGGAGTGATCGATGTGACCGCGACCTGCCGTGATGGCCGGGCTGAACGGATAAGCGTGCGCAATGTCCCGTCTTTTGCCGCCCGTCTGGATGTCCTGCTGGATGTGCCGGGACTGGGCACGCTGAAGGTCGATACCGCCTATGGTGGTGACAGCTTCGTCATTGTGGATGCTGCGGCGCTGGGGCTGGATCTGGGGCCGGATTCAGCGCGGACGCTCGCGGAACTGGGCATGCGCATTACCGCCGCCGCCAACCGGCAGTCTGGCTTTCATCATCCCGACAATCCCGACTGGACGCACATATCGTTCTGCCTGTTCACCACGCCGGTTGAACTGCGCGATGGTGTCCGCACCGCCCCGCATGTGGTGGCGATCCGGCCGGGCAAGATTGATCGCTCACCTACCGGCACTGCATGTTCCGCCCGGATGGCGGTGCTGCATGCGCGGGGTGAAATGGCGGTGGGAGACCGCTACGTCGCGCGTTCGATCATCGGTTCGGAATTCGACTGCCATATCGACGCCACCGCACGTGTGGGCGATACCGATGCAATCATTCCCGTTATTTCAGGCAGCGCGTGGATTACCGGCACGCAGCAGTTGATGCTGGACCCCACGGACCCGTATCCGGCAGGCTACCGGCTGAGCGATACATGGCCGGTCATGGCTCCGGATATGTAGCATCGGTATCCAGAACCTGCTTCGCCTGTCCCTGTACGGTAAAGGCGATCAGCCCACACAGCACGGCGGCAATGCCCGTCCACGCCATTGCGCCGGGCAGCGGCGCGCCCAGAAACAGGGTATCACCGGCCAGTGCAAAGAACATTTCACTGGCCTGCGTGGCGTCAACGGCTGCAATGCGCATCGGGTCGGAGGACATGTTCCGTGCGTAGATGAATAGTGTCATCCCACCGCATCCCGCCACCAGCGCGACCAGTGCGGTATCGAGTATCTGACCCGCGGTGGGTGGCGGCGGGGCGCTGCCCAGAACCACGGCGGCAAAGACCGGCAATGCCCCCAGCGTCAGTAGCAATACGCTTACTGCCGGGTCGGCCAGAATATCGCCCCCTGGCAGGTTCCGGTCATGGCGCGCATGACTGAGCATCTGGTTGCCCAGCGGGTAGGTAAAGGCGGCTACGATAACCGGCAGTATTCCCGCCACGACCTGTCCCATGCTGGCGCCATCCTGCACGCGCGTCGCATTGACGATCATGACGCCCGCAGCAATGACCGCAAGCGACACGACCCCGCGTAGCGGCACCCGCGCGCCAAACGCCAGCATGACGATGGGGCTGGCCAGAATGGTCAACTGCCATGTGGTTGAAAGCATCCACGCGGGCGTATGCGCCGCCGCGTAGCAGAAACAGGAATAGGTAACGCCATACCCGCTGCCGCCCGCCAGCAGCCACACGATGGGCCGCGCACGATAAAGGGCGAATACACGGCTTACGAAGGCAGGGCCACGCCGCACCAGCAGCCATGCCGTCAGCAGGATGGCGGTATCAAGATAACGTAGCGCGGCACTCCATGCCCAGTGTCCCCCCTCCATGCTCATGAGACGGTTGAGGATGAAGGTCAGCGAAAACAGGCCCCCCGCCGCAATCCCCAGCATCATGACCCGCACAAGGGAGGGCGCGGTGGGGGCAGGAGCACACGCGGAAGGGAGGGGAACGGCGGTAGCAGGCATGACGGCGCATGACTTTCGGGAAGGGGCCCGGACCGGGACGGGATGGCGCGGAATATTAGTCGCGCCATCCTGCATGGTCATTACGATATCGGTGCAATACACCCATGCACCCGTAACGTTATTGCAGCGCCATGCAGGCTGTGTGCATCCGGGCGCAGCAGGCGGCCAGCACGTCCGTATCCACACCGAAGGCAATGCGCACATGTCCCGGTGCGCGAAAGGCTGAACCGGGCACCAGCGCCACGCGCGCGGCTTCCAGCATATAGGTTGCGAAATCGACATCGGTACGCAGCACCTGCCCCGATGGCGTGGTCCGGTTCAGGCAGCCGCTTACATCCGCGAAGACATAAAACGCCCCTTCCGGCAGCACGGCATCGAGACCGGGCGTGGTACGGACCATATCCATCACGATGGCGCGCCGCCTGCGCAGGATCGGCAGCCATTCATCCAGAAAGCCAACCCCGCCCGACAGCGCAGCCCGGGCCGCATTCTGGCTTATGGAACTGGGGTTGGATGTGCTCTGGGACTGTAGCGTATCAAGTGCCGCGATCAGCCATGACGGCCCCCCGGCATAACCCAGCCGCCACCCGGTCATGGAAAAGCTCTTGGATACGCCGTTAATGGTCAGGATACGTGAGGCCAGTGCCGGACGCAGCGCCGCCGGGGTGGCGAATGTCGTATCAAAAACAATGGCTTCATAAATATCGTCGGCCATGATCATCACGTTGTCATGCGGGGCAATGACATCGCACAGCGCACCCAGTTCCGCCGCCGGATAGACCGCGCCGGTCGGGTTGTTGGGGGAATTGAGGATGACCCAGCGGGTGCGTGGCGTAATCGCCGCCGCCAGGTCTTCAGGCGTCAGTTTCCAGCCATTGCTGGCATGGCAGGGAACCAGAACCGGCGTACCGCCAGCAAGGCGGATCATGTCGGGATACGAGACCCAGCATGGCGTGGGGACAATCACCTCATCACCCGCGTCCAGCGTGGCGAGGAAAGCATTGAATATGATCTGTTTCGCCCCGCAGGATGCGATGACTTCATTCTGTGCGAAATCCAGCCCGTTGCGCTGGCGAAAATACGCCCGGATCGCATCCTTCAGCCCGGTGGTGCCCGCCACGGCGGTATATTTGGTCAGGCCCGCACGGATGGCGGCGATGCCTGCTTCGGCAATGGGGGCGGGGGTATCGAAATCCAGTTCACCTTCGCCCAGATTGTCAACCGTGACACCGGACGCCGCAAGGGTGCGTACCGTGTCGGAAATGGCGGCGGTGGGCGATGCGCCAATCATGCCCATGCGTGGGGCCAGCCTGCCGGAGGGTGCCATGGCGTGGATATTCCTTCCATATCGGGGGACGCGCCGCATCCTGATGCGCGGCGTGCTCCAATATTGTACAGAACATCACACAAAGATCAATCTTGCGGGCGTTCCTTTCGGGCTCCGTGCGCCATGGCCTTTGCAGCCTCATAGGCGCGGCCAAGATGCTCCGCCATCATCGTGGATGCGTCCTCGTTACGGCCGTTGGAGAGGGCATCCATTATGCGCAGATGTTCACGGCACCAGTCGCGTACACGGCGGCGATTGACATACCCCCCGAACTCCAGCAGCCGTCGCAGCCGGTTATGCTGTTGCATGGTCTGTACAATGAAGGCGTTATGCGTGAAGCGTGCGATCATTTCATGAAACTGCGCATCGGTATCGAATATCTGCACCGCGCTGACCCGCGATATGTCGGGGTGCGATTCAAGGTAGATATGCTGGATACGGCAGTGTTCCAGCGCCCCCTGATCGATACGGAAATGTTCGCCCATCATGCTGGCAGGTTCGAACATGCGGCGGAATTCGTAGCTGTTCTGTAAGGCCACGCCGGTATCCAGCGTGGGCAGGAAGGTCCAGCCGCGTCCCTGATTGCGCCTGAGCAGCCCGTCATCCACCAGCCGCAGCAGCGTGCGCTGCAGCAGGGCGCGGTCCACGTCATAGCGGCGGCTTATGCTGCTTTGCGTAAAGGATTCCGGCAGGTCGCCGTTAAGGCGTTCCTGCACGATCTCGGAATACAGGTCCTGTTCGGGGGTGGAAGGGACGGAAATGTCCACATGCTGGATCTCGCCCGCGTTGGCCCGCAGGAAATACCCCTGATTGCGACGCGCCTCGATAATGCCGCGTTCGGCCAGCAGCGCCAGCGCCGTGCGGATGGGCGAACGCGAGATGCCAAGCAGATCCGCAAGCTGCTGTTCGCGCAGATGATGTCCCGGCTCAAAGCGGCCTTCGCGGATGATGTCGAGGATCTGGTTGGCCAGAAGATAACGTTTTTGGGTCGGGCGGCGGACCATGCGTGTCCTGATGAAATCGTGCTGATGGTGGGCGATCATACAAACTTCATCATCATATGTCGATCTGGCCATGGAATAATGCGAAATCGGAATGTTTCGTGCTTGACATGGAATGCGGAAGAATTTGTATTATTGAAACGTAACAGGACAATGTTGCCGCGCACCGTTCCGGTGGCGGTGTCCGCCGCACGACAGGGGCCGCATGATCCGCAACGCCATCCTTGCCGCGATATCCATACTGCCCCTGTGGCATGGCGCAGCGCGGGCGATGCCCACGCTGGCTACGCCGGGTGCATTGACTTCGGCCACGGCTGCGACCTTCACGCCTTTTGAATTCGTGCGTGACGGTCAGGTGACGGGATTTGATATAGACCTTGCCGCCGCCATGGCCGCGCGGCTGCACCTGCGTCCGGTAACGGTGAACATGCAGTTTGACGGGCTGATCCCGGCACTACAGGGCGGTCGTGTCGATTTCATCAATTCGGCCATGTATATCAGTAACGAACGTGCGCGGGCGGTCGATTTCGTGCCCTATCTTCAGGTTGCGAACGTGGTCATGGTCTCCGCCGCCCGGCCCGGTGGCATTACGGGCAATGATCTCAGCCTGTGTGGGCGGCAGGTCGCCGTTACCCTTGGCGGGATCGAGGATGACAACGCACGTGACGCCTCCGCCCGGTGTCGCGCGGCGGGACGGCCCGCGCTGGACGTGCTCAGTTTCCCCACGGGGCAGGATACGGCCATGAACCTGCGCGCCGGGCGGGTGGATGCGGCGTTCGATTCCGTTTACGGCGCGGTCACGCTCATGCACGACATGCCCGGTGTTTACGCCGTGGCGGGACGCCCTTTCGGCACGGATGCGTGGATCGGCTTTGCCGTGCGCAAGGGCGATACGGCCATGCGCGATATGCTGGCCGGTGCCCTGCACGCGGTGCAGGCGGATGGCACGTTCGATGCGCTGGTGCGCCGGTGGGACCTGCCGCCTGCGGAACAGGTCGATACCGCGGCACAGGGACAGGTGCGTCGTGGCGGCCTATGGCGGGGGCTGGCGGCGTGCTGGGGGTATTTCGCATCATGGCTATTTTTTGAAGCAGCCCTCATGACATTGCTGGTTACCATCCTGTCGCTGGCGGCGGGCTGTGTGATCGGGCTGGGTGCCGCCCTTATGCAGTCGTCGCGCCTGCGCGTGGCGCAGGTAGTGGTGGCGCTGTATCTGTGGCTGTTCCGTGGCACGCCCGTGCTGTTGCAGATCGTGTTTGTCTATAACGTGCTGCCGGGTTTCGGCCTGCGGCTTTCGGCGCCGCTGTCCGCCGTGCTGGCGCTTTCGCTGAACGAAGGGGCCTACATGGCCGAAATCATCCGCGCCGGACTGCGCGCCATCCGGCCCGGACAGCGCACGGCAGGGCTGGCGCTGGGCCTGACACCCGTGGGGGTCATGCGGCATATCGTCGCCCCGCAGGCATTCCGTGTGATCGTGCCCATGCTGGGTAATCAGGCGATCGGTATGCTCAAGACCAGTGCGCTGGTGTCCGTGATTGCGGTGGAAGACCTGCTGCTGGTCGCCAATCAGGCTGCATCCGCCAGCTTCCGGTATCTTGAGGCCCTGTCCGCCGCAGGTCTGTATTATCTGGCGCTGACAACCCTGTTCATGCTGGGGCAGGCGGTCCTTGAACGCAGGCTGGACCCGGCGGTGCGGACTACGGGCGGCACGCTGCTGGCACGTCTTGGCCGGATGGTGGGGAGTGCTGGCGATGCCCGTTGAAACCCTGGCGTCCCCACAGACCCCGATCCTTGAAGTCAGCGGTATCTGCCGCAGGGTCGGTGATGCGGTGCTGCTTGATGACTGCGCCTTTACCCTGCCACGTGGGCAGACGGCGGTCCTGCTTGGCCCTTCGGGTGCGGGCAAATCCACGCTGCTGCGCTGCATCAACCTGCTGGCCCCGGCGGATAGCGGGCGCATCCTGTTCGACGGGCGTGACATCATGGCGCCGGGCGTGGATGCGCCGGGCGTGCGACGCGCCATTGGCATGGTGTTCCAGAATTTCGAGCTGTTCGATCATATGACCGTGCTGGAAAACATCATGCTGGCACCGATGCGCGTGCGCGGCCTGTCGCGTAATCAGGCGCGCGATCTTGCCATGGCCATGCTGGAAAAGGTGCACCTGCCGCACCGGGCCGATGCCCTGCCATCCGGTCTGTCGGGTGGCCAGCAGCAGCGCGCCGCGATCGCGCGCGCGCTGGCGATGCAGCCGCGGCTGATGCTGTACGACGAACCGACTTCCGCGCTGGACCCGGAAATGACCGGCGAGGTGTTGACAGTCATGTCCGACCTTGCGGCGGAAGGCATGGCCAGCGTGGTCGTAACCCACGAAATGGGTTTTGCCCGCCGTGTCGCGGACCAGATCGTATTCATGCAGGCCGGACAGGTGGTGGAGGAAACACCCGGTGCCGATTTCTTTGCCGGACGGTGCAGCGTGCGGGCCCGGCGTTTTCTTGAACGGGTGATGGACTGATCCGTCCTGCCCCTTTCCTTCGTTACTGAATGATCTGGATGGAATACAGATGAAGCAGACCCCAGACCTGGACCGGATGAAGCGCGATCTTGCCGCGCTGATCGCCATGCCCAGCGAAAACCCGCCGGGGCATGAAGCGCAGGTGGCCGATTACGTTGCCGCCTGCCTGGAGCCGCTTGGTTTTGTCATCACGCGGGATGAATATGAGCCCGGTCGTGTCAATATCGAAGCCCGTCTGGACAACGGACCCGGTCCGGTATTCGCGCTCAATACCCATATGGATGTCGTCCCGGCGGGAACGGGATGGCAACACGATCCCTTCACCATGACGGAGGAGGGCGGGCGGCTGTACGGTCGCGGGTCAAGTGACTGCAAGGGCTCGCTGGTCTGCATGATGGAAGCGGGCCGCATGCTTGTGGCGGACAGGGCGGAATGGCGTGGCACGCTGCTGCTTGTATTCGTGGCGGATGAGGAAGTGGCGAGCGTGGGCGCACGGCGTTATGTCACCACCGCCCCGCATATTGATTACGTTATCGTGGGCGAACCCACATCGAACACAACCTATGCTGCGCATAAGGGCAGCCTGCGCCCGCTGGTGCGCGTGCATGGCACACCGGCCCATTCCGGCACGCCAGATCTGGGGGATAACGCGATCTATCGTGCCGCCGCGCTGGTGAACATGGTTGCTGCCGAACATGCGGATGTTGTCCGTCATATCGACCATCCGCTGGTGGGGGCTGCAAGCCTTACGATCACGCGCGCAAGCGGTGGCCATGCGGATAATGTCGTGCCGCAGGGCTGCGACCTGCTGCTGGACCGCCGCATGGTTCCGGGCGAAGATGAAGAAGCCGTCAAGACGCAGATTGCCAGCCTGCTGGCGCGCGCCAACGCACAGGCAGGCGTGCGGGCCGAAATTGTTGAATTCCGTCCCACGACCGGCGGTGCGGTTGAAACACCGGCGGACCATGTGATCGTGCAGCAGGGGCTTGCGGTCTGTCGTGCCAATGGTGTCGCGGAGCCCGGTCCCTTCGGTTTTCAGGGCGCGTGCGATCTGGTGCATTTCTGTAATGCCGGGGCGGCTGGCGTGGTGATCGGGCCAGGTGTGCTGAGTGTGGCGCACAAGGCCGATGAATACGTGCCCGAAGCCGACCTGCCGGTGGCGGCCTGCATTTACCGCGATATGGTTATCGCCCTGATGCCCGTCTGACTGTCATGCGGGTCACGCTGCATCGCGCCATGCTGACATATGCCGATCCGGCGGCGTCAGTGCATACCGCGTCCTCTGGTCCGGTGGCCGGGCTGGATACGCTATACCTGCTTGTGGATACGCCCCATGGTGCGCCCGTGGTGGGGGAGGTGCGGATAAACTGCGCCTATCTCAACGGTTATGAACCTGACACGATCATGCGCGCAGCAGTGGCCATGCTGCCCACGATCGACTGGGCGGCGGGTGCTGACGCACTGCTTGAAAGCGGGGCGGGGCAGGGGCAGATCGCGCCCGTGCGCATGCTGCTTGATACCCTGCTGCATGACTGGGCGGCAAAGGCGCGCGGCGTGCCGGTGGCCCGCATGTTGCCCCCCGCCATGCCGGGCAATGCGAATGGACCGGGAGGCGATGAAATCGCCCATGCGACAAACCAGACGCTGTTCCTCACCCCCATGGATGTCTTCCTTGCCCGTGCCGAAGCGTATGTAGCGCGCGGCTTTCGGGATCTGAAAGTGCGGCTGGGTGCTGATGCGGATGATGACATCACACGGATTGCCGCCCTGCGCGCGCGATTTGGCCGGGACGTGCATATCGCAGCCGATGCCAATGGCGTGTGGGGGGAAGCCCATGCGCGCCGCATGCTGGACCGGCTGGCGACATATGACCTGTCCTATGTCGAACAGCCCGTGGCGCCGGGCGACTGGGCTATGCTGGACCGGGTCGCACGTACAAGTCCCGTTGCCATCATGCTGGATGAAAGCATGGCGTCACCAGCCGATGTGGAGCGGATCATCGATCTGCCCCGCACGGTCATGGCGCATCTGAAACTGCTGAAATTCGGTGGTGTCGCGCCGGTCATGGCGGCGGTGCGACGCTTACGGGCGGAGCATGTCGGGTTCATGACCGGACAGATGAACGAAGGGGGTATCGGCACGGCAGCGGTGCTGCATGTCGCCGCCGCCACCGCGCCGGACCATGCCGAACTCTATGGCGCGGATGGATTGTCCAATGATCCCGCAACGGGCGTGACCTATGGCGCGGGGATGGCCCGTGTATCGGCGCGGGCCGGATGGGGTGTGGATTTCAACCCCGCGGGAACAACCCTTGTAACGGAGTACATGGTAGCATGAACGCAATCGCAGGCGTGGTGCAGGGGCAGGAAGCAACCTTCCCCCGCGCCGAATATGATGGTCGCGTTGCACGGACGCGTGCGGCGATGGAAAAGGCTGGCATCGACGTGATGGTCGTGACCGGGCCGGAAAACATCTATTACCTGACCGGTCAGCAGACACCGGGATATTATACGTTCCAGTGCCTTTTGCTGCCGGTGGACGGTGATCCGGTATTCATTATCCGGCAACTGGAATATTTTAACTTCATCGCCAATACCTACCAGTCAGATGCCCGCATCTATCAGGACGGGCAGAGCCCGATGAAGCTTCTGGCTGAGGTCATCCGCGAACGCGGCTACGCCACGCGGCGTATCGGCGTGGACAAGAATGGCTGGTTTCTCTCCCCTGCTGCGTACGAGGCCCTGTGCAGCCAGCTCGGCACGGTTCATGACGCAGCCGGTATTGTCGAAAGCCAGCGCGCCATCAAATCGCCACTGGAGGTCGAAAAGATTGCCCGTGCCGCCACCTATGTCGATGCGGGCATGCGCGCGGGACTGGCCAGCGTGCGCGCCGGGGCGAGCGAGAACGACATGGTCGCGGCCATGATGGGATCGGCCATTGCCGCCGGGTCGGAATATGTTGGGATGGAGCCGCTTGTTTCCTCCGGTCCGCGCAGCGGGGTGCCGCACGGGACATGGCGGCGGCGGATGATGGTGGCGGGTGATCCCGCTTTTCTGGAAATGGCGGCGTGTCATGACCGCTATCACGCAGCCCTCATGCGTTCGGCATGGATCGGCACGCCCCTGCCTGAAGCGGTGGACATGATGAAGGTCTGTCAGGATGCGCTCGCCGCCTCCCTCGATGCGATCCGTCCCGGTGTCACCTGTCAGGAACCGCACCGGGTCTGTCAGCGCATTATCGATGCCGCTGGCTATACCGACAGTTTCCGCAAGCGGCTGGGCTACAGCATCGGGATTTCCTTCGCGCCCGACTGGGGCGAAGGCGCGATCCTGAGCCTGAATGAAGGTGAGACAACCGAACTGCGTCCCGGCATGACCTTCCACCTGCCGCCTGCGCTGCGGCTGTACGGGCGTTTTACCGTGGGCGTAAGCGAAAGCATTGTCGTGACCGAAACGGGCTGTCGCGTGCTGGGCACGATTGACCGCGCGCTGCACGCCGTCGCGGCATGATCGCGCATTACCGCCCCTGAAACATAGAAGATACTGAAGAAAACATGAAAAATATTGATGAGAGCCGCGCCCGTCTGCACGGCATATTCAACATCACGGTAACACCTTTCGGCGCGGACGGGTCCATTGATCTGGCCGGGATCGCGCGCAGCATCGAACGTGTGCTGGGGCTGGGTTACGATGGTGTGCTGATCGGCGGCACCTATGGCGAATTTCCTGTCATGTCGCCGGATGAACGGGCGGGTCTGTTCCGGCACGTCATGGATGTTGTGGGCACGCGCGCGCCGGTCATGCTGTGCAGCGCGGATTCCGATCCGCGTGTCACGCGCGACCTGAGCATACTGGCCGGTGAACTGGGCGGCGTGCCGATGGTGATGGCGCCCTATGTGTCCGAAATCACCGATGCGCAGATACTCGCCTTTTTCCGCGAAATCGCGCCCCTGTCGCGCACCGGCACGATCATCTACAACGCGCCGGGCATCGGCATCACGCTTTCCCCCGCGCTGATCGAACAACTGGCGGAAGTCGAGGGGATTGTCGCACTGAAGCAGGGCGATCTGTCGGTCGGTGCGATTGACCGTATCGCCAATACGCTGTCGGGTCGGATCAGGCTGTTCTGTGCATCCGACCTCGCTTTCCACGGGCCGATGATGAACGGCTTCGATGGTATCAGCACAACCAATTCATGCGCGCTGCCTGAACTGGTTCTGGCCAGCTTCCGCGCGATACAGGAAGGGCGCGCGCATGAATCGCGCGACCTGCACAGGCTGTGGTACAGCTACCGCGCCCTGGCGCGCGGCATGGGACAGCCGCAGACGGTCAAGGCCGCGATGGCCCTGCGCGGGTTCGATGGTGGTTCCGTGCGTCGTCCGCTGCTGGATCTGGATGCGGAGCAGAAAGCTGCCGTGGCGGAAGTGATGCGCACGATCGCGGCAGACCCGCGCGCGGGCTTTACGCTGGCTTGAACCCGGCGGCGGAGGGCAGATGGACATGGCGCTGATTGTGGTGCGGCACGACACGGGACGACCAGGGCTGTATGGCGCGGCGGCGGGTATTGTTGCCGCGCAATGCGGCGCGCGGGTCATGCATGGGCCGGTAAGGCTGGATGAGGTCCGTGATCCTGATGCCTGCCAGCATGTGGGTACCGGCCCAGACCGCGTAGCCAGTGGCCTGCTGCATGCCGAAAGGCTGACGGGGCGGCAGGTGGATGTCATTGCGACCCCCGCGCAGATTGTTGCGGCGGCAGCCACGGACGATGTCGTGGTGCCGCTGGACGGACTGCTGGATGCGGGTACGGGCTTCGTCACCGATCTGTTGCGCCGTGGCGCAGCAGTCGGGCTGCGCAGGGTCAGCGCGTATCAGGATGGTGCCGTGCTGATGTGCCGGGATGATGAGGATGGCACCGTTGTCGCCCACGCGGTCCGCGATGGTTTTGGCAGGTTCCTGCCCGAAACGCATGATGCAGGGGGAGCGGAAGCCGGACGGGTCAGTGTGGTGCTGATCGGCAGGCCGGTCACCCATCACGAGGTCTATCCCGGTGCGCTGGCCGCATTGGGGGACGCGGCCGATGCGCTGGGGATCGGGGTGGATGTGACGTTTGTGGACCCGGCAGCCGCTGACGATGATCCCTGTTATACAGCCCTGACGGATTTTGATGGCATGCTGCTGCCCGGTGGCGCGGCGGCTCCCGGTGCGCGCGGGCAGGTTCGGGCCGCCACCGTCGCGCTGGAAAGTGGCGTGCCCGTCATGGGCCAGTGTCTGGGCATGCAGACCATGGTAACCGCCTTTGCCCGGTCGCGCGCGGGGCTGCCCGATGCCACCATGGCGGAAATCGCGGGCGGGGCTGCGGGAGTACACAGTTTCATCCCCCATCCGCATTACCGTCTGGGCACGGGTAAACTTTCCCCGGTCCCGGATACGGTGCTGGGGGCAATGCTGGTGGATGGGGCGGCATGCGTTCGCAGCAACCACCGTTATGTCCTCAATACCCGGTTATTGCCGGGACTTGTCGCCGCAGGACTGCGGGTCGGGGCATGGAATGATGATGCGGACGTTGTCGAAGGGATCGAGGTTCCTTCACACCCCTTCTACATGGGCATGCAGGGCCATCCTGAACTGTCCTCCATCCCCGGCAGTCCCCATCCCTTATGTGTTGCATTCCTGCGCGCGGCCCTGACGCGGCGCGACGGGCGTGCAGAAGCGGAAAACAGGAAAGAACGGTAGAAATGGATCTGGGTATTTCAGGGCGTCTGGCCCTTGTCATGGGCTCCAGTCAGGGACTGGGACTGGCCAGCGCACAGGCGCTGGCGCGTGAGGGCGCACGGGTTATCCTGACCGGGCGCGACCCGGCCCGGCTGGAAGCGGCATGCGCCAGCATCCGTGATGAAGGCGGCGAGGCGGAGGCCCGTGTGGTCGATTTTTCGGATGCCGTGCAGTGTGCGGCGCTGATGGACGGGCTGGATCAGGCAGGCGTGGATATTCTGGTCGTCAATGGCGGGGGGCCGCCGCCCGGTCCGATCGCCGATGTCGCCCCCGAAGTATGGCGCGCGCAGTTCGACAGCATGGTGGGCGTGCCGATGCGCATGGCGCAGGCGGTCCTGCCGGGCATGCGGGCGCGTGGCTGGGGGCGGATCATCAATATCGTCTCATCCGGTGTGGTACAGCCCATCCCCAATCTGGGGATTTCCAATACATTGCGCATGGCCGTGATCGGCTGGGCCAAGACACTGGCGGCGGAAGTGGCGGCACAGGGCATTACGGTCAATTCCGTGGTGCCGGGGCGTATCCATACCACCCGCGTTGACCAGCTTGACGCCGCCGCATCAAGGCGTACCGGTAAACCGGTCGAAGACATAGCAGCAGCGTCCCGCGCGACAATTCCGATGCAGCGTTATGGCCGACCGGAAGAATTTGCCGATGCCGTGGCCTTTCTGGCCAGCGCGCGGGCATCGTACATGACCGGTGGAATGGTCCGTGTCGATGGCGGCATGATCCGCAGCACATAGAACAGCGCGCGGTTTTACGACCGGTAATGGCCGGGCCATGATACGCATGGCCCGGCTTTTTCGTCTGCGGGTCTTTTCAGGCTATCATGGCGGCCCGGATACCGGCGCGCATCGGGATCGGGCCGGCCGCGTTATGGCTGTTGATAAATAGCTGTGGAGAATGCCTGTCATGGCCCGCTGGTCCTATCCGCGCCCGTCACCGGGTGAAATCACGCCGCGTTCCGTATGGCTGGGACGACGGCAGATGCTTGCCGGTGCCGCCGTCACGGCAGCTGGATGGGGGGCAGGGCGTGCATCACACGCCTATGGGGCCGGGCTGCATACCCGTCCCGGCCCGTTTCAGGCGACGGAAAAGCCTACGCCGCTGACTGATGTGACGCATTACAACAATTTTTATGAATTCGGTCTGGATAAAAGCGATCCGGCAACCTATTCCGCCGCATTCCAGCCGCGTCCGTGGACACTTTCGCTAGAAGGTCTGGTCGCCCATCCCCGTGTATGGGATCTGGACCAGTTGATCGCCAGCATGCCGATGGAGGAACGTCTCTACCGCATGCGCTGTGTCGAGGCATGGTCCATGGTCATACCATGGGACGGGTTCGTGTTGTCGGAACTGCTCCGGCAGGCGGAACCGCTGGGGAATGCCCGTTACGTGTCGTTTGAATCCGTTGTGAGGCCGGACCAGATGCCCGGCCAGAGATCGGGGCTGGATTCATTGTCGTGGCCCTATGTCGAAGGATTGCGACTGGATGAGGCGATGAACCCGCTGACCATCCTTGCCGTGGGGCTGTATGGGGAAATGCTGCCAAACCAGAACGGTGCGCCCGTGCGGCTGGTCGTGCCATGGAAATACGGTTTCAAGGGGATCAAGTCGATTACCCGCATCCGTCTGGTGGCCGACATGCCCCCGACGACATGGAACCGGATGAGCCCGGATGAATACGGCTTCTACGCCAATGTTAACCCCGAAGTCGATCATCCACGCTGGAGCCAGTCATCGGAACGGGTGATCGGGGCAGGGGGATTTTTTGGCGGGGGACGCAAGAAAACCCTCATGTTCAACGGGTATGGCGAACAGGTGGCCAGTATGTATGCCGGTATGGACCTGCGGACCAGTTACTGACCATGCCGCGTATTATCCGGTCGGGCCGTAATCATGTGGTTGTACCCTGGCGGGGAGAGGTGTGGATTATCGCACTGCTCGGCCTGCTGCCTGCCGCCGTGTATTTCTGGTACGGTGCGCAGGATCGGCTTGGCCCGGACCCGGTCAATGTATTTGAACGCTGGCTTGGGTTGTGGGCGGTGCGTTTTCTTGTCCTGACCCTGCTTGTAACGCCGCTGCGTGTGCTTGCGGGTTACAGCCTGCTGCGTTACCGGCGCATGCTGGGGCTGCTGGTTTTTGCGTATGCGTGCCTGCATGTGGGGACCTATGTCATACTGGACCAGCAGGGTAATCTGGGCGTGCTGGTGCAGGATATTACACACCGCCCCTTCCTTTTGCTCGGGTTTGTAGCCTTTGTTCTTCTGTCGCTGCTGGCGGCGACATCCACTAACTGGTTTATGCGCAGGCTGGGGCGACAGTGGGGCCGACTGCATCGCCTTGTGTATGGCGTCGCCCTGCTGGTGGCCGTGCATTTCCTTATGGCGTTCAAGACGTATAACGCCACCAGCGTTGGTTATGCGGCAATACTGGGGATGCTGGTTTTATGGCGGGTGCCGGATTTGTGGCGTAAGCGCATGCGTCGTGTCCCATGAAGGGAAGTAACCGGTTTATTGTGGATGAGCGGAATTGTCCGCTGTCTTTCAGGCCCGTTTTGCGCTGGGCGTGCCCGCAAGGTTGCGGATCTTGCGGTGCAGCGTCGAGCGGCTGATCCCCAGCATGCGCGCAGCCACGGCAACCTTGCCGCGCGCGCAGGCCAGCGCCGTATCAATGGCCATGATCTGTGCTTCGCGCAGCGGGGCGGCCGTCACGGGGCCTGTCGCATTGTCCAGCAGACACATGTGGATTTCCTGCGCCGTCGCTATGCCCATATGCTGGCGCGCGGCATGGGTGGCCCCCACCACCCGGCGGTCCTGATCCAGCGCCAGCATCGGCGTGGACGTCGCATCCGCCATGCCCAGCAGCATGATGGCATGGTTGCGGTAGACATCCATGAAACAGGCCTGTTCAATCTGGCGTGCAGCCTGTAGCAGGCTGCTGCTGACCAGTGCATTCATTGTGCTGCTTTCCGTCGTGCCATGGAAAGTGCTGGCATTGAGGGCACCCGCCAGACGACCGGATGCGTCATAAACGGGCATGGCGATACAGGTCAGCCCGTGCAGTCCGCTGCGCCAGTGCTGGTTACGATGCACGCTTGTGCCGCGCTGTTCCGCAAGGCAGGTGCCGATGCCGTTCGTTCCCACGCTGCGTTCGTTCCATATGGCGCCCGGCCACAGGTGCCACCGGCGGCAGCCGCGCTGGATCGAACGTTCCGCGCGATGCATCACGACCACGCCCGATGCGTTGGACAGCATGACGGTATAGCCCCCCGGTTCCAGCAGACCGTGCAGGCGGTCCATTTCAGGTCCGGCGAAATGCAGCAGTCGCCCCACCTGCTGGCTGCACTGGCGCAGTTCCGCGCCGGACAGCACATCGGGCAGGGTGGGGGAAGCCGGGTCAAGACCGTAGTCGTGCTGACATCGCCGCCACGAAGCATCCAGCCCCGCATGCAGCGCGGCAGGAGCCGATGAAACGGGCGAGACGACGCGGGAACGGTTCAGCATGCGGTTTCTTTGCGCCAGAACGATATGGTTAAGGTGGCGGCTAAACACGCGGCGAGGTGTCGCGGTTTCGCGACACTTTGGACCATGCCCGTCACATGGGTGTGAAACGGGGGCGGGTATCCTTGCCCGTGCGTCGTGTCCGGGTGTGTGCTGGCGTCGTGCCCGCCCGCATGTGTGCGTTCCTGTCTGGCGGGTCCTGAAAAGAACAAGGGAAATACCCATGCAAATAGCGCGTGAAACGCTGCTGCGCTCCTACCGGGCCATGCGCACGATCCGCATGTTTGAAGAGCGCCTGCATGTAGAATTCGCAACCGGCGAAATTCCCGGCTTCGTACACCTGTATTGTGGTGAGGAAGCCTCCGCCGTGGGCGTGTGCGCCAATCTGACGGATAAGGACACCATCGCCAGCACCCATCGCGGCCATGGCCACTGCATAGCCAAGGGCGTGGAAGTCAGCGGGATGATGGCCGAAATCTATGGTCGCAGCACCGGCGTATGCCGGGGCAAGGGCGGGTCGATGCATATTGCCGACCTGACCTGCGGCATGCTGGGGGCAAACGGGATCGTGGGGGGTGGACCGCCGCTGATCTGCGGGGCCGCCCTGTCGCACAAGACCCTGCGCAATGGTGGGGTGGCGGTCGCATTTTATGGTGATGGCGCATCCAACGAAGGATCGACCCTCGAAAGCCTAAATCTGGCTACGGTGTGGAAACTGCCTGCCGTATTCGTGGTGGAAGACAATGGCTACGGGGAGGCAACGGGTGCTTCCTATGCCTGCGCGGGCACCCAGCAGGCGCGGGCGGCGGCCTTTGGCATGCCGTATATGGAGTGTGATGGTTCGGACTATTTTGCCGTCCATCAGGCCGCGGGGGAGGCCATCGCCCATGCGCGCGGCGGGAACGGGCCGGTCATGCTGCATGTCCATCTGGCCCGCTGGTATGGTCATTTTGAAGGCGATGCGATGACCTATCGCGCACCAGATGAAGTGGCCGAGGCCCGACGCGACCATGACTGCCTGAAACTGTTCCGCCAGCGCGTGACGGAGGCGGCCCTGTTCGAGGCCAGCGCACTTGATGAAATCGATACAGCCGTCGCTGACGAGATCGAGGCCGCCGTAAGGAAAGCCAAAAGCGATCCGCTGCCGCAGTCGCCCGACCTGCTGGCCGATGTGTACGTGCGGTACTGATCCGGTCCCTCCAGCTACGAAAGAAACACATAATGAGCAAAAAAAGCTTTCGTCAGGCCATTAACGAGGCCCTGCGGCAGGAAATGCGTCGTGACCCGACAGTGGTCCTGATGGGCGAGGACGTGGCCGGTGGCCGGGGCGGGTCCGCCGGCATAAAGGATGCGTGGGGCGGCGTGCTGGGCGTGACCAGGGGACTGCTGGAAGAGTTCGGGGACAGCCGCGTGCTCGACACCCCGATTACCGAGGCATCCTATATCGGTGCCGCCGCCGGAGCCGCCGTAACCGGCCTGCGCCCGGTGGCGGAACTGATGTTTGTCGATTTTGTCGGCTGCTGCCTTGACCAGATCATGAATCAGGCCGCCAAGTTCCGGTACATGTTTGGCGGCAAGGCGCGCACCCCGCTTGTCATCCGCGCCATGTACGGCGCGGGTTTCAATGCCGCCGCCCAGCACAGTCAGGCGCTGTACCCCCTCTTTACCCATATTCCGGGGCTGAAGGTGGTGATCCCGTCCTCCCCTTATGAGGCCAAGGGCCTGCTGATTTCAGCCATCCGGGACGATGATCCCGTCATCTTCCTTGAAAACAAGGTGATGTATGACGATGAGGAGGACGTGCCGGACGAGGCCTATACCATCCCACTGGGCGAGGCGAACCTGACGCGCGAGGGAACCGATGTCACCATCGTCGCCTTTGGCCGCATGGTGGGCTACGCCAATCAGGCCGCTGACCGGCTGGAAAAAAAGGGCATAAGCTGTACGGTCATCGACCCGCGCACCACATCGCCGCTGGATGGTGAAACAATACTGGAATCAGTGGCGGAGACGGGGCGTCTGGTTATCGTTGATGAATCCAGTCCGCGCTGCAACATGGCGACCGATATTGCAGCCTTGGTGGCGGAAGAGGCATTCGATACCCTGCGCGCGCCCATCCGCCGCGTGGTACCGCCGCATACGCCGGTCCCCTTCGCCACCGTGCTGGAAACGCTGTACCTGCCCAGTGTGGAAAAGATCGAGGCGGCGGTGACCGCCACCATGAAACATCGTGTAGTGGAGAAAGTCTGACATGACGCAGGACATCACCCCCATTACCATGCCCAAATTCGGCCTTGCCATGACGGAGGGCAAGATTGCCGGATGGATGGTTTCCCCTGATTCGGACATAAAGACCGGCGATGAACTGGTTGATATCGAAACCAGCAAGATCACCAATACCTTCGAAAGCCCCGTGACCGGCAGGCTGCGGCGGCAGGTCGCCAGCAATGGCGAGATGCTGCCCGTTGGCGCGCTGATCGGTGTCGTGGCGGATGCGGCGGTAACGGACGCGGATATTGATGCGTTCATCACCCGTTTTCAGGCGGATTTTGCTGCGTCCTCGACCGATCAGGGCGCGGATGCGAAGACGGATGAACCCACCACGCTGACCGTGGGCGGCCATACCCTGCGCGTGCATGACCGGGGGGAGGGGGATGAAATACCCCTCCTGCTGATCCACGGTTTTGGCGGCGACCTGAAGAACTGGATGCTCAATCAGGCAGCACTGGCGCAGGGGCGGCGGGTCATCGCCTTCGATCTGCCGGGGCATGGTGGGTCATCAAAGGATGTGGGACCGGGCACGCTGGCCTTCTTTGCGGAGGTCACGGTCCAGTTGCTGGCCGAACTCGGGCTGACGCGCGTGCATGTGATGGGGCATTCCCTCGGCGGTGGCATTGCGCTGACACTGGCGCATGTCGCACCGCAAAGCGTTGCCTCGCTTACCCTGATCGCACCTGCCGGTCTGGGGCCGCAGATCAACATGGATTTCATCACGGGCTTTATCGAGGCCGATCGTGTCCGCACCCTGCAGGACGTGCTGAAATACCTTGTGCATGACAAAACCCTGATCGGCCGCCGCATGGCGGATGATGTGCTGCGCTACAAGCGCCTTGATGGTGCGGAAGCAGCCCTGCGCAAGGTCTCGGCTGCCTGCTTCCCCAATGGCAGGCAGGGTGATGACCTGCGACCGGTTCTGGAGGCCACAAGGATTCCGGTAACGCTTGTATGGGGCCAGGAAGACGAAATCCTGCCTGTAGCCCAGTCGGAGGGACTGCCCGCCGGTATCGTGCGCCACATCCTGCCCGATATCGGGCATATGCCGCAGTTGGAAGCCGCCGATACACTTAACGGACTGGTCACGACGTGTATGAAGGATGCCAGTCTGGAAAAGACCGCATCGTAAGGGGCGGAAAGCCTTCATTACTTCAACCATACCAGATGAGGGGGAGGGGCATGGCCTCTCCCTTTTCTGTTGGGGCCATGTCTTTTTGCGTGTAGCGCGGAGACGTAAATCTTATGTGCCGCCGTGGTCAGCAGACACTCATGCCGGTTCCCGATGGAGCGTATTGGTCCTGATATATTAAGTCATGATTGGGAAATAAAATGTTTTTTACCGGATGGATAGTTTAACCCACCCCGCTGGATGGCGTTGTTTTGTGCATGGAAGTCCTTTTACTGTCCCATCACCATGCGTTGCATGTGCTGTCGAGAAGAAATTTCCGGCGCTTCACCTCACTACAAGGTGCGCGCGCCGGACTTGCCATGCGTCAGGTCCTATGCCTTCACTGCTCGGCATAAAGACGCGGCAAAACAATAATAGCTACGCTGGCATGCCAGTTAAGGCACGGGAATAATAATGTTTGTCGGAATTGATCTGGGTACTTCTGCCCTGAAAGCTGTTCTGGTCGATGGCGACCAGCAGGTTAAAGGCAGCCATACGCATCCGTTACGTGTCTCATCCCCCCATCCTGGCTGGAATGAACAGGCGCCGGAGGACTGGTGGACTGCCCTGCTGGCGGCAATGGATGCCCTTGCCGCCTCCTGTCCGCGCGAAATGGCGGCGGTAAAGGGTATTGGCCTGTCCGGTCAGCAGCATGGGGCCGTTCTGCTGGGGCGTGACGGTAATGTGCTGCGCCCGTGCATCCTGTGGAATGACGTGCGTGCGGCAGCGCAATGCGCCACGTTCGAACACCGGTTTGCGCAGTCCAGACAGATCTGCGGAAACATGGCCATGCCCGGCTTTACAGCCCCCAAACTGATATGGGTGGCACAGAACGAGCCCGATATCTTCGTCGCCACCCGGCACGTCCTGCTGCCCAAGGCATGGCTGCGCTACCGCATGACCGGCGAGATGATCGAGGACATGTCCGACGCATCGGGTTCCCTGTGGCTCGATGTCGGCAACCGCTGCTGGTCGGATGGGGCGCTGGCCGCGACCGATCTTACGCGCGACGCCATGCCCGCGCTGGTTGAAGGCACGGCGCGCGCAGGCGTGCTGGATGCCGAACTGGCGCGACGGTGGGGCATGACTACCCGCCCCGTTCTGGCGGGTAGTGCGGGGGACAATGCCGCCGGTGCGGTGGGACTGGGGGCGGTGCGTGCCGGTTCGTCCTTCCTCTCGCTGGGGACCTCCGGTGTGGCGTGGGTGACGACGGACCGTTTCCGTCCGCATCCGCAAGGCGGCATCCATGCTTTCTGCCATGCCGTGCCGGATATGTGGCATCAGATGGGCGTCACGCTTTCCGCCGCGTCCTCGCTGGCGTGGTGGGCGCGGACCACCGGCATGGGGGAAGCCGCGCTTCTGGCTGAACTGCCGGATCGGATTACCCGCCCGTCCCCCGTCATTTTCCTGCCCTATCTGTCCGGGGAACGTACGCCGCACAACGATGGCGACATTCGGGGTGTCTTTGCGGGTCTGTCCCATGGCACCACGCGCGCCGACATGACACAGGCTGTGCTGGAAGGGGTTGCGTTCTCGTTCCGGGATGTCGTGGACGTGCTGGCCGATGCCGGGTCGGTCCTGCACGAAGCCGATGTGATCGGCGGCGGGTCGGGCAGCAGGACATGGGTCTCCATTCTGGCCAGCGTGACCGGTCTGTCACTGCACCGGCTGGCGCATGGGGAACAGGGCGGCGCCTTTGGCGCGGCCCGTCTCGCGCGGATCGCCGTAACGGGCGAAGCGGTGGAAGCCGTATGCCTGCCACAGCAGCGCAAGGAAACCTTACATCCCGATGCCGAACTTGCGGGGGCGTATGCGAGCGCACTTGCGCGCTACCGTGCGCTCTATCCCTGCATCCGTTCGGCCATGACGGTCCGCACGGCCTGAACCGTCATATTGCTGGCAAGATGTCACGGTAGGGGAACGATGGAAACGCATCCTTCACCATCCATCGCCCGGCTAAACACTGGCATGGCCGCCCTGATCATGGAAAACCTTATGGGCAGGAATACGTAAACAGGTATGACATCATGAGAAAAGACTTCTTCCCCAAGGGTTTTCAGCGGCGGTTCCGGGTTGCCGCCATGCTGGCGCTCCTGGCCCCCGTGGGTGCTTACGCGGCGGACAGTGTGGACCATGGGGCGGCGCCATCGGGCAATATCACCGTTGTCGCGCGTTTTGCCGATATGCAGCCATCGGGCATCGCTACCCTGCCTGACGGGCGGATCGTGCTGTCCTTTCCACGTAGTGCGGCTGACCATAAGGGCCCGCGTCTGGGTGTGCTGCGTGATGGTAAGGCCGTCCCCTTTCCCGATGCGGCGGCACAGGCGCATTTCGTCTCCCCCCTTGGCATGACAGTGGATGCGACAGGCCGGTTGTGGATTGTGGACGAAGGCACGGTGGCGGGGCAGAAACAGCCGCCCGCGCCCACGCTGATCGGGCTGGATGGCCGCACGGGGCAGATTGTGGCCACGATCCCGCTGGGTAGTGGTGCAACGCGGGCGGACAGCCATGTCAATGACGTGCGCGTGGACATGACGCATGGCCCGCAGGGCACGGCCTATGTCAGCGATACCTCGCTTATGGACCATCCCGCGATCATCGTAATCGATCTGGCGACCGGCTATGCGCGGCGCGTGCTGGAAAATGCCCCTTCGACCCGTGCCGAGACGGGTTTCGCCATGGAACTGGACGGACACATGATCCGCTACGACATGGCGCATCCGGCCATGGGACAGGGGGGTATCGACGGCGTGGCGTTGAGTGCGGATTCACGCACGCTGTACTGGCAGCCCCTGTCCAGCCGCAGGCTGTACAGCGCGCCCACCGCCATGCTGGCCGATCCGGCCGTATCCGCCACGCAACTGGAACATGCGGTGCGTGATGAAGGGGAAGATTCCGTGGTCGATGGCATGGCCACCGGGCCGGATAACAGCCTGTACCTGACGGATATCGAACGCCATGCGGTGCTGCGTCGCGCGGCGAATGGCGATCTGTCCGTTATCGCACACGACCCGCGCCTGATTGCGCCCGACGGGCTGACCATAAAGGACAATGCCCTGTGGCTGACCGTAGGCCAGTGGGGCCGGCTGCCCGTATTCCACGATGGCCACGACATGCAGGAACGCCCGTGGCTGGTCGTGCGTATTCCCCTGAAACAGCCCGTATCGGCAAACTGAAAGAACATGGATTGATGGCGCAGGACAGGCAGACGGTTTCCGGTTCCGGTATTGTAAATCTGATCGCGGGCGTCGCGGCGACGGGTGGTCTGCTGTTCGGGTATGATACGGGCATCATCTCCGCCGCCCTGCTTCAGATCACGCCTGATTTCGCACTGGGCACGCTGGGCCAGCAGGTCGTGACATCCGCCATCGTGGCGGGGGCGCTGGGGGGCTGTCTTGTCGCGGCCCCGCTGTCGGACCGGCTGGGGCGGCGCTACATGATCATGTTTGCGGCACTGGTGTTTATCGTGGGCACGCTGGTCGCCGCCCTGTCGCCGGGGGCGGCGGTTCTGGTCTGCGCGCGCTTCATCCTCGGGCTGGCAGTGGGCATGTGTTCGCAGATCGTGCCGGTCTATATTGCCGAAATCGCCCCGCGTGAAAAACGCGGCCAGATGGTGGTCCTGTTCCAGCTTGCCGTCGTGTCCGGCATTCTGGCCTCCTTCATCGCGGGGTATCTGTGCCGCAACCAGTCATGGCGGCTCATGTTCGGCCTTGGCATCATACCGGCGGTAATCCTGTTTGTGGGCATGTCCGTCCTGCCGCGCAGTCCGCGCTGGCTTGCCATGAAGGGCAATCTGGAAAGCGCGTTCGAGGTCCTGCAACGCCTGCGGCGCGACCCGCAGGCCGCGCGTCGGGAACTCGATACCATCATCGCCATGCATGATGAGCAGGCCCCGTGGTCAGCCCTTGCGCAGCCATGGGTGCGGCCTGCGGTGGTGGCATCGGTGGGGGTGGCGCTGTTCTGCCAGATCAGCGGCATCAATGCCGTGCTGTATTACGCGCCCACCATTTTCGCGGGTGTGGGCTTTGGCCAGAATACGGCGTTGCTCACGTCCATCGCCATTGGCGTCGCCATGGTCGTCTCCACTGCCTTCGGTAGCTGGGCGGTGGATGCGTGGGGGCGGCGCAGGCTGCTGCTACGGCTTATACCGGGGGCTGTCATCTCGCTCATGGTGCTGGGGACGATGTTTGCCATCGGCTCCACGCAGGGCATCAATACCTGGATTACGGCGGCGGCGGTCGTGTGCTACGCCATATTCAATGTCGGTAGCCTGTCAGTGGCCATCTGGCTTGTTGGCGCGGAGGTCTATCCCCTGTCGTGCCGCAGCAAGGGGATGAGCCTTGTGGCCGCGACGCACTGGACGGCGGATCTGCTCATTTCCCTTACCACGCTGTCACTGGTGCAGGCGCTGGGGGCGGCGGGCACGTTCTGGATGTATGCCGCCATCAATCTGGCCGCCTTCGTATTCGTCCTGCGCTACGTGCCCGAAACGCGCGGCCATTCGCTCGAGCAGATCGAGACCGCGCTGAAGGGCGGTACCTTTTACGATCTGCCCGACAGTGGCGGCTCTGCCGCACCTGTGGAGGCATAGGGCGACAGGCGCGTTTACCGCGCCTGCCGCGCTGGTTACATTACGGCTGCCGCCCGGTATCGGGCCGCCCGAGGGAGATATAGTCGAAGCCAGCTTCCCTGATGGCCTGCGGGTCCCAGATATTGCGCAGGTCTGCAATCTTGCGGCCCTTCATCCGGTTTTTCAGCTTGTAGGGAGAAAGGGAGCGGAATTCGTTCCATTCCGTCAGCACGACCACGATATCGGCCCCCTCCGCCGCTTCCACCGCATCGCTGCAATAGATAACGGATTGCGGCAGGACCGTACGGGCCGTCTGCATGCCTGCGGGATCGAACGCGCGGATATGGGCGCCCGCCCGGTCAAGCTGGTCGAGGATGGTGATGGATGCGGCTTCGCGCATGTCATCCGTTTCCGGCTTGAAGGTCAGTCCCAGCACGCCGATCGTAAGGCCGCTGACATCTCCTCCGGCAAAGGCGACGATCCGCTGCGCCATGGCCTGCATGCGCGCCTCATTCACGGCCACGGTCGTCTCGATCAGCCGCACGGGGGAGCCTGCATTGCGCCCGATGGCAGTTAGCGCGCGCGTATCCTTGGGGAAGCATGAGCCGCCAAAGCCGGGGCTGGGATGCAGGAATTTCTTGCCGATGCGCCCGTCCAGCCCGATGGAACGCGCAACGTCGATGACATCCGCGCCAACCTTCTCGCACAGGTCAGCGATTTCGTTGATGAAGGTGATCTTCATCGCAAGGAAGGAATTGGCCGAATATTTGATCAGTTCCGCCGTTTCCAGCCCGGTAAACACCATGGGCGTTTCCAGCAGGTAGAGCGGGCGGTAAAGCTTGCGCAGGATATCCTGCGCGCGTTGCGTGCCGCCGGGCTTGGACTGATCGGTGCCGATAATGACGCGATCGGGGCGCATGAAATCCGCAATCGCGTTCCCTTCGCGCAGGAATTCGGGATTGGATGCAACATCAAAATCCAGATCGGGGCGTGTCGCGCTGACTATGCGCGCAATCTCGCGCCCTGTGCCCACCGGCACGGTCGATTTGGTGACAATGACCGTATAGCCCTCCGCCACGCGGGCAATCTGTTCCACCGCGGCATAGACGTAACTGGTGTCGGCCTGCCCATCCCCCCGGCGTGAAGGGGTGCCTACGGCCAGGAACACCGCATCCGCGCCCCTTATGGCGGCGGCCATGTCATCGCCAAAGGTCAGGCGTCCCGCCGTGACGTTTTCTGCGACAAGACGGTCAAGGCCGGGTTCGTAGATTGGAATACGCCCTTCGCGCAGGGCGGACAGGCGATCGGGGTTGGTTTCAACAATGGCGACATCCGTGCCGAATTCGGCGAAACACGTACCAGAGACCAGTCCAACATAGCCCCCACCGATCATAGCAATTCGCAACTGGACCTCCATTGTTCCGCCCGGAACCCGTTGCCCCGAACTGGATCGCATCTAGCAATTTCAAAGCAGTCTGAAGGAAACAAAAAGTAATAGGGAAAGGGGGGCTGCCGGCCCCGCAGGTGTCACGCCAGTACGACACTGGCCAGCAATCAGGAAAAAAATGTGTCCGGGCGCGTTATTCGAGGCAAAGAAATTTCTCCTGCTTGCGTTGCGCAATATGAATGTCCGGCATGATCGGTTCCGTCTCCTTTCCGAAGCGTCGGACATGGACAGCATGAAGCACGCAGGACGGAGTAACGATCAATGACATTTATGACCGCAGCGGATGTAACCGTACCCCCACCCGAACACAACAGCCGGACCATTACCCCCGTCATCCTGTCAGGCGGGACAGGCACACGGCTCTGGCCCGTCTCCCGCGCCAGTCACCCCAAGCAGTTCTGGGCGCTGGCATCTAGACAGACCATGATTGGTGAAACGCTGCAACGCGCCACGGGCGATGCCTTCGTTGCCCCCATTGTGGTCTGCAATCAGGCGCACCGCTTTCTGGTGGCGGAACAGTTGCGTGAAAACGGGTGCGAGGACGGGCGCATCATCCTTGAACCCGTCGCCCGCAATACCGCCGCTGCCGTTGCGGCAGCAGCCCTGCTGGCGGGGGAAAGTGATCCCGATACCCTTTTGTGGATCATGGCCGCCGATGCCGCCTTCCGTTATCCTGACCGCCTGCCTGCCATTTTGGAAAAGGCCGCCAGTGTCGCGCGGGAAGGCTACATCGTAACCTTCGGCATGAAGCCCGATGTGCCGGAAACGGGTTATGGCTATATCCGCACCGGGGCGCCGCTTCATCCCGACAGGGCGGAAGACGGCGTGTTTCACGTCGCACGCTTTACTGAAAAGCCTGACCGGCTGCGGGCGACGGAAATGCTGCATGAAGGGGGGTATTTGTGGAATTCAGGCATGTTCCTGGCCCCTGCATCGGTCATGCTGTCCGAACTGGAAAAACATGCGCCACAGGTGCTCGATGCCGTGCGCGGCGCGCTGGCCAATAGCGAACGCGATCTGACATTCCGGCGTCTGGAGACGGCATCCTTCCTGCAATGCCCCAATGTCAGCATTGATTACGCAGTCATGGAACATACGGACCGGGCCGTTGTCATACCTGCCGATCTGGGGTGGTCCGATGTCGGGAACTGGAATGCCCTGTGGGAACTTGGGGACAAGGATGCGCAGGGAAATGTCACGGTGGGCGATGTGGTTCTGGAACAGTCCCACAACTGCTATGTGCGCAGCGAAGGCAGGTTGACGGCCGTGGCGGGGCTTACGGATGTCGTGCTGGTCGTGACGACGGATGCGGTTCTGGCGATCCATCGTGATTATGCACAGGATGTATCGGCCCTTGTCGCCCGGCTTAAAATTGCAAATCGCGCCGAAGCGGAAATTCACAACCGCTGCTACCGCCCCTGGGGATTTTATGAGGGGCTGATTCAGGGCGAACGGTTTCAGGTCAAGCGGATCGTGGTGCATCCGGGGCAGAAGCTCTCGCTCCAGAAGCATTTCCACCGTGCTGAGCACTGGGTTGTGGTCAGTGGCACCGCCATCGTCACACGCAATGATGAAAAACTGATGCTGCAGGAAAACGAGAGCGTGTACCTGCCACTGGGCTGCATACACAGGCTGGAAAATCCCGGTCGCATCCCCCTTGCATTGATCGAGGTCCAGTCCGGTCCCTATCTGGGGGAAGATGATATCGTGCGGTTCGAGGATACTTACGGTCGCCAGTAAAAACAGTTGTGCGGTGGCAGTGTGACGGAATGTTGCTGGTGACGGATAGGGAATTATTATCTCGTTTACGTCCCCGCGCATGGATCATGCGGTCCTGTCCATGTTTTGGGACAGGCTTCTGTCAGAACCGGTCCTACACCGCATGATTGCGTGATGCCGGTGCTGGTCAGGCTGTGTGATCGGGCAGGACAGACTGGCCTGTCCAGTTGCGGCACTGTTTCGTCCTGTCATGCCCGGATGGGGAAAACCGTTATGGGCGGGGAAAATTTCCCGCCCATAACAGGCAGGCTTTAGCCGATTGCCATCAGGGTGGCGTTGCCGCCTGCCGCAGCCGTGTTGGTGCTGGTGCTGTGTTCCTCGATCAGGAACTCCCGGTGCAGGATGTCCGGGTCAATCAGGAAGGTGGACGCGATCATGCCGCTCCCCTTGGCCAGCGTTTCGGTTACGTGGCGGAATAGCGCATCATCCTGCACTGACATCACCACCGGGCAGGCCAGTTCCTGAAGGTCGCTGACCTTGCGGATATGCGGCGCCAGTTCCGGGGGCAGTTCCGCCAGCCAGGCGGTTGCTTCGGCAGGCCCATATACAAACGCCGTATTGCCGCATGAAAGGGCGAGCGAAGCCAGCAGCACCAGATGCTCGCGCACATCGCCCACGCACAGCACATGGCCGCGTGGCCTGAAGCTGTAGACGTTTTCTTCGCCTACCGGGCCAGGCATGGCCATATGTGCGCCGGGGAGCGGTTTTTTAGCCATTTCCGCAATCCGATGGCCAATATGGCTGTACCCGTTACCCATCAGCCATGCATGCCAGCGTTCCATGATGGCGGGCGTTGTTCCTCCGTTCATGCCCGGCAGGCCATCGCGCAGCGGGAACGCGGCCAGCAGGCGGCGCAGGATCAGCGGTCCCCCGGCCTTGGGCCCTGTGCCTGACAGGCCCCGCCCGCCGAAGGGCTGCACGCCAACGACAGCGCCGATCGTATTGCGGTTGACATACAGGTTGCCTACATCCAGCCGGCGCGCGACCTGCTGCACGGTAGTTTCGATACGGGTATGCACGCCACCCGTCAGGCCATATCCCAGCCCGTTGATCGCATCGATGACGGTATCGAGTTCCTGACTGCGATAACGCAGCACATGCAGAACCGGACCAAAAACCTCCGCCCCCAGATCGGAAATGGAATCAATTTCAATCAGGGTTGGCGCAACAAAGCTGCCATGGGCACAGGCATCGGGCAGCGGCAGGGAATAGACGGGCGCGCCCCGGTCTTTCAGCCGCTGGATATGGGTCTGGATGCCCTGCGCGGCTTCAGTGGTAATGACCGGGCCGATATCGGTCGCCAGCCGTGCGGTGTTGCCAAGGCTGAGTTCACGCATCGCCCCACGCAGCATGCGCAGCAGGTGATCGGCACATTCATGCTGCACGCACAGGATGCGCAGTGCCGAACAGCGCTGCCCCGCGCTGTCAAAGGCGGAGGCGATGACATCCACCACCACCTGTTCCGCCAGGGCGGAGGAATCGACGATCATCGCGTTCTGGCCACCGGTTTCGGCAACCAGCGGTACAGGCTGTCCTGTATGGCCGCGGCGGCTGACAAGCTGGCGGTTGATGGACTGCGCCACCGTGGTTGAACCGGTAAACATGACACCCGCCACCTGTGCGGCCTGCACCAGTGCCGCACCGACATCTCCCGCACCGGGCAGCAGTTGCAGCGCGTCAGCAGGCACCCCGGCTTCGTGCAGGATGGCAACGGCCTGTGCCGCGACCAGTGGCGTTTCCTCCGCCGGTTTGGCGATTACGCTGTTACCGGCGGCCAGTGCCGCCGCAACCTGACCCGTAAAGATGGCCAGCGGGAAGTTCCATGGGCTGATACACGCCACCGGCCCTAGCGGGATATGGGTGGCATTATCGAAGTCCGCACGGATCTGCGCGGCGTAATAGCGCAGGAAGTCCACGGCCTCGCGGATTTCGGCAAGGGCGTTGGGAAAGGACTTGCCCGCTTCACGCACGATCAGGCCCAGCAGCGCGTCCTGCCGCCCTTCCATAAGGTCGGCGGCACGTTCCAGCTTTTCAGCGCGGCTGGCGGGCGGCTGCGCGGCCCATGTCGCGGCCCCGCTGACCGCATCTTCCATAACGCCGGGAATGACCGTGGCATCCGCTGGTGTCCACTGGCCGACACGCTCGCGCCGGTCGGCGGGATTGGTCACATCGTGCGGCGTGCCCGGTGTGACGGGAGTGGCCAGCATCGGGGTGGCTGTCCATTCGGCGGGGGAGGCGTCAAGCCCGCGGCCCAGGGCCACCAGCGCATTTTCATCCGTCAGGTCCAGACCGGCGGAGTTGCGGCGTTCGGGCGCGAACATATCCGGCGGCGCGGCAATGGCGGGGTTGGGGCCGCCATAGGGCACGTAACTGCGGGCGACGGTCATCGGGTCGGCAACCAGTTGCGAGACGGGTATGTTTTCATCCCCGATCTGGTTGACGAAGGATGAGTTCGCGCCGTTTTCCAGCAGGCGACGCACAAGGTATGCCAGCAATGTCTCATGCGTGCCGACCGGGGCGTAGATGCGCGTGGGACGGTTCAGCTTCTGCGGGCCGACAACTTCCTTGTACAGCGGTTCGCCCATGCCGTGCAGGCACTGGAATTCATACGATCCGGTGTGGAAGTCCTCGCCCGCCAGCGTGTAAATAGTGGCAAGGGAGCGGGCATTATGGGTGGCGAACTGCGGGAAGATGGCGTCACGCGCGCCCAGCAGTTTACGCGCGCAGGCAATGTAGCTGATATCGGTGTGAACCTTGCGCGTATAGACCGGGAAATCAGGCATTCCGTCTATCTGGGCTTTCTTTATTTCACTGTCCCAGTAGGCACCCTTGACCAGTCGCACCATGATGCGGTGTCCGGTGCGTCGGGCCAGATCGATAATGAAATCCAGAACGAAGGGAGCGCGCCGACCATAGGCCTGCACGACAAAGCCGATGCCGTTCCAGTCCTTCAGCGCGGGCTCAAGGCACAGGGCTTCGAGCAGATCGAGCGAGATTTCCAGCCGCTCGCTTTCCTCCGCATCGATATTCAGGCCGATATCGTAGTGGCGTGCCAGAACCGTCAGTTCAACAACGACGGGCAGCAGTTCGGCCATGACACGGTCACGCTGCGCACGGCTGTAACGGGGGTGCAGGGCCGACAGCTTGATGGAAATGCCGGGACGTTCATAGACGTCAGCGCCGCGCGCGCGCCTGCCGATGGCGTGGATGGCGGTGATGTAATCCTGCCGGTAGCGTTCGGCATCATGCGCGGTCAGCGCGGCTTCACCCAGCATGTCGTACGAATAGCGGAATCCCTGTTCTTCCAGCTTTTCGCTGTTCTTCAGGGCGGATTCGATGGTTTCGCCCACCACGAACTGTTCGCCCATAAGGCGCATGGCCACATCCACCGCCTTGCGGATCAGCGGACCGGAACTGCGTGCCACCAGTTTGCGCAGCGTCTCGCTCAGCCCCGCATTTTCCCGTGCGCCGGGGCTGGTCAGACGGCCGGTCACCAGCAGTCCCCATGCGGCGGCATTGGTGAAAAGGGGGCGGTCGCGGGAAATATGGGCCAGCCAGTCACCCGTGCCGATCTTGTCGCGGATCAGGGCATCGCGTGTCGCATTGTCCGGAATACGCAGCAGGGCTTCGGCCAGACACATGAGGGCCACACCCTCGGCGGAGGAAAGGGAGAACTCCTGCACCAGCGCCTCGACCCCGCCGGGATTGCGGTTACGGCGCAGCCCCTCCGTCAGCGTGGTGGCGAGATTGGTCGTGCGCAGGGCTTCTGCGTCGCTCAGTGTCGCGGCAGGGGTCAGGGCATTGATGCACTCGATCTCCGACCGGCGGGTCGCCTCGGTTATCTGTTGGCGTAACGGTGACGGGGCGGCGATTTTTCCAGCAAAATCTTTGAAAAGCAGCATGAGGGTACTTCCACCAGGAAACAGCGTTCCGGAGACAGTGCCTCAACAGGATATAATTTGTCTAGGATAATATACGATTCTGTTTCGCCCGCCGTTTAGTCCCATAAATCGCGTAGAGTCGACGGTCTTTCGGGGCGTTTCTAGCCCTCCCTGCGCTCCCGGATCACGCGCACGGAAATGGCAGCAGCATCAAGGATATGCTGACGGGTCAGGCGGGCAACTTCCTCCGCATCGCGCTTGCGGCAGGCCTGCATGATGGCTTCATGCTCGATATCCGTCAGGTCCTTGCGGCCTTCCAGTTCAAGATGGCTGCGGATGTAGCGAGTCAGGCGCACATGTAGGTCATCAATCATTTCCAGCAGGCGCGGACGCTGCGCCGCAGCATAGATCGCATTGTGAAAGGCGCGGTTCAGGTCGCCCAGCCCGTGCTGGGTCGGGTTGGCGTTCGTGCCGTTTACAAAGGCTTCGTAAGCATCCTCGATCCGCGCCAGATCGACGCGCGACATGCGGCCTACGGCATGGCGGGCGGCCATTTCTTCCAGCGAGGCACGGATTTCGGAATATTCAATGATATCGTCTTCCGTCATGCCCGTGACCATGGCGCCCCGGTTGGGCATGAACGTGACCAGCCCTTCGGCTTCCAGCCGTTTCAGCGCCTCACGCACGGGGATGATGCTGGTCCCGAACCCTTCAGCCAGTTCTGATTGCGGCAGCGCCAGACCCGCCGGTAGCGTGCCGCCCAGAATGGCGTTGCGCAGTGCGGTTCCAACGGTTGTGGATGCGGCCCCCCGTTTACGACCGGTTTCAGTTTCAAAGATGGAAGAGGGCAGCATGCGCATTTTTCCTTTCGCGCGGGTTTGTATCAACACGTCCCTGTCAGGAAAAACATGGACCCGAAAGTGACGGGTTCATGTGGTCGATGGCGCGGCGTGTAATAGACTGTCCACCTGTTGTTTGAATAGTCATCTCTGGATTATATAAGAAAGCGGAGATATTATATAGAATGCAGCGAAAAGCGTCAAAAGGATTTGCCGCAGCCGTATGTCGGTAACCGCTTCACCAGAAGGGAATGATGACCCTGTTGAAGAGAGGCCGCATGACCGAACTGTGCGCTATCACTCTGGCATGATGGACTGGAAAACAGGTGGCGGCTTGCTTTGGTACCGCCCGATCTGACAGCATTTCTCAGGTAATGTCGGATCAGATGGAACGGCCCGGTGTCAGGGGGCTTGCGCCAGTTTATTATCTGTCTGCATCAGCGCCGGTCTGCGGCAGGAACTTCCGACCATGTACCAGACCACGACAGGTTGGTGGCTGTAATGGGTGTCATGGCGAAGCTTCCGTTATTTTGTGAGTTTCTCTTTACCCAACAAAGAAAAAACGAAATCCGTAAACGAAGACATTAACCGGTGGGCGATACTTTAAGTAAGAAGCAGGCCAATATCACGACCGGCGGGATAGGGGCTGACACAGCATCACAACTCCGTGTTCAGGGGAGGGGAGGAGGAGCAGCCTCTCGCACCGCCTACGGAAATATCCTTATATTTTAAGGATATTCATTCAGGAGAACATCATGGGACGCGTCTCGGGAAAAGTAGCGCTTGTTACAGGGGCCGCACTTGGTATTGGCAAGGCTACGGCCCTGCTGCTGGCACGTGAAGGTGCGAAGGTCGTTATCGCTGACCTCAAGGAAGAAGAAGGGCACGCCGCCGTGGCCGAGGTCGAGGCCGCCGGGGGGGAGGCCCTGTTCGTTTCCCTGAATGTCACGCAGGAGGAGGACTGGAAGAAAGCCATCGAAGCCATTACCGCAAAGTTCGGCGGCCTGGATATCGCGGTCAATAATGCCGGTATCCTGTATAATGGCTCGGTCGAGGAAACCAGTCTGGCCGACTGGCGGCGCGTGCAGTCGGTCAATCTGGACGGCGTGTTTCTGGGGACCCGTTACGCGGTGGAAGCCATGAAGCCGCGTGGTGCCGGTTCCATCATCAACCTTTCCTCCATCGAGGGGCTGATCGGTGATCCGACCCTTGCCGCCTATAACGCCAGCAAGGGCGGCGTGCGGCTGTTTACCAAATCGGCGGCGCTGCACTGCGCGCGCGCGGGTTACAGGATCCGCGTCAATTCCATCCATCCCGGCTATATCTGGACACCAATGGTGCAGGGCTTCACGTCGGCCACGCCCGATCAGGTGGCAGCCCGGCAGAAACTGATCGACCTGCATCCGCTGGGTCATCTGGGCGAACCGGATGATATTGCCTATGGCATCCTGTTCCTTGCATCCGATGAATCCAAGTTCATGACGGGTAGTGAACTGGTCATCGATGGCGGCTATACGGCACAGTAAACCCTGTTCATGCCAGACCCCGGTTTGCCGTTCCGTCTGGCGTTCGGCAGTGACGTTCCCGGTGTGACTGCTCCTTTCATTGCGATGGAAAGGGGTAGCCTGCGGCATACTAATACCCGGTGCCAAATGGTGTGCGGGAGCAAATTGTCTGACCAGGAGTCCCTTCGGCCACTCCATCCTGTCGGAGCAGTGACCGGGAACATAAAATGTGAAGAAGGCAGGACGATCAGCGCGTCATTGCCTTGAAATTGCGGGTCTGTTTGGTCAGGGCGGTTTCAACCGGCAGGCGCTCCATGCTCGATGCCCCGTAGAAGCCATGACAGTCGGGGCAGGCTGACAATACTTTCTGCGCATCCGCGGGCATGGCGATCGGGCCGCCGTGACAAAGGATGATGATATCGGAGCGCACGCCACGCGCGGCTTCCGTAATCGCGTTGATCCGTTCGATCGAATCTTCCAGCGTGAAGGCCGTTTCCGCCCCGATCGCGCCACCCGTGGTCAGGCCCATATGGGCAACCAGCACATCCGCGCCCGCTTTTGCCATGTCCACCGCCTGCGCCGGATCGAAAACGTAAGGCGTGGTCAGCATGTCCTTGCGGTTGGCGCGGGCGACGACATCGACCTCAAGGCTGTAACTCATTCCGGTTTCTTCAAGGTTCTTGCGGAAATTGCCGTCAATCAGCCCAACGGTCGGAAAGTTCTGGATGCCCGAAAAGCCCACCCGCTTCACATCGTCCAGAAACACGTCAAAATCCACGAATGGATCGGTGCCGTTTACGCCTGCAAGTACCGGGGTATGTGGCACGACCGGCAATACCTCACGCGCCATTTCCATAACGATCTGGTTGGCGTTGCCATAGGCCAGAATGCCCGCCAGCGAACCGCGTCCCGCCATGCGGTAGCGACCGGAATTGTAAATGACGATCAGGTCGATGCCGCCCGCGGCCTCGCATTTGGCGGAAAGTCCGGTCCCGGCACCGCCGCCGACAATGGGCTGGCGTGCGGCAATCATGGCACGGAATTTCTTCAGGATTTCACTACGGGGAATGCTGGGCATTATCTGGGTTCTCCTTGAATATGTCTGAAAAAGCATGCGCCAGCGTGTCGGCAAAGGCCGGGTCGTTGATCGCATGGGGAAGACGGATCAGCCTGCGCTGTGGGGTCTGGTGCACGGTGTGCTCCAGTGCGGCATAAAAAGCCTCATCGGCTTCTGGGTCGTAAAAGGGCGCGCCGGGACGGTCGAGTATGGAAAACCCGCCTTCGGGGTAGAAAAAGAGGACCTCTCCCATGCACTGGTTCAGTTGCTGGCCGATCATCCGGCCCATTGCGGCGCATTCGTCCGCATTTGTGCGCATAAGGGTGATCTGGGGATTATGTTCGACAAATATGCGCCCGCGGTAACATTCGGGCACTGTGGCCCGTGCACCGAAATTGACCATGTCCAGCCCGCCACAACTGCCGATATAGGGCCGCTTCGTACGGATGACCGCGCCAAGTCGGTCCGTATCGCACGGGAAAATACCACCGGCGATCAGATCGCAGTATTCGGTCAGGGTTACATCCATAAAACCACGGATCATCCCTTCATCCGCCAGCCGTTCCATGGCGCGACCACCCGTGCCCGTGGCGTGAAAGACCAGACAGTCAAACTGCGGCGACAATTGATGCACGATCCGGTCAACGCAGGGTGTGGTCACGCCAAACATGGTCAGCCCGATGGCTGGGCGGGGATCTGGCTGTGGCACGCACTTCATGCGCACCATCCCGACCATGGCATGCGCGGCATTGCACAGGATGATGCGTGACAGGCGGTTCAGCCCCTCCATATCCGTTACGGAATACAGCATCGCAATATCCGTCCCGCCCACATAGGGCGCGGTATTGCCCGATGCGATGGTCGAGACGATCAGTTTGGGTAGGCCGAGCGGGAGTGCCTGCATGGCAGGCGCAACCAGCGCCGTACCACCGGACCCGCCAATCGCGATCACCCCCAGCATATCCGTGCGCGCGCCAAGGTAGAGGCGCAGCGCCTCCGCCATGGCCCCGATGGAACGCCCGCGATCGCCGGTAAAAACGGCTTTCTGCCCACCGGGATGAAAGCCTGCAACGGTCCGGGCGCTGACATCAGCAGGGGCAGCGTGCTCGCGTGTGCTGATATCGACAATGCGGGGTGTCACGTCACTTTCGCGCAGAAGCCGTGCGATATAGTCCAGTTCGGCATGCTTGGTATCGCAGGTGCCAAGGATATAGACGCAGCCGGAATCCATATCACGCATCCGTACGGCGTGCGCTTATCTGGGCCAGCACGATCACCACGCCGCCCGTGGCGCACAGCCCGCCCAGAAGGAAGACAATGTCATACCCGAACCGGTCCGCCAGCAGTCCAGCCAGCGGTCCCGTCGCGCCATAGGCCAGATCCTGAAACGCGGAAAAGCCGCCCAGTGCCGCGCCACGCATATGGGGGGCAACCCGATGCACGACCTCCACCCCAAGGGAGGGAAAGACCATGGAACATCCCGCGCCCGTCAGCACTGCGCCTGCAAAGGCAATAAGGGGAGTAGGCGCGTACCATAGCAGATACTGCCCCGCCGCTTCGACCATAAGCGAGAACAGGGCCACCTTCAGCCCGCCAATCCGGTCCGGCAGATGCCCGCAGGCGAAGCGCCCGGCAACAAAAGCCAGCCCGAAACAGGTCAGCCCGAACCCGGCATAGGGCCAGTGCGCATGAATGAAACGCAGCGGCAGAAAGGCCCCCAGTGCTGCGAACCCGACCCCCTGAAGGGCGACGGCGATGCCCTGCCAGCGGATCGTGCCCAGAATACGCCAGAACGGTGGCCGCGCGCCTGCATGGGGAACGCTGGCCGGAACATCCTGCACCAGCCCCAGACCAATCAGCGGCAGTGCCGCCGAAAGCACCATAAGCGCACCGATGCCCCAGTGTTCGTACACGACCAGCCCGATCGGTCCCCCCACCGCGAAGGCGCCATACATGGCTGCCCCCGTCCATGCCAGCACGCGGCCCGCGCGCTGCTGGCCCATAAGCCCGATCCCCCAGCCCAGCATGCCCACGATGGTCAGGCTTTCACCAATCCCGAGCAGCAGGCGGCCGGCCAGCAGGATGATGTAACGTGCTGCTTCAGGCAGGGCTGTCAGACCGGAAAGCGCGCAGATCAGGCTGGCCGCGACATAAAGGGCAAGTCCCGTGCGCATGCATGGGCGGCCGCCCTTCGTATCCGCAAGGACACCGGCATGATTGCGGCTGAGGATGGTGGAAAAGAACGCAATCCCCACGGCCAGTCCCGCCAGCCCGTTGCCGTAACCCGGCCAGTGCAGGATCGATACGGGTATGGCCGCCAGCGGGAGTGCCACGGCCATGTAGGAAAGGAACAGCGCTACCGCAAGCCGCCCCAGAAGGCGCAGGGGGGCGGGATCAGATTTCACGGGTGATGCGCACATGCGGCGGCTCGGACAATGCGGTTTCGAATACCTGCGCCATGGCGCGGAAATGGGGCGTGGTTTCGTGTGCCGCCAGGGCTTCGGGACTGCGCCAGCGTTCCACGAACACGAAGATGTTCGGGTTACTGACATCGCGGTGGCACTGGTAGGACAGGTTGGCCTGTTCATGCCGCGATGCGGCAACGCAGCGCTGGATGGCGTCCAGAGCCGCTTTTTCGTGTTCGGGACGGATATGGAAGGTGGCAATAACCGTAATGGGCTGCTCGGTCATGAGTATCCTCGGGCTGAAATCCCTGTCTGCGGGCAGCATAGGATGCTGTGACACTTTCCTTCCACGAAGAAAGTGTCACGTGACACTATTCTCCCATTCCGGTCCGCAGGCGATGTACGCGGCGTAGCGCCTCGGTCAGGTCGGGCAGGGCGGTGGGGCCAAGACACAGACGTATCCCGGCGTTATCCACCCCTTCCGGGTTCGCCATGAAGGGGTGTAGCGATGTTACGCGCACATCCTCCTCCGCGGCCATGGCTTCCAGTTCTTCGCTGCGTTTCCTGCACAACGGCATCCATATATGAAAGGCGTCATAAGCTGGTGGCACGACAGAAGGCCCCATGATGCGCAGAGCGATATCACGACGCCGCTGCGCTTCCCCCCGCAGGGACTGGCGTACGGAAGCCGCCGTGCCGTCCTGCATCCATTGCGCCATCATGGCGTAGGAAAGCGGTGCGATCATGAGCGATGAATTCAGCAGGGCCGCACGCGCCGCACTCAAAAATGCCGCAGGCGGAACCAGCGTGCCGATACGCAGGCCCGGACTAAGCGTCTTGGACAGGCTGTTGACGTAAAAAACCCGTTCGGGTGCCAGTGTCACAAGCGGTGGCAGATCGGGATCGTTTGCGCAGTCATAGACATCATCTTCGATAATCAGGGCGTCATACCTGCGGCACAGGGAGACGATGGCCAGCCTGCGCGCCCGGTCCATGGTGGCCGTGGTCGGGTTGTGCATGGTGGGGGTGACATATACGAGACACCGGCCGGGGGCATGACGGTGCAATGCGCGTTCAAGCCCATCGGGTAGCAGGCCCTGCCGGTCCATTGGCAGTCCGTGGGGGGTAAGTCCACCCTGACGGATCAGGGTCAGCATGCCGGGATAGGTCAGTTCCTCGGTCAGGATTGTGGTTGATGCCGGTCGTGCCGCCGCCAGTGCGACGCCCAGCGCCTGCTGCGCGCCGCTGGCCAGTAACAGGCGCTCAGGCGACAGGTCCATGCCCAGTTCCGCCAGCCAGTGGCTCATGGTGCGGCGGTGTTCGATATGACCGGCGACGGGTGGATAGACATTGAACAGGGCCGGATCGACCGTTCGCGCCAGACGGGAAAGCGTGCGGGTCAGTGCTTTGTCACTGAACATGGGTGGCGGCATATTGGCCGACAGGTCCAGCACCCGCCCCGTGCCGCCGGGGCGGGAGGCGACGAATGTGCCCCGCCCGCGTATGCTGCGCACCAGTCCACGCCGTTCCAGCATGGCATAGGCGCGCGTGACGCTGCCAATGCCGATGCCCAGCCGCCATGCCAGATCGCGGTGCGCGGGCAGGCGGTCCCCCGCATCCAGCTTTTCCGCCAGTATGTCACCGGCCAGCGCATCGGCCAGCCGTTCAGCCGGGGGCGTATCACCTGCGGGAAGATGCGCATGCCAGGGGGAGCGCAGGCGCATGGTCGTTCTGCCTGTCCTGTTACGGGTCTGCCTGCCATAGCAGGTCATGCGGTGGGGCGGAATATGCGGTTCATGGCTACCGGTTCCGGCTGATCCTGTTACGATTTCATTACGGATGCGCAGCGCGCGACAGGAAAGCGGGGTAGGGAACTTGGCCCAACAACATAAGGCAGCGGGCGGCAGGATTCAGGGTATGAGACCGCTGGTCATCATGGCTGGCCTGTTTTTCATTATCGGGTTCGTGACATGGCTGAACGGCCCGCTGATTACATTCGTGCAGGTCGCCTTTGGTCTCGGGCCGGTCGGGGCCTTTCTTGTGCCGATGTGCTTTTACCTGTCCTACCTGTTCTGCGCCGCTCCCGCCATGGGGCTGGCGCGGCGGATCGGGCTGCGTAACGGGATTGCCATGGCGCTTGGGGGTCATGGCGGCAGGCACGCTTGTATTTGGCGAATGCGTGGGGCGGCGATGGTATCCCGGCGCATTGGGTGGCCTGTCCATTCTGGGGGCGGGGCTGACGCTCCTGCAGGTCACGGTCAATCCCTACGTCGCGCTGCTGGGTACCGCAGGGCAGGCGGCGCGCCGTATTGCGATCATGGGGATTGCCAATAAGGTATCCGGCATTATCGCACCTGTATTATTTTCCATTCTGGTTATGCGTGATATTGGCGGGGTTACAGACCGTCTGCATGATGCGGGCAGCGCGCAGGCGCGTGAGACGGTTCTGGCGGCTTTTGCTCATGCGGTGGTGGTTCCCTATCGCTGCATGGCGGTTGTGCTGCTGGTTGTGGCTTTTGGCTTACGTCATGTCGGGCTGCCTGATATCCGTCTGCGCGATGCGGCAGCCGCTTTCCTGCCCCGAAGGGAGGGACCTGCCCCACGTATGGGCGCGCTGGCGTGGGCCGGGATCGTGGTGGTGTTCGTCTATGTGGGCGTTGAGGTTCTGGCGGGTGACGGGGTTGGTCTTTATGGCAGCCATGTCGGGCTATCGCTGGGGCAGACCCGTTTCCTGACCTCCATCACACTGGCGGGCATGTTGTGTGGTTATCTGCTGGGTACGGTTCTTGTGCCTGCCATGTGCAGCCAGCTTGCCTATCTGGCGCTGTCTGCCGTGTTTGGCATGGTGCTTTGCCTCGGGGTCGCGTTCCTGCATGGCGTATGGTCGGTCGCGTGCGTGACGCTGCTGGGGCTGGCCAATGCCATGATGATGCCGATCCTGTTTCCCCTTATCCTGCATCTGGCGGGACACAGGCAGTCTCAGGCCACGATGCTGCTGGTCATGGCGTTCTGTGGCGGCGGGGTCATGCCGCAGGTTTTTGCTTTACTGATCGGAATTGTCGGGCTGAAGCCTGCCTTTGCCGGGCTTGTCATGGGCTCTTATGGTGTTGTCCTGCTCTATGCGCTGCTGCTGCGGCGACGTGTCCGGGGCGGAACGTCGGGTTCGGATTTGGGGGTACTGTCATAATCAGGCACCATGCTGTCCCTGCCGTTCTGGAAAACATGCGCCATGTTCCCTCTCCGTCATTTCAGGTCTGGTTTTTTCCTGCTGTCCATGGGGATGATGGGCATGGCGGGGCACGCGTGCGCCGCACCGGCCCTTATGCCGCAGCCGGTTTCATGGCAGCTCGCGCCCGGCAACATCCCGCTTGCGGGTGGCGTGCGGATTGAATGGCAGGGCGTTCGTTCCGCCATGCTGGATCGTGCGGCGGAACGTTTTGCCCGGCGTCTGGCGGTGCTGTCCGCCCGTGATGCCGTGGCGGGGCAGCAGGCGGGGCTTACGGTACGCATCCAGTGTCAGGCCGCTGATCCGGGACTGCTGTCCGTCCATATGAAAGAACATTACCATCTGCGGACCGGTTCCGACGGCGCGACGCTGGTGGCCGATGGCCCTGCTGGCGTGCTGCGTGGGCTGAGTACCCTGCTGCAACTGGTGGAGCGGCAGGAGGCCGGTCCGGTACTCGATGCCGCCGTGATTGATGACAGTCCACGTTTCGCATGGCGCGGCATTCTTGTGGATGTCAGCCGCCATTTCATGTCGGTCGCAGCGCTGGAGCGGCAACTGGACATGATGGAACTGACCAGACTGAATGTCCTGCACCTCCATCTTTCGGATGGACAGGGATTCCGCGTGGAAAGCATGCTCTATCCACGCCTGCAGCAGGTGGCGTCCCATGGGGAATATTATACCCGCCAGCAGGTGCGCGACCTTGTTTCCTACGCGGCGGACCGGGGCATCCGCATCGTGCCGGAATTCGATACGCCGGGGCACAGTTACGCGCTGGTGCAGGCCTATCCCGAATATGCGGCCCAGCCGATAACGACCCCTATGGACCCCAAACGGGTTGTCCGCGCGGCCATCGATCCGTCCAATCCGCAGACCTATGTTTTCCTCTCCCGGCTGTATCATGAAATGGTCGGCCTGTTTCCCGATGCCTATTTTCATGTGGGCGGTGATGAGGTGCGTCCCGATGAGTGGACGGGCAACCCGCGTATCAGCGCCTTCATGAAACAGCATGGTTATGCCAGCACCGCTGCCCTGCAGGCGGCCTTTACCGCGCGGGTGCAGTCAATGCTGGCCCGGGACGGCAGGATCATGATGGGGTGGGATGAACTGATCGACGCCCCCGTGCCCGCCAGCATCGTGATCGAGCCGTGGCGCGGATCACGCTACACCGCTGCGGCAACGGCGGCCGGGCATCCGGTCGTGGTGTCAGCGGGGTATTATCTGGATCTGCTGCTGCCTGCGGTGGAGCATTACCGTGTTGATCCGCTCGACCCGCAGGGAAACGGCCTGCCGCCCGATCAGGTGGCGCAGGCCCATGCCCCGTTTCTGGATGCCTTCACGCTTGATCCCGCTGCCCGCATGACGCCAGCGCAGGATAGTCTGGTCATGGGGGCGGAAGCCCCGTTATGGACGGAAATCGTGACGGAGGAGATGCTCGATACCCGTCTGTGGCCCCGTTGTGCCGCGCTGGCGGAGCGGTTCTGGTCGCCCGCCACGGTGCGCGATGAAAACAGCCTTGCCGTCCGCCTGCCCATCGTGCAGTCGGAACTGGAGATACTGGGCAACCATGCCGCGACCGACAGCCACCGCATGATGCTGCGTCTGGCGCCCGATGATGCGACACCCCTGGCCGTTCTGCTGTCCGTGACCAGCCCGGTGCGTAATTATGCCCATAATCACGTATTTGGTCCCAGCCGTATTACACCAACGCCAGTTCGCCCGCCGCAGGACAGGGCCGCCGATATTGCCGCCCCGGACAGTTTTGCCGCCGCCGCTTTTGAACGTGATGTGCGCGCTTATGTCGCAGGCAAGCATGATCTGGCTGCCAGCCTGCGGGTCCGGCTGGAAAACTGGCGCGGGAATGACATCCGCCTGCAGCGTCTGGCCCGGATCGATCCTGCCCTGCGGGAAGTCCTGCCTGCATCCGCCCTGCTGGCGCAACTGGCGCAGGCCGGGCTTGATGCGCTGGATGGCGGGAGGGATGGCTGGCAGGCAGGGGCCACAGACGCCCTTGGAAAGGCCCGGACCCAGTCCGATGCCTCGGCGTCCATGCTGAAGGTGCGCACCAGCGCGCAGCCGCCCGGTGATCTGGTGCAGGATATTGCGCCAGCCATCGCGCTGCTTGTTCAGGCTGCGGTGCAGGCACATGAAATCAGGGCAGGCTAAAGCTGTTTTTCAGAAGCGGTGGATGTAGTCGTGGGGGCCACAATAATTGGTGCATGGGCAACAGCGGCATGAAGGCACCTGCGGTTAACCGGCATCCAGCGCGATGGCAGCAGCGGTTGCCACATCCCGGCGCAGGGAAATGACATTGCCGTGCCCATCGGGGTGGACGCGGTTGGTCAGGATCAGCACGTAGCTGTCACTTTGCGGATCTATCCATAACGACGTGCCGGTAAAGCCGGTATGACCGAAAGACCCTACGGGAAAGCGGTCGCCCCGTGCGCTGGAATAATGCGTGTCGATATCCCATCCCAGCCCCCGCAGGTCGTTTTTTCCAGCCGGTTGCTGCGGCGTGGTCATGAGCAGTACGGTATCGCGTCGCAGGGGAAAGAACGTACCATCACGTCCGGCGCGACAGTCGAGCAGTGCCTGCGCATAGCGGCACATATCATCGGCATTGGAAAAAAGCCCCGCATGGCCCGCAATCCCACCCATGCGGCGGGTGGTCGGGTCATGCACGACCCCACGGAGCATCTGGCCACTTTCATCCACCTGCGTCGGGGCGATGCGCGACCGGAGGCTGGCATCGGGCAGGAAGCAGGAATGGGATAGACCCATCGGACGCAGGATATGCCCGGTGGCATAAGCCGCCAGCGACTGGCTGGTAAGTTTTTCGACCATAAAGCCAAGGGTCAGGTAATTGATGTCGCTATAGACGAATTTCTGCCCGGCGGGCTGGTCGGGGCGGGTGTTCATGGTGCGGCTGCAGGCCTGTGCGCGCCCCTGCCAGCGTTCGGTCAGGTCAAGGTCCGGCGGCAGGCCGGAATAATGGGTCAGGAGATGGCGGACGGTAATGTCCTGTTTACCCTGTGCGGCGAATTCCGGCAGGTAGGTGCTGACCGGTGTATCCAGACCGATCTGCCCCTTTTCCCATAACTGCATGATACAGGGCGCGGTAATGAGCGCCTTGGTCAACGATGCCATATCGAACACCGTGTCCCATGTCATGGGTTCGGGCGCCGGACTTATGGCGCGCTGGCCATACACGGCCTTATGGACAATACGGCCAGCATGACCGATGGCGCAGACGACGCCCGGCGTTTCGTGGCTGCTGACTGCGTGGCGCAGGCGATCGTCCACTGCTGTCATGTCCATCGTTCGGGCCGGCGCCCTGCGCGGCAGGCATGTGGACAGGACCAGTCCCATGCCGACACCCATTGCCATGCGTCGGCTGGGGGAATGGACAGGGCAGTGGGACATGATCCAGATCCTTGCGGGAAAACCGATGCGCGAATGCGGGACAGGATAGCGTCGGCATGCCAATCCGCACCATCCGGAATCTCCATCCATTTCATGCGGGCGTGAAGGGAGCAGGATGGGACGCATCCCGGCCTGACCCGGACCGGATGCTCAGGTTTAATGGTCACGCTGGATGGGTGGGGCTGGTTTTTATGGCGGCAAATCAGGGCTGTCTCATGGCCATCCGTCAGTCAGGCAGGCTTTTACGTCGACCCGCGCATGCACTGTTCGCAATAGCAGGCTGGTGGCCGTCGTTGTGCGTGATATCGCCAGATACGGGTATGATGGACGGATGGGGAAAGATCAGTCCATCGCCGCTTCAAGCAGGGAAAACTGTGCGGGCGCGTAAACGGTAATGCCATGACGTTGCAGCAACGCGGTCGTCACGCCCTGTCCCGCATGGCGCGTGCCGCTAAACTGGCCATCGTAGATAAAGCTGCTGCCACAGGACGGGCTGCCATCCATCAGCAGGGCCAGCGCGCAGTTGTGCCGCCGTGCCATCTCCAGTGCCTTATGGGCTCCCTCAACAAACTGCGCGGATACGTCGCGGCCCGTTATTTCATAAACGTGATCATGTCCGTCGAGTACCGCAATGCCATCCCCGCCGCAGGCAATTTCGGCGGCGGGTCTGGGAATGGGCATTCCGGCTGCCGTTTCGGGGCAGAAAGCGATCACCCGCCCTTCGGCCTGCCAGCGCGCCAGACTTGCATGCTCCAGCAGCCGTGCCGCGCCATCGTATCTTACGGGCTGACCGGACAGGCAGCCGCTGATCAGCAGGTTTGGTTTCATGGTGCGAGTTTTACATATCACTTGGCGTGGTGAAACCGGACAAATGATACAGGCGGGGAATCGCCAGGGGCAGGCAGGAGAGTGCCGCATAATGATGCAGAACATTCACTGACTAGAATTTCCGGGGGTATTCTATGGGGTAAAATGTCGAGGAAAATATTTCATTTTCAACGACTTGAAGGGTCGCTGGAGGTCTGGGCGGGAATCGAACCCACATTCGCGGATTTGCAGTCCGCTGCATCACCATTCTGCCACCAGACCTCGGCGACACGGGGGCTATATCTGCCGAAATGTGCTTCAGGTCAAGCCGTTGTGTGCAGCCTTGCCGTTGTTTCTATGCAAAACCGGCGCATAAATAGGAAAAAGCCGGAAAAAAATCTGCCCGTCCGGTCGGGCTGCCGATCCTGACCGCGTTCGGCACCGTGTTTCAAGGAACCGTTATGGACAAGACAGACCCCGATTACGCGCCTCTTGATTTTGCCGCGGCCCGACAGCGGATGGTGGATGCCCAGATCCGTCCGGCACAGGTCAGCAATCCGGACGTGGTCGCCGCCATGCGTGCCCTGCCGCGCGAACAGGCCGTGCCGGACGCATTGCGGGCCTTTGCCTATGCCGATCGCTGCCTGCCGCTGGGGGATGAACGCTACCTGACCGAGCCCCGCGTAACCGGACGCATGTTGCAGGTGTGTGAAATACGCCATGGGGAGCGCGTTCTGGTCGTGGGGGCAGGAACGGGGTATCTGGCCGCGCTCCTGTCCACCATGGGGCAGGGGCTGGATGTCACGGCACTCGAATCCGACCGGACGCTGGCGGATATCGGCAGAGCGCTGTGCTTTACCTGGGCGCCTGATGTGCACTGGCATGAGGGACCGCTGGTCAGGGGAATGGCGGAAAACGCACCGTATGACCTGATCGTGATTGATGGTGCGGTCCGGCATGTGCCCCCGGCCCTGCTGGAACAACTGGCGGAGGGGGGGCGGGTCATTGCCCCCATCTGCCCGGATTCGGGTGTCACCACGGTCAGCCGCATTGTCCGCACCCCGCAGGGGAGTGCTGCACAGCCCCTGTTCGATGCCGCCGTGCCGCTGTTGCCTGAACTCGAACCTGCTCCCGCTTTTGTGTTCTGACCGGCGGCGCGGTTAACGCATGCGCAACATCCTGCCGCTAGAGACGATGTGCGGGCGTCTGGCCCCGTATCGTATCAGCCGGGGCAGGAGGGCGCATGCGGGGAAACTGGGCCATCAGTGCGGGCAGTGCCGCTGTTCTGTGTTGCGGCACGGCGCTGGGGCGTGAACCCCAGCCCGGAACCGGCGCGACGGAGATACCGCACACGCTGAAGGATGCGCTGGCGGCAGCATATCTGACCAACCCCGTCCTGCGGCAGGAACGCGCCACGCTGCGCGCAACGGATGAACAGGTACCGCAGGCGCTGGGCGGATGGCGGCCCACCATCACCGGCACCGCCAACATGTCCTATTATTCCGGTGTGATGCGGCTTGCGGGCACATCGGCTGAAAATGGTTATGCACGGCAATATGACAGTCCGGGTTATGCTGGCGGCGTCAGCATTTCCCAGCCGCTGTATACCGGGGGCAAGACCACCGCCACCACGCACAAGGCGCGCCATGCGGTCAGGGCCGAACGTGCGCGCCTGATCGCCGCCGAACAGCAGGTGCTGGCCGATGTGGTCAGTGCCTACGTCAATGTGGTGGAAGACCAGCAGATACTCAGTATCGACATCAATAACGAGCAGGTCTACGCCACCCAGCTACATGATACCGAACTGCGCGCCCGTGGGGGGGAGTTCACCCATACCGATGTGGCGCAGGCGCAGGGCGCGCTTGCCAATGCCCGGGCGATACGGCAACTGGCAGAAGGTACGTTGCAGGCGGATCGTGCCACCTTCCGGCAGGTCGTAGGCTGTGATGCAGCCGCGGACCTGACCCCGCCACAACCGCTGGTCCTGCCCATCCATGCCGAGCAGGACGCCATGACACAGGCCGTGCAGAACAATCCGCAGGTGATTGCGGCCCTGTTTGACGAAGCCGCCAAAAAAGATGCGGTGGGCGTGGCCTTTTCGGCCCTCATGCCCAATGTCAGCGCGCAGGCCGCGTATATGCATGCCATCAATCAGGATGAAGGCCGGTCGCTGGCCAATGACAAATACGCCATGGTCAGCGCCGCCATGCCCCTTTATCAGGGTGGGGGCGAGTATGCCGCCGTCCGCATGGCCCGGCAGCAGGCGGCGGAAGCAGCACGGGCCGTGGATGTCAGCCGCCGCGCGGCGGTCCAGCTTGCGGCGGCAAGCTGGCAGCGCATGCAGGCCAACCGCGCAGCGATAGAAAGCAACCGCGATGCCGTGGCCGCCGACAGTGTCGCCCTGCACGGCATGCAGCGGCAGGTCATTGTCGGCACGACATCGACGCTGGCCGTGCTCCAGCAGCAGGAAACCGTGCTTCAGGCCCAGATCGCGCTGGTGCGCAGCGTCGGCAATCTTGTCATCTCATCCTACCAGACTACGGCGGCCATAGGCAGGCTGACCGCGCGCGACCTGAACCTTGACGTGCCGCTATATGATGAAGGTGCCTACTACCGCGCGGTCCATGACCGGCTGTGGGGGATCAGCGATTATGCAACCGGCCAGCCGGGGCGCTGATCCTCCGCCGGTCTGAAAGGGCGGCGTGGAAAGGCGGCTTCCCGCGCATGTTACTCCTGCGAGTGATCCATAAATGTCAAAACGATTGCACGGGTGGCGTTCCTTTCCCGTGGGTTTGGGGTATATCTGCCCTTGGCCGGGCGCGGTGTCCTGCCTTGCGTCTGATTATGGTGGATCTGGTTTTTCGTGATGCTTGACAAGTCGTTCTCCCCCGCTGGGACAGAAACTTCCCTCTATGCCCTGTGGGAGGCCAGCGGTGCCTTCGGCGCACAGCCGACCAGCCCGGCATCGCCCTACACCATCATGATCCCGCCACCCAACGTTACGGGCACGCTGCATATCGGTCACGCCCTGACCATGACGCTGCAGGATACGCTCATCCGCTGGCGCCGCATGCAGGGGCGCGACGTGCTGTGGCAGCCCGGCACCGATCACGCGGGTATCGCCACCCAGCTTGTGGTGGAACGGATGCTGCAGAAAGAAGGCACATCGCGGCAGGAAATGGGACGCGATGCCTTTGTCGAGCGCGTGTGGGACTGGAAGGCGCAGTCCGGCGGCGGCATCACCACGCAGTTACGCCGCCTTGGCGGTTCGCTGGACTGGGAGCGTGAACGCTTCACCATGGATGAAGGCCTGTCCAGCGCGGTGAAGGAAGTGTTCGTCACCCTGTACCGTGAGGGGCTGATCTATCGCGACCGGCGTCTGGTCAACTGGGACCCGGCCTTCCGTTCCGCCATCTCCGATCTGGAAGTCGACAACCGCGAAACACGCGGCAGCCTGTGGTATATCCGCTACCCCGTGGAGGGGCAGCCGGGCCGCACCATTACCGTCGCCACCACCCGTCCCGAAACCATGCTGGGTGACATGGCCGTGGCCGTCCATCCGGAGGACGAGCGCTTTGCCGACCTGATCGGCAGCAACGTCATCCTGCCGCTGACGGGGCGGCGCATTCCCATCGTGGCGGATGAACATTCCGATCCGACCAAGGGCAGCGGCGCGGTTAAGATCACGCCGGCCCATGACTTCAACGATTTCGAGGTCGGTCGCCGCCACGGGCTGGACATGCCCAGCATCCTTGATGAGGAAGCGTGTATCACACTGGCCGAAATCGGGGATGAACTGCGCGCGGAAGATGGTCTGGCTGACCCTGCATTCGTACGCACCCTTGCCGGCCTGCCGCGTGATGAGGCGCGCAAGGTCATGGTGGCCGAACTGGAACGGCTGGAATGGCTGGAAAAGATCGAGCCGCATACCAATCAGGTTCCCCATGCCGAACGCAGCGGCGTGGTGGTCGAACCGCGCCTGACCACGCAGTGGTACTGTGATGCCAGAACCCTTGCCGGTCCCGCGGTTGAAGCGGTCGAAACCGGCAAGATCGAATTCGTGCCGCGCCAGTGGGAAAACACCTTTTACGCATGGATGCGTGACATCCAGCCCTGGTGCATCAGCCGCCAGTTGTGGTGGGGCCACCGCATCCCCGCATGGTACGGGCCGGACGGACATGTATTCGTCGCCCATGACGAAGCCGAAGCGGCAACGCAGGCCCGTGCCCATTACGGTCAGGATACCGACCTTACGCGTGATGACGATGTGCTGGACACGTGGTTTTCCTCTGCGCTGTGGCCGTTCTCGACCCTTGGCTGGCCGGAACAGACGCCGGAACTGGCGCGCTATTACCCGACCGACGTGCTTGTAACCGGGTTTGACATCATCTTCTTCTGGGTTGCGCGGATGATGATGATGGGCCTGCATTTCATGAAGGACGTTCCCTTCCGCAAGGTCTTCATCCACGGTCTGGTGCGTGATGAGCGTGGGCAGAAGATGTCCAAGTCCAAGGGCAACGGCATTGACCCGCTGGAACTGATCGACACCTATGGCGCGGATGCCATGCGCTTTTGCATCTGCTCGCTGACCGGTCTTGGCCGCGATGTGAAGTTGGGACGCAAGCGGGTGGAGGAATACCGTTCCTTCATGACCAAGATCTGGAATGCGGCGCGTTTTTGCGAAATGAATGGCGTCGCTCCGGTCGAAGGGTTCAGCCCCGCCAGCGTGCAGTCCCCTCTGGGCCGGTGGATACTGGCGGAACTGGCGCAGGCCACGGACGATGCGACAAGGGCGCTGGAATCCTTCCGCTTCGATGAATATGCCGGTGTCTGCTACCGCTTCGTCTGGAACTGCTTCTGTGACTGGTTCCTTGAACTGGCCAAGCCGGTCCTCGCTGCGGGGGACACCGCCGAAGCGATTGAAACGCGCGCCGTAGCGGCCCACGTTCTGGGCACCATTCTGCGCCTGTTGCAGCCGGTCACGCCGTTCATGACCGACCGGCTGTGGCAGCATTTCGGTTTCGGGGCGGAAGGCTCGCTCATTACTGCGCCGTGGCCCCGGCCGGAGCATCTGGATGGAGCGCAGCAGGCACGCGATGAGGTGGAATGGCTGATCCGCTTCGTTACCGCCATCCGTACCGTACGGTCGGAAATGAACGTGCCGCCGTCACGTCTGGCGCCGGTTCTGCTGCGTGATGCCGCACCGGTCACGGTAGAACGGACCGGTAAATGGGCGGAAGCGATCGGCCGGATGGCCCGCGTGTCCGAAGTGCTGCCATTGGAAGGCGAAATGCCGCAGGGTGCCGCGCAGCTTGTGGTTGATGAAGCAACGCTCGTCATTCCGCTTGCCGGGATTATCGACCTGTCGCAGGAACGGCAGCGGCTGGAAAAGGAATGCGCCAAGGTGGATGGTGAGATCGTCAAGGTCGAACGCAAGCTGGGCAATGCCGACTTCGTCGCCCGCGCCAAGCCCGAAGTCGTGGCTGAAAACCGCGAACGGCTTGAAACGTTCCAGGCCGAACGCCTGCGCCTTCAGGCGGCGCTGGCCCGCATCGCCTGATCCACGACATAAGGCCCGGATGAAAAGGGAAGCACGATGACCGCTCGCGCATTGGAAACACTGGTGATAGGTGGGGGCTGCTTCTGGTGTGTGGAAGCGCCGCTCAAGGAATTGCGCGGCGTGCATGCCATCGAACCGGGTTATGCCGGTGGTGAAACGCCTGATCCCACATATGAACAGGTCTGCACGGGGCGCACCGGCCATGCGGAGGTCGTGCGTGTGACCTTTGATCCCACCGAAATTTCCTGTGCCGATCTGCTGCGTATTTTCTTTGTCATGCACGATCCCACCACGCTGAACCGGCAGGGCAACGATGTGGGTACGCAATATCGTTCCGCCATTTACTGGCAGGGCGCGGAGCAGGAAAAGACAGCTTTCGCCGTTCGCGACGAGATGGACAAATCGGGCGTCTGGTCCAACCCGATTGTGACCGAGATCGCGCCGCTGGCCCATTTCTGGCCTGCGGAGGATTACCATCGTGATTACTTCGCGCGTAATCCGGGCAACCCCTTCTGTAGCGCGGTCATCCCGCCCAAAATCGCCAAGATGCGTCGCCTGTTCCGGGACCGGCTGGTGACAGCCGCCAGCTAGGGATCCCGCACGGATCGGCGCCCCAGTTTGCGCTACGCACACAGGAAAAGGCCCATGCCGTTCTTTATGGGGCGACCGGAGGGCGGCAATTCCCCATTATCCTCGCACCGGTTTTCCCTGACCTGATACCTGTTCCCCATACGGGGCACAGGTAAGTCTGGCTGTTGCCGTTTCACGATTGCGGGATCGGCTGTCGTCCGTGCACAGGGTCCACCAGCGGATGCGTGATGGCTGCGATGCCGTCACTCGGCCTCATCATCAAGAAAAAGCTGGTCAGCTTCTTCGTCAAAATCGAACAGTTCCGCATAACGCGCCCAGCCGATCAGTGTCTGCAATGTCTGGCGGGCATAGGGGGGCGACATGCTGTCTTCCAGTTCATCGCGGAAGCGTTCGGCGCTGGCGCGATGGTTGGGGCGTTCGTCCAGAACGGCGCGGATGGTCCGCACCATGGGGATGTTGTGCAGCATGTTGTGCCACAGGATATGCTTGCGGATGTCATGCTCGCTCTGGACAAAACGCATGCCTTCGGGCGTGAGCAGGATGTCCCCGTCCTCCAGTTCCGCAAAACCCAGCAGTTGCAGGGATTCACCCAGCGGGAAAAGATCATCCAGTTCCAGTTGCAGCCGGCTGGCCAGCAGGGGCAGGTCGGCGCGGCCATGCAGCGGGTCCGCAGCCAGCGTTTCCATCATGCCGACAAGCGTATTCATGGGCAGTTGGGGCAGGGGGACGGCATCGGCTGAAATCTGGACGCGTTTCAGGTCCGGGTCCGTCATGTCGGCTTCCGACACCACGGGCGCGCGACGGGTCATGAGCGCGTAGATACGGTCGACAAACTGGCGGAAGGCCAGATCTTCACGGTTGCGCGGATGTTCAAAAGGCACCTGCAGTTCGTGCGCCACCCGCCCCGGATTGGAGGAGAATATGAGGATACGGTCGCACATCAGCACCGCTTCCTCGATATTATGGGTCACGAGCAGGATCGACTGGATGGGCAGCTTTTTTTCGGCCCACAGTTCCACCAGATCCGTACGCAGGTTTTCCGCCGTAAGCACATCCAGCGCGGAAAACGGTTCATCCATCAGCAGCAGGTCCGGCTTGACCACCAGCGCGCGGGCAAGCCCCACGCGCTGGCGCATGCCACCGGACAGTTCCTTCGGGTAGGCGTTTTCATACCCGCCCAGACCAATCAGGCTGATGGCGTCTTCCGCCAGTTTCAGGCGCTCGGCCGGGGGAACGCCCTGTGCTTCCAGCCCCAGTTCAACATTTTTCTGCACCGTCAGCCAGGGGAACAGCGCAAAGGACTGAAATACCATGGAAATGCCATCTGCGGGGCCGGTCAGCCTGCTGCCTTTCCAGATCACTTCGCCTGCCGTAGGTGGCAGCAGGCCCGCGATGATGCGCAGAAGGGTCGATTTGCCCGAACCTGAACGCCCCAGCAGCCCCACGATTTCGCCACTGCGTATGCTCAGGTTGACCCCGTCCAGAACCACAAGATCCGCCGAACTTTCCTTGTGGTAAGCCTGTCGGCAGTCGATGATCCGGACAAGCTCCGTCCCTGTCGTCTGCCTGTTGGGGGCGGGGGGCTGCTGCATCATGTACTCTCAGTCAAAAGTGAAATGCCGGGCGGCATAATTGGATAACGGACGCCACAGGGCGCGATTGAGCAGCAGCACGAAGGCGGCCATAACCACCATGCCCAGCCCAACCTGATCGGTCGCGCCCGCGACTGTCGCATGGGCGATATAGGCCCCAAGCCCCTGCGCGCTGAGCGTGGTGTCGCCCCAGCTTGCAACCTCGGTCGCGATTGCTGCATTCCATGCGCCGCCTGAAGCCGTCAGCGCCCCGGTTATGAAAAAGGGCGTAAGGCCCGGCAGCATCACGCGCCACCACCACAGCCAGCCCTTTACGTGGAAGTTCCGCGCCGCTTCCAGCAGGTCACCGGGATAGGATGACGCGCCTGCCACGACATTGAACAGGATATACCATTGCGTGCCCAGCAGCATGAGGGGCGTCAGCCAGATATTGCTGTTGAGATGCCAGTGCACGATCCCGACCACCACCAGCGGGAAGAACAGGTTGGCGGGGAAAGCCGCCATGAACTGCGCGGCCATCTGTGCCCTGCGGGCGCGGTGGGGGGACAGTCCCAGCCAGATTCCAAGTGGCACCCAGATCAGGGACGCAATGAAAACCGTAATCGCAACCCGCAGCAGCGTGAACCCGCCCAGCGTGATGACATGCGCGATCTGGCGCAGGGTGTAATGTGCGCTGCCGTAGACCCAGGTTTTCTCCCCTACCGTAACGGCAAACACGATCAGTGCCGCAATCCATGCCACGTCCACAACGCGGGAGGGAATGATCGGGCGTACCGGGGCGGAAGGCCGGCGACCGAGCGCCAGCCAGCCGATGCGTGTCGCGATATCGCCCGTGCGCAGGCAGATCTGGCGCAGCAGGTGGGTGCGGCGCAGCAGGCTCAGCACCCATGGATCGGGGGCGCTGACAGTGGCGCCATCGTCGGTCTGGAAGCGGGCGGACCATGCCACCAGCGGACGGAACAGCAACTGGTCATAGGCAAGGATTACGGCCAGCATCGCCACGATGGCGTAGAAAATGGCCCAGATATTGCGCTGTTCGATCGCCACGCCGACATAGGAACCTATGCCGGGCAGGGCGATGTCCGTGTTGCCGACGGTGATCGTTTCGGAATAGACGACCATGAACCATCCGCCCGACATGGAAATCATGGTGTTCCATACAAGCGAAGGAATGGCGAAGGGCACTTCCAGCCGCCAGAAGCGCTGCCACGGGGTCAGGCCGAAGCAGCGCGCCGCTTCTTCCAGATCAGGAGGCACGGTACGCAGCGCCTGATACATGGCAAAGGCCATGTTCCATGCCTGACTGGTAAAGATGGTGAAGATGGCGGCCAGTTCCGCCCCCATCATCCGGCCCGGAAACAGGCCAAGGAAAAAGACGACGGTAAAGGTAAGGAAGCCAAGGATCGGAACCGATTGCAGGATATCCAGCAGCGGGATCAGCACCTGTCCCGCGCGCCTGCTCTTGGCTGCCCACACCGCGTAGGTAAACGTAAAGACCAGCGATGCGCCAAGGGCTGCGAACATGCGCAGCGTCGTCCGCACTGCGTAGGCAGGCAGCCACAGGGGGCTGAGATGGATGGTCCCGGCCTCACTGGGTGGAATGGGCACCAGCATGTGCCGCCCTGCCGTGGCAATGACAACGGCCGCGGCCATGATCGCCAGCAGGCCGAGCAGGTCCGCGATATTGGGGCGGACGCGCAGGTTCCCTGATAGCCCGGTTTCCGTCACCCTGCCGTGCCCGTACTGCCAAATCCGCCCGCGCCGCGCTGCGTTTCCTCCAGTTCCGAATATTCGACCCATTCGCCGCGTACGACGGGGGCCAGTACCGCCTGTGCAATGCGCATGCCGCGTTCGACCACGAAATGCTCGCTGCCGGTGTTGAGGATGATGACGCCGATTTCGCCCCGGTAATCCTCATCAATCGTGCCGGGGGCATTGGGCAGGGTAATGCCATGCTTCAGCGCCAGACCGGAACGTGGGCGGATCTGGAGTTCGTATCCACGCGGCAATGCTACGCACAGGCCCGTGGGGATCAGCGTGCGTGCGCCCGCCCAGACCGTTACCGGATCGATCACGGCGGCCAGCAGGTCCATGCCAGCCGCGCCATCGGTCGCGTAGGCAGGCAGCGGCAGGTCCCGCGCATGGGCAAGGCGGCGGACGCGGATGGGCTGGATGGAGAAACTCATGGCAGGGGTCCGTCAGGTAATTTCAGTCTCAGGTTGTGTATGCATGAATGTGGCGATTCGCGCGACCAGCCTGCGGGCGACCTGTGTCTTGTCCAGCCGGGGCCAGTGTTCGGCCCCGCTGGCGTCGATCAGTGTCACCTCGTTTTCCGTCCCGCCCATGATGCCGGTGGCCGGACTGACATCATTGGCGATGATCCAGTCACATCCCTTGCGCAGGCGCTTGGCGATGGCGTGCGCAATGACATGTTCGGTTTCCGCCGCGAAACCGATGACCAGACGCGGACGCGCGGATGCAGACCGGCTGAGCGTGGCCAGAATATCGGGATTGGGGCTGAGGCGGAGTTCGGGCGGCCTGCCGTCATCCGTTTTCTTGATTTTCTGCGTGGCGGCGGCAATGTGCCAGTCCGCCACGGCGGCGGCGCATACGGCAATGTCGCACGGCAGGGCGCTGGTGCAGGCCGCAAGCATTTCCCGTGCCGTCTCGATGCGTATCACTTGCATGCCGGGCGGGTCGGGCAGGGTGGTCGGCCCGCTGACCAGTGTGACATCGGCGCCCGCTTCCGCCAGCAGGCGTGCAATGGCATAGCCCTGCGTGCCCGATGAACGGTTGGCGAGGTAGCGCACCGGGTCAACCGGTTCATGCGTGGGGCCTGCCGTGACAAGCGCCCTGCGGCCTGCCAGCGGGCGTTCTCCATCCAGCCTGTGCACGATGGCGGCAAGGATGGCGTCAGGCTCCGCCAGTCGTCCCGGCCCGGTTTCATTGCAGGCCATGCGTCCTGTGTCAGGCCCCACGAATTCCACGCCACGCGCCCGCAGCGTGGCGGCATTGGCCTGCGTGGCGGGGTGTTCCCACATCCGCACATTCATCGCCGGTGCCACCAGAACGGGTGTGTCGGTGGCCAGGAGGACGGTGGTGGCCAGATCGTCGGCCTGTCCCGTGGCCATGCGGGCAAGCATGTTGGCGGTGGCGGGGCAGACCACGATCAGGTCACTGGCGCGGGACAGGGCGATATGCCCCATCTCGCTCTCATCGGTCAGGGAGAACAGGTCGGTGAAGACACGTTCCCCGCTCAGGGCCTGCAGCGCCATGGGGGTGACGAATCGCGCGCCAGCTTCCGTCAGGACCGTGCGGACGCGTATGCCCTGTTCACCCAGCCTACGGATCAGGTCCAGCGCCTTGTAGGCGGCGATTCCCCCGCATACGATCAGCAGGACAGACCGATCCGCCCGCCCCGTCATCAGATGCGCCAGCCGGAATGGATGGCCGCGATTCCACCGGAAAGGTTCTGGTAGCTTACGCGCTCCAGCCCCGCTTCGCGCATCATGTCCGCCAGCGTTTCCTGATCGGGAAACATGCGGATGCTTTCGGCCAGATACTGGTAGCTTTCACGGTCGCCCGCAATGGCCGCCCCCATGCGGGGCAGGACATGGAAGGACCAGGCGTCGTAAACCGGCGCGAAGGCCGCCACCTGCACGCGGGAAAATTCAAGGCACAGGAACCGCCCGCCCGGTCGCAGGATGCGCCGTGCCTCGCGCAGGACCTGCAGCTTGTCCGTGCAGTTGCGCAGGCCAAAGGCGATGGACACGCGGTCAACCGAGTTGTCGGCCAGCGGAATCGCTTCCGCATCGACGGCAAGGAAGTTGAGGCCCGAAACCAGCCCACGGTCCAGCGCCCGGTTACGGCCAACGGTCAGCATGCTTACATTGATGTCGGACAGGATGGCGGGACCGCCGCCACCGCGCAGCCAGCCGAACGAGATATCGCCCGTGCCCCCGGCCAGGTCGAGCAGGGACAGATCGGGGTGGGGGGCGAGTTCGTTGACGAAAATCCGCTTCCACGCGCGATGGATGCCCAGCGACATCACGTCGTTCATGATGTCGTATTTGGAGGCAACGCTGTCAAAGACATCGCGGACGAGGGATTTCTTCTGCCGCAATGGCACATCGCGGAAGCCGAAATCGGTGGTATCCGCGTGGCGGTCATCGGGACGGCCTGCGGAAGGGGAGGGATGGTATGGCTGGCTATTGTCGGTCATGATGCACAGGTATAACCCCAGATGAGGCCATGCCGGAACTCCCTGAAGTCGAAACTGTGATGCGCGGGATGCGAGTGCATCTTGAAGGTCACACAATTTCCCACGCCAGCACGCACCATACCGGCCTGCGATGGCCATTTCCGCCCGGCCTGGCCAAAGCACTGTCGGGGCGGCGGGTGGATGGATTCGCCCGGCGTGGCAAATATATTCTCATAACGTTGTCGGGCGGCATGGTTGCGCTGCTGCATCTGGGCATGTCGGGGCGCATCGTGCTGTCGCGCCCGGATGCGGATGAATCCGTGGCCCCGCCAGCACGGCATGAACATCTGGTTATCGAAACACGCGAGGGCGCGCGTTGCGGGCTTGTCGATCCGCGCCGGTTCGGCATGGTCGATCTGGTCGCGGCGGACAAGGTGGAAACCCATCGTCTGCTGGCTGGCATGGGGCCGGAACCGCTGGGCAACCGCTTTGATGGCGCATGGCTGGCGCAGAAGGGCAGGGGGCGGCGCAGCAGCATCAAGGCCCTGCTGCTGGATCAGCGCGTCGTGGCGGGGTTGGGTAATATATATGTATCCGAAGCCCTGTTCCGGGCGCGCATCCATCCCGCACGCGCGGCAGGGGATGTAAGTGAGGCTGCATATGCCACCCTCGTCACCCAGATCCGCATCGTGCTGGAAGAAGCGATCGCCGCTGGCGGGTCAAGCCTGCGTGATTATGTGCAACCGGACGGGGAACTGGGTTATTTTCAGCATGCCTGGCGCGTCTATGGGCGTGAGGGGACGGGATGCCCGGAGTGTCCCGGTCCGCCGGGGTGTGACGGTGTGGTGCGGATCACCCAGTCCGGGCGGTCTACCTTCTTCTGTCCGCGCCTGCAGGCTGATGAAAACGATTTTGGTAAAGACTTGTCTTGACGAATGCCGTCAGGGTGGACTAGATCGCCAGCCTGATATGGGATGTCCGCAACGATCGGGTGGCGGACCGCCGTAACCTGATTTATGCAGATGAACTGAGAGCAATGGCCAATACAGCTTCCGCGCGTAAGCGCATCCGTCAGAACGAACGTCGCAACGCCCGCAACACGGCCCGCCTTTCGCGCGTGCGCACCTTCGTCAAGAAGGTCGAAGTGGCGATCGCTTCGGGCAAGAAGGACGACGCCGCTGTTGCCCTGCGCGCAGCCCAGCCGGAACTGCAGCGTGCGGTCGGCAAGGGTGTGCTGCATGCCAACACCGTTGCCCGCCGTATTTCCCGCCTGTCCGCCCGCATCAAGTCTCTTGCTGCGGCGTAAAATACGACCGGTTTCTTTCATCTGAAAGAATCACGGAAGTAATGAAGAAGGTCGTATATCGCCATTAGTGGTGATAGCGGCCTTTTTTGTTTTTCATGTCGTCCCGCTGTGATCGGGTTTTGACGAATCCGGGGCAGATTCCCGTTGCTTCGTCCGATTCCCTGCTCTAGTTTACGCGGATAATTTCAACGTCATCGGTAATCTTGGCCAGCAGGTCAGGGTGGTGGGTCGTATCCTGTGCGACTGGCCGCCTTGCGCGGGATTGACGGCGTTGCAGACTGTATGAATGAGCGGGGGTACGGGCGGCAGGTGCTGGCTGCGCGTGCCCTATGTAGCCGGGAGCGGATATGACGGGCGGACTGGAAGGCTATGACGCGGTTGCGGAAGCCAACGCACAGAAAAGCGTGCTCGCCATTCACTGGTCGCGCATCTGCGAACGGCTGAAGGTCGAAGTCGGTGAAGTCGAATACCGCACGTGGCTGCGCCAGATCACGGTCGGCCCGGTCGATGAGGACGAGATCACCCTTTACCTGCCCACCCGATTCCTGCGTGACTGGGTGCGCGGGCAGTATGGTGACCGTCTTGGCACGCTGTGGAATGCCGAAGTGCCCGCCATCCGCCGCGTGGAACTTCAGGTCGCCCGACCGGATGCCGCGCCGGCTGAGCCCGTGGGCGAGGACGCGCCCACGCCGGATATTCCCGTAGCGCATGCCAGGCCGCCAGCGCTGGCGGCAGCACCCGCACCGGTCGAGGAACCGCGTCAGGCCGAAGTCCGCAGCGATCTGGCCGCCCCGCTGGACCCCCGCTTTACCTTCGATACCTTTGTGGTCGGCAAGCCGAACGAGTTTGCTTACGCCTGCGCGCGCCGCGTGGCCGAGCGGCCCTCCAGCCCCGGATTCAATCCGCTGTTTCTGTATGGCGGCGTCGGGCTGGGCAAGACGCATCTCATGCATGCGATCGGTGCCGAGCTGCTGCGTGAGGGGCGGGTTTCGGTCGCCTACATGTCGGCTGAAAAGTTCATGTACCGCTTCATCGCGGCCATCCGCTCCCAGTCCACGATGGAGTTCAAGGAGCAGTTGCGCTCGGTCGATGTGCTGATGATCGACGATCTCCAGTTCCTGATCGGCAAGGACAACACGCAGGAAGAATTCTTCCATACCTTCAATGCGCTGGTTGACGCCGGGCGGCAGATTGTCGTTTCCGCCGACAAGTCCCCCTCCGACCTGTCGGGGCTGGAGGACAGGCTGCGTACGCGTCTTGGCTGTGGCATGGTGGCGGATATCCACGCCACCACGTTTGAGTTGCGTATTTCCATTCTGGAAGCCAAGGCCACGGCCTCTGGCGTCATGGTGCCTGCCAAGGTGCTGGAATTCCTTGCGCACAAGATCACGTCCAACGTGCGTGAGCTCGAAGGCGCGCTGAACCGCCTGATCGCCCATGCCAACCTGTTTGGTCGCCCCGTCACGCTGGAGGCGACGCAGGATGTGCTGCATGACATCCTCAAGGCGCATGACCGGCGCGTCACCATCGAGGAAATCCAGCGCAAGGTGGCCGAACACTGGAATATCCGCCTGACCGACATGTCTTCCGCCCGCAGGGCGCGGGCCGTGGCGCGCCCGCGTCAGGTGGCGATGTATCTGGCCAAGCAGTTGACCAGCCGTTCCCTGCCCGAAATCGGCCGCAAGTTCGGCAATCGTGACCACACCACGGTCATGCACGCCGTATCACGCGTGACGGAACTGATGGAACAGGACCCCGCCTTTGCCGAGGACGTGGAACTGCTGCGCCGCATGCTTGAAAGCTGACGGGCATTTCCCGTTCGCGCACCCCTTTACCGCTGTAACCCCCGCCTGCTAGATATGTCGGCCCCGCATGTTCGTATGGGCGGACGCAGCGGGGTGTGGAGGATATCGTACCGATGAAATTGAAGGCTGACCGCGTAACGCTGCTCAAGGCACTGGCCCATATCCAGAGCGTTGCCGAGAAGCGCAATACGATCCCCATTCTGGCGAACGTGCTGATCAACGTCGTCGATGGCGCCATGACCCTGACGGCGACCGACATGGAAATCGCGGTTGTCGAGCATGTCGCGGCGGAAACGCTGCGTGATGGCGCTGTTACGGCACCTGCCGCGGTGCTGTATGAAATTGTGCGCAAGCTGCCCGATGGTGCGCTGGTCGAACTGGATCACGCCGGGGGCGATGCGCCGCTGGGCCTGCGGGCGGGGCGGTTCGCGACAAGCCTGAATGTACTGAGCGTGGACGATTTTCCGTCCATGATGGCGGGCAGCCTGCCGCATGAATTCCGTATTCCTGCCACCGTGCTGCGTGGTCTGATCGACCGCACCCGTTTCGCCATTTCCACGGAAGAGACGCGCTACTACCTCAACGGTATTTTCCTGCATGTGGCCGAAGGCGATGCGGGGCCGGTGCTGCGCGCGGTGGCCACGGACGGGCATCGTCTGGCCCGTGTCGAAACCGACCTGCCTGCGGGCAGCGCGGGCATGCCGGGCGTGATCGTGCCGCGCAAGACCGTAGGGGAGCTGCGCAAGCTGCTTGATGAAGGGGCGGAGCAGGTGGACGTGACCCTGTCTGATACCCGTATCCAGTTCTCCATTGGCAGCATCACCCTGACTTCCAAGCTGATCGACGGAACCTTCCCGGAATATGAGCGCGTGATTCCGCACGGGAATGACAAGATCCTGCGTGTGGGCAAGAAGATCTTTTCCGATGCCGTGGCCCGTGTGGCCGCGATCAGTCAGGAGCGTTCGCGCCCGGTCAAGCTGAGCATGACGCCCAACCTGCTTACTCTTTCCGCCGCCAGTCAGGATCAGGGCACGGCGACGGAGGAACTGGATGAAAACCACGTCTCCTACGACGCCGCCCCGATCGAGATCGGATTTCAGGCCCGCTACCTGAACGACATTACCGATCAGGTGGAAAAGGAAGTGGAATTCGCTTTTTCCGACAGTTCAGCCCCGACCATCGTGCGTGATGTGGACAGTCCGTCCGCATTGTATGTGCTGATGCCGATGCGCGTGTGATCGCACGCGGTTTTCAGGTCGCATGGCCTGGATAACACGGCTGGCGCTGACGGATTTCCGTAATTACCGGCATCTTTCGTGGCAGCCGGAACGGCAGGTTACCGTCGTTACCGGGCCGAATGGCAGCGGCAAGACCAACCTGCTTGAAGCGGTGTCGCTGCTGGTGCCGGGGCGTGGCCTGCGGGGCGCCCGGATGGATGAACTGCCCCGCCATGGCGCAACCCTGTGGGGTGTTGTGGCACAGGTTGCGGGCATGGATGGGGATGATGCCCTGTCCGTCCAGCTTGCGACCGGAGCCGACCCGTTGCGTCCCGAACGCCGGGTATTCCATATCGATGGACAGGCCCAGCGTAACCGGGATGCCCTTTCCGAACATTTTGCAGCCGTCTGGCTGACGCCGCAGATGGATCGCCTGTTTCAGGAAGGGGCAGGCGGTCGCCGCCGTTTTCTGGACCGTCTGGTACTGGCCCTTGAACCGGGACATGGCCGTGAACTCGCCGCCCATGAGCGGGCAATGGTGCAGCGTAACCGTCTGCTGGCGCAGCGCACGGCGGATACCGACTGGCTGACGGCGCTGGAGCGGACCATGGCGCGCCATGCTGTTGCTGCCGTTGCGGCGCGCAGCGATATGGTCGCCCGGCTGAATGCCGATGAACTGGCCACGCAGGACGGTTTCCCCGCCGCCCTGCTGGAACTCGACTGCGTCATAGCCGCCCGGCTGGATGTCTCGCCGGCCCTTGCGGTGGAAGACTGGCTGGCCGAGCAGATGGCGCAGGCACGCGCACTGGATCGCCAGCGGGGCGGCAGCCGTTTCGGTGCGCATCGTACCGATCTGCGTATGGCTGACCGTCTGACCGGGCGGTCCGCGCATCTGTCCAGCACCGGCCAGCAGAAGGCGCTGCTGGTGGGGATTGTCCTGTCGCATGCCCGCACCCTGACAGCCTGCCGGGGGCAGGCCCCGATGCTGCTGCTGGATGAACCGCTGGTACATCTGGACGATATGCGGCGGTCTGCCCTGTTCCGCGCCATTGAACGGATGGATACGGGCGTCATGCTGACGGGAACGGACCCTGAACAATTCGCACCGTTGCGTGAAACTGCGGAATTCGTAACACCGGGTGAAGGTAATCTTGCTCACGGTGCATGATTCCGGTGAGGAATGCTGGTTCCGTCACCCGGTTCGGGCTATAATGCGTTCAGTTATTTTATTGTTATGCGCTGTGGAGCATCTGCCGGCATGTCCGATCAATCCAGTCCCGATCAGAAACCCGATGTCGAGGTCGAGGGCGGCATCGTTCCCCCGGCTGACTATGATGCGGCATCCATCTCGGTTCTGCGGGGACTGGATGCGGTGCGAAAGCGCCCCGGCATGTATATTGGCGATACCGATGACGGCTCCGGCCTGCACCATATGGCGTTCGAGATCATCGACAACGCCGTGGACGAGGCCCAGGCCGGTTTCGCAACCTGCTGCACCGTCACGCTGAATGGCGATGGCAGTGTCAGCGTGCGTGATGACGGACGTGGCATTCCTACCGACATGCATCACGAGGAAGGGGTGAGCGCTGCCGAGGTCGTGCTGACCAAGCTGCATGCCGGTGGCAAGTTCAACCAGAATTCCTACAAGGTGTCGGGCGGCCTGCATGGCGTGGGCGCCGCCGTGGTGAACGCCCTGTCCGAATGGATGGAAGTGCGCATCTGGCGTGAAGGCAAGGAACATGTGATCCGCTTCCGTGGCGGCGAACGCGATGAGGCGTTGCGTGTTGTAGGCGAAAGCGCCGAGCCGCGCGGCACGCAGGTCACGTTCAAGCCCAGTGCCGAGACCTTTGCAAAGGTCGAATTTGAATTCCCGATTCTTGAACGGCGCCTGCGGGAACTGGCTTTTCTCAATTCCGGCATGCGGATCGTGCTGCGCGATGAACGGCATAGCCCCGCGCGCGAAGAGAATTTCTTTTATGAAGGCGGTCTGTGCGCCTTTGTCGAATGGCTGGACCAGGGCAAGAACGCGATTGTCGAGCCCCCCATTACCGGCAGCCTGCAGAACGAGGAAAACGGCATCAAGGTTGAATTCGCCCTGACATGGAACGACAGTTTCCATGAAACGATGCTGTGCTTCACAAACAACATTCCGCAGCGTGATGGCGGTTCCCATCTGGCCGGTTTCCGTCAGGCCCTGACCCGCGTGGTGGGCCGCTATGCCGAAGCCAATGCCAGCAAGAAGGACAGCCACGCCCTGAATGGCGAGGACATGCGCGAGGGGCTGACCGCCGTGCTGTCGGTCAAGGTGCCGGACCCCAAATTCTCGTCCCAGACCAAGGACAAGCTGGTCTCCTCCGAAGTGCAGCCGGTAGTGCATGCTGCGGCGGCGGACATGATCGCCCACTGGTTTGAAACCCATCCCAAGGAAGCCCGTCACATCGTGGCGAAGGTGATGGATGCCGCCGCCGCGCGTGAAGCCGCGCGTCGTGCGCGTGAACTGACCCGGCGCAAGGGGGTGCTGGATATTTCATCCCTGCCGGGCAAACTTGCGGACTGTCAGGAACGCGATCCCTCACGCTCCGAACTGTTCATCGTCGAGGGTGACTCGGCCGGTGGGACCGCCAAGCAGGGACGTGACCGGCGTTTTCAGGCGATTCTGCCGCTGAAGGGCAAAATCCTGAATGTCGAGCGCGCGCGGTTCGACCGCATGCTGGGTTCGGCTGAAATCGGCACGCTGATTACGGCGCTGGGCACGGGCATCGGGCGTGGTGATGTGGAACATGGTGGTTTTTCGATCGAGAAACTGCGCTACCACCGCATCGTCATCATGACTGACGCTGACGTTGACGGCTCCCATATCCGTACCCTGCTGCTGACCTTCTTCTTCCGTCAGATGCCGGAACTGATCGAAAACGGGTATCTCTATATCGCCCAGCCGCCGCTGTACCGCGCCAAGCGTGGTAATGACGAACGGTATCTGAAGGACGATGCCGCCCTTGAATCCTACCTGCTGGACAAGGCGCTGGCCAATGCGTCGCTGCGTTATGCCGATGGCCGTATGGTGGATGGCGACGCCATGCGCGCAGACGTACTGTTCATCCGCGACGTAACCCGTGCCCTTTCCCGCCTGTCATCCCGCGTGCCGGTATGGGTGCTGGAGCAGGCGGCCATTGCCGGTGTGCTGCGCGCGGATATTCAGGCGGTGCCGGAACGCGTTGTCGATCTGCAGGCCCGTCTGGATGCGGTATCGCCCCCGGCCGAACGGGGCTGGAAAATCGCCGCCAGCGAAAGCGGGCTGGAAATGGCGCGCAGCGTGCGCGGTGTGGGGGAAGTCTACCGGCTCGAAAGCCTCGCCCTGCGCAGCGCGGAAGTGCGCTGGCTGGCGGAACGGCATGAGCGGCTGCTGGCCGATTTCGGCAGGCCGGTGGACCTGCTGCTGGATGGCAGCGCACATAGCTTCAACGGCCCGGCTTCGCTGTATGAGCGGATTCTGGCGCAGGGGCGCAAGGGGCTGTCGATCAACCGCTTCAAGGGCCTGGGTGAAATGAATGACGAGCAGTTGTGGGAAACCACGCTCGACCCCGCCATGCGCACGCTGCTGCAGGTCCGGGTTGGCGACGTGGAAAACGCGGCTCAGGTTTTCTCCACCCTTATGGGGGATGTGGTCGAGCCGCGTCGGGACTTTATTGTTGGCAATGCGCTGAAGGTCGCCAATCTCGACGTCTGATCGGTCAGGTGGGTAGCAGTTCACCCGCCAGATGCGTGATTTCGGAAATGGAATCGGCCCCGACCGTGGCGCCCGCTTCCATTTCCGGGCGGCCATAGCCCCAGCGGGCGAAGATGGCTGGCACATGCGCGCCGATGGCGGTGGCCATGTCGTTATGATGATCGCCTGTCATGATGGCACGGTGCGCGCTGCCATCGGCCAGTTCTATGGTGCCCAGCAGGTGGCGCGGGTCAGGCTTGCGGGTGCTGAAGCTGTCGCCACCGCCAACGGCGATGAACCAGTCCTCCAGATCCAGACCCTTCAGGATATGCCGTGCGGCGGCCACGGGTTTATTGGTGCATACGGCCATGTGCCAGCCTGCATCGCGTAGCCCTTCCAGCATGCCGATCGTGCCGGGAAAGGGGCGGGACAGGTCGGTTGAATGGGGCGTATAGTCAGCCATGTAGCGGGTTACGGCTTCAGTCCGGTCAATGCTGGCCGCAGCCGGTCCTGCATGGTCCAGCAGGCGGGCGACAAGTACCGTCACCCCGTCGCCGATCATGGGGCGTACAAGGTCCGGGGTTATGGGGGGCAGGCCGTAATGGGACAGGAGACGGTTGGCACAGGCGGCCAGATCGGGAAGACTGTCGATCAGCGTGCCATCCATATCGAACACGGCCAGACGGGGCAGGGAGACGGTCATGATGGGTTCCTCTGACGGTCGGAATGCTGAAGTAGCAATCGGAAATTCTAAGTGATGATAGCGCGCACGGATAAGGGTTTGACAGGGCGGTCAGCAGCGGAGTACGCGCACAATGCCATGAATACCCAGACAGATACCGTAGTATCCTCCCCGGCTTCTTCCATGTCGACAGCCGTCATTCTCGCCGCGGGCCGGGGCACGCGCATGAAATCGGAACGGCCCAAGGTCATGCATCCGCTGGCCGGACAGCCCATGCTGCGTTACCTGATCGATAACGCAGCACAGGTATTTGACCGGATCGTTGTGGTTGTCGGTCCCGGCATGGAGGATGTGGCCACCCTTGCCGCGCCTCATGCCGTGGTGGTCCAGCATGACCGGCTTGGCACGGGCCATGCGGCACGACAGGCGGAAGAAGCGTTCGGGACCGGGGACGTCGCGGTGCTGTATGGTGATAACCCGCTTATCACGTCAGGCACGATGCGCGCGCTGCTGGGGCGCAAACGGCGCGATGATACGGCGCTGGCCCTTCTGGCCATGGAACCGGCTGATCCGGGGCGGTATGGCCGTGTCGTCATGCAGGATGATCAGGTCACGCGCATTGTGGAATGGGCTGATGCCAATGAGCAGGAACGTGCCATCGGCCTGTGCAACGCCGGTGTGCTGTGCGCCAGTGCGGGCGATTTCCGCCGCTGGCTGTCTGAAATCCGCAACGACAATGCGCAGGGCGAATATTATCTGGGCGACGTGGTGGCGTGCGCCGTAGCCGACGGAGGCCGCGTGCGGGCTGTCGTGGCACCCGAGGATGAGTTGCGGGGCATCAATTCCCGCGCCGAACTGGCCATGGCGGAAGCCTGCGTGCAGGCCCGGCTGCGTCAGGCGGTCATGGCCGCAGGCACGACCCTGATTGCGCCCGATACCGTTTTCCTGTGCGCGGATACGGTGCTGGAGCCTGATACGGTTGTCCACCCGCATGTGGTGTTCGGCCCCGGCGTGCATATACGGCGCGGCACGGAAATCCATGCCTTTTCCCATGTCGAAGGCGCTGTTGTCGGTCCGGACGCCAGTATCGGCCCCTATGCCCGCCTGCGCCCCGGAAGTGATGTGGGTGAGCGCGCGCGCGTAGGCAATTTTGTGGAAATCAAGGCCACGACGCTGGGGGCCGGGGCCAAGGCCAGTCACCTGACCTATCTGGGCAACGCCACGGTGGGTAGTGGGGCCAATATCGGCGCGGGCACCATTACCTGCAATTATGATGGCGTGTTCAAGCACCAGACGGAAATCGGGGCCGACAGCTTCATCGGCTCGGATTCGGTGCTGGTCGCCCCGGTAAGGGTGGGCGATGGTGTCATCACCGCTGCGGGTAGCGTGATCACGCAGGACGTGCCTGACGGGGCCATGGCCTTTGGTCGTGCCCGCCAGTCCAACAGGGACGGATATGCGCAGGCATTCCGTCAAAAACTGAAGAACAAGAAGGAACAGGGCTGATGTGTGGCATAGTAGGGGTTGTCGGCAGCAATCAGGCCACGCCGGTTATTTTTGATGCCCTGCGCCGTCTGGAATATCGTGGTTACGATTCCGCTGGCATCGCGACACTGGAACACGGGCTGGTCGAACGACGTCGCGCGGCGGGCAAGCTGGACCATCTGGCGACCCTGCTGGCACGCATGCCGCTGCCCGGCGTGACAGGTATCGGGCATACGCGCTGGGCCACCCATGGCGCGCCCACGGAAAACAATGCCCACCCGCACGGGACGGAACGGGTTTCGGTCGTGCATAATGGCATTATCGAGAATTTCGAGGAACTGCGCCGCGAGCTTGAAGAAGCAGGTCAGGTTTTCTCCACCGAAACCGACAGCGAAACCATTGCGCAACTGGTGGACTACCACCTTCAGCGTGGCCTTTCCCCGCGTGAGGCCGCGCATGCCTGCCTGAAACGGCTCGAAGGGGCCTACGCACTGGCCATGATCTTCGCCGGTCACGATGGCATGGTGATCGGCGCGCGCCACGGCGCCCCGCTGGTGGTCGGTTTTGGCGATAACGAGATGTTCCTTGGTTCGGACAGCCTCGCCCTCGCGCCGCTGACCCGCCGCATCGCTTATCTGGATGATGGCGACTGGGCGGTGATCACACGCGAAGGGGCCACGTTCTTTGACATGGCGGGCAATCAGGTCGATCGCCCGATCAAGGTGACCGCGCTGATCGCAGCCGCCGTGGGCAAGGACGGCTACCGGCATTACATGGAAAAGGAACTGCACGAACATCCGGTCGTGATCGGCCAGACCCTGCAGCGCCTGATCGACCCGGCGACCCGCCGGGTCGTGATGCCCGAACTGCCCTTCGACCTCGCCAGCGTGCCGCGCGCGGTGGTGACGGCCTGCGGGTCCGCTTTTTATGCAGGCATGATCGGACGGTACTGGATCGAGCAGTATGGCCGCCTGCCTGTTGATATCGATGTGGCGAGCGAGATGCGCTACCGCAATCCGCCACTGGCGCAGGGTGGGCTCGGGCTGCTCATCTCCCAGTCCGGTGAGACGGCGGACACGCTCGCCGCCCTGCGCGGCATGCGCGCCGCCGGTCAGCACATCGTATCGGTGCTGAATGTTGAGCAGAGCACCATGGCGCGGGAAAGCGACGCCGTGCTGGGCACCGTGGCCGGGCCTGAAATCTCGGTCGCCAGCACCAAGGCCTTTACTGCGCAGCTTTCCGTGCTGGCCTGCCTGACCATTGCCCTTGGCCGTGCGCGGGGACTGCTGGATGCGACACAGGAAGAAAGCATGGTCACGCACCTGCTCGACCTGCCCAGCAAGGCGACGGAAGTGTTCGAACGGCATGACGAAATCCGCCGCATGGCCGCCATCGTGGCCGAAGCGCGCGATGTCCTCTATCTGGGGCGGGGGGCAATGTTCCCCGTAGCCCTTGAGGGGGCGCTGAAGCTCAAGGAAATTTCCTATATCCATGCGGAAGCCTATGCGGCGGGCGAAATGAAGCATGGCCCCATCTCGCTGATCGACAGCACGGTGCCGGTCGTGGCGACGGTGCCTTCGGGGCCGCTGTTCGACAAGACCCTGTCCAACCTGCAGGAAGCCAAAGCCCGTGGTGGCCGCCTGCTGGTGTTTACGGATATGGAGGGCGCGCCCCGCCTGCGCGATATCGCGGAATGTGTGGTGGCGATTCCGACGGTTGATGAATTCGTGGCCCCGATCCTGCAGACCATTCCCGTGCAGATACTGGCCTATGAGGTGGCACTGCTGCGGGGCACGGATGTGGACCAGCCGCGCAACCTGGCGAAATCCGTCACTGTTGAATAGACACAGGCGCTTAACAGGCACACTGTGCGGCGAACACGATCTATCTGAACAGGGGCATCAGGCACATGGCAGAACAAACGGCATTCTCCCCCGCGGCGGGTCCGTCTGTCCTTGTGCGTGGGGCGGGGGTTTCCGGGCTGACTGCTGCCGTAACACTGGCGGAACGGGGCGCGCGGGTTCATGTTCATGAACACGGTGCCCGTGTCGGTTCTGGTGCGTCGTGGTACGCCGGGGGCATGCTGGCGCCATGGTGCGAGGCTGAATCCGCCACGCGGGAGGTAACGGAGCAGTCCCTTTCCTCCCTCGACTGGTGGGACGCGCATGTGCCCGGTGTGACGCGCAATGGCACCCTTGTTCTGGCGCCCGCGCGTGACGTGCGCGAAGTCGCGCGTTTCGGGCGGCGGACATCCCATTTTTCCACCATTGGTGAAGCGGGAATCACGGAACTGGAACCCGATCTGGCGGACCGTTTCTCCACGGGCCTGTTCTTTGCCGGTGAGGGCCATGTGAACCCGCGTGATGCGCTGGCCGCGCTCGCGGCCCGTCTTGTTGATCTGGGGGGGCAGATCACGTTCGACGTGCCCCGGACGGCCGGGACAGGCGGATATGACTGGGTAGTGGACTGCACGGGGATTGCCGCGCGTGACCAGATGGCGGACATGCGCGGTGTCCGGGGCGAGATGCTGCTGCTGCGCTGCCCGGATGTAACGCTGCGCCGTCCCGTGCGCATGCTTCATCCGCGCATACCCATTTATATCGTGCCGCGTGCTGACCATGTATACATGGTAGGTGCCACGATGATCGAAAGCGAAAACGCGGGGCCCATGACCCTGCGGTCGATGGCGGAAATGCTGGGCGCGGTCTACGCCCTTCATCCCGCCTTTGGCGAAGCGGAAATACTGGAAACCGGCACCGGCCTGCGTCCGTCCTTTCCCGACAATATGCCAGCGGTCAGGCGGGAAGGGCGGCATATCCACATCAATGGAATGTACCGGCACGGTTTCCTGCTCTCACCTGTCCGGGCAGCCGATGCGGCCGATATCGTGTTCGGTAACGGGTGATACCTCCCGCAAAGGAGATGGACATGCAGATTCTGGTAAATGACGAACGTCACGACGTAAGGGCGCCCACGCTTGCGGCGTTGCTGGACGAACTGGGCTATCAGGGCACGGCCCGCGTGGCGACAGCGGTTGATGGCAGCTTTGTCGCGGCGGGCAGGCGGGCATCCATGCCCCTGCATGAAGGCGCGCGGGTGGAAATCCTGGCCCCGATGCAGGGAGGATAAAGACAATGACCCTTTTCTACGGCACCGAACTGGCGTCGCGCCTCATGCTGGGCACGGCGCAGTACCCATCGCCCGAAATCCTGACGGATGCGGTCCGTCGCGCCGGTGCGGGGGTGGTGACGGTTTCCCTGCGGCGGGAGGCGGCGCACGCACGGGCGGGGCAGTCATTCTGGGAACTGATCCGCGCCCTTGGCGTGCCGGTCCTTCCCAATACGGCGGGCTGTCATACAGCCCGTGAGGCCGTAACCACCGCGCAGATGGCGCGTGAGGTATTCGGCACGAACTGGATCAAGCTGGAGGTGATCGGCGAATCCGACACCCTGCAGCCAGACATGTTCGCACTGGTTGAGGCCGCGCGTATCCTGACGGAAGATGGCTTCAACGTCTTTCCCTATATGACCGAGGATCTGGTGGGGGCGGAACGCCTGCTGCGCGCGGGATGCGAAGTCCTGATGCCATGGGGCGCGCCCATCGGTTCGGGCAAGGGATTGAACAACCTGTTCGGCCTGCGGGCGCTGCGGGCGCATTTCCCCGATGTGCCGATGGTGGTCGATGCCGGTATCGGCGTGCCCTCCCACGCAGCACAGGCGATGGAACTGGGATATGACGCGGTCCTGATCAATACCGCGGTCGCCAGGGCTGGTGATCCGGCGCAGATGGCCCGTGCCTTCGCCATGGCGGTGGAAGCCGGGCGCATGGCCTATCTGGCCGATCCGATGGAAGAGCGTGATATGGCGGTGCCTTCCACCCCTGTCATCGGGCAGGCGGTGTTATGAGCATGCCGCTTCCCTCACGGATCTACCCGGTGGTGGACACGGCGGACTGGGTTGCGCGTCTGGGGCAGGTGGGCGCCAGCCTGATCCAGTTACGGCTGAAGGATATGGCGATGGATGACCTGCGCCGGGAAATCCGTGCGGGTATCGGTCATGCGCGTCAGTACGGCGTCTGTCTGGTCGTGAATGATTACTGGCGCATCGCGATTGAGGAAGGGGTGGATTACATCCATCTGGGTCAGGAAGATCTGGACACGGCCGATCTGACCGCCATCCGTGCGGCTGGAATCCGGCTGGGTGTCAGCACGCACAGCAATGCGGAACTGGAACGCGCGCTTTCTGTGGCGCCCGATTATGTGGCGTTGGGGCCGGTATGGCCGACCAGACTGAAAAAAATGCCATGGGGACCGCAGGGCACGGCAAAGCTGAGCCTGTGGAAACAGCGCATCGGATCGATTCCGCTGGTTGCAATCGGGGGCGTGACGCTGGAGCGCGCGCCGCTGTGCCTGTCTGCCGGAGCGGACTGTGTTGCCGCCGTGTCCGACTTCATCCGCATGCCCGACCCGGAAGGGCAGGTGAAGGCATGGCTTCATGCCACGTCGGATACGGCCTGCGTATGAAAAACGGACGGCAATGTGATATGGACCGTGTTGTTAATGCAACTTCTGTGTGGCATTATTGATACTCGATTATCGAGGGCGACGGAAAACATCTTTCTCATCCGGGCGTTGGTTCGATAATCCGGTTTCTACCGCTCTGTAACACAATGGACATAATCTGTTCATGGTCAGCCGGTAGGATAAGGCTATAATTATGATATGGCCGAAAGTTGAGGGTTTTGAATGGAGATAGCGGGTCTGGCAGCAATTCTGATGGCTATTGCCGTGCTGCTTGTTGTGGTCAGCGCGGTCCAGCCGCTTGCCCGCCGTCTGGAACTGTCGGAAACCGTTCTGCTTGCCATCGTGGGCATCGTGATCGGTGGCGCGGCCGATCTGGTGCTGCGCAATACCCATCTGGAAATTTTCAGCGGGGCTGCGGAAACGCTTCTGGATTTTCCGCTTAACAGCGAGGCCTTCCTGCTGATCTTCCTGCCCATACTGGTGTTTCAGGGCGCGCTGGGCATTGATGTGCGCAGGCTTGCGCATGAAACCGCGACCGTCCTGCTTCTGGCCGTCGTGGCCGTTGCCGTCTCCACCGCCACCATCGGGTTTGCGCTATATCCCTTTGCGGGTGTGCCGCTGGCGGTGTGCCTGCTGCTGGGCTCGATCGTAGCGACGACGGACCCATCCGCCGTGGCGGGGATATTCAAGGAAATCGGGGCCGCCAGCCGCCTGACCCGCCTTGTGGAGGGGGAGGCGCTGCTGAATGACGCCGCCGCGATTTCCATTTTCACCATCCTGCTTGGCTCCATCACCTCGCATCACAAGATCATGCTGGGTGGCGCGGTGCTGGAGTTCCTTGTCTCCTTCATCGGCGCCCTGATTATCGGTATCGTATTCGGGCGGCTCACGCTCATGATGATCCCCGCACTGGGTGCAGCCCCGGCGGCGGAGGTGACGCTGACCGTGGCGCTGCCTTACCTGTCTTACATCGTGTGTGATGAATTCCTTGGTTTTTCAGGCGTGGTGGCGACGGCGGCTTCGGGCCTGACCATTTCCATTTACGGTCCGTCCACCTTCCGGCCCCAGACATGGCGGTTCCTTAACGAACTATGGCAGCAGCTTGTCTTCTGGGCGGGATCGCTGGTGTTTGTGCTGGCATCCATGCTGGTGCCCCGCCTGCTGGTGGGCATGACGCGGTGGGACTGCGTGCTGATCCTGCTGGCCGCCGGCGCAGGGCTGCTGGCCCGTGGGGCCGTGGTGTTCGGCATGTTGCCCATCCTTGCCGCCACCAAGCTGTCACCGCCCGTGCCGACACCGTTCAAGGTAACGATGGTATGGGGTGGACTGCGTGGGGCCATTACGCTGGCGCTGGCGCTGGCCGTGACGGAAAACGAGCATGTCTCCAGCAGCATCGCGCATTTCATCGGTATCATCGCAACGGGCTTCGTGCTGATTACGCTGTTTGTGAACGGGCTGTCGCTGCGGTATCTGGTGCTGTTCCTCAAACTGGACCAGCTACCTGCCATCGATCAGGCGCTACGGCACCAGATCCTTGCCATCGGGCTTGGAGAAGTGCGCGACCAGACGCGTGAGGTCGCGGGTGAACTGGGCTTTTCTCCTACCGTAACCGGCACGGTGGTGGATGTGCTTGATCGCCGTGTCCATGCGGAAGAACAGGCCAACACATTCGATACCGCGCTGGGTGACCGGCAGCGCGTGACGCTGGCCCTGATCGTCATCGCCAACCGGGAGCGTTCCATCCTGCTGGACCTGTTCCGCATACAGGGCCTGTCGCGGCGGGTGATGGAAACGCTGCTGCGTTCCGCCGAGGCGATGGTCGATGGCGCGCGTCTCGAAGGGCGTTTCGGCTATGTGCGCGCGCTGCGGCGCAGGCTGCGGCCATCGCTGCGCTTCCGCATCGCGCAGATGATCCATCACCGTTTCAATTTCGATACGCCGCTCATGTACTGCATGACGGAACGCTTCGAGATGCTGATGATCGCCTATTTCGTATCCTTGTCGCTGACGCGTTTCATGCGCCAGCGCATGGAGCCGACACTGGGCCACCGCATCAGCGAGATCGTGGGCGAAGTGCTGGACCGGCAGTGCAAACTGCTAGATGAAGCGCTCCAGACCCTGCGCCTGCATTATCATGGATATTCCGAGGCACTGGAAAACCGGATGCTGCGCCAGATCGCCCTGCGTCTGGAAGAGGAAAAATACGATACGCTGATGTCCGAATCGCTGCTGAGCGAAGAACTGCACCGCGAGCTGCACCGCGATGTCGGGCATCGGCGCGAGCAGCTTGATTTCAGGCTGAAATTCAATATCCGTGCCGGTATTGAAAGCCGTATCCGCAACTTCCCCCTGTTTGAAGGGGTTGCCGATGGCGTGCTGCATGACATCGCCATGAAAATGTCCCTCCACTTCACGTCCCCCGGTGAACGGCTGTACCGGCAGGGGCAGAGCGTGCGCACGGTCTATTTCATCAGTGCCGGACTGGCGGAAACCCATTTCCCCAAACATGATGTGCGCTTCGGCGCAGGCGCGGTGCTGGGTGCGGAAGAAGCGCTTCGTGGCGGGCGCGTGGTTGCGACCTGCCGGTCGTTGCAGTTTGGTCACTTCATGACCATGAGCGCCCGGGATTTCTGCAAGCTGGTTGCTGATTATCCGCGTATCGGGGAAAACCTTGAACGGATCGTGCAGGCCTGTGCCAAGGGTGAACTGCCCGATGCGGCCCTGCTGCCGCAGGATGGGGAGGCGGAAGACGTTGCCACGCCTTCATACGACGCCATCGCTCTGGCCACGGCACCGGTCAACCGGGCGATCCCCGTCAAGCAGGATAGTCAGGCGACCGATGCCTGACATTCATCCTGCGTAATAGACGCCTGCTGAAAGCCTGAAGCTAAGCGCGGCTGTGTTCGATCCGGCGTGGCGGGAAAAGAGAGCCTTGATAAAAAACAGGACAGGTTTTGGGGTGCCGCCTTTTTTCAAAAAGGCGGCGTTTTTCGAAGCTTTTTGAAAAAAGCTTCACCAAAAAACTTCCTTCTGCATTCCAGACAGATCTCTGCGCGTGCGAGAGAGATGAAACCCCGGTGAGGGAAACGGTATGCAGGCGCCTGTGTTCCGGATTGCTACCGCCGGGGCTTCTGGTGTGAAAGCAGAGGGCTACGGACCTTCAGAAGGCCCGTAGCAGACGATCAAGATATTCCAGTTCTTCTGGTGGGCGGGTGCGGTCGGAATCGCGGCGGCGCAGTTCCTGTTCAATCTCGCGCGCCCGTTCGCGACTGGCGTTGTCGGGCACATGGGTTTCGTTATCCATGCCCATGTGGGAATCACCCGTCTTGCGGCCCAGGGGATCACGGTCATTCTTGTCCGTGGCCTGCTGGTCGTCATCATCCTCATCGTCCTGATCGCTGGGATGGATGCCACCGCTGCCCTTGCCGCCTTTGCCATTTCCGCCTGATGCCATGGGCAGGAAAACGGTCATGCCGCCGCGCGCACTCTGGTTGCGCATGGACTGGCGCATCTGCTGGTCGCCCTGCTGCAGATCGGCCAGCACTTTTTTCTCCGCCCCCGCAGCGTCGGTGTCCTTGCCTGCGCCAAGGGCGGCGCGGACGGCTTTCATATCCGTCTGTGCCCTGTCCAGCGCAGGCGTGTCCTTGCCGCCCGCCTGTTTGAACTCATTGCGCAGTTCATGCAGGGCACGGGCAAGGGCATGCTGCACGGCCCGGTCGGCATGCTGCTGCATGGTGCGGGCTTCAGGGGACATGCTTTCCGGTGGTGGCGTCGTGGTGGGGGCCGGGGCGGGCGAAGGCGCGGCATCGGGGGGCGTAATGCCCAACTGGCGCAGCAGGTCGGCCGTGGAAAGGGTGGACAGGTCGGAGCCATCCTCGTCCATGTCGGTCTGGCGGCGGGCGGCATTGCGTTCCTGTTCGCGCTGTTCCTGATCAATGCGTGACTGTGCGTGATCGAGCAACTGGGACTGGCGCGTGGTCAGATCGCGCAGGTCACGGCGCAGTTCGCGCGCCTGCTGGCGGGCCTGCATCTGCTGGGCAAGCTGGGCCATGTCCTGCGGGGTGGCGTTACGCATGCCTTCGGCCATGTCCTCCATCTGCTGGAGTTTCTGCATCGCGTCCGCATCGCGGCCATTGGCCGCGTCATCCTGCAACTGCTGCATCATGCGGCCAAGGTTCTGTTCACCCCGCATTGTCATTTCCGGGATGGCGGGCATGGCCGAATGTTCCCGCATCGCCTGTTGCGCCAGTGCCTGCATCTTGCGCGAAAGGGCATCCTTGAGGGCCTGCATGCGGTGCTGGAGTTCCGCCTGCTGGTCCGCGCCCTGACCGGCGGCCCCCATCTGGCGCATATGTTCAAGCTGCTCGCGCACGGCTTCCTGCGCCGCCTGTACGCCGAAATCGGCCTGTTCGTTATTTATGTCGTGGCGCTTATGCTCGATATCGAGTGCAAGAAACCACAGTCGTCCGGTTGCCTGCGCAAGGGCGTATTCATCGCTTACGTCCTCGCTATCCAGCACGGCTGCCGTAATGGTCAGGGCCAGCATGAAGCCTGCCTGATGCGTCAGCACGGTGTCGGTCTGTCCCAGCGCCAGCAGTTCCCGGCTGCCCTGTGTCCGGTTTTCCCGGTGCAGCGCCATGCGCTTGCGGATATCAAGTATCGCCTTGGCCACCGGATTGGTGAATGAACGTGCCCCGATGCGCATGCGGATGGGGGTGGATGTCGCGGTCACATTGCTGCTGCTGGTGGCCACCAGCCGGGCTGTCACCTCTTCTCCTGCCCACGGATTTTCGGACAGGTCAGGTGTCGCCACATCATCCGCCACGCGCGGATGACCATTGAGCGGGATCGGCACGGAGGTAATGAGCTGTCCGCTATCAGGCGCAATCAGTTCCGCATGCAGGCTGGCGATGCCGTAGGGCTGCGATACATGATAGGGCAGGCGGGTCCGCCATTCGCCCTCATGACTGCCCGGGTCTTTGCCCCACGCGATTTCAGGCGCGGGGTTGGGCGTTACCTTCAGGTTCCATTGCGCCAGCGTGCGCCCACGGCCGCGCAGGGTCAGCGTGCCGCTGGCCAACAGGGGCGATTCGGTATTCCAGCTTGCCTGTCCCAGCGCATGGAAGGTATGCGCGCCCATGACCGGTTGCCGACCGTCGCGCCGCACCCGCAGGACGGGCCTGCCGTTCAGCCCGTTCAGCGTTACGGTCAGTTGCGCGCCCGCTGGCACGGTTGCGTCCGTATGGGCGGCGTCAAGAAAGACCGGCGCGCCGGGGGCGTAAGCTGGCATGGTGATCCATGCATTGACCTGTGGCGCGGGGGTGTCCGCATCATCCACGCCGGGCACGAAGGCTGCCATGATCCGGCTGGGAGCATGGCCGCCCGTCCATAACAGACCACCTGCCAGCAGGGCGGCAAGAAGGGGTGTAGCCTGCCATCCGCCGGTTGTGTGCAGGTTCGGGTGCGGCCAGCCGCCACGCAGTCGCCCCAGTGATGCGGCGGTGCGCTGCAGATGCATCTGCCACAGATAGGCGATCTGTGGCGTGGCCGCGTTGGCAGGATGGTCCTGCAATGTGCTGAGCTGCTGGCCGGACAGGCCCGATGCGCGTTCCACCCGCCGGTCGGTTTCGTGTGCGGTAGGGGGGCGGATACGCTGCCACTGCCGCCACGTCGCATAGGCCGTGCCGCCAAGGATCGCTGCCAGGACAAGACCGTGCAGCCCATCGGGCATGGACTGGGGCAGGCGCGTAAGCCCCAGCGCCGCAATACCCATGACAGCATTGGCGGCAGGCAGCATGAGCGGCCACAGCCGCTCCACCCACAGGGCACGCCGGGCCTGCTGGCGCGCATGGGCCAGACGTCGCGGCAGGGTGCCGCCGGGCTGGGTGCTGTCCTGCCCCGCTGTCATAGGCCTCCGCCACCGGGGAGGAGCGCGGTATCCACCCATTCGGGAATGCGGTCGGCAGCCCACAGTTCTTCCGTCTGCTGACGGTCGCGGATGACGGACCAGCGGTTGCCATCCACCATGACCTGTGCCGCCAGCGGGCGGGCGTTATAGGTTGAACTCATGACCATGCCATAGGCGCCGCAGTCCAGCAGCGCGAGCCGCGAACCGGCCTTCATATGTGGCAGGCTGCGGTCATGGCCAAAGGTATCGCCACTTTCGCATACCGGTCCCACCACATGCACCTGTTCGACCGGTGCGAAGGCTTCCGTGGGTGAAAGCGGCAGGATTCCGTGCCACGCATCGTACAGGCTGGGGCGCATGAGGTCGTTCATCGCCGCGTCCAGTACAAGGAAGGGGGGCATGCCGTCATAACCGGATTTGCGCAGGATGACGGTGCTGAGCAGCACCCCGGCAGGCCCGGCCAGCCAGCGGCCCGGTTCAATGGCAAGGCGCGTGCCCAGATGGCCAAGTTCGGCATGGATCGCGCTGGCAAGGGCTTCGGGCGCGCCCTCGCTTTCATCGCGGTAGGAAATGCCAAGCCCGCCACCGCAGTCCAGCACGTCAACCGCAAGACCGCGCGCACGGATGGTGCGCACCAGTTCCGCAAGCTTCGCGTAGGCGGTGCGGTAAGGCTGCATACGGGTGATCTGGCTGCCGATATGCATGGCAAGCCCTACGGCGCGGATGCCGGGCAGGCCTGCCGCATGGGCGTAAAGGTCCGCCGCGCGGTTGTAGGGAATGCCGAATTTGTTGGTGGCAAGGCCCGTGGTGATCTTGGCATGGGTACCGGCATCCACATCGGGGTTGATGCGCAGGGCAACCGGCGCATCCAGTCCTTCATCCACGGCAACGGCGGAAAGAAGATCGAGTTCCTCCGCACTTTCCACATTGATCTGGGCAATGCCCGCGCGCAGGGCCAGCCGCATTTCATCAGCCGTCTTGCCAACGCCTGAAAAGACGATCCGGCATGCGGGGATGCCCGCCGCCATGGCCCGGCGCAGTTCGCCACCGCTGACCACATCCGCCCCGGCCCCTTCGGCGGCCAGTACGCGCAGTACGGCCAGATGATCGTTGGCCTTGACGGCGAAATGGATCGAGACAGGGGTGTCCGTTCCCTCGAACGCCGTGGCCAGCCGCCGGTAGCGTGCGCGCAGCGTGCCCGCGCTCATGACCCAGGTGGGTGTGCCCAGCGCATCCGCAATGGCATTAAGGGGCACGTCTTCCAGCACAAGCCCGTCCACGGCATGCATGGACAGCGCCGGACGGACGGCCAGAAGATCGGAAACGGAGGGGTCCTGTCCGGGACAGGTGAGGGGAGCATCAGCCATGATGGCCGCTACGATACCGCCTTGCTCCGCCGCTTCCAAGGTGCTTGACGCATGAAAGGATGGGAAGCACAAATCAGTCATGGAAAATGACCCTCTTGTGCAGGCGGCGGCGGAGGTAAGGCTGCGGGCCTACGCCCCGTATTCACGCTTTCAGGTTGGCGCGGCGGTCGAGACAGCCGATGGCAGGATGTTCGCCGGGTGCAACGTGGAAAATGCGGCCTACCCGGAAGGGACCTGTGCCGAGGCAGGCGCCATCGCGGCCATGGCAGCGGCGGGCGCGCGTGAAATCCGGCGCGTGGTGGTGTGTGGCGGACTGGATACGCCCTGCACGCCGTGCGGTGGATGTCGGCAGAAGATCAGGGAATTCGCAGCCCCCGATACCACGGTCACCATGGTATCGCCGCAGGGAGGCGTGCTGCTGGTGCGCACGCTGGCGGACCTGCTGCCCGACAGTTTCGGGCCGGGCAGCCTGTCCTGACCGCGTGGTATCAGCGGTCGGGGCTGGGATAGCTCCTGTAATACCCATCTGACCGCGCGGGCTGATGGGGCGCGCCGATGCGCCCGCAGGCGTCAAGCGTTGTGGCCATGGCCGCCAGCACGCCCACCATCAGCATGATTCCGGCGATCCGCCCGCGCAGGATGGCAAGAAGGTGCATCATTCTGCCCCCAGCGTTTCCAGCCAGCGTGCGGACTGGGCGCGGACGTTATCTGCCGCCGTGCCGCCATGGCTGGTGCGTGACGCGATGGAGGAATCGACATCCAGCACCGAAAAGATATCTTCGGTAATGCCGGGTTCTTCCGCCTTCATTTCCTCCAGCGTCAGGTCGGCAAGACCCACGCCCTTCGCTTCCGCCTTGCCAACAAGCCGTCCGGTCACGTGATGGGCGGTGCGGAACGGCACCCGGAGCACACGCACCAGCCAGTCGGCCAGATCGGTTGCGGTCGAGAATCCCGACCCCGCATAGGCCCGCATCTGCTCCGCATTGACGCTGAGGTCACGGATCATGCCGTCCATCGCAGCAAGGCTGAGTGCCGCGGCATCCGTCGCGGCGAATACGGGTTCCTTGTCTTCCTGCATGTCCTTGGCATAGGCCAGCGGCAGACCCTTCATGACCGTCAGCAGCCCTACAAGCGCGCCGGTAATGCGCCCACCCTTGGCGCGGACCAGTTCAGCCGCGTCGGGGTTGCGCTTCTGCGGCATGATGGACGAACCCGTGGTGAAGGCGTCCGACAGACGGATGAAGGAGAAGGGGGCGGAACACCAGATCACGATCTCCTCCGCCAGACGGGACAGATGTACCGCCATGATCGACAGGGCGGAGAGGTATTCCAGCGCGAAATCACGGTCGGATACGGCATCGAGCGAGTTGGCTGTCGGGCGGTCGAAACCAAGGGCGCTGGCCGTCATTTCCCGGTTGATGGGGAAGGAGGTCCCTGCCAGGGCTGCGGACCCCAGTGGCGATTCATTCAGCCTGCGCCGGGCATCCAGCAGCCGCCCCCGGTCGCGCGCCAGCATTTCCACATAGGCCATAAGGTGATGGCCAAAGGTCACGGGCTGGGCGGTCTGCAGGTGGGTGAAGCCGGGCATGGGGGTGGCAGCATGTTCCGCCGCGCGCCGCGCCAGTGCGCGCATGAGGGATGCGGCCTGCTGGTCAAGACCATCAATGGCGTCGCGTACCCACAGACGGAAATCGGTCGCCACCTGATCGTTGCGTGACCGCGCGGTATGCAGGCGCTTGCCAGCCTCGCCAATCCGGTCGGACAGGCGGGCTTCGATATTCATGTGAATATCTTCCAGCGCCGTGCTGAATTCGAACGTGCCCGCCGCGATCTCGCGCCCGATTTCATCCAGCCCTTCGGTAATGGCGCGGGCATCGGCGTCGGAAATGATGCCGGTTCTGGCCAGCATGGCGGCATGGGCCTTGGAACCCGCGATATCCTGCCGCCACAATGCCTGGTCAAAGCCGATCGAGGCATTGATGTCCTGCATGATCGCGGCCGGCCCCCCGGCGAAGCGCCCGCCCCACTGCGCGTTTGCTTTCTGCGCGTCCTGATCCGTCAGCTTTTTCGCGTTCCCCGGCATCCTGTGTTCCAGCTACCCCAAGTGTGATGAAGGATTATATATGGCATCATGCCATGGCAGCCGCACCCTACCGGTGTGATGCGTCCGACACAATCTTTGCTGTGGCCCGTTGCTCCGGTGCATCCGTCCCGTCATGCAGGGGGAGGGTTGCGGCGCGGGGTCTTTTACTCATGCCGTGGGGACTGTAGGGTCATGTTTCAACCCGCCCATGGCATAGGACGCCCCGCCACAATGCAGCATGCAGCCCCTGCGCAAGAGCCGTCACGTCTGCTGACGCAGGATGATCCGGCACCCGTCATCCAGTTCGGCACCTCGGCCATCGGGGCGCAGGCGCTCCCTCCCGGTCTGCCTTTCGTGCTGGTCAGCGACCATGCCGGTCGCGCCATTCCCGCCACGCTGGGCGATATGGGCGTAAGCGACCGGGACCGGGATCGTCATATCGCCTGTGATATCGGCATGGCCGAAACCGGGCGGCTGCTGGCGCAGGAACTGGACTGTGTCCTGATCGAACAGGCGTATTCCCGCCTTGTCATCGACTGTAACCGTGCGCCGGGACATCCGACATCCATCGTGCGGCATAGTGATGGCACGGTCGTGCCCGGCAATGCCGACATTACCGCCCATGAGGAAGGCCGCAGGGTAGAGGAGATATTCCTGCCCTATCACCAGCGGATCGGGGCCGAACTTTCCGCCCGTCTGGATGCGGGCCTGCCCGTGGTGCTGATTTCCCTGCACAGCTTTACCGACCGCATGAACGGGCAGGCGAGGCCATGGCATACGGGGGTGCTGCACAACCGCAACCCGGCCTTCGGGCTGCGGGTGCGCGATCTACTGCGTGCGGAAGAGGGACTGGTTGTGGGAAGCAACGAACCCTATGCCCTGACGGATGTGAGCGATTATACCGTGCCGGTCCATGCCGAAGGGCGCGGTCTGCCCTATCTGGAAATCGAGATCCGTCAGGACCTGATTTCCGGGCCGGAGGGACAGGCGGAATGGGCGGCGCGGCTTGCGCGTATCCTGCCGCAGGCATGGCAGGAGTTCAGCGGTCAGGCCATGGGCGCGCGTAAACAGACAGCCTGATGGAAAAGATAATGGAACAGAGGCCGCGTATCGACGGGCATACCCTTCTGGCCGGGGTGATCGGCTGGCCGGTGGCGCATTCGCGTTCCCCGCTCATGCATAATTTCTGGCTGGAAAAAAGCGGCGTCAACGGGGTGTATGTGCCCCTGCCGGTGGCGCCGGGGCAGTTTGAGACCGCCGTGCATGGCCTGCGGGCGGCCGGTTTCCGGGGCGTGAACGTGACCATCCCGCATAAGGAGGCGGCCTACCGGATCGTGGACCGGCTGGACCGTTCGGCTGAACGCTCTGGTTCGGTCAATACGCTGGTCTTCGCCGAAAACGGGACGATTGAAGGATATTCCACCGATGGTGACGGTTTCGTCGCCAATGTCGAGGCGTATGGCATTGAAGTCGCGGGCGGCCGTGCCCTGCTGCTGGGGGCTGGCGGCGCGGCGCGCGCCATTGCCGCAAGCCTGCTGGACCGGGGGGTGAAGGTCATTGTCGCCAACCGCACCCGTGCGCGTGCGCAGGCGCTTGCGGCCTCTCTTGAGGGGATAGAGGTGATTGACTGGGAACAGGCCGGGCAGGCCCTTCCGTCATGCACGCTTCTGGTCAATACGACCTCCATCGGCATGGAAGGGGTGGCCGGCGGGGCTTTCCCGTTCAGCCTGGAACAGGCCAGCCCTGATCTTGTGGTATGTGACATTGTCTATGTGCCACGACAGACGGCCCTGCTGGAACAGGCTGCCGCACGGGGGCTGCGCACGGTTGATGGGCTGGGTATGCTGATCCATCAGGCCGGGGAAGGCTTTCGCAAATGGTTCGGCGCGGTGCCGGACATGGGACCGGAGGTCGAAGCCCTGCTGGATGCCGACCTGCGGCGTGCCCGCGCGGGCTGATCGGACGGGCAATGCGCGTACTCGGGCTTACCGGCGGGATCGGTATGGGCAAGTCCACAACCGCCGCCATGCTGGAACGGGCGGGCGTGCGGCTGTTCGATGCCGATGCCGTGGTCCGCGCCCTTCAGGCCCCGCATGGGCGTGCGCTGCCTGCCATTGAAAATCTGGTGCCCGGTTCCGTGCGGGACAATGTGCTGGATCGGGGGGTATTGCGACGCGCGGCCCTGTCTGATCCGGCTGTCATGCGCGGGCTGGAGAAAATCATCCATCCCATGGTCAGTGCGGCGCGGCGGCAGTTCCTGCAACGCGCCCGGCGTGATGGATGCCGCTGGGTGGTGCTGGACATTCCGCTGCTGTTTGAAACCGGGGCGGAGCGGTTGTGTGACCGTGTCGCGGTCGTCAGTGCGCCTGCGCCTGTGCAGCGCGCGCGCGTGCTGAGCCGTGGGCGGATGACACCGGCCCAGATCGATGCGGTGCTGGCGCGGCAGATGCCCGACCGGCTGCGACGGCGTAAGGCGGATGTGATTATTGAAACCGGCCTGTCACGTTTCAATACGGTGCGACAGGTCCGGCGGCTGTTGCGCGCCATGCGTGAAGATACGCCCATCGCATGGGCGCAGGCCAGAAGGAAGCCGGCATGAAGCGTTCCATCCTGTTTGATACGGAAACCACCGGGCTTGATCCGCTCAAGGGTGACCGCGTGATTGAAATCGCGGCGCTGGAACTGATGGGCGACCTGCCCACCGGCAACAACTTCCATGTGCTGATCGATCCCGAACGGGACGTGCCCGAGGAAGCATCCCGCGTGCATGGCTTCACCCGTGCCGACCTTGAAGGAAAGCCCAAATTTGCCGAGATCGCAAAAGGGTTTCTGGATTTCGTCGGCGATGATGCCCTGATCGCGCATAACGCACGCTTCGACTTCGGCTTCCTTAATGCGGAACTTGGGCGGGCCGGGCTGCCGGAACTCGACATGGGGCGCATGGTCGATACGCTGGACATGGCGCGCGAACGCTTTCCCGGCATGCCCAACAGCCTCGATGCCCTGTGCCGCCGCTTTTCCATCGACCTGTCCGAACGTACGACCCATAACGCCCTGCTGGACTGTCGGCTTCTGGCCGCCGTCTATCTGGAGCTGACCGGTGGCAGGCAGCGCGGGCTGGGGCTGGCGGTGGAAGAAGGCAGTGGCGGCATCGCCACCTATACCTATGCGCGTCCCGCAGGCCACCAGCCGGTGCGTGTCCAGCCGACGGAAGCGGAAATCGAGGCCCATCAGGCATTTGTGAAGCGATTATCCGATCCGCTGTGGCTGGCATGAGGATACGGCATGTAACAAAGGGTTGGTCAGCCAGCCCGTCTGGGTTAGGGTCGGGACGTTAATCGTACCGGATGTCTTGAACAGGAAGAGAGCATTGTCCACGGACGAGATTGTCGATCCCACGATTGCCCCTTCCGATCAGTTCAGGCGCTTCCTGCTCCATATCGGTATTCCGGTGGCCGGCGTCGTTTCGGTCATCGCCGTTATTGCTGGCGTAGGGTGGCATTCCTACCGCACGGTGCGCACCGGCGCCCTTGCGCTTACGCATGACCTGCTGGTCAGCCAGCAGGACTATATCGCCAAGGAAGTCAGTTCCTTCCTCATGCCCGCTTCGGCGGGGGCGATCGTGGCGCGGGACATGCTTGAACACGGCGCACCCGCGGTCGAACAGAAGATATTCAATGCCTACAGCAGCACCATGCTGCGCAACGTACCACAGATCCAGTCTTTCTATCTGGCCGACAGTGATGGCAATTTCAGTGAACTGGAGCGTGGGCCGGACGGGCAGGGTGTAGCCATCACAACCCTGCAGAACCCCGGAACGGACAACTCGGTCTTTGCGCATGAACAGCGCGACGCGCAGGGCAAGACCGTCCGGCAATGGCAGACCCCGTCGAAACAGTATGATCCGCGCGGGCACGGATGGTTCACCGATACGATCAAGGCGGGACGCGAATACTGGACCCACCCTTACCTTGTGGAAATGACCCGGGAACTGACGCTGACGGCGGCGGTCCCGTACAAGGGGCTGGATAACAAGACCTATGTCTATGCCATCAACCTCTCGCTCGACCATCTGAACAGCTTCCTCAATTCGCTCAAGATCGGTCAGAGCGGCAACGCCATCCTGATGGATCATGACGGGCATGTTCTGGCCGGACACGCCATGAAGGAAACGCTGGCCAGAGCCAATGGCGACCCGCTGAAGATGGTGCTCGATCCCAGCCAGTTCCCGGTCATGAGCAAGGCATTCGACCAGTACCGGGTTCATGGTTATGGCGCGCGCACCGTCCGCGTGAAGAACCGGAACTATGTCACCATCACGGCCAACCTGCCGGTGGGGACGGATAGCTGGGTGCTGCTGCTGGTCGCGCCAGAAGATGATTTTTCGCGCTTCGCCATGGCGGACGGGCGGCAGAACCTGCTGTTCTCCATCCTCGTGGTGCTGATGGCGTCGGGGCTGGGTTTCCTGCTGTTCCTTCAGGCCCGCAGGGGCGAGCGCATGCACCGCCAGATCGAGCAGGCGCATGCCGTGGCCAACTATGAAAGCCATGCCCTGCAATCCGTTGCGGCCTATCCCGAACTGTTCAATCCCGAAGACAATGCCCTGATCCTGACCGAGGCACTGGCCGATCAGTCGCTGGCCCGGCGTGCTGCCATATGGCGTATCCTGCATGACGGGCACACCCTGATGTGCATCGATTCCTACGATCGCCAGCAGGACGTGCATTCCGGTGGCTTTGAAATGGCCACCACGGATCTCAAGAGCTTCTTTGATTCCGTATCCCACGGGGATGCGCTGGTCATAGCCAGCGCGGCGGATGATGACCGTACGTCCGCCTTCTACCGGGTCTATATGCGCGCCTTCGGCAGCAGGGCGCTGTTCTGCAATCCCATTCTGGGTAGCAGCGGGCCGGTAGGCGTCATCACGCTGGAAGATGCGCCCCGGGCGGAAATGGTCTCCCATTTCGTGGACATGATCGCCGGTGTGGCTGCCGCCCGTTTTTCCGCGCAGCATTACACGGCCGTGGCTGCGGCAAGGGAAGAACTGGAGTCCGAACCCACGGCGGAAGAAGAACCACGCGACCCCAGCCAGGGTTTCCTTCTGCAACCCGCCGCCATGACGGCGGAAGGTCAGCCGTCCACGACGGACATGACCAAGGTGGACGGATTCTATCCCGCCGTGGCCATCATGGTCATCAGCCTGTCGGACATCGTGATGACGGCGCAGGACGATCCGACCGCGAATATCAAGCTGATCGATACCATGGCGGGGATATTGCAGGATATCGCCCATCAGTGCGGGCTGTATTCCATCCGCATGCTGGGGCATCGCGTGGTCTGCGTTGCGGGCTGTTCGCGTGTGCCGGACAAGGGGGCCGCGTATCGCATGGCCAACGCCGCGCTCATGATGCGTGAAAGCACGCTGTCCATGCTGGCGAAGGAAGACATGGACCCGGTTTTCCGTATCGGCATTGACGTCGGGCCGGTATTTGGCGGCATGCTGGGCAAGGAACCGCAGGCATTCAACCTGTGGGGCGACGCCATGGGCATGGCCGAGATGATGGCGCAGGGCGCGCCGGATGTGGGCACCATTCAGGTATCGGAAGAAGTGTATGTCGCCCTGCGGCAGAATTTCCTGTTCCGTGAGCGTGGACGCTTCTTTATCCCCGGTGTCGGTCTGACCCGTACCTATGTGCTGGCCGGACGGCGATGACGGATATTCCCACCTCAGGGCAGGCCAGCATGCCCCAGGGCGGGCAGCCACCCGGCATGGGACCGTCGGAGCCTGATAAGGCGGGCCGCGTCATGCTGGTGTTGCGGCGTTTTGCGCCGTGGCTTGCCAGTATCGGACGCCTGACGCGCCATCAGGTCCGTTTCACGCTACTGCTGATCGGGGCGGGTTGGGGCACGCTGCGCGAAAGCCTGCGGCCCAATTCATGGCGCAGGCCGGTTATCTATGAATTCCGGGCGACCCTGCGGCAGGTCGTCGGCGGCGGTTTCCTCAGCATTGTGGTCACGGCCACGCTGACCGGCCTCATGGTCGTGTCGCAGGCTGCGTACTGGCTGGGCTATGCCGGCATGGCGCAGATGACCGGGTCCATCCTTGTTTCCGTTCTGGTGCGCGAAATCTCGCCCATCCTTGTGGGGATCATCCTTATGGGGCGTAGTGGCATGCTGTGCCTGACGGAAATCGGGATGCTGGTGCTGGGTGGCGAAGTGCGCGGCCTGCAGGCGCGGGGGATCGATCCGTTTCTGGCGCTGGTCATGCCGCGCACCTTTGCCTTCACGGTCGGGGGCTTCACGCTGGGGATGATCTTCTCGGTCGTGTCGCTGCTCATGGGGTTCATGGTGGCGCATGCGAGCGGGGCCATCACATCCTCGGTCTGGACGTTCTTTTTCAACGTTCTCGGGGCCATGACCACGTGGGATTACCTGATCATTCCGCTTAAATTCGTGCTGGTCGGCTTCTTCGTCGGGTTGGGCGCGTGCATTTCAGGGCTGACCGTCAGCAGCAATGACACCATGGCCAGCATCATGCCGCGTGGTTTTGCGCGCGGGATCATGCTGGTGCTGGTGGTCAATATCCTCTTCATGCTGGATTTCTGACCATGACAGCCAATGCACCCCTGCTGGAACTGCGCGACGTTGTGCCCACCTTCGAGGAGAGCGGGCTTATGCCCGCCCCTTACAACCTGCGCATCATGCCCGGCGAATGCGTGGTCATTGACTGCCGTGATGAAAACCGTGCTGCCGTATTTGCGGATCTGTGCACGGGCATGATTTCACTCAGCCAGGGTAGCATCCGGTTCATGGGGCTGGACTGGACCACGTTACGCGACAGGCAGCTTAATGCACTGCGGGGCCGCATTGGCCGTATTTCACGCAGTGGAAGCTGGCTGAACCTGTTCGGCACGCATCTCAACATCATGCTGCCGCACCTGTACCATACCAACGACCCACTGGATAACGTGGTTGAACATGCCACCGAACTGGGCCGCAGGTTCGGTTTTCCCGGCCTGCCGATCACGGCGCCGGACCGGCTTTCGGCAGCGGATCAGGCGCGGGCGGCATGTGTAAGGGCATTCCTCGGCCGGCCCGACCTGCTGGTGCTGGAAGACATATCCGACGTGCTGCCTGAAGAAAATGTGCTGCCGTTTTTTGAAATGATGACCGCAGCACGCGACCGGGGGTGTGGCGTGCTATGGTTTGTCCGCTCCGCGGTCGCGTGGCGTGAGTATCGCAAGGCGGTCAATCTCCACATGCGCCTTCTCGATGAAGGTCTTTTTCCCATGCGGGTGATGTAATGGTCCAGAAACAACAGTCAGACGGAATCCGGCAGCTTGTGCGTGTCCGTTACGCCGATGAATGGGTGGGTATTCTTGTCCTGCTGTCGCTTGTCATCCTGTTCGGCGCGGTGATTGAAGCCGGTGTGCTCCATGACTGGCTGCGACCTGCGGGCAGGCTGAGGATCGTGCTGCCTGAAAATGGCGTAAGCGGCCTTGCCGTGGGCGATGATCTGGAGGTGATGGGCATTCACGCGGGGACCGTGCGTCGCGTGCGCATCAATCCGTCGGGTGGCATGTATGCGATTGCGGAGATCGATCCCGATATCGAGCCCTATATCCGTCATGACAGTTCGGCCATCATCCGCAAGCGTTTTGTCGTGGCCGGCGCGACCTATATCGATATCTCGCGCGGGGCGGGTGAAAAGCTGGACTGGAGCTACGCGGTGCTGAGCGCCACGAACGCCCCCAACCCGGCGGATACCATTACCCAGACCTTCAGCGATATCCGTGACCGCGTCATTCCCGTTCTGGATAATGCCCAGCACATGATGGCGACGCTGGACGCCACCATTACGGACATGCATGCGGGCAAGGGCTCCATCGGGCGGCTTATGACCAATGATGACCTGATCCGTCAGGCCGAGCAGATGATCACCACGCTCGATGCCACGGTCAGCCAGCTTGCGCCGATTGAAAAGCAGCTTGCAGGCGTCATGGACAAGGCCAATGCCAGCATGACCAACGTGCAGAAGGCGACGGGCGACCTGAGCAACGCAACGCCCGCCATCACCCATAACCTGCAGGATGCCAGCCAGCAGCTTCCGGTGCTTCTGGTGCAGGCGCAGTCCACCGCTGCCAGCCTGCAGAAGCTGGTCGACCAGATGCGGGGGCTGTGGATACTGGGTGGTAATGGAAACAAGGCGAAGCATGGCCATGCCCGCCTGCCAGCGCAGAAGGTGCAGCCGTGATCATGAAAAAAGACTATGTGGCACTGGGGCTGGTGCTTGCGCTGGCCGGATGCGGCGGGGGTGAAAAAGCGGCATCCCCTACCGACAGCACCCTGTCGCAGGACATGGAGACGGCCCGTGACGCCGTAAGTCTGGAACGTCTTTCGGTAGCCGAACAGCAGTATCGCGCGGCAGGTGAGCGTGCGATCGCGCGTGATGATGTCACGGCCATAGGCGATTCAGGCTATAATCTTGCGACGGTCGAACTGGACGAAAACAGGCCGCAGGATGCTCTGGCCACCATCACGGCTACCCGTTCTGCGCTGCAGGTGCGCGGGCAGGCCGGGGATGATGCCGGACTGGATCTGGTGCAGGCCGGGGCGCTGTACCGTCTTGGCCGCAATGCGGAAGCGGCATCCGCCGCAGCACGCGCGGCAGCGGCGCAGGATGTGGATATTGCGGAAAAAGGCCAGTTCATCCGTGGGCTGATCGCAGATGATGGGGGCGATCAGGCAACGCTGGCATCGGTTGCGGCCTATTTCGCGACGCTGACGGGCAAGGTGCCCGCAGGCTGGAGTGCGGATGCCAGGGAAATGGCTGCCCGCAACCTGCTTGCCACGGGTGGTAGTGCCCGGACAGCATGGCAGGATGCGTTGCAGGCCGCGACAATCCGCCAGCAACAGGTGGATTACCGCGATATGGCGCGTGCGCTGGGTGTCGCCGCAATGGCTGCCAGCAAGGCAGGTGATGCGCAGGCCGCCGCGCAGCTTTACACCCGCGCCAGCCAGAGCGCAGGGCAGGCAGGTGACAAGGTTGCGGCTGAACGCTGGGCACGGCAGGCCGGATCATTAGCGGCGGTTGACCCGTTCGTGCTGCCCGCGGCTCCAGCCCGCAAGAAATAGGCCGGTCTGAAAACGGCTTTTCCAATGGGAAAGGGCCTGTCCGGCATATAGCCGGACAGGCCCTTTTTCCATCAGTCGGTCAATGGGCAGCCATTGAAGGCCGCCCGACAAACATTTGATAAATCGCACAGAAGCCTTTTGGTAAGGCTTCTTATACCTCATCACGCGGCAGCAGCGTGGTATGGCGTGCCACCAGCGTGGCGCTGGCGCTGTTCAGTCCGTCAAGCTCCACAAGCATGCCCCGGGCCTTCATCTTGCCCACCAGTTCTTCCAGCGCGCCCACGGCAGTCATGTCCCATAGATGGGCATGGGTCAGGTCGATGACGACCTTGCTGGAGGTCGTGTCGTGCAGGTCGAAAGCATCTGTAAAACCATCGGTGGAGGCAAAGAATATCTGCCCTTTCACCACATAGGTACGCGTGGTCCCATCGCCGGAAATCGTGCTGCTGACGTCAAGCATGCTGGAAACCTGAAACGCAAAGAACAGGCCGTTCAGCAGGACGCCCACCGCCACGCCAGCCGCAAGGTCATGCGTGCCGACCACGACAGCGACAGTTGCCAGCATGATGACGCTGGTGGTGCGTGGATGATGCGTCAGATCGCGCAGGGACGACCAGGAGAATGTGCTGGCGGACACCATGATCATTATAGCGACCAGTGCCGTTACCGGCACCTGCGCCACCCACGGGCGCAGCACGACCATCAGCAACAGCAGGAATGCCCCCGCCACGAAGGTGGATAACCGCCCCCGGCCACCGTAACGCAGGTTGCCTACCGTCTGGCCGATCATGCCGCAGCCGGCGATGCCACCAAATAGTCCGACCGCGATATTGGCCAGACCCAGACCCGTGCATTCCTGCCGCTTGCTGCTGGTGGTTTCGGTCAGGTCGTCAACCACGCGCGCGGTCATCATGGATTCGAGCATGCCCACCGCAGCCATGGCCAGCGCATAGGGTGCAATGATTTCAAGCGTATCGAGCGACATCGGAACATCTGGCCAGACAAGATGCGGCAGGCTGTCCGGCAGGCGGCCAAGATCGGCCACGGTATGCAGTGGCATGGGATAGATGACGGAAATGACCGTCAGCACCACAATGCAGATCAGCGGCGACGGGATGGCGGAGAAGACACGCGGCACGGAATAGATGATGGCAAGTCCCAGCGCGATCATGGCGTAGCTGTGCCATGTCACATGCAGCATGTGGGGAACCTGCGCGGAAAAGATCAGGATGGCCAGCGCATTGACGAAGCCCGTCCGCACCGGGCGTGAGACATAGCGCATGAGAACATGCAGCCTGAGCAGGCCGAAGGTAACCTGCAGAAGCCCGCATAACAGTGTCGCGGCCAGCAGGTACTGCACGCCGTGCCCGCGCACCAGTGCAGCGGCCACAAGGGCGACTGATCCGGCCGCACCGGAAATCATGCCCGGCCTGCCCCCCGTCAGGGCAATGACGACGCTGATTACGAAAGAAGCATACAGCCCGACCGCAGGGTCCACGCCCGCAACGAATGAAAAAGCGATGACTTCGGGTATCAGCGCGAACGTGCCGACCATTCCGGCCAGCGTATCGCGCGTGATGTTGCCGAACCATTCCTCACGGTAACGGGCAAGAGCGGACATAAATAAAGCAGTGCCTTTCAGGAAAGGGGATCAGGTATCGGCAATGGTCATGTCCGCACGCCGCCACCAGCATTTCGGGGCGGGGCGCGGCTGCGGCAGCACCGCAAACGGATTGCCGGTGTACCGGACTGTGTTGGTGGGTGTTTCCTCGATCTCGATGCTGGCGCAGGTCAGCAGGCCGCCATCATCGGCAAGGAAAGCATTCAGCTTGGCCATCAGCAGGCAGGCCAGCAGTTCCGTCGTCGGGTCGCCCGGTGTTACCAGTATGCGCCGCGCGCGCTGTGGTTCGTTCCTGCCGAACCAGTCCAGCAGGGGATCATGTTCGGACAGTTGCAGCGCGTGATCGACCTGTTCATCGATGAAGCGGTGCCATGTTTCCTTTGCGCGCTGGAATGGCAGGACCATATTGGTGTGGCCGTCCAGTACGTCGGGATTCGTGGCGCGCAGGCTGACGCGGACGTATTCGTTATGACCATGCGGCAGGGCGCAGCGTTCGCTCTCCCCCGCCAGCAACCGGTGCGCCATGGAAAAGCGCCGGGTAAAGACCAGTTCAAACATGGGGATGTTGTGCCACGAACCGCTCCCATCCCGCCTTGCGCAACTGGCAGGCCGGGCATGTTCCGCACCCATGTCCCCACGCGTGCAGCGTGCCGCGCGTGCCAAGGTAACAGCTATGGCTTTCATGGTTGATCAGGCGGACCAGCGCGTTGCCCCCAAGCTGAAGGGCAAGATCCCATGTCTCGGCCTTGTCGATCCACATGAGCGGGGTATGGATTATGTAATGGCTGTCCATGCCCAGATTGAGCGTGACCTGAAGCGACTTCATCGTATCGTCCCGGCAGTCCGGATAGCCGGAATAATCCGTCTCGCACACGCCGGTCACGATATGGCGGATATTGCGCCGTGCCGCGAGTGCCGCGGCAAAGGTCAGGAAAATGATGTTGCGTCCCGGCACGAAGGTGTTGGGCAGGCCGCCTTCGGTCAGGGCGATCTCCGCCTCCCGCGTCAGGGCGGTGTCCGATACGGTGCCAAGGGCGGCAAGGTCAAGCGTGTGATCCGCGCCCAGGCGTGCGGCCCAGTCCGGATTTTCGATCGCCATGCCATCGCGCAGCGCGGTGCGGCATTCCAGTTCGACCGCGTGGCGCTGGCCATAATCGAACCCCAGCGTTTCCACCCGGCCAAAACGCGAAAGCGCCCATGCAAGGCATGTGGCCGAATCCTGACCACCGGAGAACAGGACCAGTGCGGCTTCGTTTTCAGGGCGGGAGGGGGGAGGGGGAACGCTCATGCTCAGGGTATCCCGATCAGCTTGTGGGTCTGCAATGACAGACGCCATTGCGGATGATGCATGCAGTAGTCAACCGCGGCGGCGGTATTGTGGTTGCGTTCGGCGTTATCCATCGGCTGTAGCCAGAACTGACGGAAGTTCAGATCCGCCACCTGCTCCGGTCGCAGGCCAGGCTGCGGATAGACCAGTTTCAGTTCATCGCCGCTTTTCTGCACCAGTGGCGCGCCCGCCTTCGGGCTGACACAGACCCAGTCGATGCCGGTGGGCGCGGGCAGGGTGCCGTTGGTTTCCACCGCGATTTCAAAACCACGGGCATGCATGGCGGCAATCAGCGCATCATCAAGCTGAAGCAGCGGCTCACCGCCGGTAAAGACGACAAAGGCCGGTCCGGTATCCGGCACGGGCCAGGCCCGGCTGATCGCATCCGCAAGCTGTGCCGCGTCCGCAAAACGACCGCCATTGACGCCATCGGTGCCGATGAAATCGGTATCGCAGAACCGGCAGGTCGCCTGCGCCCGGTCGCGTTCCAGACCGGACCACAGGTTACATCCCGCAAAGCGGCAGAATACCGCCGTGCGGCCCGCCTGCGCCCCTTCACCCTGAAGGGTGGGGAAGATTTCCTTTACGGTGTAGGACATATTCCAGATTTCGTATTACGCGCGGCCAGCAGGGGACCAGCACGGGAAATGTCCCAGCCGGTCCCGCGCCCGGCTGCGTCGGGTTAGCCGTGTTGATCGGATGTATGCATGCCCAGCCGGTCAAGCAACTGCCGGTCGCGCGTGGCGGCGGGATTTGGCGTCGTCAGCAGCCGCTCGCCATAGAAAATGGAGTTGGCGCCCGCAAGGAAGCACAGTGTCTGCGCTTCGTCCGTCATGTCCTCACGCCCGGCGGCCAGTCGTACCCGGCTGGCGGGCATGGTGATGCGGGCGGCGGCGATGGTGCGCACGAATTCAATCGGGTCCACCGTTTCATCGGTGTTTTTGGCCAGTGGCGTGCCTTCCACCCGGACCAGCATGTTGATGGGCACGCTTTCGGGGTGACGGGGCAGGCTGGCAAGGGCTGCGATCATGCCCGCGCGGTCCGTGGTGTCTTCCCCCATGCCGACAATACCGCCACAGCAGACATTGATACCGGCATCACGCACGTTTTCCAGCGTATCGAGACGATCCTGAAACGTGCGGGTGGAGATGATGTCGCCATAATATTCAGGCGAGGTATCGATGTTGTGGTTGTAGTAGTCCAGCCCCGCGGATTTCAGCCTGTGCGCCTGCCTGTTGTCGAGCATGCCCAGCGTCACGCAGCTTTCCAGCCCCAGTTCCTTGACCCCTTCCACCATGGCGCACACGGTTTCCAGGTCATGTTCCTTCGGGCTGCGCCATGCGGCCCCCATGCAGAAGCGCGCGGCCCCGGCAGCCTTGGCGGCGCGGGCTTCCTTCAGCACTTCCTCCACGGCCATGAGGCGGCTGGCCTTGACGCCGCCATCCTCGTGCATCGCACTCTGCGGGCAGTAGGCGCAGTCTTCCGGGCAGCCACCCGTCTTGATCGACAGCAGGGTGGAAATCTGCATTTCCGTGGGGTCGAACCGCGCGCGGTGGACCGTCTGCGCCCGATAGATCAGGTCGGGGAAGGGCAGGGCCATAAGGGCCGCGACTTCATCGCGCGTCCAGTCCGTCCTTACCGGGGGCAGGCTGGTGGCGCTGGCATGCGCGTGAAGGGTGTCCGGGCTGCTCCCGTCGGGCATCGGTCGGGTATCCTCTGGCGGTCAGGGGGTGGAAAACCGTTCTGGCTGTGCCATACAAAACCGGCAATGACCACACTTTTATCGTTATGGGGTCATTGCCGGAAGAAGGGATCAGCCCAGAACGCGCGCCAGTGTCGTGCCCAGTTCCGCCGGGCTGGGGGCGACATGGATACCGGCTTCACGCAGGGCCTCGATCTTCGCGCTGGCGGTCTCGTGGCCACCGGTAATCACGGCCCCCGCATGGCCCATGCGCCGGCCCGGAGGGGCAGTGGCGCCCGCGATGAAGCCCACGACCGGCTTGCGCGTGCCGCTGGCGCGGATCAGTTCGGCGCCTTCGATCTCGGACGTGCCGCCGATTTCGCCAATCATGACGATGGAATGCGTGTCCGGGTCCGCGATCATGCGTTCCAGTACATCGGTGAAGTCCATGCCTTTGACCGGATCGCCGCCAATGCCGACACAGGTGCTCTGCCCCTGCCCGATGGCGGAAGTCTGGGCCACGGCCTCATATGTCAGGGTGCCGGAGCGCGAGACGATGCCCACATGGCCACGGCGATGGATCGGGCCGGGCATGATGCCGATCTTGCATTCATCAGGCGTGATGATGCCGGGGCAGTTCGGGCCGATCAGCAGGCTGTCGGAACATTCCAGGGCTGCGCGCACGCGCACCATGTCCTGCACCGGGATGCCTTCGGTGATGCACACGATCAGGGGGATGCCAGCGGCGATCGCCTCCAGAATGGCGTCGGCTGCACCAGCGGGCGGCACGTAGATGACGGAGGCATCGGCCCCCGTGGCTTCACGCGCCTGGCTTACGGTATCAAATACCGGCAGGCCGAGGTGAAGGCTGTCCCCCTTGCCCGGCGTCACGCCGCCAACCATGCGGGTGCCGTAGGCGATGGCCTGTTCGGTATGGAAGGTGCCCTGCGCGCCGGTAAAGCCCTGCGTAATCACCTTGGTGGAACTGTTGACAAGAATGGACATTCACTCAGGCTCCGGCATTACGGACGGCGGATACGATCTTGCGCGCGGCATCGCCCAGATCGTCAGCGGGGATGATGGTCAGGCCGGATTCAGCCAGAAGCGCCTTGCCGCGTTCGACATTCGTGCCTGCCAGACGCACGACCAGCGGTACATTCAGGCCGGTTTCGTGCGATGCGGCGATGATGGCTTCCGCAATCACGTCGCAGCGCATGATGCCGCCGAAGATGTTGACAAGGATGCCGCGTACCTTGGGGTCGGCGATCAGGATGCGGAAGGCCGCTGCAACGCGTTCCTTCGACGCACCGCCACCGACATCAAGGAAGTTGGCCGGTTCCTCGCCTTCCATCTTGATGATGTCCATCGTCGCCATGGCAAGGCCCGCGCCATTGACCATGCAGCCGATATTGCCGTCCAGACCGACATAGGCCAGTCCGTATTCGGCGGCTTCGCGTTCGCGGGGGTCTTCCTCGTTTTCGTCACGCAGTTCGGCCAGGGCGGGATGGCGGAACAGGGCATTGTCATCGAATGACATCTTCGCGTCCAGCGCCAGCAGGTCGCCCGCACCGGTCACGACCAGCGGGTTGATTTCCACGATCGCGGCGTCAAGTCCGGTAAAGGCGGTATAGGCCGCACGCACCACGTTCTGGAAGGCGCGGATTTCACGGCCCTTCAGGCCAAGGCGCACGGCAAGGTCACGCGACTGGTAATCGCACAGGCCCTTTGCCGGGTCGATGCTTTCCTTGAAGATGCGCTCGGGCGTGTTCGCCGCAACTTCCTCGATTTCCATGCCGCCGTCAGGCGAGGCCACGATGACCAGCCGACCGGTCGAGCGGTCCACCAGCATGGAAAAATACAGTTCGCGCGCGATGTCGCAGCCGGATTCGACATACAGCGTGCGCACCAGACGGCCCGCAGGACCGGTCTGGCGCGTAACCAGCACCGAACCCAGCATGGCTTCGGCCGCATCCGCAACGTCTTCGATGCTGCGGGCCAGACGTACGCCGCCCTTGCCTTCGGGTCTGTCGGCAAAATGTCCGGCACCCCGGCCGCCGGCGTGGATCTGTGCCTTGACCACGGTAACAGCAGCATCCAGCGCGCGGGCGGCGGCGATGGCTTCATCCGTGGTGGTGGCAGCACGTCCTTCAGGCACGGGCATGCCGTAGGAGCGCAGCAGCGCCTTTGCCTGATATTCGTGAATGTTCATATGCGACCCAATCTGTCTTTCTTATTAGCGGTGTCGGGCAACGCCCCTAGCACGATATGCGCCCGCTATGACAGGGGGCAGGCGCGGGATTGGCGTAAAGATGAAACATGTGTCATGTCCTTCCCGGCAGGGGCGTGCGTTATGCGCCATGGTGGAGAAGAGACAGAAGACAGGTTGCGATGAAACACTGGCGCATTGAACAGATGAACTGGGACCGTTTCGACCCGCAGCGGGTGGACCCCGATATTGTCCCGTTGATCAAGGCCGCATCGGTTGTCGAGCGTAATGGTCTTGACTACGCCCAATACCTGAAGAACGTCTTTGCCGATGATCCCGATTTCAGCCAGGCGGCGGATAACTGGGCGCAGGAAGAAGTACAGCACGGCGATGCCCTGGGGCGGTGGGCCATGATGGCCGATCCGTCATGGGATTACATGGCGGCGTTCGAGCGGTACCGACAGTCCTACCGGCTGGATCTGGACGTGGATGCGTCCATCAGGGGATCGCGGACGGGGGAACTGATCGCGCGCTGCATGGTGGAAACGGGTACGTCGTCTTTTTATACCGCGCTGGCCGATGCGACGGAGGAACCGCTGCTCAAGGCAATCTGCAAGCAGATCGCGGCGGATGAATACCGGCATTTCAAGCTGTTCTATGATCATATGCACCGCTACCTGCAGCGCGAGCATCTGGGCGTATGGCAGCGCACGCGCATTGCGCTGGGCCGGGTTACGGAAAGCGAGGACGACGAACTGGCCTCCGCCTTCCACACCACCAACGAACCGCCCGGCATGCCCTATGACCACAAACGCTGCATCGCGGCCTACATGTCGCGCGCATTGCGGTTCTATCAGCCGCGCCACGCGGTGCGGGTGACGGGGATGATCCTCAAGACGATCGGGTGGGCGCCCCATGGTCGGCTGCATGCGCTGATCGCCAGGGTGGTGTATCACCTGCTGCGCATGCGCCAGCGCAAATTCGCGCGCCTTATGGCCACGGCATGATGGTCGCCACCCCAATACAGGAATAAAGACAGGCAGGATGAAGCTTCAGTTTACAAATACCGTTGGTGCCACCCTTTTTGCAGCAGGCTGTTTTTCATTCGCCGGGCCGCTTCATGCGGATACAGCCCCGGCTTCCGCCCCGGCCGCGGGGGCAACGGGTAACGTGGCGGCGGAGCAGATCAGCGACGCCACGCGTGCGGAACGGCTCATGGCATCGCAGATCGGGCTGCGTGTCTTTACGTCCGCAGGCTTCCATCCCGGCACGGTGCGTCATATCGTCCTGTTCCGTTTCCTGCCCACCATTACCGACGCGCAGCGGGCGGAAGTGGTGCGGCGGTTTATGGCGCTGGGTCAGATCTCGCGGCGGGAGGATGGCTCCCCCGTTGTCGCGGCAATCGAAACCGGCGCGCAGATCAGCGGGGAAGGGGTGGATGAGGGACTGCAGCAGGCATTCCTTGTCACCTTCCGTTCCGAAGGGGACCGCAACTACTATGTTGGCCGCCCGGTGGTGACCGATCCTGCCTATTTCGACCCGGCGCATGAGGCATTCAAGAAATTCGCGGCGCCGTATGTCATCGCGACTGTCGTGTTTGACTACGCCATTCCCCCCAAATCCGTCCCGCGCAAGGCGCCGGTTCGTACGGGACGTGTGCAGGTTCCCCAACTGCAGGGCTGACAGGCCGCGCATCCCCTTCAAGGAGTTGAGATTACATGACAACCGTGACCCTCGGGCATCTGGATACGTCCGTGCAGCAGGCATCGGCCGCAGCCGTGGCACGCGTGCTGGAAGCCTATGATCTTGAAATAGAATATGTATCGGCGCCCCGCGCGGAAATGGAGGAACATGTCCGCCGTGGCGATGTGGACCTGTTCGTATCCGCATGGCTGCCGGATGTTGATGCGGCCTTTCTGGCCCCGGAACTGGGCATGCAGGCTTTTGGTCAGCTTTACCGTCCTGCCTTTGGCTGGTCCCTGCCGGAAGCCGCGGCGTGCGGCATGACCTCACTGGCGCAGCTTGCAACGGATGGTGGCGCGGTCGGGCGGGAAATCGTGACCCCGGCTTCCGTTCTGGACCGGGTGCGTCAGGTTGTCGCGGCCTATAACCTGACGGAAGCAGGCTTCACCATTGCCGCCCGTCCGGATGCGGAAGCTTTTGATCATGCCGCCCATATTCTGGAAAGCGGCCTGCCGGAAATCATTCCTGCCTGGCAGCCTTCCTTCCTGCATTACGGTAACCGCCTGATCCAGCTTGATGATCCCAAGGGGGCCTATGGCGCGGAACAGGATGCCCGCATTCTGGTGCGCTCCGCCATCCGGGCTGAAATGGATTCGGACCTGATGGACGAACTCGATGAACTGACGCTGGGGAACAAGGTCGTCAGCGCGTTGGACCATGCCATGCGTTCCGAAGGCATGAGTGCCGAAGATGCTGCCGAGGCATGGCAGCGCGGCAAGCTGCTGCCGCGCTGAGACCCGATACCATGACAACCAGCCCCACGACGGATGACGCCAGCGCCCGCGATACGCGCGACGCTGGCCTGCAGGCCCAGTACGAGCAGTATCCCTATCCCGCGCGTGACCCGCGGGATGAAAAGGGCAGGCTGCTGATCGGCAGCCCCAGCCACCTGCGGGAAATCGATTACTGGGTTTTCGGTGCGATGCGTCCGCAGTCCCTGCCGTTGCGGGTGCTGGTCGCGGGGTGCGGTACGGGTGATGGCGCGATCATGCTGGCCACCCATATGGCGCGTGCGGGGCGGCAGGGGGAAGTGCTGTGCGTGGACCGTTCCACGGCAGCCCTTGATACCGCCCGTGCGCGTGCGCAGGTGCGCGGACTGGACAACATGCGGTTCGTGCAGGGCGATCTGGCGGACCTTGGCGCGATCGCACCGGGACCATTTGACTACATCGACTGCTGCGGCGTGCTGCATCATCTGCCCGATCCGGATGCTGCTCTGGCATCACTTGAGGCCGTTCTGGCCCCCGGTGGCGGTATGGGACTTATGGTTTACGCCCCGTACGGGCGCACGGGCGTCTATATGCTGCAGGATGCGCTTGAACGCCTTGCCCCGGTGGGGGAGATGCCTGCCCAGCGGCTGGACACCGCGCGGCGGGTCATGCGGCACCTGCCCGCAACGGCATGGCTGCGGCAGAACACCAATTTTGGCGATCATCTGACCGGAGGTGACGCCGGCCTGTATGACCTGCTGCTCAACCCGCGCGATCGGGCCTATGACATCACGGCCTTCCATGGCCTGCTGGACCGGGCGGGACTGGCTGCGACATGCCTTATGGAACCCGCGCGCTACGATCCGGCCCTGCTGCTTGCGGACCCGCGCCTGCGCGAACGTGTGTCGGCCCTGCCAGAACGGGACCGTCAGGCCGTGGCGGAGGATATCGCGGGCAATATGGCAACCCACGTCGCCTATGTGCGTCGGGCATCCGAACCCGTACAGCGCGCGAATGGGCTGGCAATGGATGCGGTGCCCGTTATGCGCGAGATACCCGGCGTCGAACTGGCCCGCATGATGGGGGGGGATGATCGGCTGCCCTTCGCGTTTGGTACCCTGCAGGTCGCCATTCCCCTTCCACCGCAGGCGCGGGGCATCCTGCCGCTGATTGATGGGGAACGGACAGTGGGGGATATCGCCGCGATCATGGATACACGCGGCCTGTCCGCCGCGCGGTTCGCGAAAGTCTGGGCGCAGGTGTTCACCACGCTGGAATCGCTCAACCGGGTGCTTCTGCGCGCGCCGCACTGATCCCGATGGCGCGGGATACGGCTATTCTGCCCGTGGTCATATTCGGGGCAAGACTGCGACCTGATGGCACGGCGACGCGCACCCTGCGCATGCGTGTCGCAGCCGCGCATGTGTTTGGTATGGGGCAGGGCAGGGTGATGTACATGCCCACCGGCGGCCCATCCTTTCCTTCGGGCCTGACAGAAGCCGCGGTCATGGAAAGGCAGCTTGTCGGGGCTGGGGTGCCGCCCGACGCCATACTGGCTGAGGAGACGGCCCGCGACACCCTTGCATCCGTCCTCGCCTGCTCACGCCTGCTGCGCCAGCGTGGACATGTCGGGCCGGTAGCTGTCGCCACCAGCGCCTATCACCTGCCGCGCTGCCTGCTGCTTATGCGCATGATGGGATGGCGGGTTCGCCCCGTGCCGCCGCCACGGTTACCCGCCGCGCAGGACTGGCGCAGGCGATGGTTCTGGCGGGGGCGGGAGGTGGCGGCCTTGCCATGGGATGCGCTGCTTCTGGCGGTTCACCTGCTGCGGCGGGAAAAGTGATGATGATTGACACTGCCTGCCGCAACCCGCATCACGCGGGTAATCTGAAAAACACTACTAGTCTGGATGGAAGTCATGCCTGTGCAAGCCTTTGTTTTCCCCGGTCAGGGAAGTCAGTCAGTTGGGATGGGACGCGATCTGGCCGAGGCATTCGCCCCTGCGCGGGAAGTGTTTCAGGAAGTCGATGACGCGCTGGGCCAGCACCTTTCGAAGATCATTTTCGAAGGACCGATGGAAGACCTGACCCGGACCGATAACGCCCAGCCCGCGCTGATGGCGGTTTCTCTCGCCGTGCTGCGGGTGCTGGAACGTGAAGGCGGCGTGGACATGAAGCGCGATGTGGCGCTGGTGGCCGGTCACTCGCTGGGTGAATATTCCGCCCTTGCCGCAACGGGCGCGCTGGGTATCGCTCAGACCGCACGCCTGCTGCGCGTGCGGGGCAATGCGATGCAGAAGGCCGTGCCGGTTGGCAAGGGAGGGATGGCCGCGCTGATCGGTGTTGATATGGATCGCGCCGCCAGCCTGTGCGTGGAAGCCGCCGACTTCACCGATGAGGCAGGCAGAACGCACCGGCAGGTAATCGAGGTCGCGAACGACAATGGTGGCGGCCAGGTGGTCGTGGCGGGCGAGATGGCGGCGATCGACCGCATCATAGCCATCGCCAGGGAACAGGGCATCAAGCGCGCGCTGAAACTGCCGGTTTCCGCACCTTTCCACTGTTCCATGATGGAACCGGCGGCAGAGGAAATGCGCGCAGCCCTTGCCGATGCCGTCATCAACGCGCCTGTCGTGCCCGTTGTGGCCAATGTTACGGCAGCCAAGGTAACGGGACCGGACATGATCCGTGACCTGCTGGTGCGCCAGATTACCGGCACGGTGCGCTGGCGCGAGAGTGTTGAGGCAATGGTGGGCATGGGTGTCGACAGTTTTGTCGAAATCGGCGCGGGCAAGGTGCTGGCCGGACTGGTGCGCCGCATCAATGGCGATGTCGCGACCCGTTCGGTGGGAACCCCCGCCGATATCGAGGCCTTTCTGGCTGCACGCTAAAAAATGGAACCCCGCGCATGCGCGGGTCATGTCCGGGTGATGGATAGTTAGGGGAACAGACGGATTATGTTCAGGCTGGATGGAAAAGTTGCGCTTGTTACCGGGGCTTCGGGTGGAATCGGGCGCGAGATCGCCCGTGCGCTGCATGCGCAGGGGGCGGTTGTCGTGCTGTCTGGCACACGGCAGGGCGTGCTGGAGGACGTGGCGGCCAGCATAGGCGAGCAGGGCGGGGCGGAGCGGCTGCATGTCTGTGCTGCCGACCTGTCGGATGCCGCTGCGGCTGATGCGCTGATTGCCAGCGCGGAAGAAAAGGCGGGCGCGCCGCTGGCCATTCTGGTCAACAACGCCGGTCTGACGCGCGATACGCTTGCGATTCGTATGAAGGATGACGACTGGCAGCGCGTACTGGATGTGGATCTGGCGGCCCCCTTCCGCCTGTGTCGCGCAGCACTCAAGGGCATGCTGCGCCGTCGGGCCGGACGGATCGTCAATATCGCCTCCGTCGTGGGGGTGACGGGCAATGCGGGGCAGGCCAATTACGCGGCGGCCAAGGCCGGGATGATCGGCATGGGCAAGTCGCTGGCGCAGGAAGCGGGCAGCCGCGGCGTGACCGTGAACACCGTCGCCCCCGGTTTTGTCCAGACCGCCATGACCGACGTGCTGCCCGATGCGCAGAAGGAAAAGCTGGTGGGTTCCATCCCGCTGGGTCGCATGGGCCAGCCGCAGGATATCGCGCCAGCCGTGGTCTACCTTGCCTCGGACGAGGCCGGATGGGTTACCGGGGCCACCCTCCACGTCAACGGCGGCATGGCGATGGTCTGACGGATGTGATATTTTGCTGGACAGCGGGCTTGAAGTGACAAAAAAGATAGTCCTGACAGCCCGGCTGTCCCCCTAATTGCGGGGCGAACGGACACGAAATGCAATCGCCGCCTTGGCGGTGGCATCAAAACCGTGCTAATCGCCCGCAGCTTCGTCCGAAGCAGGGCCGGTACGCACTACCGGCTTTCAGGGACGTTACAGGACGAACACGTTTCGAACCGCCCGGTTTTCAGGGGCAGACAGGAAGCAGAGACAGATGAGCGAAATCGCCGATAAGGTTAAGAAGATCGTAGTCGAGCACCTTGGTGTTGACGAAAGCAAGGTCACCCCGGATGCGTCTTTCATCGACGATCTGGGCGCGGACAGCCTGGACACGGTCGAACTGGTCATGGCTTTCGAGGAAGCTTTCAGCGTCGAGATCCCTGAAGACGCCGCCGAGAAGATCACGACCGTCAAGGACGCGATCGACTACATCGAGAAGCAGAAGGCTGCCTGATCGGCCTCTGGTTCCGATCATGGTATTATACGAATTCAGTCAGGTATCGTTACTTTCAGGGAGCAGGACGGGTTGATGCAGTCTACCGGATTGACATCTGGACAGCGACGCGTTGTCGTAACCGGTATGGGCATTGTCAGCCCTCTCGGACTGGGTGTTGAGCGCAACTGGTCACGTCTGGTGGCCGGGGAAAATGGCTTTGGCCGTATTTCAGCGTTCGATGCGTCCGACCTGCCGGCGCAGGTCGCGGGCGAAGTGCCCGCGGGGCCGACGGGAAGTGGCGGCCTGACCCTTTCGGACTGGGTGCCGGTCAAGGACCAGAAAAAGATGGATCGCTTTATCCATCTGGGTCTGGTTGCCGCGACCGAAGCGGTCGAGGATTCGGGCTGGAAGCCAGAATCGGAAGAAGATCGCTGCCGCACCGGTGTCATGATCGGCGCCGGGATTGGTGGTCTCCAGACCATCTACGAGGCATCCGTGACGGTAAAGGAAGGCCGGGCCCGCCGCCTGTCGCCTTTCTTCATTCCGTCCGCCCTGATCAATCTTGTATCCGGGCATGTCTCCATCAAATACGGATTCAAGGGACCGAACCATTCGGTCGTCACGGCATGCGCCACCGGTGTCCATGCCATTGGCGATGCCGCCCGCATGATCATGCTCAATGACGCGGACGTGATGGTTGCGGGTGGGGCGGAAGCCGCCGTATGCCCGCTGGGCATTGCGGGGTTCTGTTCCGCCAAGGCCCTTTCCACCCATTTTAACGATACGCCGGAAAAGGCGTCGCGTCCGTGGGACCGCGATCGCGACGGGTTCGTTATGGGTGAGGGTTCCGGCATTGTGGTGCTGGAAGAATACGAACACGCCAAGGCGCGTGGCGCGAAGATCTATGCCGAGGTGATCGGCTACGGCATGTCCGGCGACGCCCATCACATCACGGCGCCTGCACCGGGGCATGAAGGTGCCTATCGCGCCATGCAGAACGCGCTTCGCAGTGCGGGGCTGACCACGGCGGATATCCAGTATGTCAACGCCCATGGCACGTCCACCATGGCGGATGACCTTGAACTGGAAGCAGTCGAGCGTCTGTTCGGCGATGATGCGCGCAAGCTGGCCATGTCGTCCACCAAATCGGCTACGGGGCATCTGCTCGGGGCAGCCGGTGCGATCGAGGCGATCTATTCCATCCTAGCCATCCGCGACAATGTCGCACCGCCGACGCTCAATCTGGACAATCCTTCGCGCGAGAGCGTGATCGATCGCGTTGCGCATACGGCGCAGGAACGCAGGATTGACACCATCCTGTCCAACAGCTTCGGCTTTGGCGGGACAAACGCCAGCGTGATCCTGCGCGGCGTATGACGGGGGTGCCTGCGGGCACCTCTTTCTTCAAAAAAGTTAAGGAGACACCGTGCGCAGGGTTCTGGCAGCACTGGGGCTGGTATTCCTGCTGCTTGTCGTATCAGGTCTGGGCATCAGCTTTGTCGCGCTGCGGCATTATGATGCGCCCGGCCCGCTGACGGACCAACGCACGGTTGTAATTCCCCATGGTGGCACGCTGCAGGTGCTGGCCACCCTGCAACAGGCTGGCGTGCTGGACGATGGCAGCCTGACACGCAGGGTTTTCACTGGCGCCACCGCCCTGACCCGTGTGGACGGGGCGTTTCATGCCGCTGAACTGGTCTTTCCCGCCCATGCTTCCATCCGTCAGGTCCTGCTGGTGCTGCGGCATGGCAAGCCGGTCGTACACAGGCTGACCATACCGGAAGGGCTGTCCGCCATTCAGGTGGCGACCCTGCTGGAACGCGCGCCGTATATGGAAGGCAGTTTTCCGTTCCCGGCAGAGGGATCGGTCATGCCCCTGACATACGATTATGAATGGGGCATGCCGCGTGCGCAGATGCTTGCGCGCATGCAGCATGAGATGGACCATGCGCTGGATCAGGCATGGGAAGGCCGTGAAGTGGACCCGGCCATTGTGGACCGGCACGCCCTGCTGATTCTGGCTTCCATGATCGAGCGGGAAACCGCTGTTGCGGATGAACGGCCTGTCATAGCCCGTGTCTTCCTCAACCGCCTGCATGATGGCATGCGGCTTCAGTCGGACCCTACTGTGGTGTACGGGCTTAATCAGGGGGCAGGGCCGCTTGGGCACGCCCTGTCGCATGCTGATCTTCTGCAGCCCAGCGCCTACAATACCTATGTCATTACGGGGCTGCCGCCGGGGCCGATCTGTTCACCGGGTATGGCTTCGCTTTACGCAGCGGCTCATCCTGCACAGGGCGACCAGCTTTACTTCGTGGCCAACGGTCACGGGGGGCATGATTTTGCATCCACCCTGAGTGACCATAATCGGCATGTTTCGGTCTTCCGGGCCACGAAGCATGCCCAACAGGCAGTCCAGCCTAAAAAATAGCGGACTGCCTGCTACAGATAATCAGGAAATACCGACAGTTACTGTGGCGGCAGGCTCTGGCTCGTAACCGCGCCCGTAGGGGCGGTGTTCATGGGGAGTGTGTCGGCGCTGCCATGGGTGGCTGCTGTGGCAGGCGTTGTGGTCTGGCCGTTCCTGTCCGGTCGGGCCTGTGCCGTGGTCAGGACCTCGCTCAGGGCGGCGCGTAGCGGGTCGGCGCCTGAATTGTTGACCCGCATCGACACCACAATGTCTTCCGGCCCGACAATCTGGTTATAGTAGGCGCGGTTGGCAGGGCTGTTTACCCGCATCTTGGACCCGCCAATCGCGGCCCCGGCGAACAGCCCCTTGGACTTCTGCACGCCCTTGATGGACGTGTTGTGTTCGCCCGCCGTGCCGGCTTCCAGCCCGGAGCCAGACGATGCGAAGGAGGTTCCCACGTCCGCGCTCAGCTTCATCTGGCTGTCCAGCAGGGACTGCACGCCCTGATCGGTCATGACGAACAGCATGACTTCCACATCCTGCATGCCGAACTGAAGGCCAAAATTGGCGGATGACATGCGGTAGAATGCAGGATCGGACCATGATCCATGTGCATCGCGCGTCAGGAAAACACATCCACCGCCGCCGCCGCCAAAGGCGATCGACATGCGGAATACCGATGGGCAGATGATTACACCGCGTGAATCGGCAAGATAGCGTGTCACCTTGCTGCCCGCCGTCGCGGTGGAGAACATGTCACGCACGGTCAGGGTGGCGCGGTCAACCAGACTCTGTTCTTCTTCCATGCTGGCCGCGAAGGCTGCATGCAGGGGCATCATAAGGGCCAGAGTGGCGAGTGATGTCCTGATAAGATGAAACGTCTTCAAACCCGTCCTCCCCTTCCGATTCGTAACGGCAGATTCACCCAAACGGCCCGTGCTTTGGAGTGGTCCGTTTTCATGGCTGAATCATGGCCGCTTAGGCAAGCCCATCGGGGCGAATATATTCGTCGTGGTTAAAAGGATACCCCAACCGCGTCCGACAGGGCATCGGCAATACCTGGGGCGGCGGCAAGAATGCTGATGCCGTCCGTAAGACCGCCATCGCGCAGGAAGGGGGAGACACGCGCACCGGCTTCTTCCAGCAGCACAAGGGCAGCCGCCACATCCCACAGGTTGATGCGGATTTCCAGATAGCCGTCCTGCCGCCCGCATGCGACTTCCGCCAGCGCGATGGCCCCCGAACCACCCGAACGTGGCATGGCCCCAAGGTTGAGGATGGCGTCAATCTTTTCCTGGAACACGCCGGGCGGAACGCGGTTGCTCCACCCCATCTCGATCAGGGAGGATGCGGTGTCGGTTACGGGGGAAGCATGGATACGCTGTCCGTTAAGGAAAGCCCCGTGACCCCGCACCGCCGTATAGGTTTCGCCCAGCGCAGGGGCTTCAATAATGCCGGCGACAGGCGTGTCACCATCCATCAGACCCAGCGATATGCACCACCGGTTGCGCCCGCGCGCGTAGTTGGACGTGCCATCGATCGGGTCCACGACCCAGCGCAGGCTGCCGGTCCGGGTGCGCCCTTCTTCTTCACCCTGAAAACCGTCCTGTGGGAACAGGGCACCGATTCGTTCCGAAATGAAGGATTCCACCGCCCCGTCCGTTTCGGTCAGCCAGTCCTGCGCACTTTTCTGGGTACCCTTGGGGCCGCCGGGGGCCGGACGCATTTTCATGGCCAGCGCGGCGGCATCGCGCACGACCGAACGTGCGGCTTCAAAGCGGGTCAGAATTGCCTGTGTCATCGGGGGAATCTCTCCTGTCAGAAATCTAGTCTACACGTAATGCCGTTTTTACCGCCTGTTCCACCTGAGGCATTTCCATCTGACCCAGACGGTATGCAGCCTGTAGCGCAAACTGCAGCGTCAGCCGCCGCCTGCGCGCCGGGGCGAGGGGTGCGGTCGGCGCAGGGCGTATGATCGCACAGTCAATGCAGGTTTCCTCCCCGGCGCGACTGCTGCCGGTCGCAGCAATGATAAGGCCGGTGTTTTCAGGCAGGACCGCGCGGGGGAAGTCGTGATTGACCGCAAAATACATCTCGTCGCACCATGGCAGGTAGTCCTGCCATTTATGGTCGGCACGGAAATCAGGCAGGCCCGACTTGATTTCGATACAGATCAGGCGGCCTTCCGGTGTCAGGGCCATGATATCCGCGCGCCTGCGGTCCGGCAGGGTGAATTCATGCAAGACCGCCCATCCATGCAGCCTGCATAGCTGGCTGGCGCCAGTGCGGATGGCTGACTGGACCTGCGGCGCGGAAGGGCGAAGCATGGGCGCGCGGGAGCAGTATCAGTGCGCGGGCGCTGCGGACAGAAGGCGGACCACCAGATCCAGATCGGCCGGTTTGTCCACGTCCACGGCGGCGCGTCCATCGGGGAGCGGGATCATGGCGACGCGCGCATGCGAAAGCTGCCCGATCCGGCGGCAGACATCAGCGCGCGTCAGGCGGCGCAGCACGAAGCGCAGCAGGATGCCGGGGCCAAGAATGCGGGCCATCCTGAGCGGGTGCTTGCGTTCGGCTTCCAGATTCTGCCACAGGCGGATCACGCCGTAAGCTGCGGGCGTGCGGAACAGGAACATGTTGCAACCTGAAAAGGCACCGTCGGCCAGACGGATCATGGTGCGCTTTGTGCCCGGTACATCGCGCTGGATGGCATCTTCCATCGCAATCCCCGCCGCTACGTCGCAATCGCTGTCCTGTGCTGCCTGTATGAAGCTGCGTATCCATTCCGGCTTCAGCAGCGCATGATCGGCTGTCGTGACCAGAAGCGGCGTGCCCAGCAGGTCCAGCGCCTTCATCACGCTGGCGCTCGGTCCGGGGGCAGGGGGAATGAAGGTGACCGTATCGGGTACAATGCCAGCCAGCACCTCGGGCTGCTCGATACAGATGCTGATCCGGTCAATCGCCTCGACTGACTGGAGCGCACTAATGACCCGCTGGATCATGGGGATGCCACAGACCGGTAGCAGGGCCTTGTGTGAAATGCCCGCGGCCTGCGCCATCGGGTCGATGCGGCCGGGTCTGCTGCCCGCCAGCACAAGTACGTTCAGCCCCATCCCGGCGCTCACGCCGCATTACGGGTGACGTTCGCCCCATCGGGCCGGTCACGCGGGGGCGCGCCGGTTTCTTCCATGACCCATGGATACTGCTGTGCCTCCTTCACGTCGTAGCCCAGGTTGAAGACGCTGGGGCTGCGCGGGAAGCTGCGGGCATCGACATAGTAGCTGCGGAACAGCCGGTCAGCCACGAAACTGGTGATGCCGTAATTGCCGTTCTCGTTATGGAAATGGTGCAGCACGTGACGCTGCTTCATGCGCTGGATCCAGCGCATGCGGGGCTTGTAGTTCAGGTGCTGGATGCAGTGAAAGAATTCATAGATGCAGGTGATGGTAAGCCCCGCGCCGAAGGCCGCAGCGGCCCCCGCCATGTTGCCGATCGCGTAACCGATGGGAATGGTCACGATGGCTATCGTCGGAATCGTGTTGAGCGGCGAGCCGAACAGGACATCAAGCAGGTGGGGGTCCTGATGGTGATCGAAGTGGATGCGCTTCCACAGGGAGGCGCTCCATTTCATGCGATAGAGAAACCGGCCATGCAGGATGAAGCGATGGATACAGTACCATACCAGCGGATAGACCAGCATGACGGATACGATACTGATCGCGATGGGCAGCAGGGACTTGCAGCTAAGGACCATGACCGCGTAGCTGGCGATGGCCAGCACGAAATACAGCATGATGGTGGGATAGGTGAGGTAGGCAATCCAGAGCTGGCGAAGGTTCATTTTGCCCAGGTCGAAGCTCCGGCCCGTGCGAATGGAACTATTCTTCAGGGTATTCGTAATCATCGCTCTTCGATCCTCAGTAGCACGGTGATGACGCCAAGGATGAAAATCAGGATCCCGACGCATATTGCCATAAGAGAGGGCAACGTTCCCGCATTTCCCAGGGCACGTAACAGACCCTGGAATACAACAAATAGCAGACCTGCACCCAGACACCATATTGGAAGCCAGCTACGCGTACCGGCCCGGGGCGGGATATAGACCACCGGCACCGCGAGTAACAGCATTACCGTAAATGTCACGGGTAACATGATGCGTCCCAGTATTTCCGTCATGAAGAAGGATGGCGACTGGCTGGACGCAAGCGTGCCCCGCTGTTCATCCAGCATCGTGCCGACCGACTGGGTAAAACTGATGGTAAGCTGGATGATATGGTCCGGCGTGAGGGAAGGGGGCCAGTCCACGCGCACCGTCTGCCCCGGCGGGGTATCAAGCAGGTCGATGCGGGCCGGGCTTATGACACTCAGTATGCGCGAAGGGGTGCCATACCAGTGCCCGTGTTCGTAATGCATGTCGGATAATGTCGTGACCTTCTGAAGCAGGGACTGGTGGTCCCGGTGATAGATGGTCACGTTTTTCAGGTGCGCCCCGCCATGATCGAGATAGTTGATGTTGATCACGTCATCATGCGACCGGATCCAGTAATTGTGCCAGTTGTTGATCGCGCCGGGCGTTGTCTCGTTCCACCAGCGCGCCAGGGCCAGTTCGCTGCGCGGGGTAAGCTGGTCATCCACGACGCCGCTCAGCACGCCCAGCGCAAGGATGGTGGGCAGGAACAGCTTGATCAGCCCCGGCGTGGACAGGCCCGCCGCGCGCATGATCGAAATCTCGTTCGATGTGGTCAGTTGCAGCAGGGTCAGCAGCGCCCCGATCAGCACCGCGATCGGCATGGCGTTGCCGAACAGCAGCGGCAGGTGCATCACCCCGTAATACAGCACCCCGGACAGGCCGAGATGACGGTGCATGATTTCCGTCACCTGCTCCAGCAGGGCGAGGATCTCCATAAGCGACACCACGATGACGGCCGTGGTGAACACCTTGGTCAGAAGTTCACGCGACAGGTAACCAAGCAGGACCGTGCCGCAGCCAAGGCGGAGCCTGTGCTTCATGCCCGACCTTTCGCAATGTGGCGCGGCAGGCCATCAGCCGAAAGCTCGCGGGGGGGCAGGGCGGGCCCTTTGGTAAGCAGGATGCGCAGCCCGCCAGCCTGCCGGATCAGCATGCCGGTGCAGATGATGGCAAAGCCGAAGGTGGGCAGCCACATCACCAGCAGGGGCGACATGTGCATGTTGGCCACAAAGCTCATTCCCATCTGAAGGGTATGGTCAAAACCGACCAGCGTAATGGCGGCAATGGCCAGACCGGGGTTGCCACGCTGGCGTTTGCGCACGCCTGCCAGTGCACAGGCCAGTATGGGAATGAAAGGAATGGCGATCGTGCGCGCCAGACGGAAATGAAGTTCGGCCACCATGTAGGAATGGCTGATGCCCGGATAGCCATGCTTTATGCCGTAATACAGTTCCGGCACGGTCAGTTCGCGTTCGCTCTCGCCCCGGTTGCGGTACGCTTCCTCATCTATCTTGGCATCGCGTGAGATCAGGCGCGTGGTGCGGGTGAAACTGGTGATCGAGGGGGGCTTGTCCTGACTGTCGGTTATGATGGTGCCATCCACCAGATCAAGCCGCATGCGCGACCCATCGGCAGGGTTGTACAGATAGCCCTTCTGTGCGGAAATCAGGCGGACATGCGCCTTGTCCGTGTTGTCGCGGATAAAGACATGCCACAGCCGCGACCCGGCATGGTCGACCGTTTCAGCCGTCAGCAGGACATCGTCGGATGCCGCGAACATCTTGGACTGCAGGTGGGGCGTCCACCCGGCATGGCTGGCGAAATAGAAGGCCGCGCGATAATCATAGCGCGCATAGGGCTGGATGAACCCGTAAAGCGAAAAAGCCAGAACGCCGAATACCGCCCCGGTCAGGACAAAAGGCTGGCATATGCGGAAAATGGACACGCCGCTTGCGGTCAGTGCGTCGATCTCATGATTCGCGCTCATGCGCCGGACGACGGAAAACACGCTTACACACATGGCCGCGGGCAGCGCCAGACCCAGATAATGGGGGATCAGGTCACTGAGCAGCCCGAAGAAGGTCTTCATCGAACTGCCATTGGCAGCCAGGATGTCAAATAGCACCAGCAGCCGTTCCAGCAGCAGGGCAGCCATCACCACGCCAAGGGCGATGGAGAACGGTGGCACCACCTGTCGCAGCAGATAGCGATCCATCGTGCTGGGTGCCAGTTTTCCCAATATCCGGTGCAGAGAGGACGTGCGGCTCATCAAGGCGTGCTTATACCGGAAAAACAGCGGGATGGAGGGGATGGATCAAAAATAGTTTCCCGCGTTGTGCCTGCAGTGCCGTCGGCAGGAAAGAAACGTCTTGTAACACCAATTTCGTAGCTATTCCCACGGGGGCTGACCGTAATACGATTCCAGCCCGCCGCCCGCAGCGGGTCATCTGACCGGGCCGAAGCCGAAGCGATTCCGATGACCGGCACACCGCCCGCGGGACCGGGGAGGGAGGAGAGGGTGGAAAGATGGATATGCCCGTGCAGGATCATCTCCGCCCCTTCGCGTGCAATACATTCAGAAAAATTCCGGATATCTGTCAGGGCTTTGCGTGTTACGGCCAGGCCCGGAACCGGGGGGTGATGGATCATGACGATCCTGCACAGGCCCTGCTGCCCGGCCCCGTGCAGGATTGTCCGCAGCCGTCTGGACTGATGAACGCCAATTCTGCCTGTCGCCCGGAACCATGGTGTCGGCACTGCCGTACTGACACCGATCAGTGCCACATTGCCGATCCGGCGCACGAAGGGAAAAGGCAGCGGCCCCATCCACGGCTGCCACAGCCCAACGGTCGCCTGCCAGTCGTCATGCACAAGGGTGTCATGATTCCCCGGTATGACTGTACACGGGGCAGGCATCTGTTCCAGCCAGCGTCGCGCCTGCCGGCATTCTCCCGGCAGGCCCATATTGGTCAGGTCACCAGTCAGGGCGATCATATCTACCTGACTGGTGGCGATATCCTCCATCACGCGCGCCAGAACTTCCGGCCGATGTATGAAACGGCGGCGCCTTGTCCATGAAAGATAGCTGAACATGCGCTTGTTGAGCCGTTCGGTCAGCCGTGGCGGCGCCATTTCGCTCGGAAGGTGCGGGTCCGAAATATGGGCTATTGTGATCGTGCTCAAGCTGACCTCTTTCCCCGCCTTCTGGCGGCCATCGTGGCGCGGGCGCATGTTATGCCTGCCCGCGCGTGGGGGCGCTCCGTCTTTTCCTGCCTTGCAATAGAAGGCAGATGGTTGCTTATGGCCTGTACGTCAAATTTCAGACAGGGATGGGATAATCAGTGACCGGACGTTTTGCGCTTGTTTACAACCCGCGCAGCCGGCGGAATATGAGCGATGGCAGCTTATATGCCCAGACAGCCCGTAACCTGCTGGGAGAGAATTTCATCGATCCTGCCGACCGCATCCGTCTGGATGCCCATATTGCCGAACTGGCAGCGAGCGATATGGACTGTATCGTCATAGACGGGGGCGATGGCACCGTAAGCGACGTACTGACGGCAGTCCGCCGCCATTATGCCCCCGACCGCCTTCCCGCCCTTGCGGTCCTGCCTTCGGGCAATACCAACCTGATCGCGGGGGATGTGGGCTTCGGCATGCGCGGGCTTGAAGCGCTCGAACGTCTCCAGCATCTGGCTGCGTCCGACACCTTGCGGCGCAATGTGCGCAGGCGCTGCGGACTGGTTGTGGAATGGCCCGAAAGCGATGCGCGCGAACCGGTTGTCGGCATGTTCCACGGGGCGGCGGCGTTCACGCGCGGGATCGAACTGGCTCACCAGCCGGCGATCCTGAACAATTATGCGCATGAAATGGCCGTTGTGGTCTCCTTCCTGTCCTCGGTCGCCCATCTGCTCAAACGCCGTTCCCGCCAGCAATGGATGCGTGGGGACCCGATTACGATACAGGCGGGGGAGCGCGTGCGGCGGCAGGGGAACTGCTTCTTGTTCCTGTCCACCACACTGCAGTTCCTGCCCCATGGCATATGGCCATTCTGGACGGCGGACGGTGCGCGTGACGACGCCATCAATTACCTTCATGTCGCAGGCCAGCCCTCCCGTCTGGTGGCGGCGTCATGGGCGCTGCTCCGGGGGCGGCATCCCGCGTGGCTGCGGGACAATCCCGATTACTGCAGCGGGTGCGAGCAGCGTATCGAAATGGCGCTGGACTCCGACTTCGTGCTGGACGGGGAAGTTTTTTCCCCCGGTCCTGCACGCCGGATCATCCTGTCCTCCACCGCTCCCATTGATTTTATCCACGCCTGAGGAATGACGAGCATGTCCCAGCCCATCCCGTCCAGCCGTGCCGCCGCCGCCGGTCGCATCGCCCATGCGCTGGCAGATGATCTGGTCCAGCCCGTTGCGCCGTTTGTCACCCAGTTCGTGACACGACTGATTGGTGCGGCCCGCCCCATGGGCGTGATCTTTTACGGGTCAGCCCTGCGCCAGCCAGATCCGGACGGTATTCTGGATTTCTATGTGGTGGTGGAAGATCTGACGGACTGGAAGTCAGGCTATCTGGCGCGCAAGGCCAATCAACTCCTGCCGCCCAATGTGGAATATCACGAGATTCCTGTGGAAGGCCGTATCATCCGCGCCAAGGTGGCCATTCTGTCCATTACTCAGTTCCGCCGCATGACGGGACGCGCAACACTCGATACCACCGTATGGGCGCGTTTCTGCCAGCCCGTAAGGCTGGTATGGGTCAGGGGACCAGAAGCGGCGGATGCCATTCTGGGCTGTATTATCCGCGCGGTAGGGCAGGCCGGGCGCTGGGCCGCAGCGCTGGGGCCGGAACAGGGCACGGCCGCCGAATTCTGGCTGGCGCTTTTTGCCCATACCTATGGGGCCGAATTGCGGGTCGAAAACGGACGCAGGCCCCGGACCCTGCTACAGGGGCATGAACAGCGCTATAATGCGCTGTTACCCGATATCTGGCTGGCCGATGGCGTGGCTTTTACGCGCGATGGCGCGGTCCTGCACCCCCGGCTGACTGCGGAACAGCGTCGCGCCATGCGGGAAGGGTGGTGGTTACGTGACCGGCTGGGTACGGTCCTGAATGTCAGCCGCCTGTTCAAGGGGGCGTTCACGTTTGAAGGTGGCGCACGCTACATCGCGTGGAAGATCCGACGCCATTCAGGCATTGAACTGCCGCTGGGGCCGTTTTCGGAGCGGCATCCGCTGATCTGCCTGCCGTATCTGTTATGGTCGCTACGGCAGGCAGGGTTCTTCAGGCGGCGGGGTTGATCCCCATTTCCCCTGCGACAGCAGCGAATATCTCAACCGCCCGATCGATCTGTTCGGGCGTATGTGTCGCCATGACGGAGGTACGCAGCAGCGGATGCTGGTCAGGTGTCGCGGGCGGCAGGCTGAGATTTACATAAACCCCTAGGTCCAGAAGCCGGTTCCAGAACGCTACCGCCGTTTCGACTTCGTCCAGAACGACAGATACCACCGGGCTGGCCTGCGGACCGGTACGCAGGCCGGTAGCCTGAAGTCCGGCATGCAGCCGACGGGCGTTGTCCATCAGACGCACGCGCAGTTCAGGGCGGTTTTCCAGTTCATCCAGTGCCGCCATGGTCGCGGCGATGACTTCCGGCGGAAGGGACGCGGTAAACATATAGGGACGCGAACAGAGCCGGATCAGGTCCAGGCCCGCATGGTTGGATACGCAATAGCCGCCAACCGTGCCAAGGCTTTTGGAAAAAGTGCCGACAACAAAGTCCACATCATCTTCCACGCCATCGGCTTCCGCCACGCCACGGCCATGCTGGCCCATCACGCCAACGGAATGGGCTTCATCAGCCAGAAGCCATGCGCCGGTTTCCCGCTTGACCGCTGCGAATTCCGCCATGGGCACGACATCGCCCATCATGGAATAGATGCCTTCCACAACCACCAGCTTCGATCCCGGCGTACCTTCAAGGCGACGCAGGCGCTTGTGCAGGTCATCAGCATCGTTATGGCGGAAACGGATGACCTGTGCATGGCCCAGGCGGCTGCCGTCATAGATGCTGGCATGACTGTCCGCATCAAGCAGCAGGTAATCATCCTTGCCGGCCAGTGCGGAAATTGTGCCCAGATTGGCCTGATAGCCGGTGGAGAATACCATGCAGTGCCGACGGCGGAAGAACGCTGCCAGACGGTCTTCCAACTGGCGGTGCAGGCCTTGGGTTCCGTTGGCGATGCGCGATCCGGTTGTGCCCACACCATAGGCCCGCGCAGCCTCGACCGCAGCTTCAATGGCGGCGGGCGACTGGCTGAGGCCAAGATAGTTATTGGTACCGAACAGGAGTGTTTCCCGCCCTTCGATCAGCCCGACAGTAGAAGAAATGGGCTTTTCGATAACCACATCAAATGGATTGCGGCCACCACCGGCGGTCACTGCCGACAGTGCTGTCGCCAGTCCCTCGTATTTTGAGAAAATGGACATGATGCGTCAGGATGCCTGCTTGAGAGATACGATGCAGGCAGCCAGGTCATCAATGGTACGGATATCGGCCAGCCGGTCCAGCGGCACGGAAACATCAAGGGTATCCTCGATTTCCATGACAAAGTTCATGACGGCCAGTGAATCAAAGGCCAGATCCTCAACGATCTTGCTGCTGCCATTGATATCACGGGGAACCTTGGGGTTCGCCAGCAGCGTCTTCACGATCAGCGCGGAGACGCTCGCTACCGTTTCAGTCATTCCTACATCCTTATCGCACGTCCGGCCTGCCGTGGGGCAGGGGATCAGCATGAATGGCCTGCCCGCGATCCGGGACCGCGGGTTGGGATTGTAATCTGTTCTTAACCGGAAGTCTTATGATCGAAAAACAGGTTTTTGACCAGTCCCGCGTTTCAGCCCTGCCCAAAGGGGGAAGGGTCAGCGGGTACCCCCTCAGCCAACCGAAACAGACGTTGTTTCCAGCGGCTGGAACGCGCCGGACAGCAGCATCGCCTTTGCCCGCGCCCGCGTCAGCTTGCCCGAAGATGTCTGCGGCAGGGTGTGGGGCGGGACCAGAATGATGGAGACATCCACGCCGTGCTGCCGACGGAACAGGTTGGCGGCTTCGGTTTTAAGCGTCTCGCGTGCTTCGGGGGAGGAGGCACGACACTGAACGAGGGCCACGATCTTTTCGCCCTCATCCTCATCAACCGAAAATACGGCAACGTCCCGGCTGCGCAGGGCGCTGATTTCGGTTTCAGCCGACCATTCAAGATCCTGCGGCCAGATATTGCGGCCATTGATGATGATGAGATCCTTGGCGCGACCGGTTACGACCACCTGACCGTCCAGCATGTAGCCCAGATCACCAGTATTCAGCCAGCCTGCGGAATCCAGCACGCGCGCGGTTTCCTGCGGCCTGCGGAAATATCCCTGCATCAGGCTGGGGCCGCGCACGAAAATGGTGCCGATCTCGCGGTCCTTCAGGACCTGCCCCTGCGCATTACGGACTTCGAGTTCATGCTGGGGCAGCACTTCACCGCACAGCACAAAGGTGCGCAGCGCGCGCGCGGGATCGTTGGAAGGGATCGCTTCGCCACGTGTCTCCAGCGCACGCAGGTCGATCGTATCCGTGCGGATACCCGATCCAAGCGGCGCAAAACTGATGGCAAGCGTTGCTTCAGCCATGCCGTAGCTGGCGGTAAACGCACCCGCGTCAAACCCGGAGGATGCGAAGCGCTGGGCAAAATCCTCAAGGATATGATAGCGGATCATATCGCCACCAATCCCCGCAACCCGCCATGACGAGAGGTCAAGCTCGATCGACGTGGCGCGCCGGGCGCATAATTCGTAACCAAAGGACGGGCTGTAGGAAATCGTGCCCCGGTTCCGGCTGATCAGATCCAGCCATACATGGGGGCGTCGGGCAAACTCCCGCGTCGGCAGCATATCGACGCTAAGCTGGCACGTCATGGGCGTCAGGAAAAAGCCCACCAGCCCCATGTCATGATAGAGCGGCAGCCACGACACGCAGCGATCGCCCGTTTGACGCACCTTCAGCCCGTTAAGGGCAATGGCATGGGCATTGGCCAGACCGGAACGCTGCGTTACCGCAATCCCCATGGGAAAACGGGTACTGCCGGATGAAAACTGAAGATAGGACAGATCTTCGGCATTGATGGCGGGCAGGGTGTCCACCGTGATCGGTGTTTCCAGAAGTTCTGCCGGTGTTCCAGCAAATTTCAGGTCCAGACCTGCCGTGATTTCATCCGTCCATGACGAAATGATCGAGGCTATGACCACGGCGGAGGCCGCCGCCCCTTCAATCATGCCGCGCAGGGTGCCGACATAGCCTTCACGCCCGCCAAAGGCGACAGGCAGTGGCAGCGGGGCAGATACCAGCCCCGCATACTGGCAGCCAAAGAAAATACGGGCGAAATCGCCATCACTTTCCGCCACGATGGCGACCCGGTCGCCCGGCTTCAGGCCAAGGGACAGAAGGCGCTTGCCGGTTTCGATCGCCTGTTCACGCAGCGTCCTGTAAGGCAGCGCTTCGAGCAGGACACCTTTGCCGGAATAGATATTGAAGCCGCTTTCGCCCTGGGCGGCATAATCCAGCGCCGCCGGGAACGTCGGAAAATCGCCGTAACGACGGGGCAGACCAGAATCGGAGGGGGTCGGTAGGCTTATCATTTCCGGTAACGTGACTTCCATTGACGTAGCTTGGAACGGCGAATGGGCGGTCTTCAACCAATTGGCTTCAAAAAGTCAATAATCGATTTCGCGCCTTTGGCTGCCGTCTCGGTTGGTTCTGCAAAGCCGAATGTATCGCCTATATACTCTTTTTGCCGATCAAGGAAATTTGCATGTGACAGAAAAGCATTGTCCAGCGTCGTTCCCAGAGTATCCAGATTGTCCACAACCGGTCCCAGCGTCCAGCTTTCGTAATTGGGGTTGCCCTGCCATTGGGTTCCGTGGGCATCCAGAAACAGGCAGGGGCGTGGTTTTATCAGGAATTCGCCAACCTGACTGCTGACATCACCCATGTACAGGTTAGCCGCCATGGTGTAGGTCATATCTACGCTTTTATCACTGCCCGGATCAATAATCATATGCGGCAGACCGGTAAACGGGGCGAGCCGTTCCATGCTTTTCTGGCGGTTGGTATCGAACAGGCGATAATGGGGGGCGAAAATCAGGTTGTATTTTGTCTGCCGGGCAAAATATTCAAGAACTTTCATGCCGAAACGTGGCCACGAAGACAGGCTGTGACTGAAATGCGGATTATACACGACCGTGGGCCGTTCATTAGGAAATAGCGCCTCGTGCCCGGCATGCAGGCGACGGACCAGGTCAAATTTCGCATATACGCCAGTGGTATAGTGTCCTTTCCGCAGGACACCGGCCTGTTGCATGCGTTCTTCTATTTTGCGGCCTGCCATCAGCATGTAGTCGAATTTACGCACGTCGCTGGCGAAGCCGATGGCACGGTCTCCCGCGCCATGACGGGTCCAGATCAGGCGGGGCTCGTGCACACCCATCTTGCGTAAATAGAGCGATGTCCGTTCGGGAACGACGATCGCCTGAAACCTGCGGAAATAATTTCTGTTCAAAAAAAGGACCATTATCTTGGTCAGAGGGGTGGGGCCATGGCGTGCAATGTGGCGACGAGCCCAGTCTGGCATTTCGAGAATGTCAAAAGTGACCGATGATTTTGGATAGAGTTGGGAAAGGATGCGTATCCGCCCATCCCGCTCGGGCGTCAGGCTGGCAATATGAACCTGAATTTCCGGGTAAAGGCGGCTCATCTCCAGCGCGATCGGGAGCGAGTGGAATTCCTGATGGGGTTGGGCGATGTATGGAAACAGAATATGGGACACTTAATTAAAGAGCCTGTTCATCTGAGCTTGGGGCACAATCTTAAGATGAATTTTATCCTTGTTATGGCAGGCACGAAACACGCTTTAAGGTAACATATGTTATCGCGCCCGGCGTCGATTTTTAACGTGATCCGGGTCGCTGGTGTCGTTTGGTCTTTTGCGGTCCCTGGCATTTCAGCTTACCCGCATGAGTGAGCGGCAGGCAGCGTGGCATAATTACGATGCCTGCTGCGGGGAATGCTGTTTGCATGGCGAAAGCAGAACATCCTTTGGCTTCAGGTCCATCATGGAAGGGGCATCGGACTGCGTGCGGCGCTGATCTAGATAGATTAGGTGTGGGCATCAGATCATTTCATGGCGGCCTTCTCGATCCGCCGGTCGGGAGAGGGGGGCTTCATCTGACATGCCCTGTTTTTCGATATCTGAGGAAAGGAGGGGCTTGCCCCTCCTTTTTTCATTTATTTTTCATTTTTCTTCCGGTTTTTTGGTTCGGATGGGGAATGGAACTGCTGTTTTATGGCTGAATTCCCTGCCTTTTTGGCGTTTTTAGTGGAGCGTTGACAGGGGGGGCTTATATCCGTAAAAGCCCCTTCACCGGACGGCGATGCTGCTCCGGCGGGTCTTTGACAAGAGAATATGAGAGTATCTGGAAGGGATATGCTGGCGGCGCGGTTGTTGCTCTTAGGGGCGATGACTGGCGGTCTGGACTGGGTGAGACTAGTCTAGGTAGCTTTGCGTATCTTTTTAGGAATATGCGTTGAGTGTTTTGAAGCTGTATGCGGGTTTATCCTGTTTTATGGTTAAGAAGCCTGGACTGGCTCTGTTTATTTTACTGGGGACTTTGGTTTCTGGTGGGATGAACCTGAGAGTTTGATCCTGGCTCAGAGCGAACGCTGGCGGCATGCTTAACACATGCAAGTCGCACGAACCT
>ERZ746981.26-NODE-26-length-171620-cov-34.478317_pt1 | contig 171620 bp, 143 predicted proteins | sample MGYA00374948_ERZ746981 | MGnify/ENA primary metagenome ERZ746981 (study PRJEB28757, sample SAMN06711160) | food metagenome | host: microorganism | place: China:Harbin | collected 2017-01-30 | study: EMG produced TPA metagenomics assembly of the Analysis of... | reverse complement strand
GTCAGGATGTAGGCTTCCGCCTTGAACTTGGTGTGCGGGGTGATGGAACCCGGCTTTGCCAGCACCTGGCCACGCTCAACGTCTTCACGCTTCGTGCCACGCACCAGTGCGCCGATGTTGTCACCTGCTTCACCACGATCGAGCAGCTTGCGGAACATTTCAACGCCGGTCACGGTCGTCTTCTGCGTCGGGCGCAGGCCAACGATCTCGATTTCGTCGCCGACGTTCACAACGCCACGCTCGACACGGCCCGTAACCACGGTGCCACGACCGGAGATGGAGAACACGTCTTCGATCGGCATCAGGAACGGACGGTCAACCGGACGCTCCGGCTGCGGGATGTATTCGTCAACAGCGTTCATCAGATCCAGAACGCGGTTTTCACCGATTTCCGCATCGCCGTCTTCCAGCGTCACCAGGGCCGAACCCTTGATGATGGGGATATCGTCGCCGGGGAACTGGTAAGCGGAAAGCAGCTCGCGCACTTCCATCTCAACGAGTTCCAGCAGTTCCGGATCGTCAACCTGGTCAACCTTGTTCAGGAAGACGACCAGCGCCGGCACGCCGACCTGACGGGCAAGCAGGATGTGCTCGCGGGTCTGGGGCATCGGGCCGTCAGCAGCGGACACAACCAGGATCGCGCCGTCCATCTGCGCGGCACCCGTGATCATGTTCTTCACATAGTCAGCATGGCCGGGGCAGTCGACGTGAGCGTAGTGACGCTTCGCGGTCTCGTACTCGACGTGAGCGGTCGAGATCGTGATGCCACGGGCGCGTTCTTCCGGCGCCGCGTCGATCATGTCGTACGCCTTGAACTCGGCGCCGCCGGCCTTCGCCAGCGTCTTGGTGATAGCAGCGGTCAGCGATGTCTTGCCATGATCGACGTGACCGATCGTGCCAATGTTACAATGCGGCTTGTTCCGCTCAAATTTAGCCTTTGCCATCGTTTTCTCCGTTAACTCGGCCTCGTGCCGAGAGTCGGGTTGGAAAGTTCCGTTTCGGAAGTCGAGCCGGTAGATAGACCGGCCAGACCGCCTTTACCAGCGGTAATGACTGAATGCCTTGTTGGCTTCCGCCATACGGTGCGTGTCTTCGCGCTTCTTGACTGCCGAACCACGGTTGTTCACGGCGTCGAGAAGTTCGTTGGACAGACGCTCCTGCATGGTGTTCTCGCCACGCTTGCGCGAGGCGTCGATCAGCCAGCGGATGGCCAGCGCCTGACGACGCTCGGCCCGGACTTCGACCGGAACCTGGTAGGTCGCGCCACCAACACGGCGGGAACGCACCTCGACGGCCGGCTTGACGTTGTCCAGCGCGCTGTGGAACATCACCACAGGGTCCGCAGCAGCGCCACCACGGCGACGCAGCACCTCAAGGGCGCCATAGACGATCCCTTCGGCGGTGGACTTCTTGCCGTCGTACATCAGGGCGTTCATGAAACGCGTAATGACGACATCACCAAATTTCGGATCGGGAAGAATCTCGCGCTTTACTGCGCGATGACGGCGACTCATGCCTCGTTATTCCTTTTACTTAGGACGCTTCGCGCCATAGAGCGAGCGACGCTGACGACGCTTGGCGATACCCTGGGTGTCCAGAACGCCGCGCAGGATGTGATAACGCACGCCAGGAAGATCCTTGACGCGACCACCACGGATCAGGACGACACTATGTTCCTGGAGGTTATGCCCCTCACCCGGAATATAGCTCACAACCTCATAACCGTTTGTCAGGCGCACCTTTGCCACCTTACGCAGAGCCGAGTTCGGCTTCTTCGGTGTGGTTGTGTAAACACGAGTACAAACGCCACGCTTCTGCGGACAGCCCTGCAGAGCAGGAACCTTGTTGCGTTTGGCTGCGGGCTCGCGACCTTTCGCGATCAACTGGTTGATGGTCGGCATACGCCTTTCCCGATCCTTACAAAATTCGGCCGGCCAACCTCATGTCCGGTTGCCGACTGTCGTTCACAACAAAACCCCAACGAATGACAACCATCCGTTCGGGCATCATATTTACATCCGGCCTTGGCAGCCCGATTCCCGAGCTGCGGCGCCGCATGTCTGCATGCTGCATTCGACGGCCAACAACGTCTTTCAGACAGGGCTAGCCGAGGGCGCGGAACCTACGGGCATAATGACTTCAAGTCAAGCCTTACGCAGGATTCGCGCGGGTCAGGGAGAACGAATCCGTTTCACCAACCCGCGAACACCGTTCCGCCCGGCAGCAGATACTGCCTGAAGCGGATGGTGACAATAGTGCAGCACCGAATCATTCCGGATACCAGCTTCCCGGTATCCGGATATGGTATGCGCCCGAGCTTACTCGGCCGCCTTGGTTGGCGGGACGGCAGCACGGGCCTGCGCCAGACGCTGCTTGTCCTCACCTGCGGCAACCGCGCGGAGCTTGTTCATGACGCTGCCTGTCCCAGCAGGGATCAGGCGACCGACAATCACGTTCTCCTTCAGGCCGTTCAGGGTATCCTTCTTCCCTGCCGTAGCAGCCTCTGTCAGGACACGTGTGGTCTCCTGGAAGGATGCGGCGGAGATGAAGGACTGGGTCTGCAGCGACGCCTTGGTGATGCCCTGCAGCACCGGCATGGCCACTGCGGGACGTTCACCCATGTTCAGGCGCTTGGTGTTCTCTTCCTCGTACTCGATACGATCCACCGTCTCACCGATCAGGTAGGTCGTGTCACCGGGTTCAAGGATTTCCACCTTCTGCAGCATCTGCCGGACGATGACCTCAATATGCTTGTCATTGATCTTCACGCCCTGCAGTCGATACACGTCCTGGATCTCGTTCACGAGATAGTCGGACAGTGCCTCGACGCCCAGCACCTTCAGGATATCATGCGGCACGCGAGGACCGTCGACCAGCGGATCGCCAACCTGGACAAAGTCGCCTTCCTGAACGGAAACGTGCTTGCCCTTGGGGATCAGGTAATCCGTCTCCTCGCCCGTCTCGTCATTTTTCACGATGACGCGACGCTTGGACTTGTAATCCTTGCCGAACTCAACGCGCCCCTCGGTTTCCGAGATGATGGCGTGATCCTTCGGCTTACGGGCCTCGAACAGTTCCGCCACACGCGGCAGACCACCGGTAATGTCACGCGTCTTGGAACCTTCACGCGGGATACGGGCCAGCACGTCACCGGCGTTGACCTGCGCGCCGTTTTCAACCGACAGCAGCGAATCCGGGGACAGGAAGTAGCGGGCGTCGTTGCCGTTGGCCAGCTTCACCACATCGCCCTTCGCATCCTTCAGCTGCAGGCGCGGACGCAGGTCGATTCCCTTGGAAGCCTGCTTGTAGTCCACGACCACCTTGGATGTCAGGCCGGTGACTTCATCCATCCGCTCAACCAGCGTGATGGAATCGATCAGGTCGAGATATTCAACCTTACCGGGCTGCTCGGTGATGATCGGCAGGGTGTACGGATCCCACTCGGCCATCTTCTGGCCACGCGTCACATCGGCACCGTCCTCGACCAGCAGGCGCGCACCATACGGCACACGGTAGCGGGCACGCTCGGTTCCGCGGTCATCCGTCAGCAGGATTTCGCAGTTACGCGACATGACGATGGGCACGTTCTGGCTGTTCTGCACAACGTTCTTGTTGCGGATCGTCACCTTGCCATCGCGCGAGGCTTCCACCATCGACTGCTCGGCACCACGCTGGGCCGCGCCACCAATATGGAAGGTACGCATGGTAAGCTGGGTGCCCGGCTCACCGATGGACTGGGCTGCGATCACGCCCACGGCCTCACCGATATTGACCGGCGTGCCACGTGCAAGATCACGGCCATAGCAGTGACCGCATACGCCAACCCGGCTGTCACAGGTGAGCACCGAGCGGATCAGCAGGCTTTCGACGCCAGCCTTCTCGATCAGTTCGGCCTGAGCTTCCTCGATCAGCGTATTGCGCGGGAACAGGACCTTCCCGGTGGCCGGATCAAGCACATCAGCCGCCAGCGTGCGGCCCAGCATACGCTCGGACAGGGAGGCGATCACCTCACCGCCATCCATGACCGCACGCACGGTCAGGCCGCGTTCGGTGCCGCAATCTTCCTCGACGATGATGCTGTCCTGCGCCACGTCAACCAGACGGCGGGTGAGGTAACCCGAGTTCGCTGTCTTGAGCGCGGTATCGGCCAGACCCTTACGGGCACCATGGCTGGAGGTGAAGTAATCGAGAACCGACAGGCCTTCCTTGAAGTTGGCGATAATCGGCTGTTCGATAATCTCACCGGACGGCTTGGCCATCAGGCCACGCATGCCGGCAAGCTGCTTCATCTGCGCTGGCGACCCACGGGCACCGGAGTGGCTCATCATCCACACCGAGTTGGTGGGCTTGCCGATCTCCTGCTTGGAGATCTCCTTCATCATCGCGGCCTGCACTTCGTCCGTACAGCGCGACCATGCGTCCACCACCTTGTTGTAGCGTTCGCCCGCAGTGATCAGACCATCCTGATACTGCTGTTCGAACTCCTTCACCTCGGCGGCGGTGCGGTCGACCAGGCCCTTCTTTTCGGCGGGAACGATCATGTCGTCCTTACCGAAAGAAATGCCCGAACGCGCGGCGTGACGGAAACCAAGGCCCATCAGGCGGTCACAGAAGATCACGCATTCCTTCTGGCCGCAGTGACGGTAGACCGCATCGATGACGTCCGACACGATCTTCTTGGTCAGCTGACGGTTGATCAGCGAGAACGGCAGCGCGGCGTTACGCGGCAGGATCTGGCCCACCAGCATACGACCCGGTGTCGTCACCACGGTCTCACGCGACAGCCTGCCTTCCGCATCGACATTCTCGATCCGCGCACGGATCTTGTCATGCAGCTTCACGGCGCCGGTGCTGAGTGCATATTCAACTTCACCAACGCTGGAGAAGGACGGCGCACCCGTGACCGTGACCTGACCCTTGTCGTCATAGCTGTTCTGGTCGGGCGTCGCACGGAACTCGGGCGTTTCCAGGCTGAGATAGTACAGACCCAGCACGATATCCTGCGACGGCACGATGATGGGCTTGCCGTTGGCCGGGCTGAGGATGTTGTTTGTCGACATCATCAGCACGCGGGCCTCAAGCTGCGCCTCAAGGCTCAGCGGCACGTGCACGGCCATCTGGTCACCGTCGAAGTCCGCGTTGAAGGCGGTGCAGACCAGCGGATGAAGCTGGATCGCCTTGCCTTCAATCAGGACCGGCTCGAACGCCTGAATGCCCAGACGGTGCAGCGTGGGCGCGCGGTTGAGCATGACGGGATGCTCACGGATCACCTCTTCAAGAATATCCCAGACTTCGGGACGTTCCTTTTCCACCATCCGCTTGGCGGCCTTGATGGTGGTGGCGTGACCGTATTTTTCCAGCTTGGAATAGATGAACGGCTTGAACAGTTCCAGCGCCATCTTCTTGGGCAGGCCGCACTGGTGCAGCTTCAGTTCGGGGCCGACCACGATGACCGAACGGCCAGAGTAATCGACGCGCTTGCCCAGCAGGTTCTGACGGAAACGACCTTGCTTGCCCTTGAGCATATCGGACAGCGACTTCAGCGGGCGCTTGTTCGCACCGGTGATCGCACGGCCACGACGACCGTTATCAAACAGCGCATCGACCGATTCCTGCAGCATGCGCTTTTCGTTACGGACAATAATGTCCGGCGCACGCAGTTCGATCAGCCGCTTGAGACGGTTGTTACGGTTGATGACACGACGGTACAGGTCGTTCAGATCGGATGTAGCGAAACGGCCACCATCGAGCGGCACCAGCGGGCGCAGTTCGGGCGGGATCACCGGCACCAGATCCAGAATCATCCATTCCGGGCGTGATTCGCTGTCGGCAAAGGCTTCGACCAGCTTCAGGCGCTTGACCAGCTTCTTGCGCTTGGCCTCGGACGTGGAATCCTTCAGTTCCTGCCGCAGTTCTTCCTTTTCCTGCTTGCAGTCGATGCGTTCGAGGATCTTCTTGATCGCCTCGGCACCGATCCCGACCTCAATCCCCTCGTCGCCATGCTCGTCCATGACATCAAGGTACTGGTCTTCCGTCAGCAGGCTGTACTGCTTGAGCGGCGACGTGCCGGGTTCCAGAACCACATAGCTTTCGAAATACAGGATCTTTTCCAGATCCTTCAGCGTCATGTCGACCATCAGGCCGATACGGCTGGGCAGCGACTTGAGGAACCAGATATGGGCTACCGGGCTGGCAAGTTCGATATGGCCCATCCGCTCGCGGCGGACCTTGGCCAGTGTGACTTCAACGCCGCACTTTTCACAGATGATACCGCGGAACTTCATCCGCTTGTATTTGCCGCACAGGCATTCGTAATCCTTGATCGGACCGAATATCCGCGCGCAGAACAGGCCATCGCGTTCCGGCTTGAATGTCCGGTAGTTGATGGTCTCGGGCTTCTTGATCTCGCCGTACGACCACGAACGGATCTGCTCGGCCGAGGCCAGCTGGATCTTGATCTGGTCGAAGGTCATGGCCTGGCCGCCCTGACCAAGGATCTTCATGAGTTCATTCATGCGCCGCAAACCCCCTGAGGGAATGAAGCGGAAGCAGGCGCGTTACCTGCCTCCACTCCTGAAATAAAAACGTATGGACTGACGTGGACCGTAAAGGCCGGATCAGGAGCCGCTCTGTTCAAGGTCAACATTCAGGCCAAGGGACTTCAGTTCCTTGATCAGGACGTTAAAGCTTTCCGGGATGCCGGCTTCGAAGTCGTCCTGCTCACGCACGATCGCCTCATACACCTTGGTACGACCCGACACGTCATCCGATTTGACCGTCAGCATTTCCTGCAGTGTGTAGGCGGCGCCGTAAGCTTCCAGCGCCCACACTTCCATTTCACCGAAGCGCTGCCCACCGAACTGCGCCTTACCGCCCAGCGGCTGCTGGGTGACCAGCGAATACGGACCGATGGAGCGTGCATGGATCTTGTCATCAACAAGGTGATGCAGCTTCAGCATGTAGATGTAACCGACCGTGGTCTTGCGCTCGAACGGTTCACCCGTGCGACCGTCGATCAACTGCGACTGGCCGGACTTGTCCACACCCGCCTTGGTCAGCATCGCTTCGATATCCGGAATGGATGCGCCATCGAATACCGGGGTTGCGATCGGCACGCCCTTGCGCAGGTTACCGCACAGTTCCAGCAACTGGGCATCCGTCATATCGCCGATCTGGTCATCATAGACCTTGTCGCCATAGACAGACTTCAGTTCTTCCAGCAGTTCCTGCCGCTTTTCACCCTTGCGCTGGTAATCATCGGCAAGCTGGCCGATCTGACGACCGATATTGGCGCAGGCCCAGCCCAGATGCGTTTCCAGAATCTGCCCGACATTCATGCGCGAAGGCACGCCCAGCGGGTTCAGCACCAGATCGACCGAAGTGCCATCCTCAAGGAACGGCATGTCCTCGACCGGAACCACACGGGAGACAACACCCTTGTTGCCGTGACGACCGGCCATCTTGTCACCCGGCTGAAGCTTGCGCTTCACCGCAACGAAGACCTTGACCATCTTCATCACGCCCGGCGGCAGTTCATCACCGCGCTGGAGCTTTTCAACCTTGTTGTCAAAACGCGCCTGGATCTTGGCCACCGCCGCGTCAAATTCACGTCGCAGGGTTTCCAGTTCCGCCATGACCTCGTCGGACATGACGGTCACGTTGCGCCATGCACCGCGCGGGTGTTCGGACAGAACTTCATCCGTGATGACCGTGCCCGAACGGATACCCTTGAAACCGGTGCCCGCCGTCTGGCCGATCAGGTGCTCGCGCAGACGGTTGTAGAAGGAACGTTCCTGGATCGCGCGTTCGTCGTCGCGGTCCTTGGCAAGGCGTTCGATCTCGGCGCGCTCGATGGCCATCGCACGCTCGTCCTTGTCCACGCCACGACGCGAGAACACGCGCACATCGACAATGGTGCCCGACGTGCCCGGCGGCAGCTTGAGCGAGGTATCACGAACGTCGGACGCCTTTTCACCGAAGATGGCGCGCAGGAGTTTTTCTTCCGGCGTCATCGGGCTTTCGCCCTTCGGCGTGACCTTGCCGATCAGGATGTCGCCCGGATTCACTTCCGCGCCCACATAGACGATACCGGCTTCGTCGAGGTTGCGCAGCGCTTCCTCACCGACATTCGGAATGTCGCGGGTGATTTCTTCCTGACCCAGCTTCGTGTCACGGGCCATGACTTCGAATTCCTCGATATGGATCGAGGTAAACACGTCATCACGCGCGATCCGTTCGGAAATCAGGATCGAATCTTCGAAGTTGTAACCGTTCCAGGGCATGAACGCGACCAGCACGTTACGGCCCAGCGCCAGTTCACCCAGTTCCGTGGACGGACCGTCGGCGATGATCTCGCCCGCACGCACCTGATCGCCAACCCGGACCAGCGGACGCTGGTTGATGCAGGTCGACTGGTTGGAGCGCATGTATTTGCGAAGGCGATAGATGTCGACGCCCTGCGTGGCACCGGCATCATCCGTGGCGCGCACAACGATACGCGCACCGTCGATCTGATCCACCACACCATGACGGCGCGCCACGATCGCGGCACCCGAGTCATGGGCCACGGCCGCTTCCATGCCCGTGCCGACCAGCGGCGCGTCGGAACGCACCAGCGGCACGGCCTGACGCTGCATGTTCGAGCCCATCAGTGCGCGGTTGGCGTCATCGTTCTCAAGGAACGGGATGAGCGCGGCAGCGACCGAGACGAGCTGGCGGGGGGACACGTCACAGGCGGTGACATCGGTCGGCGGTACCTGGCGGAAGTCACCGCCACGACGCACCGAAACCAGATCGTCCGTCAGGTTGCCCTGCGCGTCCTGCTTCGCATCGGCCTGAGCCACGACAAGCTTTTCTTCTTCCATGGCGGAAAGATATTTCCAGCCATCCTGAAGAACGCCGTTTTCGACCATGCGGTACGGGGTTTCGATGAACCCGTACTTGTTGACCTTCGCGTAGGTGGCCAGCGAGTTGATCAGACCGATGTTCGGGCCTTCCGGCGTCTCGATCGGGCAGATACGGCCGTAATGGGTCGGATGGACGTCACGGACTTCGAACCCTGCACGTTCACGTGTCAGACCGCCCGGGCCAAGTGCCGAAAGACGGCGCTTGTGGGTCACTTCCGACAGCGGGTTGGTCTGGTCCATGAACTGGCTGAGCTGCGAGGAACCGAAGAATTCGCGCACCGCAGCGGCTGCCGGCTTGGCGTTGATCAGGTCATGCGGCATGACCGTATCGATATCGACCGAACCCATACGTTCGCGGATGGCGCGCTCCATGCGCAGCAGGCCAACGCGGTACTGGTTTTCCATCAGTTCGCCGACGGAGCGGACACGACGGTTACCGAGATTGTCGATATCGTCGATCGCGCCGCGACCATCTTTCAGTTCGCACATGATCTTGACGGTGCGCAGGATGTCTTCCTTGCGCAGCACGCGCACCGTATCGGGCACGTCAACGCCAAGGCGCATGTTCATCTTCACGCGACCGACGGCGGACAGGTCATAACGGTCAGGATCGAAGAACAGGCCGGAGAACATGGCTTCCGCCGTTTCGGGCGTGGGCGGCTCACCGGGGCGCATGACGCGATAGATGTCGGTCAGCGCTTCCTCACGCGAGGCGTTCTTGTCCACGGCCAGCGTGTTACGGATCCACGGACCATTCGTGGCGTCGATCGCCAGCGTGGTCAGGGTGGTCAGGCCCTCGGCATCGAGTTCCTCAAGCTTCTGCTCGGTCAGTTCCTCACCGGCTTCGGCATAGATCTCGCCCGTGTTCTCGTTGACCATGTCGGACGCGATGAAGCGACCGATCAGGCCAGCGGGACCAACCAGCACTTCCTTGGTCGTTTCCGCGATCTTGCGCACCATGCGGGCCGTCAGCTTCGCATCGGCGGGGGCGACTTCCTCACCCGTCTGGGCGTCGATCAGCGGCTCAAGCAGCTTCTGCCCACGGAAGGCTTCCGCGTCAAAACGACGGGCCCAGCCCTTCGGGGTCTTGTTGAACTCGACCTTGCCATAGAAGTAACCAAGGATTTCGTCAGGGTCCATGCCCTGGATTTCCATGGCTTCCACGTCACCGCCCTCGGCGGCCTTCGCCGCGCGTGCGGCAGCGGACGTGGCACCTTCCAGCGCGTACAGCAGCGTGGTGACCGGCAGCTTGCGCTTGCGGTCGATGCGGACGTAGATCAGGTCCTTGCTGTCGAATTCGAAATCGAGCCACGATCCGCGATAGGGGATGACACGGGCCGCGAACAGGAACTTGCCCGACGAATGGGTCTTGCCCTTGTCGTGATCGAAGAACACGCCGGGGCTGCGGTGCATCTGGCTGACGATGACGCGCTCGGTCCCGTTGATGACGAAGGTGCCGTTGTCGGTCATGAGCGGCATGTCGCCCATATAGACCGGCTGCTCCTTGATATCGCGGATCGAACGCGACCCGGTATCCTCATCCACGTCCCATACGATCAGGCGCAGGATAACCTTCAGCGGTGCGGCGAAGGTCAGGCCACGCTGGATGCATTCCTCAACGTCGTATTTCGGCTCTTCCAGTTCGTAGCTGACAAATTCCAGCCGCCCGCGCCCAGCGAAATCATTGATCGGAAAGACGGAACGGAACACTTCCTGCAGGCCCGTCGATGTCCGGCTGTCGGGCGCCACGTTCATCTGGAGGAACGTCTCGTAGCTAGCCCGCTGCACGTCGATCAGATTGGGCATCGGAGCCACCTCGGGTATATGCCCGAAGCTCTTGCGGATGCGTTTGCGTCCCGTGAACGATTTTGTAATCGCGTTCATCGCCTATCCAGCCCCCATCCACACAGGTCCGCACGGTGGTGACACGAATGTCACGCGGACTGCGCGGCCCTTGAAAATCTTTGGCGGATCAGCCGGACCTGCGCCCGGACCAACCCTATCTACCACCAAAGGCGCCCGAAGCCTTGCGGCCAGGGCGCCTGTAACGGCCAAGGGGGCGGAAACCAGATGGTTTCCACCCTCACCTGAATAACTCAGCCCGGGCATACCATCACTGGCACATCCCGAAAGGCCAACTTATTTGATTTCGACAGAAGCACCGTTGTCTTCAAGGGTCTTCTTGATCTTCTCGGCTTCATCCTTGCTGGCGCCTTCCTTGATGGTCTTGGGCGCGCCCTCGACCAGATCCTTGGCTTCCTTCAGGCCCAGACCCGTGATCGCACGGATTTCCTTGATCACGTTGATCTTCTTGTCGCCGGCCTTGGTCAGGACAACGTCAAATTCCGTCTTTTCTTCTGCCGGAGCAGCAGCTGCCGCACCCGGAGCAGCAGCAACGGCTACCGGAGCGGCAGCGGAAACGCCCCACTTCTCTTCCAGCAGCTTGGACAGCTCAGCCGCTTCCAGAACGGTCAGAGCGGACAGGTCTTCAACAATCTTGTTCAGATCGGCCATAATTCGGTCTTCCTAATTTATACACTGGTTGACACAGCACAATCCCGTTTTTTCGGAAAAATGCCGTTTTGTTGATAACCCGGCGGGCCGGGCCATTGGGTCTCAGGCTGCTTCGCCCGTCTTGGCATAGGCACCAAAAACCCGTGCAAGCTGTCCGGCCGGCGCCTGGAGCACGCCTGCGATGCGGGTTGCCGGCGTGGAGATAAGCCCCACCAGCTGCGCACGCAGAACATCCAGGGACGGCAGTTCCGCCAGGGCCTTGATACTCGCGACATCGAGCGTCTGGGCACCAAGCGATCCGCCGAGCAGAACAAGCTTGTCATTGGTTTTGGCGAACTCGACCAGCACCTTCGCCATTGATACGGGTTCATCCGCCCACGACAACGCGGTCGGCCCCTTCAGCAGCGGCTTGATGCCTTCGAACTGGGTCCCTGCCAGGGCGAGAGAGGCCAGCCGGTTCTTCGCGACCTTGTGTGTCGCTCCAGCCGCACGCACGCGACGCCGAAGGTCCGTCACATCAGCCACGCTCAGCCCGTCATTACGGGTGACAATGACCATGGACGTCTTCGCGAACACGGCTGCGAGGGAGGCAACAAACTCCCGCTTCTCCGTACGGTCCAAATCCCGTCTCCATCATCATCCGCCGGCAAAACCGGCAGATAGGGTTTACCCTTGGGATGTTGCGGCAGGCCGCTTGCATCCCGGTTCGCCTGTCCTTTTTTAACGGAACAACCAGTGCGGGCTTTCGCCCCGATCCGGCATCCCCGTCTCCCGGTTGCAGCCCCTGCGGGCAATCAAGGCTTTCGCCACATCCGGTCATGGACAGGTTCGGAAAATGGCGGCGGACCGCCATCTCCTGTCCCCTACCCCTTGCAGGGCAGGGTCATTCGGAAGCTGGTGTCAGCCCGCCGTGAAGGCGGAGACATCAACCGTAACACCCGGTCCCATGGTGGAGGACAGGGCGATCTTCTTGACATACGTGCCCTTCGCACCCGTCGGACGGGCCTTCTGGACGGCGTCCACGAACGCACGGATGTTTTCAGCCAGCTTGGAGCCGTCGAACGACGCCTTGCCAACACCGGCATGCACGATACCGGCCTTTTCCGCGCGATATTCGACCTGACCGGACTTGGCTGCGGAAACCGCACCCTTAACGTCCATGGTCACGGTGCCCAGCTTGGGGTTGGGCATCAGGCCACGCGGGCCAAGGATCTTACCCAGACGGCCAACGAGGGCCATCATGTCGGGGGTCGCGATGCAGCGGTCGAAAGCGATTTCGCCAGCCTGCACCTTTTCGGCCAGATCTTCGGCACCAACCACGTCGGCACCGGCAGCCTTCGCTTCCTCGGCCTTCGGGCCGCGGGCGAACACGCCAACGCGCAGGGTCTTGCCCGTGCCGTTGGGCAGGGACAGCAGGCCACGGACCATCTGGTCGGCATGACGCGGGTCGATGCCCAGGTTCATGGAGATTTCGACCGTTTCGTCAAACTTCGCCTTGGCGTTGTTCTTGACCAGGGCGATCGCCTCATCAAGACCATACTGCTTGGCATTATCGACTGCGGCGCGGGCTGCGGTCAGACGCTTGTTCTTTGCCATTCTATCAGCCCTCCACCACGTCGATGCCCATGGAGCGGGCGGAACCCGCCAGCATGCGCACGGCGCCGTCGATATCGTTGGCGTTCATGTCTTTCTGCTTCGTCTCGGCAATCTCGCGCAGCTGCGCGATCGTCACCTTACCAACGGTGGCAGCCTTGCCCACGGTGGAGCTGCCCTTGGAAATCTTGGCAGCCTTCATGAGGAAGTAGGTGTTCGGCGGCGTCTTGGTGATGAAGCTGAACGTACGGTCGGCATACGCGGTGATGACGACGGGAATCGGCATACCGGGTTCGAGACCCTGCGTCTTCGCGTTGAACTCCTTGCAGAACTGCATGATGTTCAGGCCGCGCTGACCCAGTGCCGGACCAACCGGCGGGGACGGATTCGCCTTGCCGGCGGGGATTTGCAGCTTGATGTAGCCAACGATTTTTTTGGCCATATCCGGGGCTCCTGACTGTTTCACCCGGACCGCGGTTCTGGTGGCCACCCCCTACCCTGAAGGTATGATGGGGGTGACCTCCCGCGTTCCGATAAGAGGCGCGCACCTACCGCTGTTTAGGTGTGCCTGTCAAGTCCCCGTCCTGAAATCCCTTGCCTGAGAGGTCGTAGGATTCAGGCCCGTTATCGACATTGACGCCCTTGACGGCCTTGGGCGTGCGCAGATGCGTGTACTGTAACGGAGAGAACGGACGGATCTGCCGGTTATTGGGCAATTCCGCCGTGGTCCACCCACCGCCAAGCGCGCGGATAAGCTCCACCTGCGCCTGCATGTAGCGGGTTTCCACCTGCACTTCGGCAATGCGGGCCTGAAGGGCCGCGACCTGCGCCACCACCACGTCCAGATAGTTGGTAAGGCCGCCCGTATAAAGCTGCATGGTCATGTTCTGCGTGCGCATGGCGGCCTGTACCGCCTCAGCCTGCTGCGTGGCCTCCGTATCAAGGCCATGGGTCAGGCTCAGCCCGTCCTCCACGTCCTTGAAGGCTGCCAGCACAGTGGCGCGATACTGGTCTTCCGCCTGCCGGTACTGCGACCAGTTGCGCTGCAGTTCCGCGCGCCGCAGTCCGCCCTGAAACAGGGGCAGGACAGCCTGCGCGGCATAGTTGTACATGCCGTTGGCGAATTTATCGAGCGTGAAGCCGTTATCCATGAAACCGGCAGTCGCACTGAAGGTTACATGCGGATAGAACGCCGCGCGCGAGACACCGATGGCGCGGTTGGCCGCCGCCATATGCCGCTCGGCGCTGGCGATGTCGGGCCTGCGCTCCAGCAGGGTGGCGGGAATGCCCACCGGGGCGGGCACCTTGGGGAAGCTGATCTGGGAACGGGGCGTGATATGGAAATCGGACGGCGCCACATTGGCCAGAATGGCAATCGCATGTTCCATCACCGCCCGGCGGGCCTGAAGGTCCGTATCCGCCGCCTGCGTGGACGAAAGCTGGGTCTGCGCGCGCGAGACATCGATTCCCGCGGCGATAGCCCCCGCCTGCCGCATTTTCGTGATCTGCACCGCGGTCTGGTAATAACGGATCGAGTCGAGATAGACCGCATGCTGCGCGTCCATGCCGCGCAACTGCATATAGTCATTGGCCAGCTCGGACTGGATGCTCAGACGCGCCACGGCGAAGTCAGCCGCCGCCGCCTGCGCCAGACGCTGCTGCACACGCCGGCGGTTGCGGATGCCGGACCAGAAATCCGGCTCCCAGCGCGCGGAAGCGCTATACTGCTCCGACGACATGTAGATCGGCCCCTGCGAACCCGCACCACGCCACAGCCTGTGGCTGGACGCCTGGTTCTGTGAGGCTGAAGCCGCCCCGCTGATCTGGGGGTACAGATTGGACTGCGCTTCCGCCACGATGTCGCGCGCCTGCGTGAAGGCTTCCGCATCGGCCTGCAGGTCCGGGTTCAGGCGGCTTGCACGTTCTTCCAGTTCATCAAGGGTGGGGTCGTGAAAGACCTGCCACCAGTCACCGCGCGATACGCCATCCTGCGGGTTGCCGTACTGCACAACCCCGTCGCCCTTCCAGTTATCGGGCAGCATGTAATGCTGCTGGCGATATTTGGGGGCAAGGTCCACACAGCCGCCCAGACCGCCCGCCAGGGCGGCGCAACCGGCAAGTGAGAGCATATGGCGCGAAAGGACATGGCGGAACCGGCTGGGCGGCGCTCCCATCATTGCCGCACCCCGGTATCGCTTGCGTTACTGTCACCCGCTGGCATGGCCCGCACGTCATCTCCCTTGTCAACTCCGGGGGATGCCGTGGCCCCGGCGTCATTGTACCCCGTCGTCGCGCCGACCAGATAGACCTTCTGGCCTTCCAGCAAGCCTGCGGACGGGTTGTTCACAATCCGGTCCTTCGGGCCGATACCCGCCAGAACCTGCACCTTCGTACCCAGGTTGGTGCCAACCGTTACATTGCGCAGGCGTATGCGGTTATCGTCATCCACAATCGCCACCTGCATACCCTGCGCACGGAATACAAGCGCGCCTTCGGGGATTATCAGAATATCGGGGTCACCGGGTGCGACAAAATGTACATTGGCATAGGAATCGGGCCACAGTTCCCGCTTGTCGTTATCGACAACCAGTTCCGTGGTCACGGTGCGGGTGCCGGAGTTGAACGCACGGGCGGTTGCAAGGAACTTGGCCCGGAACACCTTGCCCGGATACTGCGGCACCGACACGTCGCCCGTCAGCTTGGGGCTGATGATGTCCGCATAGTCCTGCGGGATGGATACGAAAATACGCATCCGGTGCACGTCGGCCACGCTGAACAGTTCGGTCGCCGTCCCGCGTGAGGAGACATCGCCCCCGCCCGCGTTCACGTAATCGCCCACGTCAGCCAGACGGGACGTAACCACCCCGTCGAACGGCGCCACAAGCTGCTTGAACCCGATCAGGGCGGCATAGCGCGAGACCTCATGCCGGGCGGCTTCCACCTCCGCCTGATTGACTTCGGCATTGGCGGCCTGCACGTCCACTTCCTGCTGCGACACGGCCTGCGTGCCCTGCAGCGCCCGCCAGCGCCGGGCCGTGATCTGCGCCAGCCTGTAGCGCGCCATGGCCACGTCAAAATTCGCCTTGGACGCCGCATACTGCGCATCCAGTCCCGGCGTGTCGATGGTGGCCAGAATCTCGCCCGCCTTCACCTTGGCGCCAATATCCTTGTACCACATCTGCACGTAGCCCGAGACCTGCGCATAGATCGGCGCCTGGTACCATGCGGAAATATTGCCCGGCAGGTCCAGCGTGCGGGTCTTGGGGCCTTTCTGCGGCAGGATGATCTGCACGCGGGGAATGGCCGCGTCCTGTGTCGCGGCCTTCAGGTGGGAGACATGGATGCGGCGTTCCACAATGCCGCCGATAACAACCGCGGCCAGCACGATCCCGCCCACAGTGGCGTACAGCCGCCCACGCCCGGACCTGTGCGGCGTGTGGTTTTCCCCTGTGGCGGTCATGCGTGCTCTCCTTCGCCGACGGCGGCCTTCTTGGACTTTCTGGAATGGATCAGGGCGAACACGCAGGGCACGAACAGCAGCGTGGCGCAGGTTGCGACAAGCAGCCCCCCCATCACCGCACGACCCAGCGGCGCGTTCTGCGAATTGCTCAGCGACATGGGCAGCATGCCGATAATCATGGCCGACGCCGTCATCAGGACGGGACGGATACGTTCATAACCGGCTTCGATCGCGGCGCGGACGGCATCGCCATGCACATCCATCCGTTCCCGCGCAAAGGAGACGACAAGGATGGAGTTGGCCGTGGCCGTGCCCATGCACATGATCGCCCCCGTCAGCGCCGGAACCGACAGGGTCGTGTGCGTCAGGAACAGGCTCCATGCGATACCCGCCAGCGCACCGGGCAGGGCCGTAATGATGATGAACGGGTCCATCCACGACTGGAAGTTCACCACGATGATCAGGTACACCAGCAGGATCGACATCGCGAGACCGCCGATAAGCTGGACATACGCCCCGTTCATGGTGGAAGCCTGACCACGCACGCTCAGGCTTGAGCCTGCGGGCAGGTCCTTGCTGGCCTCGGCCACCACGCGGTTGACCTCACGGGAGACCGCACCAAGGTCCAGTCCCTCGTTCGAGGCATAGATGTTGAACACCGGCATGATGTTGTAGTGCGAAACCTCGCCGGGCGTGCCCGTCTGCACGATCTGGCTCAGGCCACCGAGTATCTGCGGCGCCTTGTCCGACGGATTGCCATCCCCCTTGTCGATGGGGATGGTTTCAAGATCGTTCAGGGTCTGCAGGAACTGCAGCGGCGTCTGGATATCGACCAGATGCGAAACCCCCGTCTTGGGGTCCAGCCAGTAGGTCGGCGCCACCTGCCCGCTGCCCGACAGCACGGCCAGCGCGTTGTTCGCCACGTCCGCTTCGGTCAGGCCGGTGCCCAGCGCGTAGGTCCGGCGGGCATTGACGCGCAGGGTCGGCGTATTCAGCGGTTCCTGCACCGACACATCGGCAATGCCGGTGACGTGCCGCAGCTTTTCGGCCAGTTTTTCGGCAAAATCGAAATTGCCATACAGGTTGCGCCCCGATACCTGCACATCAAGCGGCGCGGGCAGCCCGAAGTTCAGGATCTTGGCGGTCAGATCGGCTGGCATGAAGGTGATTTCGGTGCCGGGGAATTTCTCCGCCAGCCCCTTGCGCAGGATGCCACGAAATTCCGCCACCGGCGCTTCGTCATTCTTCAGCGTAACCGTCAGATCGCAGTCCTGCGCGCCAACGGTGGGCGTGGGAATGAACGCCTGATTGAGCGGACTGAACGGCAGGCCGCAGTTATTGACGATGCCTTCGACCTGATTGGGCAGCAGGCGTTCGATCTCGTCATTCACCAGCATCGCGATCTTGCCCGCTTCGGCAATCTTGGTGCCCATGGGCGCGCGCATATGGATCGCCAGCGCGTTGGAGTTGATTTCGGGGAAGAAATCCTGTCCCGCGAAAACCAGCAGACCCAGCGAACAGAAGGCGGACAGGGCAAATATCGGGACGAAACGCCCGCGAATGGTCACCAGATGTTCAAGCAGCCCACGGTAGTTGTTACGGAAGGTGACGAAACGGCGCTCGAACCCCTGCTGGAAGCGGCCAAAGATATTGCGCGGTTCCTGATGGCCACCCTCCGCCTTTGCTCTGGCATGGGCCGCGACCTGCGCCGCCAGCATGTATTTGGCCATGGTCGGCACCAGCGTACGCGACAGGATGAAGGATGCGATCATGGCGAAGATGATGGCTTCCGCCATGGGCATGAACAGCCAGCCCGCGACACCGGTAAGCTGGAACAGCGGCATCCACACGATACAGATACATAATGTCGAGACGAAGGTGGGAATGACGATCTGGTTGGCCGCATCGATAATGGCGGTTTCCAGATCCTTTTCCATTTCCAGATGCGCGTCGATGTTCTCGATCATGACGGTGGCGTCATCGACGAGGATACCCACCGCCAGCGCCAGACCGCCCAGCGTCATGACGTTGATGGTCTGCCCCGCCGCCCCCAGCCCGATGACCGAGCACAGCATGGCCAGCGGGATGGACGTTGCAATGATGACAGTCGATCGCCACGAACCAAGGAACAACAGCACCACAAGACTGGTCAGCATGGCGGCGGTGCCCATTTCCTGCACCACGTCGCGCACCGCCTCCTTCACGAAGGTGGAGGCATCGCCCAGCACGGTGATGTCGACCCCCGGCGGCAGCGTCCTGACGATGGAGGGCAGAAGCTGCTTGATCCCGCTGACAACGGACAGGGTGGACGCATCACCACTTTTCATGATGACGATCAGCACCGCCTGATGCCCCTTGACCAGCACCATGTTGGTCTGTGGTGGTCCCCCCGCATGTACCCATGCCACATCGCGCAGGTAGACGACGGAATTGCCCTCCTGCTTGATGGGCATGTTGTTGAAGGTATCTATCTCCTCGGGCGAGGCATTGGTCTGGACCATCCAGTCGAACGCGCCGATCTGCTGGTCACCGGCGGGCAGCACGATGTTCTGCTTGCCCAGCGCGTTACCGATATCCGTGGCGGACAGCTTGTGGGCCAGCAGCTTGCTCTGGTCCAGATCGACCATGATGTTGCCCGGCTGGCCGCCATAGGGATTGGGAATGGCCGCCCCCGCAACCGATACCAGCGCCGGGCGGATCAGGTTGGAGGACATGTCGTAAATTTCCGACGCCGTCATGGAATCGGATGAAACCTGCAGCGTCAGCACCGGCACGGAAGACGCGTTGTACGTAAGTACAAGGGGTGGCGTCATGCCTGCGGGCATCTGCTTGATGACAGTCTGGGAAACGGCGGTGATCTGCGTCTGCGCCACGGCGGTATCGGTGCCGGGCTGGAAGAACACCTTCACGATGCCACGTCCGTAATAGGACTGGCTTTCGATATGTTCGATGTTGTTCACCGTGGCGGTCAGTGCGCGCTCGTAATAGTACACCACGCGCCCGGACATATCTTCCGGCATGAGGCCGGTATAGGTCCAGCAGATCGCGACCACGGGAATATTGATGCTGGGGAACACGTCCGTTGGCGTGCGCAGGAGGCCCCGCACACCGAACACGACAATCAGGATGGAGAGAACTACGAAAGTATATGGCCGCTTGAGCGCGGTAACGACAATACCGTTCATGCGCGGCCAGTTACCCTCCACTGTGGCGGTCTACGCCACGTAGCAAGGCGCATGTCGCATGCCGCCTTCGCACGGGACAGGTGGTGTTCATGCATGTCTCGTCTCCCCGTCTGTCCTTCCGGTGTTAATGAGGGAGCGTCAGGTGGCAAATGAAATTTCAATTTAGTTTCCGGGCTGCACAACCCCGGATGGCGGAAAAACGATGTTCATGGTTGCCCCGGGCAGACTGTCATGCACCCGCGACTGCAGGATATCGAGCCGCGCGTGATGCAGCGCCAGAATCGCGGATACAAGGCTCAGCCCCAGCCCGCTGCCGGGAATGTGACGGCTTTTATCGGACCGGTAGAAGCGCCCCGTGACCGCCCTGCGTTCGCCGGCGGGAATGCCGATGCCCGTATCGGCGATCTGGAGCATGGCGCAGCCATCATTCATGCGGGTGCGGATTTCCACCCGCCCCCCTTCGGGCGTGAATTTGATGGCGTTGTCCACAAGGTTGGCCAGAACCTCGATCAGCAGGTCCCGATCACCCAGTACATGAATGGGGGGATCATCACCCGTAACATGGGACAGGGCGATCCCCTTGGTCTCGGCAATCGGTTCGTACAGATCGATGATATCCGCCACCAGCGATTCAAGGTCCACCGTGCCGAAACCCGCCCGGCGACGGCCGTTCTCGATCTCGCCTATGCGCAGCAGGGCGGTGATGATGGCGAATGACTGGTCCAGATCATCGATGGTATGGGAAATGACATTGCGCAGCGCTTCCGCCGAATGGTCGGCGTTCAGCGCACGGTCAAGGCGCGCCCGCACACGCGCCAGCGGCGTACGCAGGTCGTGGGCGATGTCGTTGCCCACGTCGCGTATTTCATCAAGGAGCTGTTCCAGCCGGTCGAGCATGCGGTTGACGCTGCCCGCAAGACGCTGGAGATCGTCATTCTGCTTACCCGCGGGCAGGCGTTCATGCAGGTCGCCTTCCATGATGCGGTCGATCGCCTCATGCATGTCCTTGACGCGGGACAGGGCGCGATGGCTCAGCACGATGCCGGTCATGAGTGCGAACAGCACGGTCGGCACGATCGACACCAGCATGGAATGCCGCATCATGAGCCGCAGTTCGGTACGCATGTGCCGGCTGCGCCCCAGCACCAGATACCGCTCCCCCGGCACCTTCACCGCAACCATCCGCAATACGGTGGATGAGCCGCCGCCCGTTGCTTCGGGGGTGATGACATGGACATGCCCGTCCGCCACCAGATCGGCTGGCCAGTTATGCAGGTCGCCCACGATATAATGCTGCTGGCTGTCGAACAGCGTGGTGACATTGAGCAGGATGCGCAGGTCATCGGTCGCACGGTCGCGTACCTGCTGTTCGAGTTCCTGCGGGGTTTCGCGTTGCAGGATGCTGGCTTCACGCAGCAGGAGCATGTCGGAACGCCGGGCCTCGAACACGCTGGCCTGGCTGTAGCCGAAAAAGAACTGCAACGCCGCCGATCCGATCATGGCCGCGACCACCGCCAGCGTCAGGCGGAAAGTGGCGGTCCGGAACAGTTCGTTACGGAACACGCAGCATGAACCCCGCGCCCCGGATGCTCTGGATCAGGGCGGGCTTGCCACTTTCGTCAATCTTGCGGCGCAGCTTGCCGATATGGACATCCACAAGGTTGGTCTGCGGGATGAAGCGGTAATTCCACACATCTTCCAGCAGCATGTTGCGCGTCAGCACCTGATTGGGACGCCGCATGAGATATTCCAGCAGACGGAATTCACGCGGCAGCAGGTCGATCGGCACCCCCGCGCGCGTAACCGTGCGTTCGATCAGGTCCATCTCCAGCGGTCCCGCGCGCAGCATGGTCTGGCGTGAATTGTCCGGGCGGCGCAGCAGGGCTTCCAGCCGCGCGGCCAGTTCCTCCATCGCAAAGGGCTTGGTCAGGTAGTCATCGCCACCCGCCTTCAGCCCGCTGACCCGGTCGTCCACCGCCGAAAGGGCGGACAGCACCAGAACCGGCACATGCACCTTGCGCTCTCGCAGGGTCTCGATCAGCGTCAGGCCATCAAGTTCGGGCAGCATGCGGTCCACGACCATCACGTCGAAATGGGCGTTCAGCCCCATGGACAGGCCAGCGGCCCCCGATTCCTCATGCTGGACATGGAAGCCACGGCTTTCCAGTTCCTCCACCACTTCCTGCGCGATCTTGCTGTCATCCTCGATCAGCAGGATACGCGTCGCGGCCACGGGCTGCGGGGCCAGAGGCGCGGGCTGGGAAGGATTGATTTCGGACGGCATGGTCATGATCCCTTCCTTTATGCAGTGCTGCGCGGAAACGGGCCAATTAAAATCGTTTTCAGCCATGCCCGTCCGGGTGCGGGCCATCATCAGCCCATGTGGGCATCATGTCGGCCTGCCGCGCCCCGTTCGCCATGCCGGGATGTGCCGCCGGGGCCGTCCCGTCATCCCCGGCGGGCACGGGATGTTGCGGGTCCATGTCCAGATCACGCAGCTTGCGGCTGACAAGGCTGGTGCGGCGGCGGGCCTCATCAATCGAGGATGACATGGCGGAAGCATTGCGGGCCAGCTTTTCCAGCACCCCGTCCATACGCAGCATTTCCTGCCGCGTGGCCCCCAGCAGGCGGGCAATGTCATCCGTGCGCTTTTCCAGCGCCAACGTCACATATCCCAGATGGATGGTACGCAGCATGGCGGGCATCAGCCCCGGCCCCATCACGATGACGCGATAGGCGCGCCCGATTTCGTCCAGCAGGCCGGGAATTCGCGCGACTTCGGCATACAGCCCATCGGTCGGCAGATAGAGAACTGCGAATTCCACCGTTACAGGCGGCACGATATATTTGGTCGCGATCTTGCGCGCCTCGATCCGCAGGGTGGTTTCCAGCGCACGGCGGGCAGCACGCTCGGCATCGGGATTGCAGTCCTCCACCGCCTGCAGGAGGCGTTCATAGGCTTCGGTCGGGAATTTCGAATCAATGGCCAGCACCGGCGGGACCGTCGCGCGCACCGGCATGCGGACCGCGAATTCCACCACCTCCCTGCTATCGTCGCGCAGGCGGCGGTTTGTGTCGTACGCACCTTCGGGCAGCACGTCGTCGAGTATGGTGCGCAGTTGCGCCTCCCCCCATCCGCCACGGGTCTTGACGTTGGAAAACAGACGTTTGAGGTCCCCGACCTGCGCGGTCATGGCCGAGACCTCCCCCATCGCTTTCTGCATGGCGCCGATCTGTTCAAGCACACGCTGGAAGGAAGTCTGCATCTGCTTTTCCACCGCCTGATGCAGGCGTTCATTCACGGCGGCACGCAGTTCATCGCTCTGCCGTCTGCCCTCCTCCGCCATTTCGCGCAGGGATTCGGCCTGGGTCACGCGCATTTCCGACAGGTCGCGGCCCATCATGCGGGCAATGCGGTTGAAGGTTTCCGTCATTTCCTGATGCCGCTGGTCAAGGCGGGTGGACAGCGCGCGTTCGATTTCGGCCATCCGCGCACGCTGGACTTCGTTTTCCGCCACGCGGGCCGTGGTCTCGCGCTCCATCATGATGCACAGCCGCGCCAGTACGTCGCCTTCCGCCTGCGGGTCGGGCTGCTGTGACATGCGGCGCAGGATGATGAAGGACATCACGCACGACGCAACGGCACAGAACATTCCGATCCAGACAGCAGCAGATGCGGGCATATCGGACATGGCTGGAGGTTTCCCATCAGATCAGAAAGAACAAATCAGGTCCGTGCCCTGTAATACGGGTGCTGTAAAGCCATCATGTTTTTTTGGAATATCTGGCAACCATGATATGCACCAACCGAAACGATCGCATATCACCTGTTTTTCAGGTTCCTGCGGTGCCACAAACCACTAGCGTGCGTCCTGCATGCCCATACCGCCGCGTGTGACCAGCACGGGCGCCCGAACCGTTCGTGAGGACCCATCCACCATGCCCGAGGAAACGCAGACCTGCCCGCAGGCCCGGCCCGCGCGGCGCAGATCCCTGTTTCGCAGCCTGTATGTGCAAGTTGTCCTTGCGGTGGTGGCGGGTATCGCACTGGGGCATTTCTGCCCGCATACGGCCGTAGCCCTCAAGCCGCTGGGCGATGCGTTCATCCGGCTGGTCAAGATGGTGATCCCGCCGGTCATATTCCTGACCGTGGTGACGGGTGTCGCCAGCCTGACCGATCTGGGCCAGGCGGGCAGGCTCGCGGCCAAGGCCATGGTCTATTTCCTCACCTTCTCCTCGCTGGCGCTGGTGGTGGGGATGGTCATGGCCAACATCGTCCGGCCCGGCGCGCATATCCATGCCGACCCCGCAACGCTGGATACGCATGCGGTCGCGGCCTATGCGGCACGGGCGCAGGCGCATTCCTTCAGTGATTTCCTGCTCAACATCATTCCCGATACGGTCGTCAGCGCCTTTGTTACGGGCGACATCCTGCAGGTCCTGCTGATCGCCATCCTGTTCAGCATCAGCCTTTCACACATGGGGGAGCGGGGTCAGGCGATCCTGACGCTGCTGCGGCAACTGACGCAACTGGTGTTCGGCGTGGTACGGCTGGTCATGTATGCCGCCCCCATCGGCGCGCTGGGGGCCATGGCGTTTACCATCGGGCGTTTCGGCATTGGCGCGGTGCTGCATCTGGCCTTTCTGGTGGTGACGTTCTACGCGACTTCGGCGCTGTTCGTGCTGGTGATCCTGGGGGCCGTTGCACGGTGGAACGGTTTTCGCATCCTTCCGCTTCTGGCCTACCTGCGTGAGGAACTGCTGATCGTTCTGGGCACCAGTTCATCCGAATCAGCCCTGCCCAGCCTCATGACCCGTATGGAAAACGCAGGCTGCGCACCTTCCGTCGTCGGTCTGGTGGTGCCGATGGGATATTCCTTCAATCTTGATGGCACCAATATCTATATGTCGCTTTCGGCGCTGTTCATCGCGCAGGCGACGGATGTGCATCTGGGCCTGGGCCAGCAGATCAGCCTGCTGCTGGTCGCCATGATCAGTTCCAAGGGGGCCGCGGGCGTGACCGGCGCGGGCTTCGTAACGCTGGCGGCCACGCTGGCGGTCGTGCCGGATGTGCCGGTGGCGGGCATGGGGCTGATTCTGGGCATTGACCGCTTCATGTCCGAATGCCGGTCGCTGACCAACATCATTGGCAACGCGGTGGCCACCATCGTGCTGGCCCGGTGGGAAGGCGCGCTGGATACGGAACGCCTTGCAGCCGCCCTGTCCGGCCGCCTGAGCGACGAGCAGGCTGAAACGCCGGTCATCCCCGGTGTCGAGACCGCCCCCGTCAGCCGGTCATCCGCCGGTTAGGCGTCCCTACCCCTTTTTCCGCCCTGTCCCCTGCCCTTCATAGGTTCTTCCATATGCCTGTTTTCCAGACCCAGACCGGCGCGCTGACCACCGCACAGCGGATACGAAGCATTATTGCGGGTTCATCGGGAAATCTGATCGAATATTACGACTGGTACGTATACGCCGCATTTTCCATGTATTTCGCGCATGCGTTCTTTCCGCCAGGCAACGCAACCACGGAACTGCTGCAGAGTGCGGCGGTCTTCGCCATTGGCTTTCTCATGCGGCCGGTGGGCGGGTGGCTTATGGGACTTATGGCCGACCGTTACGGGCGACGGGCGGCGCTGAGCCTGTCCATCATCGCCATGTGCGCGGGATCGCTGGCCATTGCGGTCTGCCCGACCTATGCGCGCATTGGCGTGGCCGCCCCCAGCATCCTGCTGCTCGCCCGCCTGCTGCAGGGGCTGAGCCTTGGGGGCGAATACGGGGCAAGTGCTACCTATCTGTCTGAAATAGCGCCAGCCGCGCAGCGCGGTTTCTATGCCAGTTTCCAGTACGTGACACTGGTGATGGGACAGTTGCTGGCCCTTGTCGTGCTGCTGGTGCTGCAGTTCGCGCTGCTCAGCCCGGCGCAACTCGGCGCATGGGGATGGCGTGTTCCCTTCGGCATCGGTGCGCTGCTGGCGCTGTCGATCCTGTGGTTCCGCCGGGGCATGGCGGAAAGTGAACAGTTCAACGCCGCCACGCGCGACAGTGCGGCCCATGGTGGCCTGCGTGTCCTGCTGCGCCACCCGCGCGAGGTGCTGGGCGTATGCGGGCTGACACTGGGCGGTACGGTTTCGTTCTACACGTTCACGATCTACATGCAGAAATATCTGGTCAATACCGTGGGCCTGACCAAGGAGCAGTCAACGCTGGTCTCCACCGCGTCACTGGTGGTCTTCGCCCTGATCCAGCCCGCCTTTGGCGCGCTGTCGGACCGGGTGGGACGCAGGCGGCTGCTGCTGTCATTCGGTATTGTGGGCTGCCTGTTCACCGTGCCGCTCATGCGGACCATATCAACCGTGCAGTCCCCCCTTGCCGCGTTCGGGCTGGTTACGGCGGCCCTTATCGGCATTTCGGGCTACACGTCCATCAATGCGGTGGTGAAGGCCGAACTGTTTCCCACGCGTGTCCGCGCACTGGGGGTCGCACTGCCCTATGCGCTGACGGTATCGGTCTTTGGCGGCACGGCTGAATACATCGCGTTATGGTTCAAGCAGATCGGGCATGAAGACCTGTTCTACTGGTACGTGACCGGCTGCATCGCGTGTTCGCTGCTGACGGTTATATTCCTTCTGCCCGCGCATGACCGGATCACGCAGGAAAGCTGAAGGGTGACCTGACCACCTGCCTCTCCCTCCGTCGAGAGGCAGGTGGTCAGTGAACGTGCATGAGATTACGCAGGAACCCCGGCAGCAGCATGGCATAGGGGTTCACATGCACAGCCGGGTTCGCCATCGGCCCTGTGACCTGATAGGTGGCCGAAACCACGCCGCTGTTTTTCTCGGGGCTGAACAGCCATCCCAGCAGCCCCGGCAGATGACCGGGGGCCGCATTGACGGCAAAGGCGGGGATGATGGTTCCATCAAGGGCCAGCGACTTCTTTTCAAGGTTCACATCCCCCGTCACCGTCGCGCCGAGAGAGGCATTGCTGACCAGCCCGTCGGCAATGTGGATGTTGCCCTCGTTCATCGTGACCGGGATATTGAGCTGGTCAATCTCAAGGCCCGGCGCATGCGGCGCGCGCATCCAGCCATAAATCGAGGCATTATTGGCCAGCCGCACCACGGCGGGCACGTCGCGCAGCGTGAATGAGCCCATCCGCACCGTGCCGGAGAAGGGAGCGGTGGCGACACTGTCATCAAAACTGCCGTTAATGTCGGTCACGCCGCCCTGCATCTGATCCGTCACCTTCATGGCCTGAAGCAGGCTGCCCAGACTGGCCAGATGCACATCCAGCAGGCGGCTGTTGCCCTGCGGGGTCACATGGGCCGTGGCCGCGACCGGTCCGCCCACGGTCAGCACGCCACGCATCAGCCGCGATCCGTTGGTTTCCAGATGGCTGTGCACGTTTGTCAGCGTGTCAGTAGGGCCATAATACAGCGTGCGGGCATCGACATTGAGGTTCCAGCTCCGCCCCGGCGGCCCGTTGACGCGGCCCGTCGCCATTTCGGGCATGTGGTATCCGCCACTTCCCTGCGATGTCTGGGCCTTCGCCGTCGCCGAACTGCTGGACGCGGTCTGGTAGGAAACCAGCGGGGACAGGTCCAGCACCCGTGCCGCAACAGTGACACCAATGGGATCACTGTCACGCATGGGCAGCGTGACCGCCGCATTCCCCACCGAGCGCCCGACCCGGAAGCCACGCAGGATCAGCCTGCGGGCGATACCCGCCGTTGTTTCGGCATGGCCATCGATCAGCAGGTCCGGGCCGACGGCGCGTATGTTCTCGATGCCCGAGATTTTTCCATGGTCAAGATCAAGCTCGACCGAGGCATTGGCTTCCTGCCCCGGTTTCTTGGACCAGATGGGAATGGCCAGCGCCGCACGGTCCAGATCAAGGTCGATATCGACCTGCGCCTTGCCGCCCACGTAACGGTCATAATCGACATCCAGCAGGGCGCTGCCGGAAAAATGCTCGCCCATCTCGAATCCCGCGCGCCTTACCCCTTCCGGCGTGACGTGTCCCTGCAGGCTTGCGCTTTCCACCGCGCGCACCATCGGCCCGCTGCGGAAATCCATGGTGTAGATGACGCTGGACGGTATGCCCGCCAGAACTCCGGTTCCCTGCAGCAGCAGTCCGTTCATGGTCGCGTCGATGCCAAGGCTGCCCCGGTCAAGCGGCCTGCCCACCACCACATTGCCCAGATGCACATCCCCCAGATCGGCATGACTGCGCAGGTCGATCTGGTTCAGCCTGACATGGGCATCCAGCGGCAGGGCAATATGCAGCGATACATTCGCCCGCCCGGCCGGATGGGTGAACGACATGGGATGGCGCGACAGGACATTCAGCCGGGGTTCGGCCAGAAGGGCCAGCACGTCGCGCACATTGCCCAGCAGGGTGACGTTGATGTCGCCCTGCTGCACCTTTTCGCTCAGCCCCGTAATCCGCATGGAGCCGGGTCCCACCTCGATCCGGCCCGTCCCCTTCGCATCGACATGCCGGTCCGCCAGATCCACAAGCTGATAGGCATGGCCAAAACGGATCATCATCTGGTCCGGCCCGTCAAAGGTCAGGTGCGCATCCATGTCATGCATGGGCGGGATCGGACGCAGCCAGTGCAGTTCCATCCGGTGCGCATCGATCGTCCCCCCCAGCGAGGCGACATTCAGCCCCTTCCACCCCTTATTGCTGGCCATACCCATATTGACCTGCAACAGGTCCACATGGCCCTGCGGGATGTTCTGCGTCACCCAGCGCCGCGCGCCCTTCATGGCGCGGGGGGGCCAGAAATCACCCAGTGTCGCAAAGTCCAGCGACTGCGCCCGCGCGCCCACATTCAGCCAGATCGAGGCGGGATGGAGCAGGGAGGCGGATTTCAGGTCCGCCGTCGCATGCAGCGTCGGCCCGCTGCCGTCATCGCTGGCGTGACCCGGCGCACGCAGATGCAGGACCAGATTGCGCAGCGCCACATGCAGCGGCCCGTCAAAGGGCACTGCCCCCGCCCCGGTCCCCAGCGTGCCAGCCAGATCGGCCTCGCCTTCGCCCACCAGATACTGCCCTGCCTTGCGGGTCGTGACCTGACCATTGCCCGCACGCAGCTTGAGGCCGAATTCACGCGGCATGAGGAAAGGCCAGTCAGCGCGCCCGGCGCGGAACGCCACATCCAGCCTGCCGCCCACCGGCAGGTCGAGGGGCGCGACCTCCTTCTGTCCCGGCGCGAAGGCGGCAGGGCTGATCGGGTCCAGCAACAGCGTCCAGTTCACCTGCTGCGGGCCGACATGCTCACCCGATCCATGCAGGACAAGGCGTTCCCCATTGCCCTCAAGGCCGAGGCGTATATCCCCCGTCACCCCTTTCTGGCCAGAATCCGTTATGATGTTCAGATGCGCGTCCGCCTCCCCCAGTCGCCACACACGGCCTGTGGCGCGGTCGGTCAGGGTGACATGCGTATCGGATATGACGGCCTGACGGATATCCGTCAGGTCAACAGGGGATGGTTCCTGCGGCTTGAGCGAAGGGTATGGTGTGTTGGGCCCCAGATCGAGGCCAAATTTGCCATCCGCATTACGGGCAAGGCGCAGCCGCCCCTGCGAGACGGACAGTTCAAGGATACGCACGCTGCCATGGAACAGCGCCGGACTGTCCAGCGTAATACGCCCCCGGCGCAGCGTATCGGCCAGCGAGCCATCGTGGCGCTGGATGCGCACATCCTCCACCCAGATCACGAACGGGGCGCGTATCCCGCCATGCAGGGCATTCCAGCCCACGCGCACATGCCCTGCTGAAAGGCCGCCGATAATATCCTCATGCCGCAGACCATGGGCGACCGGGATGGGCATGAACAGCCTGATCGCGGGCGTTACATCCAGCGGACCTGCCGAAAGGCGCACCGTCAGCACAAGCAGGAACACCGCAGGCAGCGTTATGCACAGCAGCACCAGCCAGATCACCACGCGCCCCGCCGCCATGACCGCCCGGCGCACGCGCCCTGCGCCGGGGGCGCCGACGGGGGTGGGTTGACCTGTTTCCGTCATACCGTCCACGCTACGCCAGCGCATGAAAATGCGTGACTTCCCAGTCTCCTGCCGGACCCTGCCCCATGGATATGCCCGCTACACCCGACCTTACGCTGCACCCGTCCTGGCGCGGATGCACATGGCCCCACCCGGCGGATGACCGGGCGGCCACCATCATGCACGAAAACCTGACGCAGGCATGCGCCCGCGCGGGACTGCCGGATATCGCCAGCATAGCGGGCGTGCGGGTCATGACCGATGCACTGGGGGGAAACAGTCCCTACCTGTCGGACCTGGCGCTGCGCGATACGGAAGCCTTCCTGCGCCTTCTGCTCGACGGGCCGGATGCGCATGTGCGCGAAATCCTCAGGGGACTTGAAGCCCTGCCGCCCGAAACCCCGCGTATTGAGGTGATGGCCGCCCTGCGTATCGCCAAGCGGCAGGCCGCGCTGGCCATTGCACTGGCCGATATCGGGGGCGCATGGACGCTGGAACAGGTGACGCTGGCGCTGAGCGGACTGGCCGAGAACGCATTGGGGGCCGCGGTCAGGCATCTGCTGCTGCATGCCTGCCAGACCGGACGACTGCGCCTGCGTGACCCGGAAAACCCGTGCCGGGGCAGCGGCTTCGTGGTTCTGGCAATGGGTAAGCTGGGCGCGCGGGAACTGAACTACTCCTCGGATATCGACCTGATCATCCTGTATGACCCGGACCGCCACCCCGGAAACGGGGAACTGCGACATACCTTTGTGCGCATGACTAGCGATCTTGTCACCCTGATGGAAGCGCGTGATGCAAATGGTTACGTTTTCCGCATGGACCTGCGGCTGAGGCCCGACCCCGCCGCAACGCCCGCCGCCGTGTCCTTTCCCGCCGCCATCCAGTATTACGAAAGCATGGGCCGCACGTGGGAACGCGCGGCCATGACGAAAGCCCGTCCGGTTGCGGGGGATATTGTGGCGGGCCGCCGTTTCCTCAAACACATTCATCCGTTCATCTGGCGCCGCCATCTTGATTTTGCGGTGATCGACGATCTGCACGACATGAAAGCACGAATCGACCGCCACCGGAATGCGGGCCACGCTGATCTGGAAAGCCTGCCCGCCGCGTCTATCCGCGATCCCGAGACCGCGACCGGCTGGCTTCTGGGGCAGAACGTGAAGCTGGGACAGGGCGGCATACGGGAAGTGGAGTTCATCGTGCAGGCGCTTCAGCTTGTATGGGGCGGCAGGCGGCCCGAACTGCGTGATCCCACCACGCTGGGCGGCCTGCGCAGGCTGCGCCGCGCGGGACTGCTGGAACGTGCCCAGTGCGCAATACTGGTCCGCAACTACCGCATGCTGCGTCAGGCCGAACACCGGTTGCAGATGCGCATGGATCACCAGACCCACACCCTGCCGGACACGCGTGACGGATTCGCACGCTTCGCCACCTTCATGCTGGCTGCAACGCCGGGTGAACTGGCCTCCAGCATGCTGTCGGTCATGCAGCATTCGCGCCGCAACTTCGACCTGCAGTTTGCCGAAAGCGACCGGCAGGACATCACCATCGCGCCGGAGGATGTCGATGCCGCCGACCGGCTGCGTGACTACGGCTTCGCGCCCCATGACATCGGCGACGCGCTGCAGATCCTCAACCGGTGGGATGGCAACCGGCTGCGCGCGCTGCGTTCCGACCGGGCGCGCAAGCTGCTGCGCCGCCTGCTGCCTGCCATCATGACCGAAATCGGGGGCCGCCAGCAGCCGCTGACCGTGCTGCGCCGTTTCGATGCGCTGCTGGAGCGGCAATGGGCGGGCGTGCAGTTCCTGTCGCTGCTGGAACGCAATACCGCGCTGATCCACCGCATCGTGACCGTTCTGGACTGCGCGCCGTTCCTGGCCGACCATCTGGCCGAAACTCCCTCCGCCCTGGACGGGCTGCTGGACATGGCTGGCGGTCCTGGCGCGCTGGGTACGGCCACGGCGCTGGTCAGGCGGCATGTCACATCGGCACAATCGGCCGAGCAGGTGCTGCCGGTGATGCGCGGACTGGTGTGCGGGGAGGAATTCCGCCTGTCGGTTGCCCGCCTTGAACACCGCATGGGCGAGGACAGCACCGCCCGCGCGCGCACGGCCATGGCCGAAACGGTCATGCGCGGGCTGCTGCGCGTGGTCACCGGTGAACACAGACGCCGCCACGGCACCGTGCCCGGTGGTGCGATGGCGGTTGTGGCGCTGGGCAAGGCGGGATCGCATGAAATGATGCCGGGGTCCGACCTCGACCTCATGCTCGTGTTCGACCATCCGCCCGATGCGGGGGAAAGCGTTGTTAATGGCACAGTCGGCACGGATGGCATGCGCGGACGCCCGCTTGCGGCGGGTACGTATTTCGTCCGGCTGGCGCATGCCTTCGTCGCGGCCCTGACCGCGCCGGGGCGGGAGGGACCGCTGTATGAGGTGGATATGCGCCTGCGTCCTTCGGGATCGAAGGGGCCGGTCGCCGTCTCCCTGTCCGCCTTCCGTCGCTACCATGAAGAATCCGCATGGACATGGGAACGCATGGCCCTGACCCGCGCGCGCGTGGTGGCGGGACCGCCCCGCCTTGCCGCCCGCCTGCGCCACGCCATCGCCACGGCGCTGGACCATGCCCCGCTGACGGATGAGGAAAGCCGCCAGATCCTGCATGACGTGCGTCACATGCGCGAACGGCTGGCGCGCGAACATCCTGCCGCCAGCCCGTGGGACATCAAACGCCGCCGGGGCGGGCTGATGGATGTGGAGTTCATCGCACAGGGGCTGCAACTGCTGACGCCAGATGCCCAGGCCCGCAATCCCTCCACCCGGCTGGCGCTGCTGCGGCTGGCGCAGGCGGGGACGCTGGATATGGCGGACGCCCGCCTGCTGCGGCGTGCGGACCTGTTCTGGCGGTCGATGCAGGGGCTGGTCCGCATCATATGCGGCAGCGTCGTGCCCGATGCGATCCCGCAGGCCAGCCTTGAAATCCTGATGGGGGAAGTCAGGGCGCGCAATGCGACGGCCCTGCTGGACCGGATGGATGATATGGCCGCCCGCGTAACCGCGATATTCGACCGTCTGATTCCCCCCATTGCGGACACACCGGCGCGATAGCCACGCCGGGAGTGTTTCCCCGCCCGCCAAAGCGTTGCATGATCGCAGCCCAACCCATATCCCCGCATGCCGGTCGCGCCGATACCGGACGCGCCACGCCATGCAGGCGGACAGATCAGCAAGGCAGGTCATGAGCAAGGTTCTTCCCCCTTTCCCCGAACCCGGCAGCGCCGTTCCCGATTTTGACATGCCCGCAAGTCATGGGCGCACGGTCAGCCTGACCGCCCTGCGCGGCCATCCTTTCGTGCTGTATTTCTATCCCAAGGCCAATACATCGGGCTGCACCAGGGAAGCCTGCGAATTCGAAGCCGCCCTGAATGACATGCAGAAGGATGGCGTAAGCGTCATCGGCGTCTCCCGCGATGGCATGCCTGCAATCGAGAAATTCGCGACCGATCACGCCCTCACCTTCCCCCTTGCATCGGATGGCGATGGCAGCGTTACGGAAGCCTATGGCGTATGGGTCGAAAAATCGATGTACGGTCGCAAATACATGGGTATCGAACGCGCGACCTTCCTGATCGATGCCAATGGCCATCTGGTGGAAGCATGGCGCAAGGTAAAGGTCCCGAACCACGTCGCCGCCGTGCGCAAGGCCATTGCGACCCTGACGCTACAGGCGGGAACAGCGGGCTAGCACGTCAGTAGGGGCGTCCCGGCCCGCCATAGGGACCATAGACCACGACCGGCGGCGGGGGTGGTGGGGCATAATAGGCCACCGCCGGCGGCGGGGGACGGTAATAGACCGGGGGCGGAGGCGGCGGCGGCCCGTAGCTGTCCACCATGGCCCCGCCGATGACGCCACCCACGATGCCACCCACCAGTCCCCCAACCAGCGCATCGCCCCCGCCGCCACGCCCATGGGCCTGCGCGCCCGGTGCGGCTGCCGCCAGCCCGGTCAGGACAAGCAGCCCGGTGGCTGCAATACGCCCGATGTTTTTCATCAAACTCTTCCTGCTCCTGTCTCGATCAGGCGGGGAACGCATCCCCGCCTGACAGGGATGAGACAGGAGGCTCATGGCGATTTACGGGCAGGAATCGCCCTTTTCATGCCATAAACCGGCCTCGGCCGTTACGGATGGGCCGCGCGCAGTTCCTTCAGGCCCGAAGGGATGGCGAACACGCCGTCCGCCTGTGGCGCACGGGTGACGGCGGTGGCTTCCACCATCACCTTGCCATTACGGATGACTTCCAGCATCACGCCATCATCGGTGTAGCAGATTTCGCTGGGGCGCTGGTCTGTGTCCTGCGTCTGCCATAACGTGCACGGAATGTTGGCAACGGTGGCCGTGCCGGTGCGCAGCCAGTTGCCCTGCGCACGCTGCCCCATCTGCACATTACCGGCACCCGGCGCGGGAATGACCGTCCTGATCTTCTGCTCGGGGTTTACTACCGTCAGCGTGCCCGCGTGGTAGTCGGTAACCATGTAGGTGGTGGCATTGCCCGGATCGACGCGCTGCATCATCCGCCCGCTGGACCAGCGCATGCGCTGGGTCATGACCTCCTTCGTGTCATGGGGGGGGTAGATGGTGTAGGTCACGTCCACATCGTTCTGGGGGGTGACGAAGGGGGTCTCATCGGTGGCGGCGGACGCATGGCCTGCACCAGCCAGCAGCAGGCCAGCCACCAGCAGGGCCTGACCACTGCGATACGGAAAACGGGTCACGGTATGTAATCCTTCAAAACGGGGACGGGGCAGGCGTGTCAGCCGCCCTTCTGATCCGGGTTCGTGCGGGCGGCAGGCGTGCCGGGCGGCGGGGGCGGTTCGATCTTGCGATAGCCCTCGGGCGGCTGGAACATGCTGTCGGGAATGGGTCCGTAAACCACTTTCGTCGCTTCCAGCTTACCGCGCAGCCCGTCCCCATCCACGCCGTCTTCCTGCAGGATCACGCCATCTTCCGTAACGCAGGTGGTGGCATTGCCCTGATCGGTCGTCACGTCCCACTGCGTGCATGTGACCCCGGCCACGGTGGCGGTGCCCTTGCGCACGAAGGACATGGACAGGTCCAGCAGGAAGGGATTGCGGATGCCGTAGCGGGCATCAAGCTGGCTGTACACCTTCTGCGGATTGATGATGATCATGACCTGACGGGTCATGCGGTTGAGCACCATCTCGCCCATGGCCAGCGGGCTGTCGATTCGCATAAGACCGCCATTATAGGCGAACCATGTGCGCACGGCCTTGGGCTCGGGCATGCCATCGGGCTGCACGTTATAGTCCACCTGCACATCCCGCGTGGGGGTAAGCGGGGGGTGAACGGTGGCGGCTTCCTGCGCCATGGCGGGTGCGCCACCCGCTGCAATGGCCGCCACGAACATCATCATGCCCAACGGCCCCCTGCCCTTACCCTTTGCCGGGCAGGCCGCTCCCTGTTTCATCACGTTTCTTCCCCTTCTTCTGCCAAGACGGAACCCTGCACGCGCAGGACTGTCAACCATCCGCGTCCATCGCGCCCGCGGGCCGCAGGGCACGGATGGCGGGCAGCAGTTCCGCCGCGCTGTCATTTCCGATCCATTGCGCCCGTTGCGCCACCGCGCGGACAAGCTGGCGCATGTAATCATCCGCCGGAATCTCGTATCCGCCGAAAGTGGCCAGATGATCCGTGCCGAACTGTGTATCGAGCAGGGTAAAGCCACCCAGACGCAGGCGGGCCACCAGATGGACCAGCGCCACCTTGGATGCGTCGCGCATGCGGCTGAACATGCTTTCCCCGAAAAAGGCCTGACCGATGGCCACGCCATACAGGCCGCCGACCAGCCTGCCCTCATGATAGGTTTCGATGCTGTGGGCATGGCCCATGGCGTGAAGCTGACAGAACAGGGTGCGGATGCGCGGGTTGATCCATGTATCCTCGCGCCCCGGCATGGGTGCGGCACAGCCATCCATGACCCCTGCGAAATCCTGATCTGTCATTACTGCAAAGCGATCCGACAGCACCGTGCGCATGAGCCTGCGCGGCACATGAAATCCCTCCAGCGGCAGGATGCCGCGCATCTGCGGGAAGAACCATTCCAGTTCGTCGGACCGCGCATCGGGCGCCATGGGAAACAGGCCGGCCCGGTAGGCGCGCAGCATAAGTTCCGGCGTAAGCGGAACCGTCTCTTGACCCGTCATGTTCTTAGGATAACCCTTTCGCATGCTTCTGCAGGCACGATCGCCTGTGTCATGCCCCCGTTAGGCCGGAGAAACCACCCTCTATGTCCGCTACCCGCCCCCGCGCACTGCTGACCCAGCGCCAGACCGATCCCGTCATGCAGCGTATCGAGCAGAACTTTACCATAGCCCCCGTCCCGGACCACCGGATGACAACCCGCGAACTGCTGGACGCCGCGCGCGCTTTCCAGCCGCAGGCCATCATGACATCGACGGGCCTGCCGCTGCGTGGCGATGACGTGGCGCAACTGCCTGACTGCGTGAAGGTTGTCGCAACCGTCAGCGTCGGCACGGACCATCTGGACATTCCTGCCCTTCATGCCCGCGGCATCATCGTCACCAACACGCCCGACGTACTGACCGACTGCAATGCCGACATGGCCATCCTGCTGATGCTGGCTGCCGCCCGGCGCGCGGGTGAATACACCACGCTCATGCGTGAAGGCTGGGGCCGTCCGCTTGCGATGGATGAAATGCTGGGCACCCGCATAAGCGGCAAGCGGCTGGGTATCGTGGGCATGGGCCGCATCGGCCAGGCCGTGGCCCGGCGGGCGCGTGGCTTCGACATGACGGTCATGTACTCCAACCGCCGCCGCCTGCCCGCCGCGCAGGAAGCGGGCGCCACCTATTTCAGCACCCTGACCGACATGCTGCCGCACTGCGATATCCTGAGCCTGCATCTGCCCGCCACGCCCGAAACCGAAGGCATGATCGATGCCGACCTGCTGGGCCGCCTGCCGCGCGGGGCCATTTTCATCAATGCCGCCCGTGGCGCGCTGGTGGATGAGGACGCCCTGATCGCGGCCCTGCGCAGCGGCCAGCTTGCCGCCGCCGGGCTGGATGTCTACCGCAATGAACCCAATCCCGACCCGCGCTTTCTGGAACTGCCCAACGTGTTCCTGACCCCGCATGTCGGCAGTGCCACCATCGAAACCCGTACCGACATGGGCATGCTGGCGATTGAAAACGTGGAAGCCGTGCTGAACGGTCGCGCAGCCCCCACCCCCGTCCACGCCTGATCCGGCCGTAAGGGAAGCACGCTTATGGGACTGCCCGGCGTTTTCATCGTTTTCACGCTGATCACACTGCTGCTGGAACTGCTCATGCCGCGCATGAATGGCCTGTTGCAGACATTGACCGGATTTTACGTGGTCTTCGCGCTGATCGCCGCGACCATCGAAATCGTAAGGAAGCCGCAGCCCGTACGGCATACATCCGACAAGGCATGACAGACAGCCGCTCCGGGCCATGCCCGGAGCGGTCGGGAACTGAAGTTTTTCACAGAAATAAAGTCGTGGCAGACGCCCCTCACCAATGGAGAGGAAGCGCGTCTGCCAGCATTATTACCGCTTTAGCCTTCGTTGACCTGGCTTGCTGCGTGGGCCTTGAGGTCAGCGGCGGTGCGGCGGACTTCCGGCCCATATTCGCGCTCAAGCCGCCGGATGGTGAAATGCGCCTGCGCCACCGCACGGTAATGCGACAGGAACGCCGCGTTGAGCGACGCCCCGCACAGCGCGCCAGCCACCGGCATCATCTGCAGTGCGAACTTGCGCGACAGGCCCAGCCCGTAATGGGTCGCCACTTCACTGACCAGCATGACAACCGGACGACCGCGCAGCATGGCGCGGGCGGAAAAATAGCCCAGTTCGCTATCCTCCCCCGGCGCGGCCTTCCGGTTCGCGCCAAAGGGGAAGGCGCGGAGGGCGAATACTTCCAGACAGGCCGCCCGCGCATCTTCCTGCGACAGGTCTTCCCCCTGTTCGCGGGCGATACGCGCGATCTCGCGCATGATGGTCAGCGTCGTGAAGCCGACATCGGCCACCAGTCCCGGCAGGCCGGCAAAACCGCCTATGGCCCCCGACATGGTTACGGCGGCCTTCACCGCCGGGTCGCGCCATGCGGCACCGCCGCCCGGTTGGGCGGACACGTCATGCGGGCGGTCCATGCCGATCACCGCGATGTCGAATGCACGCCGGATGGCCGTTTCGGCAGCGGATTGCAGGCTGGCCTGCAACGTGGGCGCAAGGCCCAGCGTGCGCATGCCCAGCATCGCCGCCTGCCCCACGGCACCGCCCATCAGGTCGGCCAGACGCACCAGCACGCCGCGCCCCGTCTCGACCCGTTCCAGCGCCTGCTGGAGTTCGGTAATACACGCGCTGTCCAGCGTCAGCGGTGCCAGTTCGTTGGAGGAACCTGCACTCATTACAATGCCCTTCGCCTGATCTTCCGTAACAGTACGGACCGGCCCCATGTCCCTACACTACCGGCGGGATGGATGACGCCGCCCGCAACGCCCATGCGGCAGTTCCCACTGTTTCAGCACCATGATGGCGTTCTTGCAATGCGCATCACCATACCTTCTGGCATGAAACGCGCCTCAACCATGGCTGTTCCAGCCGCCCATCGCGCACAGGTGTCCCCAGTGCGCATCCGAAACCGGCACGACCGACAGTCGCGACTGCCGCACAAGGGCCAGATCCTCCAGCGCCGGATCGGCCTTGATCTGCGCCAGCGTGACCGGGCGGGGCATCGGCCCCACGGCGCGCACGTCCACGCATACCCATCTGCCATCCTCCGCCGTGGGGTCGGGATAGCCAGCACGCACGACTTCCACCACGCCCACGATCTCGCGCCCTACGTTGGAATGATAGAAGAACGCCCGGTCCCCCACTTCCATGGCCGCGAGGTTCTTCTTCGCCTGGTGGTTACGCACGCCGGTCCACGGTTCCACGCCGTTTTCCACCTGCTCGGACCATGAAAACGCGTCCGGCTCGGACTTGATCAGCCAGTAAGCCATGCCCGGTTCTTCACTCCACCCGCATGCAATCACGAAAAACTGAACGGAACGGACGGATGACCACGCTCTCGAACAGTTCGACACGGGCATAGGGGTCTTCCGCCGCGAAGCCTTCGGCCGCCGCGCGGTCGGCCACATCCACCACCAGCAGGCTGCCGCAGGGGCGGTTTTCCGCGTCCAGCAGCGGACCGCCATGCACGATGTGCTGCTTCCACTGTTCCAGATAGGCAAGGTGACGCTCACGGGTGGCCTTGCGGGTTTCAAGACCGCCGGGCCTGTCGGTACAAATGATCGCAAACAGCATGTTTTCTCCTCCTGTGGCGGGACAGTACCACGAAGGGACAGGACTGGCCGTGTCTTTTTTAACGCGATAGTGTAGAGCAGCAAAACGCCAGCCCCCGGCCGACCGCGGGCGATGGCGAAAATTTTTCTTGACCCTTTTCATTGCAGGGACAGGTGCCCCCGGCACGGATGGATCAACCTTGAACGCAACGCAGAGCCTTACCGCAAGAACCGGTAACCTTTTTCACCGCTACGCCAACCCGGGGCGTTTCCTGCGCATGGGTGCGAAGCTGCAGCCGTGGCTGACCTGGCCCGCACTGGCGCTGTCCGCGGCCGGAATCGTATGCGGGCTGTTCTTCTCCCCCGCCGACTGGCAGCAGGGCGACAGCGTGCGCATCATGTATGTGCATGTGCCCACAGCATGGCTGGCATCGTCGGGGTATATGGCGCTGGCGGTGTGCTCCCTTCTTTCGCTTGTATGGCGGCATCCGCTGGCCGACCTTGCGGCGGTGGAGATCGGGCCGGTCGGGGCCGCCATCACCGCTGTCTGCCTTGCCACCGGCTCCCTGTGGGGCAAGCCGATGTGGGGCACGTGGTGGGTGTGGGATGCGCGGCTGACATCCGTTCTGGTGCTGTTTTTCCTGTATCTGGGCCATATCGCGCTGATCCGCGCATTTGACGAACCGCAGCGTGGCTACCGCGCCGCCGCCATACTGGGGCTGGCGGGCGCGATCGACCTGCCGATCATCAAGTTCAGCGTACAGTGGTGGAACACGCTGCACCAGCCCGACAGCATCACGGTTACGGGGGCACCGACCATGTCCACCTCCATGCTGTGGCCGCTGGGCCTGACCACGCTGGGCTTCACGCTGGGGTTTGGCGCGATCGTGCTGGCCCGCCTGCGCGCTTCCGTAATGGAAAGCCGTATCCGCACCATCCTTGCCGCCAGCCGTGGCCGCCAGTCCGCACAGACCAATCCCCAGACAGACAGTGCCGCCGTATGACCCACCTGCCCTATATCGTGGCCGCCTATGGCCTGACCCTTGGCGTCGCGGCGATCCTGTCGGTCAACGCCACCATCCGGCTGCGACAGGCGCGCAAACGGCTTGCCGCCATTGAACAGCCCGGCCGGACACGCAGGCCGTCATGACCCGCAAGAGCCGACGCCTGTGGCTGGTGGTTGCGTGCATGATCGGGCTTGGTTCCGCCGCTGCCCTGACACTCAACGCCTTTTCATCCAATATCGTCTTCTTCATGGCGCCATCGCAGGTCCATAAAAAGCCGCCGCCAGCCGACCGCACCATCCGTCTGGGCGGCATGGTCGTGGCGGGCAGCGTACACCGCGAAAAGGTGAAGGACAGCCCGGTCGCCATATTCGACGTGACCGACGGGCAGGACGCCGTGACCGTTCGTTATGAAGGGATACTGCCCGACCTGTTCCGCGAGGGGCAGAGCGTCGTGGCCGTGGGCACCGTCAATCCCGATGGCACGTTCCGCGCCAGCGAAGTTCTGGCCAAGCATGACGAAACCTACATGCCCAAGGAAGTGGCCGAGGAACTGCGCCGCAGCGGCAAATGGGACCCACGTTTCGGCAAGGCGCCGGACGCGACAAGCTGGAACACCATGACGGCGACCGATACGGCGAAAAAACCGGCCACCCAGACACCTGACGGAAACTGACATCCGCGATGAACCCGGAACTTGGAAATTTTGCACTGGCGCTGGCATGCTGCCTGGCCGCCGGACAGGCCATCCTGCCGCTGATCGGCGCGAACCGGCGTGACGCGCGCCTGATGGCGCTGGCCCCCGCGCTGGCCGTGGGGCAGATGCTGGCCCTTGCGACTTCTTTCGCATGCCTGATCCATGCGGCCATCACCAACGACTTTTCCGTGCAGAACGTGGCGGCCAACAGCGCGGTCAGCAAGCCGCTGCTGTACAAAATCACCGGCGTATGGGGCAATCATGAAGGCTCGGTGCTGTTATGGGCGCTGATCCTGTCCATCTGCGGTGGCGCGGTGGCCCTGTTCGGGCGCAACCTGCCTTCCGCCCTGCAGGCGCGCGTGATTGCGGTGTTGGGCGGGGTTGCAGCAGGCTTCGAACTGTTCTGCCTGACCACGTCCAACCCGTTCGCCCGTGTCTGGCCCGCGCCGCTGGACGGACAGGGCATGAACCCGCTGCTGCAGGACCCCGGCCTCGCGTTCCATCCGCCCATTCTCTACACCGGCTATGTCGGCTTCGCCGTGCCGTTCGCCTTCGCCATCGCCGCCCTGATCGAAGGGCGCGTGGATGCTGCATGGGGTCGCTGGGTGCGCCCGTGGGCAGTGGCGGCATGGTGCTTCCTGACCTGCGGCATCGCCATGGGATCGTGGTGGTCCTATTACGTGCTGGGCTGGGGTGGCTACTGGTTCTGGGACCCGGTGGAAAACGCATCGCTGATCCCGTGGCTGACGGGCACGGCGCTGGTGCATTCCGCCATTGTGGTGGAAAAGCGCGAGGCGCTGAAAATCTGGACCGTCCTGCTGGCCATCGGCACGTTTTCCTTCTCGCTTTCCGGCACGTTCCTTGTGCGTTCGGGCATCCTCAATTCCGTGCATGCCTTCGCCAACGATCCGGCGCGTGGCGTGTTCATCCTCGGGCTGCTTGCAGTGGTCATTGGCGGTTCGCTGCTGCTGTTCGCCATCCGCGCGCCGCAGCTCACCACGGGTGGCCTGTTCGCCCCCATGTCGCGTGAAGGGCTGCTGGTTCTCAACAACATCCTGCTGTGTTCCATCTGCGCGGTGGTGCTGACGGGCACGATGTATCCGCCATTCATGTCGCTGCTGTTCGGCAAGACCATTTCGGTGGGCAAGCCGTTCTTTGATGCGACCACCATTCCCCTTGCCATTCCGCTCATGGTGTTCATGGGTTTTGGCCCGATGGTGCCGTGGAAGCGTGCGCAGATGTGGCCGGTCCTGCGCCGCTTGTGGTGGGCGGCCTGCGTGTCGCTGCTGGCGCTGGTTGTCGCCACCTTCCGCATGCGTGACATCCTGCCGGTGCTGGCGACCGCTACCGCCGTATGGGTGATCTGCAGCAGTGTCGCCGATATCGTGGAGCGGCTGCGCCTGTTCCGCCAGTCACCCGCGCAGAGCTGGCAGCGTGCCCGTGGCCTGCCGCGTGCGGTATTCGGCGCGGCGCTGGCCCATGCAGGTGTCGGCATTACGGTGCTGGGCATTGCGGGCATGTCGCAGGCGGCGCACCGCATTGTTGAAGTCCATGTCGGCCAGAGCGAGATGCTGGCGGGCGATAGCTGGACCCTGACCGAAGTCCATCCCGCGCAGGGACCCAATTACACCGCGCTGGTCGCCACCATCGAAGTCCGCCACGACGGCAGGCTGATCACCACCCTGCATCCGTCCAAGCGGACATTTGCAAGCCAGCACCAGACCACCACGGAAGTAGCGATCCACACCAACCTCATGGCCGACATCTATGGCGTTCTTGGGGACAGGCACGGCAGCGATGCCGACCCCACCTATGTCCTGCGGCTGCATTACAACCCGCTGGCCCCGTGGATGTGGCTGGGCGGCCTGATCATGGCCTTTGGCGGCGCGCTGTCGCTGTCTGACCGTCGTGTGCGCGTGGGCGCGCCGCGCCGGGCGAAGGCGGCTGACATGGTGGCGGCACGATGAACGATACGTCCCTTCCCCCTTCCCCCACGCGCCGCCGCCTGCTCATGGCGGCCCCGCTGGTTGTCGCAGGTGGTGCGGGTGTCGCGTTCTGGCGCATGCTGTCGGGCATGTCGCGTGGATCATTCGACCCCCATGACATCCATGCCCCGGCGCTCAACCGCCCCGTTCCGGACTTCGCCCTGCCCGATCAGGCGCCGGGAACCGGCTTTTCCGCACAGGACCTGCGCGCGCTGAAAACGCCGGTTCTGGTGAACTACTTCGCTTCGTGGTGCATTCCCTGCGTGGCGGAAATGCCGGTGCTGAACGTGCTGAAAGATCGCCTGCCAATCTGGGGCATCGCTTACAAGGACAAGCCCGAGCATGCGCTGGGCTTTGTCCAGCGTGCCGGAAACCCCTATGCCCGCATTGCCGCCGACCGCGACGGGCTGACGGCAATCGACTGGGGCGTGTCCGGCGTGCCGGAAACCTTCCTGATCGGGCCGGGCGGGGTCATCCGCTGGCATACGGCCTCCCCCATTACCGAAAGCATGATTGCCAATACGATCATGCCGCTGGCGGACAGCCTGAAATCATGACGACATCCTTCCTGCGCCGGGGCTGGGTGATGGCCCTTCTGGCCTGCCTGCTGCTGGCTCCCGTGGTGGCGATCGCGGTTGATGACCCGTCGGAGATGCTGCCGGACCCGGCACAGGAACAGCGGGCCGAAGCGATTGGCGCGCAACTGCGCTGCCTTGTCTGCCAGAATGAATCGATCGAGGACAGCAGCGCCGACCTTGCCCGCGACCTGCGCCACGTGGTGCGCGAACATGTGGCCAAGGGTGAAAGCAACCGCCAGATCATGGACTGGATGGTCAACCGCTACGGCAACTTCATCCGCCTCAAGCCGCCGCTGACCATCGGCACGCTGCTGCTGTGGGTCATGCCGCTACTGGCGCTTGGCATCGGTATCGGGGTTGCGTGGTGGACGTTCCGCAGGCCGCGCGCGTCCACACCACCGCCCCTGACGGATGAAGAACGCCGCCGTCTGTCCGACCTGACCCGAACACGCTGAGATTGAGATGATCTGGATTGGTATCTGCCTGCTTGGCGTGATCGCGCTGCTGCCTGCCCTGCTGTCGTTCCGTCGCGCCACCCTGCTGCGCGATGAACGCGAAACCGCCCTTGCGCTGCATCAGGCCCAGCTTGCGGAACTGGAACGTGACCTGGTGGAAGGGATGATCGCCCCATCCGAACATGACAGCGCGCGGCTGGAAATCCAGCGCCGCCTGCTGGGCACGGACACCCTGCCCGCCTTCGTCGCGCGCAAAGGGGCATCCACCGGCGCCATTGCCGCGGCCCTGATCGGGCTGCCGGTTGCGGCGATCGCGCTCTACCTGACGGTCGGGCACCCGTCCCTGCCCGCGCAGCCCCTTGCCTCCCGTCTTGCCGCCATCCAGAAGGAAGATCATCGCAACGACGCGATCATCGACCGCCTGCGCGAGCAGTTGAAACAGATCCCGCCGGGCGATCCCAGCCTGTTTCAGGGTTATGTGCTGCTGGGTCAGGCCGAAGCGGGCCGCGACCACTACGCCGCCGCCGCCCAGGCCTGGCGCAGCGCCATAGAACAGCGCTTCGACCCCGAAGTGGCAGCCCGTGCCGCCGAAGCCCAGATGATGGCGGATGGTGGCCATATTTCGGCTGAAACGGCGGATCTCTACCGCCGCGCGCTTGACGCCGCCCCGGCGGATGCACCGTGGCGGATGACGGTGCAGCAGCGTATCGCGCAGTCCGAACATCAATAACGCGCTACCCGCATGGCATGGCAGGCTTTTCAGCTTGCCAGCCATCCGCATCCGGGCGGAAAATGCCGGGCATGAGCAAGGACAAGACCCCCACCCCCGCACCCACCGCTGAATCCGATGAGGCCGCAAAGGAAGCAGCCCTGCTGAAACAGCCGGCGGAACCCGATGAAATCGGCGGCCCCAAGGGACCGGAGCCAACCCGCTACGGCGACTGGACGGTCAAGGGAAGATGCGTGGACTTCTGATCCACGGCTGCTGCCTGTCAGCCGATTTCGTTCGGTAGCGGTCCGCGCCCGAAGGTCTGGCGCGCCCGGTGTCCCGGCGGCGGCATGTTGCACGAAATCAGATAGATTCCCGCCACGAATACAAGCTGGGACAGGGAATTGAACCACAGGGCGAGTTCGTAAACCCGTTCCGCCGTCAGGGCCTGATAGAAGGCATAGACCGCAAAGGGAATGGAAATGGGCCGCATCCCCGCCAGCATGACCCGCAACGGGTTCTGGTAACCGGGGCGGACCATGCCGCGCAGGCGGTGAATGCCGATATAGAATATGACCTCGAAAAACCAGCCGAGCAGGTTGGTTATCACGTTATCCAGCGTCATGCCTTCCAGTACCAGCAGGGCGGATATGGACGCGGCCGACAGCACGATGGACCCGACCTGAAAACTCATGCCCACTTCCATCGCAGGCAGGCGTTCAGGCAGCGCATCGGCAAAAGGCTGAAAAATCCGGTCCAGAAGCCAGGCATCGAACTGGTTGACGCGTTCACCAAATGACATGACAGTTCCCAGTATCTTCGTATCCGTGCCGCATGGGGCCATGCCTTACCCGGCACAGACGGCGGCGACAACCGCATCGGGATAAGTTCCGGCCATACCGGCCAGCGCCGTATTGCTCAGCATCACAATACTCAGGCCACGCGAACGGTCCACCACCCATTGATGGCCGTATACGCCGCCCCATGTGAAGCTGCCCGCGCCTAGCGGCGTACGCGCGGCATCAGGATCGGTTATGACTGCGCCGCCATAGCCAAAACGACGCCCCCGTGTCTGCGGTCCCATATCCAGATCGCCTATGGCGTTGTGCCCGAACAGCATGGCGGAGGCAGGCGAAAGGATACCATCCCCGCCGCTGCGCACGGTATCGATGAAGGCAAGGAATTCGTGGGCCGTACCCACCATGCCCGCGCCACCGGACGGGTAGGAGTGCGGGTTGAGGATACGGTCGGGCGCGAAACGGATTTCGCCCACCCCGCCATCGGGCAGTATGCGGGACAGGACATATTCAGCCCCCATGCGGATGGGAACAGGTCGCGCATCGGCATAGCATGCGGCAAGGGTTTCAGGTGTCCGGACCGTAAAGCCACTCTCCCGCCATGACAGCACGCGCCCCACATGATGCTGGACCGCAGCAGGCAGGGACTGTCCGGATACCTGTTCAATCACCGCGCCAATGACATCCAGCCCCAGCGAATAGCACCAGCCCTGACCGGGCGGAAACAGAAGCGGGACCGAGGCCAGACGGGCCATATTATCCGCCAGCGACAGCCCCGGTTCCGCGATTCCATCCGATACACCCGCACGGGTATAGGGATTGTCGTCGCGCGGCAGGGAAAACCCATAGCCCAGTCCACTGGTATGGGTCAGTAACTGATGCAGCGTAATATCGCAGGGGCCACCATCGGGCAGGCAGGGCCGGAATTGTGGCAGGTAGCGGCTGACCGGGGCGTGCAGGTCCACAAGCCCTTCTTCCGCCAGCGCAAGGCAGACAGCCGTAACAACCGGCTTGGTCAGGGACGCAAGGCGGAACAGCGTATCCACCTGCATCGGGCGGCCTGCTTCACGGTCCGCAAGACCCGCGGCTTCTGCCACCACAACCTCGCCCTCTACCGCAACCAGCACCACCGCGCCGACCAGTCGGGCCTTATCAATTGCCGTATCCATGACATGGCGGACACGGGCACGCATGCCACTGGTTTCGAGGGGGCCAGATGTCATGTTTCCATCCTTTGCGACACAGGGGGCGAGCGCGTGAACTGGTCGGCACGCTCAAAGCAGCGTAATCTTGTGATATGATAGCACGTCAGTTTTTCAAGGTCGTAAGCCTCTCCCTTCTGTTATGTGGCACAGGTCTGGGAGGCGCCATGGCCCCCATGGCACATGCAACCCGGCCCGCCCCCGTTCCCGCCCTGATCCAGCCGGAAATGCCATTACAGGCCACGCTGCCCAACGGACTACGCGTGGTGATCGTGCCGGACCGGCTGGCCCCGGTGGTCAGCACCCAGATCAATTACCTTGCCGGTTCCGCAGCCGCCCCGGCGGGCTTTCCCGGCACGGCGCATGCGCTGGAACATATGATGTTCCGTGGCAGCCACGGGCTGGACCGTGACCAGCTCGCCGCCATCGGCGCGCGGCTTGGCGGCAGCTATAATGCCGATACCACGGAAAACGTGACGCAGTTTTTCTATACCGCCCCGGCGGAAAACCTTGACGTGCTGCTGCATATCGAAGCCCTGCGCATGAATGGCCTGACACTGGCCGCAGAGGACTGGACACATGAACGCGGCGCGATCGAGCAGGAAGTCTCGCGCGATATGTCCAGCCCCGGTTATGTCTATCTGGCCCGGTTGCAGTCCATCCTGTTCGCAGGCACCCCGTATGAACATGATGCGCTGGGCAGCCGTGCATCCTTCGACAGGACCGATACCGCCATGCTGCGCCGGTTCTACCGGAACTGGTACGCGCCCAATAATGCGATTCTGGTCATAGCCGGCGCGGTAGACCCCACATCCACGTTGGAACTGGTCCGCACGACATTCGCGGGGATTCCGGCACGCAGGCTGCCGCCCCGCCCCGAAATCCATCCCGGCCCCGTCCATGCGCAGACGCTGCATTTCCCCACCGATTACCCCATCGGGCTGGTCGCCATCGCCAGCCGCATGCCGGGACAGAACAGCCATGATTACGCAGCCGCCCGGATTCTGTCCGATGTGCTGTCCAGCCAGCGCGGCGCGCTGTACGACCTTGTGCCCCAGGGCCATGCGTTGCTGGCCAGCTTCGATTTCATAACCAAGGCGGATGCGGGAATCGGTATCGCCATCGCGGCCTTCCCCAAGGATGGCGCGCCTGCCCCGCTACAGGCCCGCATGCAGAATATCCTGCATACGCTGCGTGAAAATGGCGTGCCAGCCGATCTGGTGGACGCAGCCAAACGCAAGGAACTGGCGCAGTTGGGTTTCGCCGCCAACAGCATTTCCGGTCTGGCTGAAAGCTGGTCGGAAGCGCAGGCGGTCATGGGATTACAGTCCCCCGATGATGAAGCCAGCGCCTTCGCCGCCGTAACACCGGAGGACGTGAACCGACTGGCACGTCAGATACTTGACCCGCAGCAATCCATTACCGCCATCCTGACCCCGCGCGACGCGGGCCATCCGACCACTGACAAGGGGTTTGGTGGATCGGAATCCTTCGCCAGCACGCCGGATCATGCCGTTTCCCTGCCGCAATGGGCCAGTGACAGCCTGCTTGCGCTACGCCCGCCCGAACCATCGCCGCAGCCAGCTTCCTTCACCCTGCCGAACGGATTGCGGCTGATCGTGCGTCCGGCATCCGTCAGCCATACCATCAGCCTGTATGGCACCATTCGCCAGAATGAGGACATGCAGGAACCACCCGGCAAGGAAGGCATCGCCGATATTACCGATGAACTGTTCCATTACGGCAGCACAAGCCATGACCGGATCGGACTGCAGAAGGCGTTTGATGATATTGCCGCAACCGAAAGTGCCGGGGCGGATTTCAGCCTGAGCGTCCTGACACCCGATTTCGCGCGGGGTCTGGACCTGCTGGCTGAAAACGAACTGCATCCGGCCCTGCCCGAACCGGCATTCAAGGTCGTGCGGGCCAACACGGCGGCCTCCCTGTCCGGCCTGCTGCATTCACCGGGCTACCTGTTCAGCCATGCGATGCAGGCCGCCATCTCCCCATCGGGGGACCCGTCGCTGCGCCAGCCCGACCCGAAACGGGTCATGAAGCTGACACTGGCGGACTGCCGCGCCTTCTGGGCGTCCGCCTATCGCCCTGACCTGACAACAATCGTCATTACCGGCGACATCACACCCGATGCCGCATACAGGGCGATCAGCCGCACCTTTGGCGCATGGCACGCGACGGGACCGACCCCGGTTGTCGATCTGCCATCCCGTCCCGACAGCCATATGAGTGAGACACACGTCCCCGACCCGTCCAGCACGCAGGCTTCCGTTTCCCTGCCGGAAAGCCTTGGGCTGACAGTCGCCAATCCGGAGCATTTCGCGCTCAGTCTGGGCAACGAGATTCTGGGTTCCGGCTTCTCATCCCGCCTGTACCGCGACCTGCGGGTCCGCACGGGTTATGTCTATACCGTGCGTAGCAATCTGACATGGCGGCGTAACCGCAGCGCCTACAGCATTTCCTTCGGGGCCGACCCGGACAGGATTGCCGCAGCCCGTGAAGCCGCCCTGCGCGATATCAGGGCCATGCAGACCCAGCCCGTGAACGAGGACGAACTGACCATGGCCCGTGCCGGCATGTTGCGTGGACTGGCCCTGCAATCGGCCAGCCTTGACACCATTGCCGCATCTTACCTGCATTTCAGCGATCTGGGCCTGCCCCTGAACCAGAATGATATTGCAGCGCAGGCGTATTACACGCTGGATGCCAATGCGATACGCGATGCCTTCCGTAAATGGATACGGCCCGCCGATCTGGCGGAAATCGTGAAGGGGCCGGAAACCACACCGTAACGCGCCGGAAAAAGGTCCCTGTCCCGGCTTGCCGGGGCGGGGCTACTTTTTTCCGCGCGACGACAGGCTCGCAAGACCCCGCAGCACACGCTGCCAGCAGGACGCCTGCACACGGTATGGCTGCCTGCTGCGCGGCGTTATGCGACAGCATGAATTTGGGATGTCGCCTTTAAAAAAGGCAACGTCTTCCAAAGCTTTCTGAAAAAAGCTTTACCAGAAACTTCCTTATAATTTCTGGATGTTTCAGGACAGATGCCTGACTGCACGGTCAGCAATATCGCATGCGTGTATCGTCTGACAGAACATGTTCCCTGTAATCAGGAAAGCTGAAACCGGCACATGGGTCAGGCCCCTGCATCGCATGGATGAGCGCAGGCTGTCGTGCCATGGGTCTGTTACCCATAAGGTGGCAGGGGCAACAGACTGGAAAATATATGTATAAAAAAGGGGGTAATGCATTTCTGCATTGCCCCCTTTCCGTGCGCATACCCCAACCCGCGCAGGCGGGCCGGGGCGTGCGGCAGGATCAGCCCTCGGCGTTACGGCGACGGATCGCGGCACCCAGGATGTCACCCAGCGATGCACCGCTATCGGACGAACCGTAGTCAGAGATCGCCTGCTTGTCTTCCTCGACCTCACGGCCGCGGATGGTCAGGGCCAGCTTGCGCGCGGCGCGGTCAACCGAGACGATCTTCGCATCGACGCGTTCACCAACGGCGAAACGCTCCGGACGCTGGTCAGCCTTGTCACGGGCCAGTTCCGCACGGCGGATGAAGCCGGTCAGAACGTCGTCAACCTTCACCTCGATGCCGTTCGCCTGAACAGCAGTCACGATGCAGGTCACGATCGCACCCTTCTGCACCTTGCTCAGGGTGTCAGCAGCGGGGTCTTCCTGAAGCTGCTTGATACCGAGCGAGATGCGCTCCTTCTCCACGTCCACATCCAGAACCTTGGCCTTTACGACCTGGCCCTTCTCGTAGTGGCTCATGGCGACTTCGCCCGCCTCGTCCCAGGACAGGTCGGACATGTGAACCATGCCGTCGATGTCCGCGGACAGGCCGATGAACAGGCCGAATTCGGTGATGTTGCGGATCTCGCCTTCCACCACGGAACCAACCTTGTGCTCCTCGGCGAACTGCTCCCACGGGTTGCGCTGCACCTGCTTCAGGCCCAGCGAGATGCGGCGCTTCGCGCTGTCCACATCCAGGACCATCACATCGACTTCCTGCGAAGTGGCGACGATCTTGCCCGGATGGACGTTCTTCTTCGTCCAGGACATTTCGGACACGTGCACCAGACCCTCGACGCCCGGCTCCAGCTCCACGAATGCACCGTAATCGGTGATGTTCGTGACGCGACCGGAGTAGCGCGCACCCGGCGGGTACTTGATCGCCACGTTTTCCCACGGGTCAGCTTCAAGCTGCTTCATACCCAGCGAGATACGCTGCGTGTCGGGGTTGAAGCGGATGACCTGCACGCGGACGGGCTGGCCAATCTGCAGCGCTTCGGACGGGTGGTTGATGCGCTTCCATGCGATGTCGGTCACATGCAGCAGGCCATCGACGCCGCCGAGGTCCACGAACGCACCGTAATCGGTGATGTTCTTGACCACGCCGTCGAGGATCATGCCTTCCTTCAGGCCCTGGATCAGCTCGCTGCGCTGTTCCGCACGGGTCTCTTCCAGAACCGCACGACGCGAGACGACGATGTTGCCACGCGCACGATCCATCTTCAGAATCTGGAACGGCTGCGGCACGCCCATCAGCGGGGTCACATCGCGCACGGGGCGGATATCGACCTGGCTGCCGGGCAGGAACGCCATCGCACCGCCCAGATCGACGGTGAAGCCACCCTTGACGCGGCCATAGATGGTGCCGTTGACGCGCTGGTTACCTTCGAACGCCTTTTCAAGGTTCGACCAGGCTTCCTCGCGGCGGGCCTTTTCACGCGACAGGACGATGGACCCGTCACGATCTTCGTACCGCTCGACGAACAGTTCGATAACGTCACCCGGCTTGACGTCGGGGGATACGCCCGGCGGACCGAATTCCTTCAGGGCGACGCGCCCTTCGCTTTTCAGGCCGACATCGACGATCGCGTATTCATCCGTCAGGCGGACGACGCGACCCGTGACAACGGAACCGTCAAATGCGGAATCCCGACCGAGAGTTTCCTCAAGAAGGGAGGCAAAGTCCTCGCCACCCTTATAATCGGCGACGGGCTGTGTTGTGGCTGAAGCCATGGGCTACTCGTAAATCCTGTAACCACATTCACCCCGATGGGGCATGTGGACAATCCTGCGCCCCCGACCGCCCCGCATGCGCGGGATATATTGGGAACGGCTTGCCCGGCGCATGTGCCGCGACACGGTCGCGGCCCGCCTGATGGCCAGTGAATGAACGTCATGCCCCGGCACGCGTACGCGCGGGGCATATACCGGTGTGCACAGACACCCTATGGATGGCGCATGTCAATAAAAACCATGAGCAGGACAGATAGTTCCCGCACAAAAGCGCCCTAGCGCGTCATGCGCGCCACGATCCGCAGGGCCTCGGCCAGTACTTCATCGGCGTCAAGCGTGTCGGTTTCGATACGCACCGCATCATCGGCCATGCGCAGGGGGGCGGTGCTACGGCTGGAGTCCGCCGCGTCGCGTGCCACGATTTCCTGTTCCACGCGGGCGATCTGCTCCGCCCGGTCCGGCGCATGGGGATCGCTGGCAAGCTGTTCCCACCGCCGTTCGGCGCGCGTGCGGGCCGAAGCGGTAATGAACAGCTTCACCGTGGCATCGGGGAAAATGACGGTGCCGATGTCACGCCCATCCAGCACGGCCCCGTGTTCACCGGCAAAGCGGCGCTGCACGTCAACCAGCACACGGCGCACGGCAGGCTGGGCGGCGACAAGGCTGGCTGCACGGTCCACTTCCGGCACGCGCAGGTCGGTGCGGCTGAGATCCGCCAGACCGACGCTGGCGGCAAATGTCTCCGCCGGGGCGTGCTGCGGGTCGAGACCTGCATCGATCATCCGCCGTCCGGTCGCGCGGTAAAGCAGCCCGGTATCAAGGTAAGGCAGGTCCAGCGCCTGCGCCAGCCGCCGCGCAAGGGTGCCCTTTCCTGCCGCGGCAGGACCGTCAACCGCTATGACAAGGCGGCGCGTCATGCCGCAAGCCCGGCGCCGATGCTGTTCATCAGGGCCACGAAACCGGGGAAGCTGGTGTCAATAAACGCCGTATCATCCACGCTTACCGGGCTGCTGGCGGCAAGCCCCATGACAATCGCGCTCATGGCAAGGCGATGGTCCATGCGGGTCCGTACCAGACCGCCACCGGGGATGGCCCCGCCCGTGCCATGCACGATCATGTCATCACCCACCACGTCCACCTTCACGCCGTTGGCTTCCAGCAGGGCGACGGTCGCGGCAAGACGGTCGCTTTCCTTCACGCGCAGTTCCTCCAGCCCGCGAAAGCGCGACTGCCCCGTTGCATGGGCCGCCGCAACCGCCAGAACCGGATATTCGTCAATCATGGACGGCGCGCGCGTGGCAGGCACGTCCACGCCATGAAGTGCGCCCGCCGTGACGGTGATGTCGCCCACAGGCTCGCCACCTTCCACACGTTCGTTGCTGATCGCCAGATCGGCACCCATTTCCCGCAGCGACGTGAACAGGCCCGTGCGCAGCGGGTTGAGGCCGACGCCCTGCACGACCACCTTCGATCCCGGCACCAGCAGGCCCGCGACCAGCACGAACGCCGCCGAGGACGGATCGCCCGGCACCACGATGTCCTGCGCCACCAGTTCCGGCCGCCCCTGAAGGGTGATGACCCGACCGCCCGCGCCCATTGGCTCCACCCGCACGGTGGCCCCGAAATGACGCAGCATGTTTTCGGTATGGTCACGAGTCGCGACCGGTTCTTCCACCCGCGTCTCACCCGCAGCGTTCAGTCCGGCCAGCAGCACGGCGGATTTCACCTGAGCGGACGCCACCGGCAGACGGTAGGACAGCGGGGCGGGATCACCATTACCCTGAATGGCCAGCGGCAGGCGACCGCCCTGACGTGACAGGAAAACGGCGCCCGTTGCGGCCAGCGGGTCCATGACCCGCTTCATTGGGCGGCCACGCAGGCTGGCGTCCCCCGTCATGACGGATGTGAAGCCATGGCTGGCCAGAATACCTGACAGCAGGCGCGCGGCAGTGCCGGAATTGCCCATGTCCAGCACATCATCGGGTTCGCGCAGACCATCCAGCCCGCAGCCCTTTACCGTCCACTCGCCCACGCCGTCGCGGATGATGTCGGCGCCAAGCGCGCGCATGGCGTCGGCGGTGCGCAGCACGTCCTCGCCTTCCAGAAGGCCGGTGATATGGGTCGTACCACGTGCGAGGGCCGCAAACATCAGGGCGCGGTGGCTGATCGATTTGTCACCGGGCACATGGATCGAACCGGACAGGGGCGCGCGCGGGGCATGAACCGTCAGCGCGCGGACGGAAGATGGGGCATGATCGGTTTTCATAACGCATCCCATTCCGTATTCCGGGTGGCAAAGTCAATCGCAGATCGGCATGATTGTGGGGTGGCGTCCGCCCGGCGTTTGACATTATACGCACAAACTGGCATGGGGCTGCGCCTTTCGCCACGTCCCGCTATTGTGGCTTCCTTCATCATTACAACAGGATCGACAGGTTCAAGATGGCCCAGCCCAACCTCGGCACCAAACGTGTCTGTGTCTCCTGCAGCGCCCGTTTCTACGATCTGAACAAGAATCCGGCCGTCTGCCCGAAATGTGGTGCGGAACAGCCCGTGGAAGCGCCCCGCGTGCGCCGCCCGGCTGAAATCATTCCCGAATCCAAGGCCAAGGCCGGGGATGACGCCCTCGACAACGACGTGGACGTCGATCTGGACACCGACGCGGATGAAGACGCGGATGCGGTCCTGCCCGACGATGCGGGGCTTGATGATGACGACGATGACGACATCAGCAGCGCCGATATCGACGTGAAGACCGACAAGGAAGACCACGACAACTGACCGATCCGGCCCGGGCATGTCCCGGGCCGTTTTGCATCAGGCGGCGGGGTTACGGCGCTCGATCTCGACGCCGACCGATTCGGCATCGTCAAAAATATCCAGTTTCTCGACCCGCACGCGGGTTATGCGCACGCGCCTGTCCGCCAGCACGCCCTGCGCGATTCGCTCGGCCAGTGTTTCCACCAGCGCGACATGGCCCTGCGCCACCAGTTCACGGATCAGCAGCACCACACGTTCATATGATACGGTGCGCTCCAGATCGTCCGCGCCCACCGCCTGCGTCACATCATCGGCAACACCGAAAGCCACGTTGACGCGGATGCGCTGGGTCACGCCCTGTTCATGCTCGAACACGCCGATATGGGCATCCAGCACCATGTTGCGCACGAACAGGCAGCGCAGCGGTTCGGGTTCATTCCATGGGGGCAGCACGAACATGGCGGTTTCCGTTGGTTTGGGTAGTCAGGTCCGGGGTGGCGCCGGCGACCATTGCATGTGCTGGCCGCCATCAAGGGCGAGCATCTGCCCCGTGACGGAAGGCAGGCAGAGCAGCGACAGCGCCGCGCGCGCCACCTCGTCCGGGGTGGCGACATACCCTAGCGGCACGGAAGCACACTGGCGGGCGAACTGGTCCGCACTCTGCCGTGGCGTGGGCAGGACGGGACCGGGACCAATGGCGTTCACGCGAATATGATGGGGAGCCAGCGCCAGCGCCATGGTCTGCGTCAGCGTCCATAACGCGGCTTTCGAGACCGTATAGCTGACAAAATGCGGGGTCAGTGACCAGACCCGCTCATCCAGCATGTTCAGCACCATTCCCGCCGCCGGTGGGGCAGGCTGGCGGGCAAAAGCCTGCATCAGCACGAAGGGCGCACGGGTATTGGGTTCGATATGGGCATCCCACCCTTCACGGGTGGCGCTGTCCCATTCATCGCGCTGGAACAGGCTGGCATTGTTCACCAGCACGCCCACGGTGCCCATGCTGCGCGTCACTTCGGGCATGAGCGCGCATACCGACGGTTCGGACGCCAGATCGGCCTGAAACAGGCCTGCATTTTGCCCCAGAGCACGAATTTCGGCTGCGGTTTCAACAGCAGCCTGCGCCGATTCGTTGTAATGGAGGGCGATGTCAAAGCCCGCGCGGGCCAGTTCCAGCGCGATGGCGCGACCCAGACGCGCCGCCCCGCCCGTAACCAGCGCCACGCGGGGAATGTCAGCCGGAACGGGCCAGACCACGCGATCGGTCATGCTGGCCTGCGCGCCATGATCGCGGCGGCAAGGGTGCCGTCATCCAGCACATCCAGGGCGCCCCCGACCGGTACGCCCTGCCCCACCCGGCTGATCCTTACGTCAAAACGGGCCAGCCGTTCATGCAGCCAGTGCATGGTCGTTGCCCCTTCCACCGTCGCACCCAACGCCAGAATGACCTCACGCACGCCACCTGCGGCAATACGGTCAAGCAGGGGCTGAACATTCAGGTCATCCGGACCGGTACCGGACAGCGCCGACAGCGTGCCCCCCAGAACCTGATAGACGCCGCGATGCACCCCGGCGCGTTCCAGCGCCCACAGGTCGCCCACATTTTCCACCACGCAGACCAGCCCCTCGTCACGTGACGGATCGACGCAGATGGCGCAGGGATCGGACGTATCCAGATTACCGCACTGTGAGCAGGTGCATACCGCATGCGCGGCCTGCGCCAGCGCATCGGCCAGTGGCAGCATGCGCGCCTGTGGCTGGCGCAGGAGCGCCAGCGCCGCACGGCGGGCCGAACGTGGCCCCAGCCCCGGCAGGCGACCGAGCAGGGTCACAAGCCGGTCGATTTCGCCCCTGCCGCTCATGCCCTACCGTCCATTCCTGTGCTGCATGCAAAAGATCAGAACGGGAATTTCATCCCGCCGGGCAGGTTCAGACCGCCGGTGACCTTCTTCATTTCCTCACTGGCGGTGGTATCGAGCTTCTTGCGGGCGTCGGCGCTGGCGGCAAGGATCAGATCCTGCAGCATTTCCATTTCCGTCGGGTCAGCCAGCTTGGGGTCGATATGAATGGACTTCATGTCGCCCTTGCCGTTCATGGTGATGGTGACCATGCCCGCGCCCGCACTGCCTTCGATCGTCATGCCTTCAAGCTTGGCCTGCATTTCTTCCATGCGGGCCTGCATCTGGGAGGCCTGCTTCATCAGACCGGCAAGATTTTTCATGTTCTGTTTCTCTCCTCAGGCAAAATCATCTGTGTCCAGATCGTCCTCTTCTACCAGATCGGCATCGAGAGGGGCGAATTCGAGATCGGGCGCCAGTGTCTGGGACACCATTTCTTCGGGTGGCAGACCGTAATCATCAAGGGCATGGTCCGTGACCTCCCCCAGTCGCGCAGTGGGGAAGACCTGCATCGCGGCCTGCACCAGCGGATGGGCCTGCGCCGCCGCACGGTGAAGCTGGATGATCTCCGCCCCCTGTTCGGCCAGTGTGGCCTCGCCTTCCTCCTCGGACTGGCGGACCTGCCATGCCGGATCGCCGGTTCCTTCGCGCAGCACGGTTTCCAGCCGCCGGGCAAGGCCGGGCAGGCTGTTGCGTTCGACCCGGATCGTGACCAGCGGTGGCGCGAAGGAGACCAGATGCGTGGCGTGACGCAGATGTCCATGCAGCATGGCGTCACGACCGGACACAAAGGCCACGGCCTCGCGCCATGTACGCGGCGCGGTTACCTGTTCGGGTTCGGGCTGCACGATTTCCGCACGTCCCACTTCCGGTACCGGATGCGGCGTGCCTTCAACACGCATGCCACCATTGGCGACCATGCGGATTTCGCGGTCCCCATCACGGCCACCCGATATGGCCGCGCTACCCTGCGCGCCCTGTCCGTTCACGGAAGCATTCGGGGGGGCCGCGGAAACCTGCACGGGGGCCGCTGCCGCGTCCTGCCCCATGATCCGGCGCACCAGATCGCCCGGTGGCGGCAAGTCGGCCACGTAACACAGCCGGATCAGGATCATTTCAGCCGCCTGCCTGCGGTCGGGCGCCTGTTCGACTTCCGCAAGGCCCTTCAGCAGCATCTGCCATGTCCGGCCCAGAACCGGAACAGGCACACGTTCGGCCAGTGCGGCGCCGCGCTGACGTTCTGCTTCCGGCAGGTCAGGATTATCCCGCAGGGCCGGAATCGCCTTGATGCGCGAAATCGTATGCACCAGTTCCAGCACATCACCCAGCATTACGCCCAGATCGCCGCCGCGTTCATATACATCGGTGGTGATTTCCAGCGCGCGCTCGGGCTTTCCTTCCAGCACGGCATCAAGCAGGTCGAATATCAGCCCGCGATCAGCCAGTCCGAGCATGTCAGCCACAAGATCCATGCCGATGGGGGCGGCATCCGTGCCGCCTTCCCCATCCAGCGTGCCCTGGGCTATGGCCTGATCCAGCAGCGACAGGCCATCACGCACCGATCCGTCCGCCGCGCGCGCGATCAGCGACAGGGCATCGGGCGTGAAACGGACGTTCTCGGCCTGCGCTATGCGGTCGAAATGTGCGGCAAGCGCCACCTGCGGCACGCGGCGCAGGGCAAAGGTCTGGCAACGCGACAGGACCGTGACCGGCACCTTGCGCAGTTCGGTGGTCGCAAAAATGAAAGTGACCTGCGCGGGCGGTTCTTCCAGCGTCTTGAGCAGCGCGTTGAACGCGTTGCGCGAGAGCATGTGGACCTCATCGATGATGAAGACCTTCATCCGCCCCTGCATGGGACGGAATCGGGTTGCCTCGATGATTTCACGCACATCGTCCACGCCCGTACGCGATGCGGCGTCCATTTCCAGCACATCGGGGTGACGGTCCGCCAGGATGGCCACGCAGTTGGGGCAGACGCCACATGGGTCGGCCGTCGGGCCACCCTGCCCGTCCGGCCCGGTGCAGTTGAGCGCACGCGCGATGATCCGGGCCGTTGTGGTCTTGCCCACGCCGCGCACGCCCGTCAGCATGAAGGCATGCGCCACACGACCCAGCGCAAAGGCGTTGCGCAGGATGCGGACGGTGGTTTCCTGTCCGATCAGGTCATCAAATGTCGTGGGGCGATATTTGCGGGCCAGCACACGGTAGGGCGTGGCGGCAGCGGCTGCCGGTGGCGGCGATGGTGCGTCGCCAAACAGGCCGGGGCCATCTGCGGGCGGCGCAGGCAACCCGGCCTCCTCGGAACGATCCTGATCCGACGGGACGGTCATTGATGCATCCGGACTGGAGAAGGGACAGTCACGCGGGGCGCGCGACGGCGACACGAAAACTGTCGGGTGGAAGACCGGCCATAACCCGGACGAAACTCACTATGGCTGCTTCCTTCCGGACCTGACCAGGTTAGCAAGGTATCCGTCTACAACCGATCTCCCGAGCGGGTTCTAACACATACACCCGCCCCATGCACAAGGGGGTGATGAAAAAATACCCCCGCCCCTTATTCCCCCACGGCCGCGCCGGACTGATGGCGCATGTCCGCGCCGCCATAATAGCGCATGCCGCCCGCCTTACCGATGCGCGGCCCACCGGCGAGGATGGTTTCAGCCAGTCCCCACGGGGCATGCTCCTCGATCGTGTAGCCTTCATGCGTCAACTGGCGCGTAACGGCGGGCGACAGCGCCCCGTGCTCCACCTGCACCACATCTGGCTGCCATTGTTCATGGATGCGCGGCAGGTCAACGGCCTGCTGCACGTCCAGCCCGTAATCGACCACGCCCAGCAGGACGGACAGGACGATGGTGGGAATACGCGACCCACCGGGGCTGCCCATGACCAGAACCGGCTTGCCATCACGCGAAACAATGGTTGGCGCCATGGAGGAAAGCGGCGTCTTGCCCGGTGCGATGGCGTTGGCGGCACTGCCGACAATGCCGAACATGTTCGGCTGGCCCGGACGGCTGGAAAAATCGTCCATTTCATCATTCATGATGATACCGGTCCGTCCCGCCACGACGCCGGAACCAAACCAGCCATTGAGGGTATAGGTCACGGCGACAGCCATGCCATCCCTGTCAGCGATGGAATAATGGGTCGTTTCTTCCTTCTCGCCTTGCGCACTACCGGGATGCAGGCTGGCGGAAGGAACCGCGCGGTTGAGCGGAATATATTTGCGGACTTCCCCGGCATAGGCCGGGTCGGTCAGGTGCTGGATCGGATTGTTGACAAAGGCGGGATCGCCCAGTTCTTGCCGGTCGGCATAGGTGTGGCGCATGGCCTCCACCTCGCGCTGCACGCTGGCTGCGGTATGCAGGCCGAGCGCATGCATGTCATAGCCGGACAGGATGTTCAGCATCTCGCACAGCGCCACACCACCGCCGCTGGGCGGGGGAGCCGTATCGATATGATAGCCCCGGTATTCGCAGGTCAGCGGGGCCATGAAGCGCGTATGGTAACTGGCGAAATCCTTTCGTGCCAGAATGCCGCCGCCCTTCTTGCTGCTGTTGACGATTTCACGGGCGATGGGTCCATTATAGAACGCCCGCGCGCCATCCCGCGCGATCCGTTCCAGCGTATGGGCCAGATCGGCCTGCACCAGCCGCTCCCCCGCCACGAGGGGCGTGCCATCGGCATGCAGGAAAATCCTGCGCGCATAGGGATCGCGGGCAAAGGATGCGGTCGCGAGGTTCAGCAGATCCACATCGCTCTGTTTGAGGATGAAGCCGTCACGCGCCAGCGCAATGGCGGGGGCCATAACATCCGCACGCGAAAGCCTGCCCCAGCGGTCATGCACCTGTTCGATTCCCGCCACGGTGCCGGGAATCGCCACGGCCCGCCATCCGGCGGTGGATGCGCCGGGCATGACCTGCCCCGATGCGTCCTGATACATCGTGGGCGTGGCACGCCCCGGTGCGTGCTCACGAAAATCAATGAAAGTGACATGCCCGTCGGGCGTGCGCAGCGTCATGAAGCCGCCGCCGCCGATATTACCGGCAGCGGGATAGACCACCGCCAGCGCATAGGCGACGGCCGCAGCCGAATCCACCGCGTTGCCGCCGCGCGCCAGAATGTCCGCCCCCACCCGGGATGCGATATCCTGCGCACTGACCACCATGCCATTCTTGCCCGGCGTCGGCGCAAGTCCGACAGCCTGCCCCGTGCGCGTGGTTTCAAATGCCAGCGGGTCCGTCGCCGCCTGCCCCACGGCAGGCAAGGTCAGGGCGAGGCACGAGAAAAGGACTGCACGGTACCGCAGGCCACGGGAAAAAGGCATGGAAGCTCCCTTCGTGTTTTTACGCTCCTGCAGACAGGGGAAGACCCTTACGCCGCTGCGGGATAGGGCGGGCAGGTAAACCCGGCAGGAGAAAGGGTAAAGACCTCGCACCCGTCTTCCGTCACGCCCAGCATGTGTTCGAACTGGGCTGACAGGGAGCGGTCGCGGGTGACGGCTGTCCACCCATCGTCAAGGATCTTTACATCCGGACGCCCGATATTGAGCATCGGTTCGATGGTGAAGAACATGCCCGGACGCAGCACCAGCCCTTCGCCGGGACGGCCATAATGCAGCACGTTCGGGGCGGCGTGGAAGGTCCGCCCGATTCCATGACCGCAGAAATCCCGCACCACGGAAAAACGCCGCGCCTGCGCATAGGTCTGGATGACATGACCGATATCGCCCAGCGTCGCGCCGGGCCGGACCGCATCGATGGACAGCATCAGTGACTGATATGTCGCCTCGATCAGTTTCTGGGCTTTCAGGGAGACATTGCCAACCGTGTACATCCGGCTGGTATCGCCGTACCAGCCATCAAGGATGACGGTCACGTCGATGTTCAGGATGTCCCCGTCCTTCAGCGCCCGGTCGCCGGGAATGCCATGGCACACCACATGATTGATCGAAATGCAGCTTGACGCCGGATAGCCGCGATAGCCCAGCGTTGCCGGAACCGAGCCATTGGCGATCATGAAATCATGGATCAGCCGGTCCAGTTCGCCCGTGGTCACACCCTCACGCACATGCGGGGTGATCATGTCCAGCGTACGGGCCGCAAGCTGGCCCGCCGCGCGCATACCGGCAAAATCCTCCGGCGCGTGGATCTTTACCCCGCCGCCCTGCATATCGCCTTCCATGCCGTCATCCTTTCCTGTACTCGACACATGACCACCCGCCAGCGGTCATGAATGCACGACAGGAACCTGCCTGAACCGCAAACCAGCCGCGCCGGATAGATAATGGGGTTCCTATACAGCGCCCGGTAGCCGATGTCAGCTTCGCGCCTTCGCATGGACATGCGTGGTATGGGCTACATGCCCCATCCCCACCAGATGCACGCGCGCATGCGCCGTCGCCGTGGTGGTCGCATGCCCGCGCCGGAAGCGCGTGAAGGATGCAGGAATGGCCGGCGCTTCCGCCACCTGATCCGCACCGCCGCCATGCAGGCGGGCGGAAGCCAGCCTCAGGCCCTGAATACCATGGCGCGTCGCCACCGCATGGCTGCTGGCGCGCGCCAGCAGAAGCGGACGGGTGACAGGCCGGGCAACGGGGGCCACGCCTTCCGCCTGGAAGCTCTGGTCCAGCAGGTCGGCCATCATCTTGTTACGGCGATTATTGGACGGCGCGCCCATGACCACCCCGATCAGGCGGACATTGTCCCGCACGGCGGAGGTGACAAGGTTATGCCCCGCTTCGTCCGTATAGCCCGTCTTGAGGCCGTCGGCCCCGGGATAGGCACCCAGCATGGGGTCGTGATTGGGCACGGTCCGCCCATGAAAGTAGAAGCCGGGCACCGCGAAGTAATGATAATATTCGCCGTAATCGACGATCAGGTGCCGCGCCAGAACCGCGAGATCCCGCGCCGATGTCATCTGTTCCGGATTCGGCAGGCCGGATGCATTGCGGAATACGGTGTCATACATGCCAAGCCGACCGGCTTCGCGCGTCATCATCGCGGCGAAACGGGTTTCATCCCCCCCGCCGAGGAATTCACCCAGCGCGCAGGCGGCATCATTGGCGGACTTGGTCACCAACGCCAGTACGCCCTGTTCCACCGTCAGGTGCGAACCGGGCCGCAGCCCCAGCTTGGACGGTTCCATCGACGCCGCATGGGCCGAAACCGGCATGACCTGATCCAGCGTAACCTGCCCTGTCCGCACGGCCTTGAAAGTAAGGTAGAGCGTCATAAGCTTTGTAAGGCTGGCGGGATAACGCCGCAGGTCGGGGTCCTGCTGGGACAGCACCGCCCCGGATTTCGCATCGACCACGATGGTGCTCATCTGGCCGACATACTGGGCGTGGGCCGCGTGCATGCCCCCAAGTCCAACGGAAAGCCCGACGGTGCATGCAACCTTCAGGCGGGAAAAACGGGTCATGGAAAGGCGGCTCATGGGATGGCGAAACCTGCGCGTGCAATAATCATCATACGGTTTCCGAATGCACGGTAGTTATCCGGCATCCCTCCATCCATTCATGGGTTGCTTGGCTGCAACCATACTAAAAGAAAGGTTTTCTATTCGTCCAGAGCGTATTTATGATGTTGTGCGACAACACGGTGACGGCGTGCCCCAGGAACGGGACATAAAAATTCCTTCCGTCCGGGGCCACGCGCCCCTTTCAACCAGCGGCCAAGTTCCAATATGGTAACTGTCATGTCTGCTATCGCCCGATCCTCCCTGCCCCGCCCCGTGCCGCATGGCCGCACGGAAAGCCTCCGTCCATGCGGACACGGCGGCAACACGCCACCGCGCCGTAATGGCGGACAGGATTCCCCGCCCGGAAACGATGATGGCATGATCGATGTTGTCATCCGCACCCGACCACAGACCCGCAAGCCGGCGATGTACAAGGTGCTGATGCTGAACGATGATTATACCCCGATGGAATTCGTTGTGCATGTTCTGGAACGCTTTTTCCAGAAAAACCGCGAGGAGGCGACAGACATCATGCTGCATGTTCACAAACGCGGTGTGGGTGTGTGCGGGGTCTTTACGTATGAGGTTGCCGAAACCAAAGTAACACAGGTGATGGATCTGGCCCGCCAGAACCAGCACCCGCTGCAATGCACCATCGAGAAGGACTGACCCAACGGGCAAGCACATCACACAGCCCCCGCCGCGATCCGATCGCATGCCATGGCATTTTGTGCTGGCATTTCCACCGCAACAGGGCAAGGATTGTCCTGACTTACCGGTTATGATCTCCGGGGCCCGGGTGGCCCCTCTGGAAAAAGGAGCGTCTCGGCATGTTGTCACGTAATCTTGAACAGACGCTTCACCGTGCGCTGACATTGGCTGGCGACCGCCGGCATGAATATGCAACGCTTGAGCACCTCCTCCTCGCGCTGATTGATGATCCGGATGCCGTGACGGTATTCCGCGCCTGTGGCGTGGATCTGGCCAAGCTGCGCACCGACCTGACAGACTTCCTTGACAAGGACCTTGCGGGACTCGCCGCCGACCGTACGGTTGACCCCAAGCCCACCGCCGCCTTCCAGCGCGTGATCCAGCGCGCCGCGATCCACGTCCAGTCGACCGGGCGTGATGAGGTGACGGGCGCAAACGTTCTGGTGGCCCTGTTCGCCGAACGGGAAAGCCACGCCGTCTATTTCCTGCAGTTGCAGGACATGACGCGGCTGGATGCGGTCAACTTCATTTCCCACGGCATCGCCAAGGCGCCGGACCGCTCCACGCGCCGTCCCGTCGCGGGCAGCACGCCCGAAGGCAGTGAAAACGAGGAACGCGGCAAGACCGGGCAGAAAAGCCAGGATGCGCTGTCCACCTACTGCACCAACCTTAACGAGAAGGCGCAGGACGGCAAGGTCGATCCCCTGATCGGTCGCGACTCCGAAATCGAGCGCACGATCCAGATCCTGTGCCGCCGCACCAAGAACAACCCGCTCTATGTGGGTGATCCGGGTGTGGGCAAGACCGCCATTGCCGAAGGGCTGGCCAAGCGCATTGTCGAAGGTGACGTGCCGGAAGTGCTGCTCCATTCCACGATCTACTCGCTGGACATGGGCGCATTGCTGGCAGGAACGCGCTACCGCGGTGATTTCGAGGAACGGCTGAAAGCGGTCGTGACCGAACTGGACAACAACCCCGGCAGCATCCTGTTCATCGATGAAATCCATACCGTCATCGGCGCAGGTGCGACATCGGGGGGCGCGATGGATGCGTCCAACCTGCTCAAGCCCGCCCTTGCGGCAGGCACGCTGCGCTGCATGGGTTCGACCACGTACAAGGAATACCGCCAGCATTTCGAAAAGGACCGCGCACTGGTACGCCGGTTCCAGAAAATCGATGTGGCGGAACCCTCGGTCGATGATGCGGTCAAGATCCTGCGCGGGCTGAAGGTCAACTACGAAAAGCACCACAAGGTGCGCTACACCGATGATGCGATCCGGGGTGCGGTGGAACTGTCCGCCAAATACATCCATGACCGCAAGCTGCCCGACAAGGCCATCGACGTGATTGACGAGGTCGGCGCATCGCGCATGCTGGTGCCCGAAAACCGCCGCCGCAAGACGGTCACGTTGAAGGACGTGGAGGACATCGTCGCAAAGATTGCGCGTATTCCGCCCAAGAGCGTTTCGACGGATGACAAGGAAACGCTGCGTTCGCTCGAACGCGACCTCAAGGGCATGGTTTATGGGCAGGACAAGGCGATCGAGGCGCTTACCGCCGCGATCAAGCTGTCCCGCGCCGGACTGCGCGACCCGGAAAAGCCCATTGGCAACTACCTGTTCTCCGGCCCTACGGGTGTCGGCAAGACGGAAGTGGCCAAGCAGCTTGCCAGCACGCTGGGTATCGAACTGATCCGTTTCGACATGTCGGAATACATGGAGCGGCATTCGATTTCACGGCTGATTGGTGCACCACCGGGTTATGTCGGCTTCGATCAGGGTGGCCTGCTGACGGACGCCATCGACCAGCACCCGCATGCGGTCCTGCTGCTTGATGAAATCGAAAAGGCGCATCAGGACCTGTATAACGTGCTGCTGCAGGTGATGGATCACGGGCGGCTGACCGACCATAACGGCAAGACGGTGGACTTCCGTAACGTGGTCCTGATCATGACGACCAACGCAGGCGCTGCGGACCTGAGCAAGGAGGCGATCGGTTTTGGCCGCACCTCCCGCGAAGGGGACGACGAGGATGCGATCAAGCGCATCTTCACGCCCGAATTCCGTAACCGGCTTGATGCGATCATTCCCTTCGCCAACCTGTCGCCCGAAGTGGTGGACCGCGTGGTGGAGAAGTTCATCTTCCAGCTTGAAGCCCAACTGGCGGACCGGAACGTGATGATCGAGATTTCGTCGGCCGCGCGGGAATGGCTGGCGGAACGTGGCTACGACCGCCTGTATGGCGCACGTCCCCTGGGCCGCGTCATTCAGGAACACATCAAGAAGCCACTGGCGGAAGAACTGCTGTTCGGCAAGCTGACCAAGGGCGGGGTTGCCAAGATCACGCTCAAGGACGGGAAGCTGGATTTCGAATATATCTCCCAGGCGGAAAACGCCGCTACGGAAGGTGACGAAGGCGACAGCACCCGCGAAGAAGAAGCCGCTGACTAAGCACTTCTGCCATTATTGAACACCGAACAGGAACAGGGGCCAGAAATGGCCCCTGTTTTTGTATAATCCCCTGTTCGGGCCATAAGGGAATCCATGCTGACCGCCACTATCTACATCCCCGCCGCCTTTGCCGAAATCTGCGGCTGTTTCTGTTTCTGGGCGTGGATGCGCCTTGGCCGTTCGCCACTGGTGCTGTTGCCGGGCTGCCTGTCGCTGGTGCTGTTCGCGTGGCTGCTGACATTCAGCCCGGCGGATAATGCCGGGCGGGCCTATGCCATTTATGGTGGTGTCTATATTGCCGCCAGCCTGATCTGGTCATGGCTGGTGGAAGGATTGCCGCCTGACCGCTGGGATATGGGCGGGGCGGCAATCTGCCTGCTGGGGGCTGCGGTCATCCTGCTGGGTCCGCGGGCCTGACTGCGCATCCCCCTGTGGGAGTGCCGGAAATAATCTGTGTTTCCTGATGATTTCCCGACCATCCCCAAGGCTGGCTTTTACTGGTAACGCGTGCCGTTGACGATCACATAGCCTTCAACGGGCCAGTTGCGCCCCGTGCCGTGGTGGGTCCAGTCGATACCCTGACTGCGTGGGCTGTCATAATAATAACGTCCCAGCACATCGGCCTGATCGCCCTTGGCGACCCATGGCCATGACGGTGCCGTCATGCGGTCCAGATCGGACACGATGCGGATGGATACGCCGTGTCCCACATCGACATAGAAATATCCGTGCCAGCCGCTGCGGGTCCGTTTAGCGGTCGATACCGCGATCACGCGCCCACAGACATGCTCGACCCGGTCGGGATGACGGCCCATCGTGCTTTCCGCGGCTTCCACATCAGACAGGAATCTGGCGTCATCGCAGGTGGATGGCACGGAACCGACATCGGGCATTTCGGTCTGCCGTGATCTTTCACGACTCCGCGCATCGGCGGATGGGGCGAATCCTGCCTGCAGCGCGAGCGCCATCGCCAGACCTATCGCCCCACCTGTTCGCCACCGTGCCACCATCACACCCGTTCTCCATCCTGTATGTCAGATGGCACCGTTTTGCGGGGCACAGCGGCGCGCGTCAATGAAGCGCGCCCTGCCTGTTGTCCGGCGCTTCGGCCAGAAGCTTCTGGCGGGCCTTTTTCATCTCCGCTTCCATGGCGGGATCGGATGCAGGCATCTTCAGATGCAGCTTTTCCAGTGCATCAATCATGACTTCGATCACGACCAGCCGTTCAAACCATTTCTGGTCGGCGGGTACGACAAACCACGGCGCGTCAGGATGGGCGGTACGCCGGATCGCGTCTTCATAGGCGCGCTGGTAGTCATCCCAGTACTGACGTTCATGGATATCGGCAGGGGAGAATTTCCAGTTGCGTGAGCGATGGTCGATCCGGCGCAGGAAACGCTGGCGCTGTTCTTCCTTGGACAGATGCAGGAAGAATTTCAGTACGATTGTGCCCTGCCGGGCCATGTACTGCTCGAAATGGCTAATGTCCTGGTACCGGTTTTCCCAGAAACTGTCCTGCTTGCGCAGGGTTGGCGGCAGGCATTCGTGGTCCAGCAGTTCGGGATGGACGCGCGTGACCAGCACTTCCTCATAATGACTGCGGTTGAAAATACCGATCCGACCCGCGGACGGGGCCGCCAGATGTTCCCGCCACAGATAGCCGTGCGCCAGTTCGACCGGGCCGGGCTGCTTGAACGACGTGACACTGACGCCCTGCGGGTTGACGCCGGACATGACGTGCTTGATCACGCCGTCCTTCCCGCCCGCATCGAGGGCCTGCAGCACAACCAGCACCGACCATGTATTGTTGGCGTACAGCAGGGCCTGTAGCCGCGTAAGTTCGCGCACCCGTGCCTTCAGCAGTTGCTTGCCGGTTTTCTTGTCCAGACCGAATGCTTCCGCAGCACGCGTGGGACAGGCGGACAGGGAGAAATCATGCCCGTTATGGACCGCGAAACGACGGGCCAGCTTTTTGCCGATATCCTTGTCGCTCATGCTCATTCCTTCATACCGCGCGCCACGGAAAGGCCACCGGCGGACTGGCAGACCGGCATCAGTTCTATTTCGTTGATATTAACGTGGCGGGGCAGCGACAGCACCCATGCAACGGTTTCAGCTATGTCGGCCGGCTGAAGCGGCTTTGTATCAGCATAGACGGCGGCGGCCTTCGCATCGTCACGCAGGCGGACATTGCTGAATTCGCTGCCACCGCACATGCCCGGCTCCAGATTGGTTGCCCGCACGTTATGGCCCAGCAGGTCGCAGCGCAGGTTACGCATGAACTGGCGCACGAACGCCTTGGTCGCGCCATACACATTCCCGCCGGTATAGGGATAGATGCCCGCCGTACTGCCCAGCGAGATCACATGCCCCCTGTCACGCGCCACCATGCCGGGCAGCAGCACGCGGGTCAGTTCGACCATGCCCGTCACGTTGGTAGAAATCATGCCCTGCCAGTTGGCAATGTCGGCGTCCTGCGCCTTTTCCATGCCCAGCGCCAGACCGGCGTTGTTGACCAGAACGTCCACATCGCGCCAGCCATCGGGCAGGCTGCCCGGCAGGGCCGCGATGGCCGCCGCGTCATCCATGTCGAGACGGAAGGGAAGCAGGTCCGGGCCAAGCTGCCCCGCCAGTTCATCAAGACGTTCCTGCCTGCGGCCAGTTGCGATCACGCGGTAGCCATCGTGGATAAGGCGTTCCGCAATCGCCTTGCCCAATCCGGCGGTGGCACCGGTTACCAGTGCAATCTGCTTCATCGGGATTCTCCTGCTTGCATGGAAGGTGGAAGCCCAGCCTTGCATATCGCCAGCCTTCCGTCATGGGGCATATCATCGCCACAAGATGCCCGCGATAGTTGCAAATATAAGGCGGATCAGGTTCTATGGTGGGGTATGGCTTCCTTCACAATACCTTCAGGCTGCAGCCTGACCGGCCACCTGCTGGTGGCAACCCCGGCCCTGACCGATCCCGCCTTTGCGCGCAGTGTCGTGTATCTGTGCGCCCACACGCCTGAGGACGGGGCGATGGGCCTTGTCGTAAACCGCCGCCTGTCACAGCCTGTTCTGGACGATGTGCTTGAACAGCTTGGCATCGCCCCCGTACCGCCACGCCGCCGCATCAACCTGTGCGCGGGCGGCCCGATGGATAACGGGCGCGGATTCGTGCTTCATACGTCGGACTGGAGCGGGGATGGCAGCCTGCCGGTGGACCGCACAACCACGCTGACCGCCAGCCTTGACGTACTGCGCGACATAGCCGACGGCAACGGCCCCGCCCACGCGCTTCTGGCCATGGGGCATGCAAGCTGGGAAGCGGGCCAGCTTGAAGACGAAATGCTGCACCACAATGCGTGGATCACCGCGCCTGCGACCGAAAACATCGTGTTCGGTCCCGACCATGACGCCAAATGGCGACAGGCGCTGGCCAGCGTGCGGATTGATCCCGCATGGTTCAGCGGGGCCGCCGGTCACGCCTGAACGACGCGCGCCCTTCCCTACCAGCGCAGGGAAGGCACGCAGGCCACCGGGGCGAGCCCCGCAGACGCCGCTTCGGCCACCGCAAGGTCATAATCGGCGTTACGGCCATGTTCCCAGCTACCGCCCAGCATTTCCTGATGGATGCCGCCCAGTACCCAGCAGCCATCAATGCCCACGGTGGCCGCACCCCGCATATCGGTTGCCAGCGCATCGCCAACCGCCAGTACGCGATCGGGCGGCACATCCAGCAGTGACAGCGCCAGACCATAAACTTCCGGATAGGGTTTGCCGATCCAGCGCACCGCACAGTCCCGGCTTTCATACCAGCTTGCCATGGCCCCGGCGCAGATCAGGCGCACGTTGCCGCGAATGACCTGCTGGTCCGGATTGGCGCAGATCATGGGCAGCTTATGGGCGGCGCACTGTTCCAGAATGGGAAGGTAGGGGGCAATGTCCTCCTCCCCCAGTTCCGCATCCGGCCCAGTGTTAAGAACAAAATCAGCATGGGCGGGATCGGTCACGATATCGAGGTCCAGCCCCGCATAGACATCCACATCCTTGTCGGGGCCAAGATGCAGCATGCGCCGCCCAAGCCCCGCGAACCACGCATCCTTGCGGGCCGCCAGCATCCGGTGCGTACACTCGCCACTGGTCATGATCGCATCATACAGATCGGCCGTAACGCCCATGCGGCGCAGCCCTGGCTCCACCGTGGCCGTGCGGCGCGGGGCGTTCGACAGCAGCACCACGCGGCGACCCGCCGCACGCAGCCGACCAAGACAGTCCAGCACGCCGGGATAGGGCGCGACACCGTTATGCACCACGCCCCACAGGTCCAGGATGAAGCCGTCATACCTGTCCGCCAGACCGGCCATCCCGTCATGCCACTTCATGTCAGGGCGGTTCCCTTCGCATCGGCCAGGGTCTCGAACCCTTCAGCACGCAGCGCACGCAGGGTTTCCGCTTTCAGGCGGCGAAGGATACCCGGCCCTTCATAGATATAGGACGTATAGATCTGCACCAAATCCGCCCCGGCCCGCACGCGATCAAGAATATCGGCGCCGGTTTCGATACCGCCGGAGGCGACCAGCGCCACGCGCCCGTTGGCGACCTTTGCCACCCGGGTCAGCATGTCCTGCGCCAGTGCGCGCAGCGGGCGACCGGACAGGCCACCGCTTTCACCCGCATGGGGGCTGAGCAGCCCTGCGGGACGCGAAATGGTGGTATTGGACACGATCAGACCCTGCGCGCCACCTTCAATGGCGGCTTCGACCACGCCCGGCACATCGTCATGCGCGATATCAGGCGAAATCTTGACCAGCAGTGGCGGACGTTCGGGATGGGCGGTGTTGATCGCATCCAGAATGCCCTTCAGCCGCGATGCTTCAAGCAGGTCGCGCAGGCCCGGCGTGTTGGGGGAAGACAGGTTGATTACGATATAATCGGCATAATGCTTAACGCGCCCGACCAGCATGGGGTAATCGCGCTCGGGGTCCGCCCCGGTTTTATTGATGCCCAGATTCGCGCCCACCGGCACCTGCGCACCGGGCGCGCGACGCGGGGAGGACACACGGTGCAGGCGCGCCAGACGCACGGCAAAGCGGTCGATGCCCTGATTGTTGAAACCCATGCGGTTGATGATGGCGCGGTCTTCCGTCAGGCGGAACAGGCGCGGCTGCGGATTGCCCGGCTGCGGACGCGGGGTGACGGTGCCCGCTTCGACAAAGCCGAAACCGGAACGTGTCAGGGGACGGACCACAAGGGCGTTCTTGTCAAAACCGGCCGCCATGCCGATGGGATTGGGAAAACGCAGCCCCATGGCGCGGACCGACAGGGCCGGGTCATCGTTACCGGGGCAGGATACGCCGCCCAGGCCAAGTTGCAGGGCGTCAAGGGCGATACGATGGGCGTCCTCGGGGTCCAGGCGCTGCATCAGGGGCAGGATCATACGCGACATGATATTCATGGGTGGGATTGTTGCCGCAATTCCGCCGCCGGGGAAAGGGGCAACTACTCACGCACCGTCTTTGTCGCATCCACATGCGCGGGTGGATCGGCAGGAAAGCGGATCAGGTAATAGGGCGGCACGCGCAGGTCATGTCCGCCATTGAAGCTGGCTAACCGGTTCCACTGTCCCAATGTGCAGTAGACCATGCCACCATCGACAAATATGCCATCGGGCGACAGCACGCGCGGGTCATGCACCATGGTGTCAAAGCTGCCATCGACATTGCGCCGGAAAATGGCGTCATGTTCAAAATTGGTGGTGTAGATGCGGCCCTGCGCATCGGTTGCCAGACCATCGGCCACGCCCTTTTCGCCAAGGTCGCGGATACCGGCGGCAAGCTGTTCGTCGGTTCGGGAAAAATCGGCCAGCAGGCCGGTGGGAATGGCATATAGCCGCCTGCTGGTCAGCGGGCTGTAATACAGTGTGGCGCTGTCGGGTGACAGCGTGATGCCATCCACCCCGCCCGATACGAAACCGGGTGGATGCGCGGGCGGGTCGAACACCAGCGGACGCCCTTCCACCACCGCCATGAAGCTGCGTTCGGCCTGAATGGAAGGATGACTGGCCAGTACACGGCGCTGGCGGCCCGTGGCTACATCCACCACGACAAGGGCGGGCGACATCCCGAACGAAGAATCGGTAACGTAAACCGTGCCCTGCGCGCCATGCGTCAGGTCCACCCGCAGGTCGTTCATGTGACTGTCGGGCAGAAGAACGGGGGCACGCAGGACGATGCGGGCGAAGACACGATCGGTTGCAGGATCGATGCCAACAATCTTGGCGGCGCCGGGCGCAAGAGGCTGCCCCGCCAGCTTGCCATCATCAATCAGCCATAACCGGCCCTGCGTATCGGTGGTCATGCCATGAACGGACATGAGCCGCATTGCGGGCGGACGATCGGAAGGCAGGCTCTGCGCCGCATCGGGATAGGGATAAAGACGCCCGTCCTTCAGTTCCCCCAGCGTGGCCCCCCGGTGATTGACCGCATGGCGGGGGAAGCCCACAAAAATACGCCCGTGCGTCACCGCGATACCGGACGGACCCGGACCATCGAACCGGGCCACGATCTCGAACGGACCGGACGGGGCCGCGCCATGGTCGTGATTGATGGCGTCACGCGCCGGTTCCGTCGCATGGGCGATGGTCCCCGCCCCCAATGCCAGCGGAAGGGTTGCAAGCAGCAGGCTGCGCCGGTGCATGGACATTCTTACGGCTCCCTTCCTTTACTACGCGCTTCATTCATGCCCCTTCCCCCCGTTCGGGCAACCGCGGGACATGGTAATGGCGCTTCACAATCAGTTCAGGGGCAGTGACGCCGGGGCCGCGCCACCGGTCGTCGTGCGCCTGACCGCCGCGACATCCGACGGACTGACCGGCGGTGCGTTGTTGCCCCATGCCGCGCGGATGAAGGTGACGGTATCGGCCACGGCCTGATCATTCATGCGGGCGGCAAAACCGGGCATGACAAAGGCGGACGGTGTCTGTCGCGTTGCACGCAGGGTATTGCCAGCCAGCACGATGCGGATAAGCGAATCCGGTGTCGGGTCCATCACCACGGGGTTCCCGGCCAGTGGCGGGAACGTGGTGGGATAGGCCCGCCCGTCGGTCCGGTGGCATGCGGCACAGTTATCGACATACAGCCGCGCGCCGCGTGCCGATACATCCCCCCCGCGCAGGGCATCAGCCGCCGTGGGATCGTAAGTCCAGCCTTCCGCCATGGGGGTAAGGGGCGAGAGGGTTTTCAGGTAGCGCGCAATCGCAAGCTGGTCCTGCGGTGTCATATGCTGCGTGCCATGGGCGATGGCGTCCGTCATGCCGCCAAAGGCCGCACCCAGCGGCATGCGCCCCGTGGCGAGGAAGCGTACGATGTCCTGTTCATTCCACCGCCCCAGCCCCGTGCGGTTGTCGCCCCGCAGGCTGACGGGCCGCCACCCATCCACCGGTCCGCCACCCGACAGGTAGAGCGTGCCGTCCACAGCCGTCAGGGCCTTTTCCTGCATCGTCACGGCACGGGGCGTATGGCAGGCCCCGCAATGCCCCGGCCCTTCGACCAGATAACTGCCACGCGCCACCAGTGGGTCGGGGAAAGTACGCGCCCCTGACTGCTGCAATGCATCACGCGGGTTGGGTGCGAACAGCCAGCGCCATACCGCCAGCGGCCAGCGCATGGAAAACGGCCATGTCATGCCATCCTGCACCACCGCATGGGAAACCGGTTTCACGCCCTGCATGAAATAGACATACAGCGCATGCAGGTCCTCATCCGTCATGCGCGCATAGGACGGATAGGGCATGGCCGGGTACAGGGTCGCGCCATCGCGCCGGATGCCCTGCCGGACCGCACGGATAAATTCGGCTTCCGAATACCGACCAATGCCGGTCCGCGCATCAGGAGTGATGTTGGGCGCGTATAACGTGCCGGTGGGCAGGTGGAACTCAAGCCCACCGGCAAAGGGCGCTTGACCGGGCACGGTGTGACAGGCTTCGCAATCCGCCGTCCGGGCTACATACGCGCCGCGTTCGCGCACATCGTCATCCGCCCGCGCGGCCACGATCCCTAGCGCGAGGAACGCGATCATGCCCGCAACAGGCAGCCGCATCCATGACACAGTTACACGCCTCATCCCGCCAGCGGCCCCGGCTGGGCAAGATAGGTGGTGCGGATATGATGGGCCGCCCAGTATGCAAGGGCGGCGACCATGCCCGTGGGGTTATAGCCCGTCCCCTGTGGAAAGGCGTTCGCACCGATCACGAACACATTATGCACATCCCATGACTGCAGGTAGCGGTTAAGCGCGCTGGTCTGCGGGTCTTCGCCCATCACGGCCCCCCCGCCCAGATGGGTTGTCTGGTACTGCCGCGTATCGAAGGGCACGCCGAATTCACGCCTGACAAGATGGGTACGCCGCGCGCCCATGGCCTTCGCCACGTCGCCAATCCGGTCAACCACATAACGGTTCATGCGGATGTCGTTGTCCTTCCAGTCGAAGGTCATGCGCAGGAGCGGCTGGCCGTAAGCGTCTTTCCATGTCGGATCGAGATCGAGATACACATCCCGATAGGCCATGTTCGCCCCATGGGCATCAATACGCAGGGAATGGCGGTAGGTATCGATCATCCCCGCCTTCCACGCGCTGCCCCAGCGCGGTGTCCCCGGCGGGCCACCGGCATTGGCGGCGGCGATGGCCCGGACCCCGGCCTGATTGACCCATACGGGCGATCCCCCCACGAAACCCAGTGGCCCGTGGTCGAAATTCTCGCTGTTGAAATCATCGAACGCCACGCCACCGCCGCCCGCGCCGATATACTGGTTGGTCTCGACCTTCGGGTCGAGCCAGACGGTGCTGGTCGTCACGTTCTGGTAGACGAAATTACGGCCCACCACCCCTTCATTATGAACCGGGTCGTATGGCCTGCCGATGCCCGACAGCAGCATGAGGCGCACGTTATGGAACTGGAACGCGGTCAGGATCACCAGTTCGGCGGGCTGGGTAAACACCTGCCCCTGCGCATCGGTATAGGTCACGCCCGTTGCGCGCCGTCCATCCGCATCCTTTTCCACCCTGAGCACATGACAGCGCGGGCGCAGTTCAAACAGCGGGTGACGCCGCAGCACGGGCAGGATGTTCACATTGGGCGATGCCTTGGAATACATGTAACAGGCATAGCCACTGCAATAACCGCAGAAATTGCATGGTCCCATCTGCACGCCATACGGATTGACATACTGCCGTGACGCATTGGCGGCAGGCAGGGAATAGGGGTGGAACCCCACCTCCGCCGCCGCCTTGCGGAACAGGTGGGCGGTGTAGACATCCTTCAGCGCGGGTAGCGGAAAAGTATCGGAGCGTGAAGGGGAAAAGACATTCCCGTTCCCCACCACCTTTCCGTCAACCATGTAGGCTTCGCCAGAGGTGCCAAACACCTTTTCCGCCTTATCGAAAAAGGGTTCGAGTTCCTCATAGGTAACGCCGTAATCCTGAAGGTTCATCCCTTCGGGAATGAAGCGACGGCCATATTTTTCGATCACGCGCGAACGCAGGCGCAGGTCATCGGGGGGCATACGGAAGTGCACGCCCGACCAGTGCAGCCCCGCGCCGCCAACCCCTTCACCGGGCAGGAAGGCGGACATGCGCCGGTAGGGCAGCGCCGTCTGCTGGCTGTTGTTGCGGATCGTGACGGTATTTTTTGAAAGATCCTGAAACAGCCTGTACCGGAAATTGGCTTCAAGTTCGTCCAGCGAAGCAGGATAGGCACCATCCGCCGCCGTGCTGCGGTCCGCGCCGCGCTCAAGCATGACGACCGACCGCCCGGCTTCGGTCATTTCCTTCGCCATGATCGACCCGGCCCAGCCGCCACCCACGATCACCACGTCCACCGGCCTGAGCCTGCGTGCATCCGCGCTCATGCCGTCTCTCCCGAAATGGAAATGCTGCCCAGCGGGTAATGCGCGCCGTAGCGGTCCACCCAGTCCATGAAATCCGCCCGCGCGCCGGGAAAGCCCAGCATGACCCATCCACCCAGCCGGGTATTGCCGCCATGCACGGGATCGGAAAATGCCCCTTCCATCACATTGGCCAGCAACTGATCGAAGAAAACCCGGGACGGGATGTCACCAAACGCCAGCGTGCCTTTTTCCGCCGCCTGCAGCAGTTCATCCTGCACCGATGGCGCAAGGCTGGCGAACGGCCTGCCATGACGGGTTGCCGCATGCGCGTTCATACCCGCGATGCCGCGCCGATACAGGGTGCGGGGATCATAGGGTAGCTGGTAGCCCAGATTGTCCGGCCCCTGCACGAAAGGCCCGTCCATAAACCACTGCGCGCCGTGGGCGTAGGGGGTATCCATCTGCATGTCGAGAAAACGCGGCACATCCAGCGCCAGCGCGCCGGGGCCATTTTCATCGGCAGGGATCAGCCTGTCACATGCGGCGAGAAGGAAATCCCATTCCGCGCCATCGAAAAAACGCGGTGTGTAAGCCTTTGCGGGAGGGGTGGCGGCCCGCATGCGTGAACTGAGGAATGTACTGCAGGCCGCAACCCCGGCGACCCCCTGCATGAACCGTCGTCGTGACGAAATATGTCGTAAACCGCTAATACCCAAAAATGCCTTCCCGCCACGCCTTGCGTCTATTGGTATCGTGAACATTCACTATACCCGCATGGAACGGAGGGGTGCCTAGATCATTTTTCCACTATTTTCAGGCTCACAAGAAAATATGATCGGCAAACCGACCATCCTGCTATGACGATGCGGCTTTCTGCGCGGCCAGCCGTTCAAGGCGCGCCTGTTTGCGTGCGGCCCGTGTTTCCCGCCACGCATCCACTGCCGAACGACGGGGACGGGCGGAACCTGCGCTCCCTTTTGCCCCGGCTGCCTTACGGGGGCGTCTGGCTGGCGTATCCGCCCTGGCCGTTTTTGACGCAACGGTGGTGGATTTACGTTTCTTCCCTGCGACCGCCCCGGATTTTGGTGCCGCGCGCTTATTCCGTGCGGGGGATGTGACTTCTTTTTCCATCATGTCGGCTTTGGGAGCCGTGAGCCTGCCCCCGCCTGTTTCTACTGGCGGTGCATCAGCAATGCCTGCATCAGCCTTTGCGCGCGACGTTCTGCTGACGCTTTTTGTGCCCGCAGCCTTTGCGGCGGCAGTCCCCCCCTTGCTCCGCCGCATGGCAGTAGTAGCGGGCGGTTCGGCGGCGACCGAAGATCCCGCTTCCGGGCTGGCCTTGCGGCGTGAGGGAGCGGTTACGGGCTTTGCAGGCTTGCTCATGTCATGACCTCAAATACTGCGTTTAAATAAAATATCCTGATCCGGCTGCCTGCTCTGGCAGGCGGAAACACCGGTGCGCCGTGCCGCCCCGAAAGATGGAGTGGAGCGATGGATACACGACAATGTGAACCTTCCGGCAGGCCATCCATTCCTGTCAAGGCCGCACGGGGCGGAACCGGCTTTTTTCCGCCATTTCCCGGTCATGCCGGGTGGACCTGTATCCGTCGGTTATGGTCACGAATGCCATAATGCTGATGGTTGTCAGGCTGCATGGCGCTGGCATGTTTCCATCTGACCGGGAAAGGGCGCAATCGACCTGCAAAGCGCCCGTTCCTTGACCCTGCACGGGGCGCGCAATATCCACATCCCATGCGCTTTTCCACTTTCCTGTATCGCAATATCAGCCTTGTCTGCATGGCATCCGTAACCGATGCCGCGATCGGCTATCCGCAGGCGCTGGTACGCCGCATCGGCCATCCGGTCATGTGGATTGGCGCGCTGATCGACAGGCTGGACCGCACGCTCAATACCCTTGACCGCACGCCATCGCAGCGCAGGGCGAACGGTTTTATCGCCACGGGCCTGATCGTTGCGGTCCCGACCGCCACCGCATGTCTGGCCGCACGACTGCTGCACCGCATCCTGCCGCGCTGGCTGGCCTTACCCGTAACCGCCATCATGGCCAGCGCATTCGTTGCGCAGCGTTCGCTGCATGATCATGTCATGATGGTGGCGCGCGAAGCCGAAACCAGCCTGCCTGCGGCACGCAGGGCAGTATCGCATATCGTCGGCCGCGATCCCGAACAGCTTGATGAGGCCGGTGTGCTGCGCGCGGCGACCGAGACACTGGCGGAAAACTTTTCCGACGGAATCGTGGCCCCGCTTGCATGGATGGCGGCGGGTGGACTGCCGGGGGTAGTTTTCTACAAGGCCGTCAATACGGCAGACAGCATGATCGGCCACCGCACCCCCCGCCATGAAGCTTTTGGTTTTGCCGCGGCAAGGCTGGATGATGTGGTCAACCTGCCTGCATCCCGCCTGTCGGCGCTATGGATCATCCTTGCCGCCGCCACCATGCCCGGCATGCGGGCGGGTGCGGCAGTGCGCATCCTCTGGCGCGATGCCCGCACCCACCGTTCCCCCAACGCGGGCTGGCCGGAAGCGGCAATGGCGGGCGCGCTGGGCATAAGGCTGTCGGGGCCACGCAGCTATAACGGTGTGATTACCCCTGAACCGTGGGTGGGCGACGGCTCCGCCGACCTGCGCCCGCGTGACCTGTATCGCGCGCTGGCGCTATACCGTCGCGCCTGCCTGATCCAGACCGTGGCCGCCATGTCAGTTGTGGGTGCATGCGCACGCCGCCTGCGCCGCCGCTGACAGCGGACGTACCGGACGGGCCAGTCGCAGCAGGCCATTGATATCCAGATGGGTTTCCAGATGGTCGGCCAGCGCGTCCAGCGCGGCATCCACCGTCCGGTCATGATCGCAGCCATGCGACTGCGCGCCCAGCCGCGCCAGTAACGCCGCCCGCGCCGTGCCATCCGCCAGCAGGCCGTGGACATAAGTACCCCATACCCGGCCCGAAGGACTGACCGCCCCATCGCGCCTGTTGCCCAGATCAATCAGCGGGCGGCGGTCATGGTCGGGGCCGTGCGTGCGGCCGATATGCATCTCATACCCCCGCAGGGCCGCGCCTTCGGGCAGAAGATGGCCGCTCACGTCTTCCAGCCGCTTGCTTCCCCCAAGTTCGGTCGTGACATCCAGCAGTCCCAGCCCGTCCACCGTGCAGGGCGGACCTTCGATCCCATCGGGATCGGCAATGCTGCGACCGAGCATCTGGTAACCACCGCAGATACCCAGCACATGACCGCCCCGGCGCATATGGGCCTGAATGTCGATATCCCAGCCTTCCTGTCGCAGCACGGCCAGATCGGCAATCGTGGCCTTGGCCCCCGGCAGGATGATCAGATCGGCTTCCGGCAGCACCGTCCCGCGCGGAACCATGGTCAGTGATACGCCGTCTTCCGCCGCCAGCGGGTCCAGATCATCAAAATTGGCGATCATCGGCAGGCACGGCACCACGATGCGCACACGCCCCTTGGCCGTCCTGCCGCCGGGGGCAAGATCGGCTGCGTCCTCCGCTGGCAGGTCACGCACACGGTCGAGAAATGGCACCAGCCCCACGGGCTGCCAGCCGGTCCGCCGGGCGATGGCCTCCATCCCCGCTGCGAACAGGGAAGGATCACCACGCATACGGTTGACGATAAAACCCCTGATCCGCCGCGCATCATCGGGGGCCACCACCACGTCCGTGCCGACAAGGCTGGCGATCACCCCGCCCCGGTCGATATCGCCCACCAGCACCACGTCAATATCCGCCGCCTGCGCAAAGCCCATATTGGCGATGTCATCGGCACGCAGGTTTACCTCCGACGCCGATCCCGCCCCTTCCACCAGCACGATATCGGCCTGTGCGGCGAGTGTATGGAAACTGTCCAGCACTTCGGGCATGAGGCCCCGTTTGAAGCTCTGGAAATCACGGGCACGGACCTGTCCACGCATCTGCCCGCGCACCACCAGTTGCGATCCGGTCATGCCCTGTGGCTTGAGCAGGACGGGATTCATGTCAACCGACAGCGCCACCCCGCAGGCACGCGCCTGAAGGGCCTGCGCACGCCCGATTTCGCCCCCGTCAGCCGTGACGGCGGCGTTGTTGGACATGTTCTGCGGCTTGAAGGGACGCACGCGCAGGCCACGCCGGGTCAGCGCGCGCGCAAGTCCCGCCACCAGCACCGACTTCCCCACACTGGAGCCGGTGCCCTGAAACATGATGGCGCGCGGTGGCATCAGAACTCGATCCCGGCCTGCGCCTTCACCCCCTTGCGGAAGTGATGGGCGACCTGCGTCATTTCCGTAACCAGATCGGCGGCCTCGATCATGGCGGGACGGGCGTTGCGGCCCGTCACCACCACATGCTGCATGGCGGGACGTGCGGCGATATCGGCCAGCACCGTATCAATGGGCAGGTAGTCGTAACGCAGGGCGATATTGAGTTCGTCCAGTATCACCATCGATACATCCGGGCGCTTCAGCGCGGCGCGGGCCTGTTCCCATGCGATACGGCAGTTTTCGATATCGCGGGCACGGTCCTGCGTGTTCCACGTAAAACCCTCGCCCAGCGCATGCCATTCCACCTGATCGCCAAACAGTTCCAGCGCCTTGCGTTCCCCCGTGTTCCACGCCCCCTTGATGAACTGGACCACCACGATCCGGCCGCCATGGGCCAGGGTGCGCAGCGCCATGCCGAAGGCGGCAGTGGATTTGCCCTTGCCCGCGCCGGTATGCACGGCAAGCAGTCCCTTCTCGATCGACTTGCTGCTGACCTCACGGTCCTGCACGGCCTTGCGTTTGGCCATTTTCTCGCGGTGGCGGATTTCTTCTTCGGGGGTAAGGGTCATTTCAGCTCCATCGGCAGGCCAGCTACCACAAAGACAACATGCGCGACCTCCCGCGCAAGGGCCTGATGCAGCAGACCGGCCTCATCACGAAAACGACGCGCCAGCGCATTATCGGGCACGATCCCCTGCCCCACCTCGTTCGATACCAGAACGGTTGGCCCCGTGCGGCGGGCGAGGGCCGCCAGCAGCGCCTGCGTCGCGGCTGCGATATCCTGTTCCGCGAGCATGAGATTGGTCAGCCACAGGGTCAGGCAGTCCACCAGCACCGGCCGGGCACCGGCGCCGTCAAGGGCTGCGGGCAGGTCCAGCGGCGCTTCGCGCGTATGCCAGCCTTCCCCCCTGCCCGCGCGATGCCGCGCCACACGACGGGTCATTTCATCATCATGGGGCTGGCAGGTGGCGATATAGGTCCATGGGGTCGGCCAGCGGGTAAACAGCCCCTCCGCAAAGCGGCTCTTGCCCGAACGCGCGCCACCCAGCACCAGCGTGCAGGCCAGCATGCCGGTCGTTCCATCCTGCGGGGGAACCGCCTTCATTTTATTCTCCACCATCTTGCATCGGGACGCATAAGACCACACAACTCCTGCCATGCCATCCCGTCTTTCCTTCCCGTCCGACATGGCCGCGCTGCGTGCGCTGTGTCACGATCTTCCGCCACCCGATGGGGCGGCGCGGAGCGCCATTACCCACCGTGACAGCCAGTTGACCAAGCCCCCCGGCAGCCTTGGCCGGCTGGAGGAACTGGCCTGCTGGGCGGGCGAATGGCAGCATACGGCCCACCCCCGCGCCGAACGGGTGGATATCATCGTTTTCGCCGGGAACCACGGCGTAACCGCGCAGGGTGTGACACCGTGGCCCACCGATGTCACGCGCCAGATGGTGCTCAATTTCCGCAACGGCGGGGCCGCCATCAACCAGATCGCCCGCGTGGCCGCCGCGCGGCTGCATGTGGTCGAAGTGCAGGAGCTGCGCCCGACCGCCGACCTGACCCATGCCGCCGCCATGGATGAGACCACCTTCATACAGGCCATCCATACCGGCATGCGGGCTGTCCGGCCCGATACCGACCTGCTGTGTCTGGGCGAGATGGGGATTGGCAACACCACCCCTGCCGCCGCCATTGCCGCCGCCCTGTTCGGTGGGGGCGGGATTAAATGGGCCGGGCGCGGCACGGGGCTGGACGACGCGGGCGTGCGCCACAAGGCGGAGGTCATTGATCGCGCCCTGATCCACCACGGCAATACGCTTGATGACCCGCTGGAGGTCGCCCGCCGCCTTGGTGGCCATGAGCTGGCCGCCATACTGGGGGCCACCATCGCCGCGCGGTACATGAACATTCCCGTGCTGGTGGACGGCTACATCTGCACTGCAGCCCTAGCGCCATTGCAGCAGACCAACCCGCAGGGTCTGGCCCATACCCGGCTGTCGCACTGTTCAGCCGAAGGGGGGCATTCACATCTGGCTGCGGCCCTTGGCATGGAACCCCTGCTGGACCTGCGCCTAAGGCTGGGAGAAGGATCGGGCGCGGGGCTTGCGGTCCCGCTGGTGCGCGCGGCGGTCGCCTGCCTGTGTGGCATGGCCACCTTCGCGCAGGCGCAGGTCAGCGACCGGCAATGAGCACGCTAGCCCGCCTGCGCGCCGATCTGGTCTGCGGCATCGGCCTGCTGACCCGCCTGCCCACCGACTGGCTTGCCCGTGGCAGGCTGCCCTATTCCATGGCGCGCAGCATATGGTGCTGGCCGCTGGTGGGCGCGTTACTGGGGGAAGCGGCGGCCATGGTGTACGCCGGTCTGCTGCAACTGGGCATAGCGCACCTGCCCGCCGCCGGGTGGAGCATCGCGCTGCTGCTTCTGGTATGCGGCGGCCTGCATGAAGACGGGCTGGCGGACATGGCCGATGGCTGCGGCGGCGGGTCCAATCGCGCGCGCAAGCTGGAAATCATGCGTGACAGCCGGGTGGGCAGCTATGGGGTCATGGCGCTGGGACTCGCCCTGCTGGTACGTGTCACCGCGCTGGCGGCCATGCCGGGACGCACCGCGCTGCTGGCCATGCCCGTGGCTGGCGCGCTGGCGCGGGCGTGCATGGTGGTGGTCCTGCGTCGCCTGCCCCCGGCCCGATCCGACGGGCTGGCAAGTTCCATGGCCTATCTGCCGGTTCAGGCATTCGTGGCCTGCCTGTGCCTTGCGGGATGCACGGCGGCCCTGCTGCTGCCCGCGCCGCGCATGACCGCAGCCTGCATCGTGGCGGCGCTGGCAGCCGCCCTCATGTGCCGGTTCGCGCGCTGGCAGCTTGGCGGACAGACCGGAGATGTTCTTGGTGCAACGGCAGTTGTGGCGGAATGTGCGGTTCTGACAGCCCTGTGCTGAAGCGGGCATCACCCTGTTCGACCACACGTACCGACCCCATTGGGGGTGACGGGGCCAGAAGGCTGCCCGGCAGGCCATACATCATCCCCTGCATGAGCCGCAGCGGCCCGCCATGGGTTATGATCGCGCAGGACTGACCGAACTGCTGCATTTCGGTCCAGAAATGCCGCACGCGGGCACGGAGTTCACGCCCGCTTTCCCCACCCGGGGGCGCAAAGCCGCCCACATCGGCTGCCCATTCATCAAGTGCCGTGCGGGAGATGCCGTTCCACGGACGCCCCTCCCATTCCCCGAAACTGATTTCACGCAGACGTGAATCCACCCGCAGGTCCAGATTCATGAACCGCGCCACCCGTTCCGCCACCATCCGGCAACGCCGGGCGGGAGAAGAGAACATGACGCGGCACCCCGCCCCCTGCATGACGGTCCGCAGGCCGTCGGCCATGCGCTCCCACCCATCGGCAAGGGCCACGTCCTGCTGGCCATAGCACAGGCCTTCCACGCCGGTTACGGCGGGATGGCGTGCCAGCACAACTGCAAAACGCCCCGTCATACGCACCTGCCTTCCAACATCACCCCATGAACATCCGCGAAGTTCATCAACATCGCCAGAAGATGGATAAAGGGGCAGCTACCCGGTGGGAACATGCCGCCCTTCCCCATCGCCACCGCGCATGCAGTGACGCCAGTACATACAGGACCGGAGAAAGCATGTTTACAAATACAACCGTGTTCTGCATATCGGCGTTCGTAGCGTCATATCTGTGAATCTGCTGATACCCTAGGTCTGCACCAGCGAACTCCAGACCGGAAGGATACAAAGCGCCATGCGCGTATGGGCCTGTGCCTGCCTGCTCCTGTACCTGCCAGCAAGCGCCAGCGCCGCCGGCCTGTACAGCGCGCCCCGTCCCACACTTGCGTGTGAGGATGATGCGGCCCTGCGCACCCTGTCCGACCATACCCAGATGGCAACGCAGTCCCCCGCACAGCGCCAGACGCTGCTCCGGCAGGGCAACTGCCATGCCGTCACCCCCGATATCCGGTGGGAGAAGATCGCCAACCGCAACGGGCTGCCGCTCATGCGCCGCGTGCCGCCCGAACCGGGGCTGCCGCCGCTCTATTTCATGACGGATGACATAGCCCCGCTGCCTGCCCCGCCCGCCAGCACGCAGCCCCATGCCGCCGGACATGATGCCGATCCCGTAGCCGCCGCTGCCCCACCTGCGGATCAGCCTGCCGCCCCCGATGCGCCCGCCGTTATCGTGCAGCCAATGGAAACGCCGCAGCCGACCGATCTGTTTTTCATGACGCGTGGATTCCAGAAGCTGGGTTCGCTGGTACTGACCCTGATGCTGGCAGGCGGCGCGGGCTGGGTCCTGATCCTGATCCTGCGTGCGGGACGCATCATGATCCAGCGGCGCAGGGCGGTACGGATCTGCATGGAACTGGCGGAACGGCACCGCCCCATGCTGGCACGGTGGTACATGCAGGCCCGCACCACCACCACAATGCCGCGCAGCCGGACGCCGTGGAACACGCAGGTCGAACGCTTCATGCGCACCACCACCATTCCCGCGCTGGAAAGTCAGGGGCTTGGCCCGTTATGGCCCGCCATCCGCAAGCGGGTGCATGCCAGCATCACCGCCATGGCCGCAGGTGCCGCCACCAAAACGCCCGGCACCTATCACAAAGGCATGAACCAGGCGGAATATGCCGCCTTCTGTTCCCACTGGATCGAGAAAGCCGGGTGGGAAACGCGCCCCCCCGTGGCCACGGGCCTTGGATCAGATATCCATTGCAGCCGCAACGGCCTGAAAATGCTGGTCCATTGCTGGATTGACCACAAACCCGTGCATGATGACGTGATCTGGCAGGGCATACGGGGCAAGGTCGATGGCAGGACCGATATCGGTATCATCGTCTCCAACGCGCCTTACACGCAGGAGGCGCTGGCGCTGGGCAAGAAGCACCGTGTCTTCCTGCTGCATCACGAGGAAGTATTCAGGTTTGTATCGGGCATAGAAGTGCCCGATGTCGCCTGAGACATAGCCACCGCAGCGTTATTCGCGCGCCTGCGCCGCCGCCAGCGCATTGAAGCACATGGCGGTCGCCTGCGCCTGTGTCGGGCTGGCATCAAAAAAACTGGTGTCATCCACCCGCTTCTGCCCGGTCATGCGCTGGCTGCAGTAATCGAACAGCGAGCGACTGTCGCGCACGCGCGCGCAGTTGAGCAGATGGGCAAAGCTGACATAACCGGCATGGCTGGCGCGGCCGGTCACATAGGCCGCGCAGTGCTGCAGCACGGGTGATGCGATCCTGCGGGCCATGATATCGGCATAGGCGGCTTCTTCGCGCGCGGTGCATGTGCTGGTATGGGCGGGATCACGGCCCGCGGCACAGTAATGCGCCATCGCCCCGTGCAGGTAGCCGCCCTCGGTCTCCGAATGGGCCCAAGGGGTGTCCGCCACACGCTGATAATGGAACACCGCCGCCGCGCGCCCCGGCAATATGGCGCGGAATGGCACGGGACGCGAACTACAGTACAGCGTCATGTCATAATGCCCGGCATCATCCTGCGGGGTCTGGAAATCCAGATAGAGCGGATTGAGCGGTGCGGGACACAGGCGCTGTCCCGATGGCATGACGGGGTTCTGCCCCTCATCCACGCGGTAGAGCAGATGGCCTTCATTCCCCTGGGCCAGGGTGACCTCGATCCGTTCGCCGTTGGTCAGGTCAATCCCGCTTTCCGACAGACGCAGTTCACCCGTCCCGTCCGCCGCCTGCCTGTCCTGTGGCTGCAGGACGAAATATTGCGGGGCATCCTGTGCCAGTTCGCTGCCTTCAAAACGCTCGTTATCGGCATGGGCAGGAATGGAAAGGCCCATGGCGGAAAGCAGCATCACTCCCGTCATCACGCTGGCGCGCAATGCCGCGTATCCGGAATCCTTTTCAAGCATGGCGACGCGACTCTTTTCATTGACTAAACTATAGGCAATTACTGCTAAAGTTTCAAAAATTTGGATTATTTTTTAGGCATGATACCTTTATTTGAGGCAGTCATGCTTGTCAGTTGCTATTCTGTCTGACAATGTCCGCGGCAAAACAACACCTGTGATGCTGCGTGGTATTTCTTTTTTGTCCCTTCCATATCAGACATTTAGGGCGACAGGCGTGCCAACCTTCCCTCAACTGCGGCAGGGCAGCCAGCATCCGCGACCGGAACCGTCCGGTTCCTGTACATTACTCTCCCCCACCCCGACAATGCCGGTGCCCGTCAGGGCGCGTGCCGCCCACCGTCCGCCGGGAACGGGCAGCGGGGTTTCCATCGTGCGACCGCCGCGCATCCGTGCCGGGGCGGCGCACGCCTTCCTCCCTCTATCTATGACCATCATGGCGGAGACCATAGCATGAGCAAACCGGACCCCGCGCTGGAAGACAGCACCCACATCCTGCCCGAACAGGATGACGACGGCTATCACAAGGCTCTGGGCGGTCGCCAGATCCAGATGATCGCCATTGGCGGGGCGATCGGGACCGGGCTGTTCCTGGGCGCGGGATCGCGGCTGCAGGCGGCGGGGCCGTCGCTTGCGCTGGTTTACCTGATATGTGGCGCCTTCTCGTTCCTCATCATGCGCGCGCTGGGCGAACTGGTGATGTACCGGCCCACATGCGGCAGCTTTGTGTCCTACACGCGGGAATTCCTCGGTGAAAAGGCGGCTTTCGTCGCGGGATGGCTGTCCTTTTTGAACTGGGCCATGACCGGCATTGTCGATATCACGGCGGTCGCGCTGTACATGCATTTCTGGGGCACGTTCGCCAGCGTGCCCCAATGGGTTTTCGCCCTTCTGGCGCTGTGTATCGTCACGACGCTGAACATGGTGGGGGTGAAATGGTTTGGTGAGATCGAATTCTGGTTCTCCCTCATCAAGATCGTGGCGCTGTGCCTGTTCCTTATCGTCGGCAGCATCGTGCTGGGGGTGCGCATGCCGGTTGCAGGCCATCAGACCGGCCTGCATCTGATTGCCGATAATGGCGGGCTGTTTCCACATGGGGCCATAGCCTGCCTGCTGCTGGTGCAGGGGGTGGTCTTTGCCTATTCCGGGATCGAGCTGATCGGCACGGCGGCGGGGGAATGCGCCGATGTCCGCACCGTTCTGCCGCGCAGCATCAACAGCGTCATCTGGCGCATCGGGCTGTTTTACGTGCTGTCCGTCGTGCTGCTGGTCAGCCTTCTGCCGTGGACGGCCTACCATGCGGGCACCAGCCCGTTCGTAACCTTTTTCCAGGCGCTGGGCGTGCCGGGCATAGACACGATCATGAATATCGTCGTGCTGACCGCGGCCCTGTCCAGCCTTAATTCAGGGCTGTATTCCACCGGCCGCGTCCTGCGGGCCATGGCGCTGGGCGGGGCGGCACCCGCCCCCCTGGCACGCATGAACGCAAGCTCGGTCCCGGCCAACGGCATCCTGCTTACGGTTGCGGTCTATCTTGTCGGTGTCGTGCTGAACTACGTCGTGCCGTCGCAGGTGTTCGAGATCGTGCTGAACATGGCGGCACTGGGCATCATCAGCACATGGGCCTTCATCCTGCTCAGCCAGATCCGGCTGCGGCAGGCCGTGCGTAGCGGGCGGATTGCGTCCAGCGGGTTTGAAATGCCGGGCGCGCCCTTCACATCGTGGCTGACGCTGGCCTTCCTTGGCTGCGTGGTCGTGCTGATGATGTTCGACTACCCCAATGGCACATCCACCCTTGCGGGCATGCCGATCGTGGCCCTGCTGCTGATGGTGGGATGGAAATACCTCAACCCCGCGCGCCAGGCGGCTGCCGGGGAAAGCGAACAGCCCGAAATTCCCACCACCTGAAACCGGCGGGAGAACTGCCATTCTCCCGCCTGTTCCCCAGCCATCCGGCCACGGAGTAACAGCAATGTCCTGACACCTTACCTGCCACACAGCATGTAGAAGGGCCGCACACCGCCTGCCCAGCACCAGTAGACCCGGCACGCACTGCCATGCGTGAGGGGACGCCCCGTTTCAGGAAATAACCTTCAGCCATGGTTTCCGTGATACGCGCCCACGCGGCAAAAGGCGTGGGCAATGCATCAGTCCGTACAGTACCTGCCATACAAAAAGATGCCGGTCGCCCCTGTCGGGCAACATTATACATTCCGATACCGGAATCAATATTATTCGTTACCTTTTCCGTTCTTCTCCTGCTCGCCAGCATCTCCGCGGGCCGGGCGGAAGATACGGGAAACGGGCCACGTGCCGGGTCGCAGGCCCTGCATGAGGAATATGAACAGTGGTATACTGGATCGCTGGTTTCCCCCTCCGGCGCGCTGACGAAAAAGGGCGTTTTCGCGTGGGAGCCATATTTCTTCTACAACCAGCCCGTTGGCTATCTGGACAGTACGGGACGGGGCATGCCCCTGTCGGACAAGGCGCATAGTGCCGCCAGCCTGACGCTGTACAAATACTCCATCACCAATTCCATCAGCCTGCAGATGACGCCGACCATAAGCTATGGCTGGCGCAGGGGGCACAGCACGACCAGCGGCCTGAAAATGGGCGACCTGCCGGTCGATGTCATGTGGCGCTATCTTGATGCCGATCCCAAGCGCTACATCCCCGCCCTGAGCCTGTTCGTGGGGGTGGGATTTCCCAGCGGTGACTACAGCAGGCTGGGCCGGTCGGAAGATGGCGTCGGCACGGGCACCTACACATTCCGCCTTGCCCTGACGGAACAGTCCACCTACGTCCTGCCCGGCCATCATGCGTTGCGGCTGCGCACGTGGGGCACCTTCCGCCGCGCGCTGACCAATGCCCATATCGCCGATGTCAGCAGCTACGGTACAAGTGCCGGTTTCCGGGGGCTGGCGCATCCGGGCATGTATGGGGAAAGTGGTTTCTCGCTTGAATATGGCGTCAACCAGCGATGGGTGATCGCCATGGATCTGGCGCGTGACTGGGCCAACGGCTCGGTCGTGCGCGGCCATAATGCACAGGGCCGGTATCAGGACATACTGGGACAGTCCTCCGGCGACTGGCTGATCGCGCCCGCCATCGAATATAACTGGTCGCCCCGCTTCGGCGTGATCGCGGGCGTTTCGGCCCTGTTCGCGGGGCATAATACCAGTCAGGTCATCTCCCCGCAGGTGGCCTTCAACAGTATTTTCTGACGGACTGCCCGATTTCAGGGCATGTCATACAGGCTCTGTATCGCGTCGGTATCCGCCCCGCCCAGAAGGGCGAGGGCCAGAAGGATACGTGCCTGTTTCGGTCGCATGTGCCCGGCTGCCAGAATCCCGCGCTGCAGCAGTTCCTGCCGCCGCACTACGCCACCACAATACCCGGCACTGGCCTGCACCACCACGATGCCCTGCGCCACGGCGGCGTCAAACGCGGCATTTTCCGCAGGCGTACACATACCCGGCAGCATGCCCGCCGAAACAAGCCCCCGCGCGCCCGCATGGGCAAAAGCACGGATCGCCACGCCATCCGCACCTGCATGGCTGTAGCAGATATCAACACGCGGGATCTCTCCCCCCGGCCCATAGCCCTGTGGCCAGCCGATATGCCGACGCGGCCCCATGCCGCGCCCGAAGAAAACCCGGTTGGCCTCGATCATGCCGACTGGCCCGAAATCGGGGGAGCGGAAGGTTTCAAGCTGATAAGTGGACGCCTTTGTCACTTCCTGCGCTGCATGGATTTCGTTGTTGGACACGACCAGAACACCGCGCCCCGCCGCCTGTGGGGCGGAGGCGACCAGAAGGGCGGCGTAGAGATTGGCCGGGCCATCGGCGCTGATCGCACTGGCGGGACGCTGCGCGCCCACCACAACGACGGGACAGGGCACATCCAGCACAAGGTCGAGGAAACAGGCTGCTTCCTCCAGCGAGGAGGTGCCATGGGTAATCACCACGCCAGCAAGATCGGGCTGCGTTGCCACCGTCTGGCTGACCAGGGATGCCAGATCAAACCAGCGCGACAGGGTCATTTCCACACTATCGCAACTGGAAAACGGAATGCCGCGCACGACAAACCGTGCCCGCACGTCCTCAGGCAGCGCGGCCAGCAGGTCGCTGCCGCCAAGGCTGGTGCCGATTTCCGCATAATCGACCGTATCGCGCGGGTCCATTGCCTGCCGGGCGATCGTGCCGCCGGTTGAGATGATGGCGATGACAGGACGGTGCATTCAGGCTTCCCCATGGATCAGGACAGGCTCCCGATCAATCACGCATGCAGCGGCCTGTCAAACCGTAACAGAACGGAAAATTACTGGTACAGTCCCGGTTCCGGCGCCCACCCGGTCAGCAGGTGACGACCGATTTCAGCATTTTTCCAGTCCACGGGATCATGCAGCGACAGGGTGCGCGCATCGCGCCAGTACCGGTCCAGCCCATTGACCGCATCCGTCCCCCGCGCGCCTGCCGCCGCCGGTGCATCCCCCGCTGCCCGCAATGCCGCACGCGTGGCCACCGATCGGGCTGCGCTGGCCGCCATCGCCACGGCATTGCGTGTCACGTGTCCCTGTTCATACCCGTCCAGCATCCGCCCCGCCTGCATCACACTGCAATACGCACCGAACAGATCCGCCCCGATTTCGCCCAGCAGGCGGCGGACATAGGGGTCCTGATCCGCGCTATCGACACCAGCGGTTCCCCATGGCCGCGCCCGTTGCGGCACGAACGCACAGACCGCGCGCAACGCGCCAATACCGATACCGGTCAGGATCGCGCTGAAACCGGCCTGAAACCGCAGGCTGACATGCTGCGGCAGGGGCGCATCAGGCGATAGCGCGTTCCACCGATCATCCACCTGGACATCCTCCAGCGTGACCGTGCCAGAATCAGTGGCGCGCTGGCCCATCCGGTTCCAGTCATGGTGAAAGACAAGTCCCGCCGTATCGTGCGGGATAATATCCATGCGCACGCCATCGCGGATGGAGCCTGTCTGCTGGGCGCGAACCGGGTCGAAAGACGAAACCGCGACCAGATCCGCACCCGATGCCCCGGTGGCATAAATCTTGCGGCCGGATATGAAATGCGTGCCCTCCGGCCCCGGTCGGGCAAGGGTCTGGAGGAAGCTGTCCGCCGTGCGACCGTTTTCCGCCACGGCCATGCCAAGGATGGCGTGACCATCCACCACCCGGCGCGCCAGCGGGCCACGGAATGCCGCGGGCGCGTAGACAAATATCTCCCGCAGCAGGTCGTCATGCACCTTGTATATCTGTGCCACGGCAGGATCGGCCATGGCGATGCGCAGCATGATTTCGAGGGAGAGTTCCTGCGCAATCCCCATCCCGCCCCATTCGCGCGGCACCGCAAGGGCAAGGATGCCGGTGCGCTTCAGCGCGGCAATGGCCTGATGGGGATAGCCCCCGGTTCGGTCCCGCTGGGCGGCCGTAGGGGCGATTTCGGTATCAAGGACGTGCTGCACACGCAGCAGCACCTCGCCCGCTGGCCCGGGAACGGACCATGCGGGAAACAGGTCACGCAGTAAAGGGGGCAGCACGTGCCCTTCAGCCGGTGCGGTGGTCATGCCGCACGATAGGAAGGTTGAGCCGACGCATCAAGCGCCGTGCCCCCTGCCCTTCCGGCGGTGTGTATTTATCAGCCGCCTGCCTGCCTGCGGGCGGCTGCGCGGATATCGCTCAGCGTCAGCAGCCACATCACGAAGCCGCCCATGGCAAGACAGGCCCCGACCCAGCCGACGGATTCCCATCCAAGCCCGAAACTGATCGCCATGCCGCCCAGCATCGGGCCGATGGCGTTGGCCAGATTGAACGCACTCTGGTTCAGGGCCGCCGCAAGCGCCTGCGCATCAACGGCCACGGTCAACAGCCGCGACTGGATAACGGTGCCCAGCCCGCCACCACAACCGATCATGAACACAATGGGCATCATGCCCCACACCGAATGCACGGAACCGGGAAAACCCGCCAGCGCCGCCGCATTGACCAGAAGCGTGCCGCCAATGGTCGGCATCATCTTGCGGTCCGCCGCCCACGCACACGCCATGGTGCCCACGGTCATGCCCACACCGAATACCGCCAGCATGACCGGAATCATGTAAGCGGGCGCATGCGTGACTTCCTGCAGGATGGACGCAAGATAGGTATAGACGCAGAAAATGCCGCCGAACCCGATAACCCCAATACCAAGCGTAAGCCAGACCTGACGGTTCCGCAGGGCGCGTATCTCCGTCAGGGCGCTGGCATGGGGACGCGGCGGATCGGTGGGAACGAAACAGATGATGAGCAGCATCGTGCACAGCGCCAGTGCGGCGATAAGAACAAAAGCCCAGCGCCAGCCGACAAGCAGCCCCAGTCCGTTCGCCATTGGTACCCCGCCAATCGTGGCGATGGTAAGCCCCAGCACGACCCGTGCCACGGCCTGCGTGCGCCGGTTCGGCGGCACGAGGGAGGATGCGACGATACCCGCCGTGCCAAAATAGGCGCCATGGGGCAGCCCGCTCATGAAGCGGCACAGCAGCAGCAGCCCGTAATTGGGAACCAGCGCGGTCAGTCCGTTACCGATCACATACATCGCCAGCATGCCGATCAGCAGGTATTTACGGCTCTGTCTGGCGCCCAGCATGGCAATAAGCGGCGCGCCCACACATACGCCCGCCGCATAGGCTTCGATAGCATGCCCCGCCTGCGGCACGGTGACATGCATGCCTGCGGAAATCATGGGCACGAGACTCATGGCCGCGAATTCAGCCGTGCCGATGGCAAAGCCACCCATAGCCAGAATGAAAAAGATCAGGCCCGGATGAGGGGACGGACGAACAGGCGCGTTCACCCTTTTCCCGTGATGGGTCAGTGTATCGGTCATGCATTATGCTCTGGACAGAAATAAAAAAGGCGCACCTGAGTACGCCCGATATTTTTGGCCGATACACCCATGTCGGTCAGGCTACAACCCTGTCTGGTGCATTTCTGGTTACATAGAGTCCGTCACGCCAGCCCGAAAACATTTTGATGCGTCGTGACCGGAGGACAGTCATATGTCCACCATCGGTCATGCGGGGGCGGATATCCCTTCTGTCGAAGCGATGTTTCCCATTATCCGGGCATAAAAAAAGACGCCGGAGCGCCTGTCATTCAACCTTATGTCCTGCTGCCGCCGGCCATTCCCGCATGATCGCGGGAATTCCGGCTGCATGGGTGTCAGGACAGACGACCCCTGCTTCAGGCAGCGCGATCGGAAACGATCGTGGCAACCATCAGGGCAGCAATCATGGGCAGGAAAGCAACCATGGTCAGCGAGGACATGGTGTTGACGGAGTGAGCGATCATGGCGCTGACGTTTTCAATAAACATGCTTCAGTTCCTTGGGTGTTGTGTTGGTAAGCCGGACAGAACACCAGAACCGAAATACTATCAATAGAAATCCCCAGACAGTTTGGGTCTATTCTTCCTTAATTGCAGTATAAAAATAAAATACCTGATCAATAAGCAATCAGTTCCGGGCAGTAACTATCCCTTCACTCTGGAACATCCGAAAAGATGCTGACAAAAACGGCAGAACGCACGCAGGACCACTCAGGCGCTGCCTCAACCTGATTAATCTTCAGGCAAATGCACATTTTTTAATCGGGGTATATCACGTTTTCGTGAACTGCTTTTATGGCTTTCCTCCGACCATCAGGGGTGGACAGGCGGCAGGCAGATGGGAGCGATACCGACCCATCTAAAAAACAGTCGTATTTTCAATAGCCTGCACGGATGCTTCCGTCCAGCCTAAAAACACGTCATTGCCCATCGGGCGTAAAATGTGATCTCTCCCCGCTGCAATCCCCGGTCAGGGCAGATCGGGGGTATCGATTCCATAATCGTAGCGGCGCACGGCCTGCCCCATCGCGGCCATGCCCGCAGGGGCATCCATGGGCGTAAAGCCGACTTCCACAAAGGTCAGGCCCTGATTCGCGGCGGCCTGATCCAGGGCAGCCTCCAGTTCGGCCCGGTCCTGCACACGCAGGCATAATGGCCCGGCATCCCCGCCCATGGCGGCTGGCAGGGCAGCGTAGTCCCAGTTTGCAATGTCATTATATGTCGCCTGTGGACCAAGGATCATGCGTTCGATGGTGTAACCCCCGTTATTGATCAGAAACACCGTAATCGCGCATTTGTGCCGCAACAGGGTGGACAGTTCCTGCGCCGTCATCTGGAACGAACCATCACCAATGAACAGCACATGCCGCCGGTGCGGTGTCGCCAGACACGCGCCCAGTGCGGCAGGCAGCGAATAACCGATCGCAGCCCAGACAGGCTGCACCAGCAGGCTGCATCCCGCAGGCAGGTGCGCATGCAGCATGGCCACCATGGATGAACCATTATCCGCCAGCACGACATCATGCGGACGCAGGAACTGTTCGACGCGCTGCCAGAATATGACCTGTGTCCACCCGCCGCCCTGCGCGGACGCAACAGCAGGCGCGGTCTCCTGCTGCGCCCGCCACGGACTGCGGACGGGAGGTGTTACTGGAGTGCGGTCCTGCATTACGGCATCAAACAGGTCCTGCGCCCTTATGCCCTGAATGTTTTCCCCATCGCATGTCAGGCTGAAAGGCTGGACATCCACCATCGCCCCCGGCGCGATCCGCTGCGAAAAATAGCCGGAAGTGGAATCAACAAACCGCACGCCCAGACCGATGACACAGTCCGCCCCGTGTACATACGCCGCCACATCGGGTGCGGAGGCTGCACCCCCGTACTGCCCAAGCCATAACGATCCAGTTTCCGCCAGTTGCGTCCGGGCGGTAGACAGGGCGGCATAGGGAATATTGAAGTGCTGGCAGAACCGTTCGACCTGATCGTTCAATCCATACTGCCGCACCATGCCATCCACCAGCACGACGGGCTGGCGGCTCCGCGCGATCCGTTCCGCCAGCCGCCCTGCCGCGCGGACCAGAAGGGCCGGGTCCGATACCGGCATGGCGGGGGCCAGTGCAGGAATATCCGTTTCGACATAACAGGTGTCGGATGGAAACTGGATATAGACCGGGCGTTTTTCCGTGCGCATGCTGTCCAGCACACGATCGGTTTCCACACGCGCGCTGGCCGGATGCAGGCGCGTGCAGGCAGCGGTAAACTGCTGGTAACAGGTCATGACGTTATCAAAATCGCCATCAGCCAGTGTGTGATGCACCAGCGCGCGCGACTGCACCGCATGCAGCGGGGGCATGCCCGAAATCACTACCAGCGGCACGCCTTCGGCACAGGCCCCCGCTACCGCGGAAATTGCCGAAAGATCGCCGACCCCATACGTGACCAGCACGGCCCCGACGCCCGAAAGCCGCGCATCCCCATCCGCCGCATAGGCCGCGTTCAGTTCATTGCAGGTGCCAATGAAGCGGATGCCGGGCGTACGTTCGATCAGTTCCAGAAATTCGAGGTTATAATCCCCCGGCACACCATAAATGCGCGAAACACCGCAATGACGAAGCCTGTCCAGCAGCATTGAGCCGATTGATCCGCGCATGGTCCTGTCTTCCTATCCGTTCGCGCCACACCGGGTGGTGCGCGCAGGGGAGTCAGTAAATATCAAAATCATTGTTCCCTGTAGAGGAGAACGCCATGCGCCGTTCGGTCATGTTCAGTATCCACGATGACATATCCGAACGTGTGCGGGGAAAGGGCAGACGATGGAATATCGAACGCATGCTGTAGAACTTGCGATACATGTTCTGGATGCGCTGCTCCATCTGGCCCGGCGTACAGTTCTTGGGCCAGATGTGACAGACCTGCCCCGGCCAGCGGTCAATGTCATCGGGATCAATGATCCGGCCCGCTTTCTTCATCCGTTCGAACAGGGCGGTGCCCTTTGTCGGGGTCAGGATATTGAAATAGGCCGCGGGGACCTTGTGCGCCTCCAGAAAGGAAAGGGTCGCGGCATATACATCGGGATGTTCGTCATCATAGCCGAAGATGAAATTGAGCGAGTAACTGATGTCGCGTCGGCGCAGGTTTTCAAACATCTCGCCATAGCGGCTGGATTTGTTCCACCCCTTCTTCATGCCCTGCAACATTTCAGCATCAATACTCTCGATGCCGATATTGACGTGCATCACCCCGCTACGGCGCGCGAGGTCGAGAAAGCCGGTATCAAGGCACAGGTTGGATGACCATAACGTGGACCAGCGGATGCCAAGCGGCACCAGACCTTCCATCAGTTCCATCGCACGGCTTTTCTTGCCGCCAAAATTACTTTCACCGAAGAAGAAATGACTGCCCTTGTTCTTTATCCGCTCCAGTTCAGAGACCATCTGGTCCACGGGCCGCCAGCGATAGCGGCCGCCCAGATAAAACCGTTCCGAACAGAAATCGCACACGAACGGACACCCGCGTGAGGACTGCACCGCAAATGTACGAAAAGGGCCGAACTTCTTCAGGTCCAGCAGATCATAACGGGGCGGTGGCAGGTCATTGAGTTCCTTCAGCGGCGCGGCACGATAGATTTTCTGCAGCCGGTCGGCCGCCGCATCTTCCAGCATGGTCCGCCAGATGGGCTCGGCTTCACCCACGCCTACTGCATCGCAGTGTTCGGCGGCTTCATCGGCATAGAAAAAGACATGCGGACCGCCCATGATGACCTTCACGCCGCGCCTGCGGAATTCAGCCGCGATGTCATAGGCCCGGGGGGAATGCAGGGTCCACGCCGTCAGCGCCACGACATCGACCGGAACGTCAAAATCGATATCCTCAAGCTGCTCATCAAGCAGGGTGACCGTCCATTCGCGCGGCGTCAGCGCCGCGAGATAGGGCAGCGCAAGGGGCACCATCTGTCGTCGCTTCGTCTTGAAAATCGTTCTGTCAGTCTTGGATTTGTAATGCGACGGCTGGATGATCAGCAGCTTGAGATCAGTCTTGGACATAGTTCAGCTCTATGGACCCGGATATGAAAATTTTCTGGATAAGTAATCCTTTAATCATATCGTACAATTCTGACCCCGTATGTCCACCATACGAAAGCACAGACCGCCTATTCATGCATTTTATATAAAGTGCATGTATCGGATATATCGAAAAAACTTATTATTATATATTTAATATATAATATCATTACTGTTTTTATATTATTTATTTACTTATGATCAGACTTTCATTCTCATCAAGAACCATAAAAGAACATATCAGCCTTAAACCTGTCGCATGTCTTTCCCCTGCTCCAAACACCAGTTGCGGACAGGACTTCAGAAACTGCGACCTTCACGCGCCACGCACGCACCTGCGGCCCATGGCCCCTACGCGGCGCAGGAGTCATACGACAGGAGTTCTGATCAGAAAGCCATGTTTGAACATGTAGGCTGGCCCGGATTCCATCGACGTCCGGGAGCGTGAGAGAGGGAACCGACGATGTAAAACCCCATCATCCGGTTTGGCGACCATGGCCGCACCAGCGGCTTACGGCCCCTTATATATCAGATTCCGCCACTTTGCGCGGAGCGCCGTCATGTTCAAGCATATCGATAATGGCTGCTGAGGTTTCTTCCACCGATCGATGCGTCACGTTGATGACCGGCCATTTATGCCGGGCGCACAGACGACGCGCCCAATGCAGTTCCTCATGCACGTTTTCAGGATCGATATAGGGTTTGACCGAGGTTTCGGACATGCCGGGCGCGACAATGGACCGCCCCGGCAGCATCATGCCCACGCGGGAACGACGGATTTCAAGCAGTGTATGCGGATCGATCGTAAGCCCTACGACCAGCCCCCTGAAATCCTCAAGCCCGGCCGGCAGCGGCGCATGCGGCACCAGCGGGATATTGGCCGCCCGGATACCCCGGTTGGCCAGATAGAAACAGGTAGGGGTTTTGGATGTACGCGAAACACCCACAAGCACCACGTCCGCTTTTGAAAGATCCGTGGTTTTCTGCCCGTCATCGTGTGAAATGACGTACTGCATCGCATCAATGCGCCGCCGGTAGCTGTTATCCATCACATACTGGCCGCCGGGGTGACGTTCCGCCACGATACCGGTCTGCTGTTCCAGAAAATGGATGGTGCCATCAAGGATGTTCTTGACCTCCACCCCGACGCGCGCACACCCCTCACGCAGCATGACCTGAAGATCAGGAGAAGTAAGGGAGGACAGGACAGGTCCCGGTTCCGCCTCGATCCCCGCCAGCACGCGCGCCACCTGCACGCGGGTACGGATCAGGTTCCAGCTACGGGGGGAAAATTCGGCGTCCTGAAACTGCGCGCCACAGGCACGCATAACGGCTTCGAGCGCCTGCCCTGTCGCCTCGGATACAAGATGCAGGATAATCGGCGGCTCACTCATTAGATTCTGCCTGACCGGACGCCCCGGCATGAAACCGGGACGTCCTTTTCACAGCGTTAAGACCAACAGGCCGTTTCAGGCTGCGGAGGAAGCAACCCGCTGCCGCGTGGCCAGTGCCGCCTGTGCCGCGGCAAGACGGGCCACCGGCACGCGGAAGGGGGAGCAGGAGACATAATCCAGACCCACTTCGTCGAAGAACGCGATCGAGTCCGGATCACCGCCATGTTCACCGCAGATGCCCAGCTTCAGGTCGGGGCTGGTCTGGCGTCCACGCTCCACGCCAAGGCGAACCAGCGCACCGACCCCGTCGCGGTCAATGGACACGAACGGGTCGCGCGGCAGCAGGCCATGATCGACGTAATACGGCAGGAAGGAGCCTGCATCATCACGCGACAGGCCGAATGTGGTCTGCGTCAGGTCATTCGTGCCGAACGAGAAGAAATCCGCATATTCCGCAATCCGGTCTGCCTGGATTGCGGCACGCGGCAGTTCGATCATGGTGCCGATGTCATAATTGAGGTTTGTCCCCTCTTCCTTCAGCACCTTTGCGATCTCGTCTTCCGCCGCGCGACGGGTGACGGCAAGTTCCGCCTGCGTTGCCACCAGCGGGATCATGATTTCCGGGCGGATGGGCTTGCCCGTCTCCTTTTCCACCATCACGGCGGCCTGAATCAGGGCGCGTACCTGCATGGCGTAGATTTCCGGGCTGGTCAGGCCAAGGCGGCAGCCACGGTGACCCAGCATCGGGTTGGTTTCAGCCAGTGCCGCGCAGCGGGCGCGCACTTCTTCCGCCGTCTTGCCCAGCCCCTGCGCCACTTCCGCAATTTCAGCTTCGGCATGCGGCAGGAATTCATGCAGCGGCGGATCAAGCAGGCGGACCGTAACCGGCAGCCCCGCCATGATGCGGAACAGGCTGGCAAAATCCTCGCGCTGGAACGGCAGCAGGGCGGCAATGGCCTTCTGGCGCACGTCCTCGGCATCGGCGATGATCATCTGGCGCACGAAGCCGATACGGTCGGGACCAAAGAACATGTGTTCGGTCCGCGCCAGTCCGATCCCTTCCGCGCCGAAACGCCGCGCGGTACGGGCATCTTCCGGTGTTTCGGCATTGGCGCGCACGCCAAGGCGGCGCACCGCATCCGCCCAGCCCATAAGCGTGTTGAAATCATCCGACAGGGTCGGCGGGATGGTCGGCACGCGCCCCAGATAGACCGCGCCCGCGCCACCATCGAGCGTGATCCACTCACCCTGCGCCACGGTGTGGGCGCCAACACTCAGCGTGCCTGCGGCGTAGTCCACATGGATGCCACCGGCACCGGCCACGCATACGCGCCCCATGCCACGGGCCACAACCGCAGCGTGCGATGTCATGCCACCACGGGTTGTCAGCACACCCCGCGCCGCGTGCATGCCGTGTACATCCTCCGGCGATGTTTCGATGCGGACGAGGATCACGTCCTCCCCCTTCGCCGCACGGGCTTCGCATTCCTCCGCCGAGAAAACGACCGCGCCAGCCGCCGCACCGGGCGATGCGGGCAGGCCACGGGTCAGTTGCACGCGCTCGGCCCTGGGGTCGAGGGTAGGATGCAGGAGCTGGTCAAGCGAGGACGCGGGCACGCGCCGGATGGCGTCTTCCTGCGTGATCAGGCCCTCGCGCGCCATGTCGATGGCGATCTTCAGCGCGGCGGCGGCCGTGCGCTTGCCGTTGCGGGTCTGGAGAATGTACAGGACGTTGCGCTGGACCGTGAATTCGATGTCCTGCATGTCCTTATAATGCGTTTCCAGCACCGAGCGCACGCGCATGAGTTCACTGTAGGCTTCGGGCAGGACGGTTTCCATCGGCTGCTGCCCGGCTTCGGCGCGCACGCTGGCCATGGGCTGTGGCGTGCGGATACCGGCCACAACGTCCTCGCCCTGCGCATTGATCAGATATTCCCCATAAAACACGTTCTCCCCCGTGGAAGGATCACGTGTAAAACAGACACCCGTCGCACAGTCATCGCCCATGTTGCCGAACACCATGGACTGCACATTGACCGCCGTGCCCCAGGAAGCCGGGATCTCGTGCAGCTTGCGATAGGTATTGGCGCGCGGGTTCATCCATGAACCAAACACGGCCCCGATCGCACCCCACAACTGGTCATGCGGATCGGTGGGGAAATCGGTGCCCGCATGGGTGCTGATCAGGTGGCGGTAATCCGTAACGATCGTGCGCCACTGATCCGCCGTGATGGCCGTATCGTCCTCTGCACCATGGGCACGCTTGAACTGCTCCAGCACGTCCTCGAAATGGTGATGGGGAACGCCCATCACGACCGAGCCATACATCTGGATGAACCGGCGGTAGCTGTCCCATGCGAAACGCGCATCACCCGATGAACGGGCAAGCCCTTCCACCGTCTCGTCATTGAGGCCGAGGTTCAGCACCGTATCCATCATGCCCGGCATGGACACACGGGCACCCGAACGCACAGAGACAAGCAGCGGGGCTTCGGCATCGCCAAAACGCAGGCCCATCGACTGCTCGACCCGATGCAGGGCTTCGGTCACCTGCGCTTCCAGCGCATCGGGATATTTCCGGCCGTTTTCATAAAAGGCCGAACAGACTTCCGTCGTAATGGTAAAGCCCGGCGGTACGGGCAGGCCGATCGAGGCCATCTCCGCCAGGTTGGCACCCTTGCCGCCCAGAAGGTTGCGCATATCCGCGCGCCCTTCGTTCAGGCCATCTCCGAAGCTGTAAACCCATTTGGTCATGTCTGTTCGATCCTACGCACGTCTGTCTGTCATAAATGACGCCTGCTCCGGAACAGGGATAAAACAGACAGCCACGCTTTAATATTGTTGTTGTTGGCAGGTCCGGCGCCTGAATTTAACCGCCACGGACGGGCGCGGGCAATCACTATTTTTTCATGTGGGGGTGCATGCGGTTGCCGCAATGCGGCATGAGGCGCGACATGCGCGGATTTCGATCCGCAATTAAAACCGTTTGTTTACATTATGTTAATTGAAAATCATGAAGACCAGACACGCTGCTTCCTCCAGAGGATGGCAGATTGTGTAATTTATTTTATTGAAGTTATTTATTTTATTTATGTCATTTTCACTACCGCCAAAGGTGGCATTCATCTGGAAATTAATTGTGCAATGCAGCAAAATCATTGCGCGCTGCACAATAGTTTAAATGAAATAACGGAACTATTTTTCCATTCCGGAATAAAATACTTTACTTTTACCTCAATTATGTTGACACGCGGCCGTACATTCCAGAAACATTCCACCCGGCCACACCAGAAAAACAAGAAGTACGGTCATATGAAAAAAGCCCTCCTCCTCCTGCTGCCCTTTGCCGGGTTGCTGTGGGTTCCGCTCTATAACCACAGGAACCCGGTGCTGTTCGGCTTCCCGTTTTTTTATTGGTACCAGTTCGCGTGGGTACCCGTAACCTCCGTCCTGATCTGGGCGGCATGGAAAACGGAACGGCAGTCATGAACACCACGACACTGCCCGACAACGCCGCCATTGGCGTATTTATCGTCTGTTTCCTCGCAACAATCCTGTTGGGCAGCACCGTGCGGCTGTGGCGGCCGTTCCTGTCACGTCGCAAGGCCGCTTCCCACCATACGGAAGGGGAAGAATGGGGGCTGGGCGGACGCGAATTCGGCGCCTGGGTCACATGGTTTCTGGTAGGCGGGGATTTCTATACCGCCTACACGGTCATCGCCGTGCCCGCACTGGTCTATTCCACCGGGGGCTTTGGCTTTTTCGCGCTGCCCTACACCATCATCGTCTATCCGTTCATCTTTGCCGTCATGCCGAAGCTGTGGACCATCGCGCGTGACGACGGCCATGCCACGGCTGCCGACATCGTGCGGGCACGCTTTGGCAGCCGCACGCTTGAACTGGCCGTGGCACTGAGCGGACTGATTGCCGTGCTGCCCTACATCGCATTGCAGCTTATCGGCATCCGCACCGTCATCGAGGCCCTTGGCTTTACCGGCATGCTGCCCCTGCTGATCGCCTTCGTCTCGCTTGCCGCCTATACGTGGCTGGGCGGACTGCATGCCCCGGCGCTGACGGCTTTCATAAAGGATGTCATGATCTACATCGCGGTGCTGGCCGCGGTCATCATCGTGCCGATCCATCTGGGCGGTTATGGCGCCATGTTCCACAGCGCGGCGCAGCACCTGCCCGACACACCCGACGGCCATATCCTGCCACAGGGGCAGATCATGCCCTATGCCACGCTTGCCCTGTCCTCCGCCTTCGCGGCCTTTCTGTATCCACACACGCTTACCGGCATCCTTGCCGCGAAATCCGCCGATACCATCCGACAGAATGCGGTCTTCCTGCCCGCCTACACCATTGTTCTGGGCCTGATTGCGCTACTGGGACTTATGGCGCATGCAGCGGGGATCGTGACCACCTCCTCGTCACAGGTGGTTCCACAGCTTTTTCTGGCCATCTTCCCATCATGGTTCGCGGGGTTCTGTTTTGCCGCCATTGCGGTAGGTGCGCTGGTGCCTGCTTCCGTCATGGCGATCGGGGCGGCCAACCTTATCATGCACAACATCCTGCCCCGGCGGGCTGAATCGGTCACGGGTTCACGCCTTGCCGGGTTCGGGGTCAAGGTGGGGGCGCTGGGCTGCGTTGTGTTCCTGAACGCAAAATTCGCCATCGACCTGCAACTGCTTGGTGGCGTCATTATCCTGCAGACCTTCCCGGCCCTCATCGTAGGACTGCTGCCCGTGCGCCTGCCCGCCCGTGCGCTGATTACCGGATGGGTTGCGGGATCGCTCATCGGGCTGGGCCTATGCTGGATGGATGGCCTGAAGCCTGTTCACCCTGTCGCGTTTGCAGGTTTTTCGGCCTCCGTCTCCACGGGGCTGCTGGCACTGGGCATCAATCTGGCGGTGACGTTTACAATGGCCATGGCGATCCGTCTGGCCCTGGGGGCATCGCCTTCCACCCTCCAGCACCGGCAGGGTGTGCAGCGGTAGGCATACTGCTTTCAGCACCCCCGATGGGATAAACATCAAGACAGGCTGTGGGGTCGCCTGCCAGCCACATAAATCATAACGGCATCCTGCGAAGGATGCCGTTTTTTATGGGTCGGCTCACCGGTATGGATTTTATAAAGGGTGATGTTCATCGTCACCGAACCCGCGCCGGTTCAGGACGGCATGCGACAGCGGCATGTTCGGGGTCCGACGCAGCAAATTACGCTCCGCGCCCGCAATAACGGGACCGGAAGATAATCCGGCAACCGCCGTATCAGAAATTCATCGAAACAGCGCAGGCATCGATAAATCTGCGACCTGCGTTCTGAGAGCCGTGGCAGTCCCCGGCCGGACGTCAACGCCCCGGAAAACACATCCATTCCCGGTTATGGCCGGGAACACACGGCGGTCAGGTCGGCTGCAGATGTGATGCCATCTCGGGCATGACCGTGCGCCGCTGGGCGATCATCTGCCGCAGGATACACACCACGCCAGGCACGCAGTTGCCACACTGGGCACGGCATCCTTTGGCTTCATAGACTTCCTTGGGCCTTATGGCGCCGTTACGTGCGGCAGCCTCGATATCTCGGTCAGTCAGCATATTGCAGGAGCAGACAAACATTTATCCATCTCACCCATATAACGTCCCCTCATCATAATCAGGAATGAGAATAAATCGCAATGCAGTAAACGTGTGAAATTTTTGTCATCCCCTCTGGCGGTAACAGGATGGCGCAGGGGCACCTTCCCATTTCTATTATCATCGCGTGCGATAATTTAATTTCCATCATGGCGGCAACCTATCCCAAGCCCCTTCTCGCCGATGACTGAAACAGGTGATGGACAGCGAAACGGCATGGACGCATCGCAACCCCTCAATACCGAAGCAGGCGCTCTCTGACGGAAACATGGCATTCGCTACTGCCGGTCCTCCATCCAGGCGGCGGGAGGATGTCATGGCGTCCTGAAACGATAAGTCTTCCACCACGCGAACGGTACGCAGCACAGGTGCCCCATCCCTTCTGCGAATGAGGCCACCAGCCCTCCCCATCCGGCATGCAGTTCGCGCACGGTCTTAAGGAAGTTATCGTATGATGTGACAGGCAGCGGCGATCTGGCCGCTTTTGACGCTACCGGCTGGATCGAAGACAGGAGCGCGACGACTGTGTCCGACATGCCTTTCCGTCCACACCTATGATTTGACGACGTTACCCCTACTCGGGAACATGCACCCTATCCTGCCCGGCGCCCCAGTGCGCATCAGATTTAAGGGGCATCCTGACGCATGCCGCTACTCCGGTGATGATATGTGAGCACTGGTTTGCATATGATCGACCGGACCATACAGCGGTCTCATATCCCTGCCACAATCAGCGTGCAGGATTGAGGAATGGTTACGGTATTCAGATACCCCCGTGGGGAACTCAGCCTCCCTTGTGGGGGCCTACAGCACCACTGCAGAACCTGCCTGCGCCATCCGAAGTTCATGCGGACAAACGACGGCCTACGGACACCGCGCGGGCTACAGGAGTTCCAGCCCAAAATGGATAATATTTTATGATCCGCCGCCCTCCCCTGCCATCAGGATAGAAGAACAGCGGAAAATGGCGTTTTTCCCGATGGGGATGAATTGTCTGTCCGTACCGGTTAAATGAGCTTTTGCACGCTGTCGGGGCTGATGATACCTGAAACGATTCTTGCACGGCGGCTCGTGAAATATATACTTGACGAAACGACATAGGAACAGATTTGCCCATGGCTTATGCAACGACCAACCCCTATACCGGAGAAAAGCTGAAGACTTTCCCCGAAGCGACGGATCAGGAAGTCCAGACTGCCCTTACGGACGCTTACGAGGCCTTCAAGGCATGGCGTCACGTTTCCTTTGCCGAACGCGCGAAGGTCATGACGGAAGCGGCAAGGATCCTGCGTCGTGATATCGACAAATATGCCCGCCTGCTGACGCTGGAAATGGGCAAGCTTTACAGCGAAGCCAAGGCTGAAACGATCCTTTCGGCGGAAATCTTTGAATACTACGCCCAGCATGCCGAAAAGCTGCTGGCCCCCGAAAAGCTGCCCGTTGCCGACCCGAAAGAAGGTGAGGCCGTCCTTATCCACCAGCCGCAGGGGATCGTGTTCGCGATCGAACCCTGGAACTTCCCCTACTACCAGATCGCCCGCATCATCGCGCCGCAGCTTTCCGCCGGTAATACGGTGCTGCTGAAGCACGCATCCAATGTGCCGCAGTGTGCCGCAGCCTTTGACAGCCTGATGCAGGAAGCCGGTCTGCCCAAGGGTGCGTTCCGCAACCTGTACACCGCCCGCCACCATTCCGAAGTGATCCTGAGCGATCCGCGCGTCTGTGGCGTTGCGCTGACCGGGTCGGAAGGTGCTGGCGCAATCATTGCCGGTATCGCGGCCAAGGCGCTCAAGAAATCCACGATGGAACTTGGTGGTTCCGACGCCTTCGTGGTGCTGGAAGATGCCGATCTGGAAAAGACGGTAAAATGGGCCGTATTCGGTCGCCACTGGAACGCCGGACAGGTCTGCGTATCGGCCAAGCGCCTGATCGTGGTGGATGCGATCTACGACAAATTTGTCGAACTGTACAAAAAGGGCGTGGCCGAACTGAAGGCTGGCGACCCGATGGACCCCGCCACCACGCTGGCGCCGCTTTCTTCCCAGAAGGCCGCGGACGAACTGATGGCGCAGGTTGAGGAAGCCAAGAAGCACGGTGCGGTTGTCGAGACCATCGGCGCACCGGTACCTGAAAAGGGTGCCTTCTTCCGCCCGATGCTCATGACCAACCTGCACAAGGACAATGAAGCGCGCCTGTGGGAGTTCTTTGGTCCCGTCACGCAGCTTTACCGTGCGAAGGATGAGGCCGATGCAATCCGTATCGCCAATGATTCGCCCTTCGGTCTGGGTGGTTCCGTCTTTACGAAGGACACCAAGCGCGGCGTGAAGGTGGCGGAACAGATCTATACCGGCATGGTTTACGTAAACCACCCGACCATGGTGAAGGCTGACCTGCCCTTCGGCGGTGTGGCACGTTCCGGTTATGGCCGCGAACTGATCGGGCTTGGCATCAAGGAATTCGTCAACCACAAGCTGATTGACGTGGTGGATATCGACGCACCGTTCTGATCTGGCGGAGTTACTGAATCCCGACACCCGGAACGGGAGGTGTCCCCGGTTGATTACCATAAAGGGTCAATCGGGGGCATAGTCGGGATCAACAGGCCAGAAAGTAGAGAAAGGGGGCGCTTCCTGCGAAGCGCCCTTTTTTTTGGCCAGTTTACTCCTGAACCAAAAGTCAGAGATTATAGCGGATTGTCGCCGTATCAGGGAAAGAAGGCGATGCCTTCCGAAGCTTTTTGAAAAAAGCTTCACCAAAAACTTTCTTATGATTTCTGGATCAGGATGTTCTGATTACTTAAGATAGGAGCGACCATGATCCAGAAATAAGACTATTATTTTGTAACCAATACGTTATCGACAATATTTATTTATAAATATAAAGAATAATTTCTATATTATGACATGAATTATATACAATTCATTATTCCAGAACATCACCCAATATGGTGATCCACCTTTCTTCCCATCTTTTCAGATATTACCGACTGGACAGTCAGGATAAATAAATACCCGGACCCCAAGCCGTATATTCTGGGGTAAAATCTTTGATCGGATATAACCGTCCGTAAGGCGATAGCCATCCATACGGACCGGGCGCGCTCCTGTATAATCCCGGCGCACCCGGCCCAAAAACAGATATGGCCTCCCTGCCGGTTTACGGCACTTTTGTCGCCTCGCCACTGCGCATGGTGCCAACCTGTTCCGCTGTTACGTTATGGTTGCCACTACCGAAGGTGGTCATGACGTAATTGACCACACTGGCGATTTCCGCATTGCTCAACCGCTGCACATCGGACTTCTGGTCAAAGCCGGGCATGAAAGCATGCTCGTTCCCTGCCGTCCGGTCCACCCCATGCAGCACCGTCATGATCAGGTTGTCCGGACGGGCCGAACCGACAACGCCATTATGGAACAGGGAGGGCGCATAATGGTCATCAGTGCCCGCGCCGTTATCCCCGTGGCAGGCAGCGCAGTTGGCGTCATAGACATGCTGCCCGTCCATTTCATCAAGCCTGTCGATACGGGTCAGTTCGCCGGTGCGTATATCCGGCGTGTTCAGAACCTGACCGAACTGCTCACGCGGGGTATGGTCCACATCGTCATCCATGGCCGGAACCTGAAGGATGTAGGCGGCCAGAGCGTGCAGGTCGGCATCGGTCAGGTGACTGGTGCTATGTTCCACCACCTCGCCCATCGGGCCCGCAGCCTGACTCAGGCCGTTGACATGACCGGTGCGCAGGTAGGCGACAAGATTATCTTCGGTCCAGTTACCGATACCGCCCGTTTTGCTGGGCGTAATGTCAGGCGCGTACCACCCGAGCAGGGATGCACCGGCTAGGTAGCTGCCCTCCTTCTCGGTCAGCATCATGTTGCGGGGCGTGTGGCACGTGCCGCAATGCTCAAGCGCGTGAGCCAGATACCGCCCTCGGCGCAGCTTGTCGAAAGTGGCGGAATCCCCTGTCTCCGGCGTTGTACTGCCTGCGACAAGGTTCCAGACCGCCATGGTGATGCGCAGGTTGGCCGGGAAATTGAGTTCCGTCGCTGGCGGTGTTTCCGCCACGGGCTTCACATCATGCATCAGCCACGCATACAGCGCTTTGACATCCTCATCCGTCATGCCGGAATAGGAGACATAGGGCATGGCCGGATAGAGACGGCTACCATCACGGCGGATGCCATGACGCACGCTCTGTTCGAATTCCTGCTCGGTATATTTGCCGATACCGTGGTCAGGATCGGGCGTGATGTTGGTGGAAATCACGTTGCCCATGGGCGTGGTCATGCTCAGGCCACCGGCAAACGGCTTTCCGCCCGGCCGGGTGTGGCAGGCGATACAGTCCCCTGCCGTGGCAACATATTCACCACGGGCCAGAAGCTCGGCGGAGGGTTCATCCGCCCGGGCCGGCGCCATGGACAGGGTGACGAGAGCAGTCCCCGCGGTCAGGACCGAGCACAGGATCTTGCGGGCTAGGTCAGGCATGGGCGAGTTCTTTTTTAAGCGTGTCGGCCACGCGCAGGGCAAGCGCTGCGACCGTCAGGGTGATATTACCGGTTCCGACCGAAGAGAAGACGGCGGAACTCGCGATAAACAGGTTTTCGTGGTCATGCGTGCGGCAGAAGCCATCCACCACGGAATCCCTGGGGTCGGTTCCCATGATGGTGCTGCCTGCGGGATGGTCCTGCGGGAAGTAGCCGGGCGTCCACTGCTCATCCGTGCCATGCATGAGACCGATAAGTTCCCGGAACAGGCCACGGGTATGCTCACAGCTTTTGACCGTATACTCCGGCAGCTTGTAATAGACTTCCGGATGCGGAATGCCGAGGACATCCTTATGCGTCTGGCTCAGCGTCAGGCGGTTGTCCGGATCGGCCAGCCCTTCGTTATGGCTGAACAGCCGCACGGTATGGGACGCAAGGTAGCGGATCTGTTCTTCCAGTTCCCGCCCGACATACCCCTTGGAAATGGCAAGGGATGTAGCAAGGTCCACCTGATTGTCATCGACCATGTGAACGAGATAGGCACCGCGTTCGTTACGCCATGTCCCATCGCGGAAATTGTCGATCACGTTGGTTTCCAGCGGGCCACGACCGGGCCACAGGGCCTTGTCGCCGCTGATGAACGTGACCTGCACACCGGTATGGTCCATCATGTTCCGGCCCACATGACCTGAACTGTTGGCGATGCCGTCCGGACTCTGTTCATCGGCAGAAACAAGCAGAAGCTTCGCGGTTTCGATGCAGTGCGCGGCAATGACGAAGTATTTGCCGGTTACGCGATGCGATCCCTTGTCCGGGTCATAATAATGCACGGCCGTGACACGCTTGTTCGCGCTGTCGCGTTCAATTTTATAGACTACGGCATTGGGCACGAAATGCGCGCCCGCCGCTTCGGCATGATAGACCGAATAGCTGCCATTATACATTGCCCCGATGGGACAGATCGGCATGCAGTTGTTATGCCCCTCACAGGTGGGGCGGTTATCGTAGGGGCGGGTATTGCGCGCCTGCGGTTCATGGACCACGCGATAGGGCGTCTTTTCGCTGACAAGCTTGCGGAACTGCTGTGCCGCGTAGGAAATGGGCAGCGCTTCCATGGGATAGGGCTGTCGACGGGGGGAGCCCAGATCCTCGACTGCCGGGTCAGGACCACAGACGCCCATCATGACCTCGGCCTGATAGTAGAACGGTTCCAGATCCTCGTATTTGACTGCCCAGTCCCGGCCCTGACCATAGCGGGTTTTCAGTTCGAAGTCCGATGGCAGGTAACGCCATGCACAGCCCGCCCAATGCCATGTCGTGCCGCCCATCATGCGCAGATAGACCTGCTGATAGGCTTCGGCATCCGGGCCGGTCGTATGCAGGTAATCGTTTGGCGTCATCTGGTTGGGCGGGTGGATTGCCCATGGCACGGACGGAAACGGCCCCTGATAGGACGGCTTGTTTTCCAGATTGCGGAAGTTTTCTACAAAATGCTGACGGTCGACACGCGGCCCCGCCTCCAGCACGATGACGGAAATACCGGCACGCGCCAGTTCGTTGGCAATGGAGCTACCCGCAACGCCGGAGCCTACAATGACAACGTCGGCTGAAAGGTCTTGTTCGGAAGGCATGAAAAGGATGCTCCGGCTATCAGGTGGGTTCTACAACAAATTTGGACGGCGAAAGGGCGGGTTCGCCGGTTGGAACGGCCACCTCCGGCGGGGTCTGGGTCCAGTAGAACGGACCACCCGCCGCATAGGTCTTGGGATAGACCGCGTCCTTGGTGATGTCGAACATCAGCGCCGAACGATAGACCACGACCTTCTGGTCCGCGACGCCGCGGTACCAACCGGTCATGATTTCATGGATGACATCCTTGAAAACCGGATCGCTATGTTCGGCGGCGCTGGCCAGCGCCCGGGCGCTGGCGAAACTGCCGGACGCCATCAGGTCATGCAGTTTGTGTATCTGCTCGCGCCGTTCGGGATTGGCATGAATGATGCCAGCGTAAAGGGCGTGGCTGATCTGCGGGTCCAACACGTCACGATCGGTCAGGCGCTGCGACACGGCAAGGAACAGGGGAACAACGGGGTCCGCCTCCTCCGTCGCGGCAAAGCCCGGCCGGCTGGCACCGAGAGCCACCACGGCCGCCCCCATGGCCCCAAGCAGCATGTCACGGCGCGACATGCGCAGGGCACGACGCATCCGCATGGCGTTTGGGGACGCAAGATGGATGTTGGTGGGGAAACATGACCGGTCCGCCGCCATATGGTGCCTCTCATGCATGCTGATCCAGCCGGAATGCCGGAAAACAGGCATGGCTGCGCGGGGTGAATAATGCCCCATCGATACCGCCCCGGGACGTAACACCGCAAGCTCTGTGCCCCCACATTAACGAATGGCAGCTTCACGTACACCAGAAATGCTGCCTGAACGGACGGTCCAGACATGATTTGCAATACCATATGGCCAGCATTTCGTGCTGCTGGCGGGTATTAAGGGGCTGAAACAGCAGCATCGCAGGGGCTTCCCCGCCAGGTTGACATGCGTTTCACCTGCACGTCACCCAGACTGCCGCGATGGATGCTAATTTTTATTTTACAATCTGGAATAACACTCTTTCTGTCATCCGGTCATTTCGCTCTCCGATTCAGGAAATGACCAGACAGGCAGTTGGTGCGGCTAACGAAGAATATCCTGATTCTGGCTACCATCCCGCCAGCGCCATCCAGCCCTGACTGTCAGCAGGCTGCCCGATGGGGCCGACGGCATTTGCGGGCAGCCATCAATCACAATCTGCTGTCTGTAGCGTGATTTTCATGGACAGGCCGTCAGTTCCGCCGGGTCGGCCTGTCAATCAAACGTACCGCCACGTGGGCGCACGATCGGCAGGATATGGCCTGTTACGGCATAATATACGCGTTCCGAAATGTTGGTGGCATGGTCGCCAATACGTTCAAGGTTCTTGGCAATGAACAGAAGATGCGTGCAGGGCCCGATATTGCGGGGATCTTCCATCATATAGGTGACCAGTTCACGGAACATGGCGGTATAGAGTTCATCCACCGCCGTATCGGACTGCCAGACGATGCGCGCCAGTTCGGGATCGCGCTGGTCCATCGCATCAATCGTACGACGCAGGTTATCCTGCACCAGCCGTCCCATGCTACGCAGACCGGTAACAGAGATGGGACAGGATAGCAGTTCGCTGCGCATGGCCCGGCGCGCAATGCTGGCGGCACAGTCACCGATCCGCTCCAGATCGCCCGATATCTTCAGGGCGGCAACAACCTCACGCAGGTCACCCGCCATGGGCGCGCGCAGCGCCAGAAGGCGGATTACCAGCGCTTCCGTCTCACGTTCCAGTTCGTCTACCTGCGGGTCCATTTCGGGGGCATCGAGGGCCGCGGCCTCATCATGATCGACCACGGCGATGATGGCCTGGGCCACCTGCCGTTCCGCCAGGCCGCCCATCTTGTTGACCAGCAGGCGCAGGTGTTCGAGTTCCTGTTCGTAGCTATGGACCGTGTGTAGCGTTTCATTGGGCATCGTCACGACTTTCGCTCTCAGCCAAAGCGGCCGGTAATATAATCCTGGGTGCGTTTGGCCTGGGGGGCGGTAAACATGCGGTCGGCCGTATCGACCTCCACCAGTTCGCCCATGTAGAAAAACGCCACACGATCGGCACAGCGCGCAGCCTGCTGAAGGTTGTGGGTCACGATCGCAATTGAAAACTCCTGCTTGAGTTCATCAAGCAGTTCCTCGATCCGGGCGGTGGAGATCGGGTCCAGCGCGCTGGTCGGTTCATCCAGCAGGATCACCTCCGGCCGGGTCGCGATCGTCCGCGCGATGCACAGACGCTGCTGCTGTCCGCCCGACAGGGCGGCGGCGGATGTATTGAGCCTGTCCTTGACCTCGTTCCACAGGGCGACACGCCTGAGCACGCTCTCCACGCGCTGGTCCAGATCGGCACGCGAAATACGTTCGTGCAGATGCACGCCAAAGGCAATGTTGTCATAAATGGACATGGGAAATGGCGTCGGCTTCTGGAACACCATGCCAATGCGTGAGCGCAGCACGTTCACATCCACGCCGGGCGAAAGGATGTTGCGGCCATCAAACAGCACCTGCCCCGTTGCGCGCTGGCCCGGATACAGGTCGTACATGCGGTTGAGCACGCGCAGCAGCGTCGACTTGCCACATCCCGATGGCCCGATCATGCCCGTTACCTGCCGCAGGGGGAAATCGAGCGATATGTTCTTCAGCGCGTGGTTGGTACCGTACCAGAAATCGAGATTGCTGATAGCCAGCGCCGATACGGCGGTATTGCCGACCATACTGTCATCCATGATGATTTTATTCATTGTTGTGCAGATCCGTTGCGCATGAGCCACCAGCGGGCGACGATGTTTGTTGCCAGAACCGCGACCGTAATCAGCAACGCGCCCGTCCATGCCAGCCGCACCCAGTCATCATATGCCGAACCGGCATACTGGTAGATCGTGACCGGCAGGCTCGCCATCGGCTCGTTAAGGCTGGTGGACCAGTTCAGGTTACCAAGGGATGTGAAAAGAAGCGGCGCCGTCTCACCCGATATGCGTGCCAGCGCCAGAAGGACACCGGTCATGATGCCGCCACGCGCCGAACGCAGGCATATGCTCAGGATCACCCGCCAGCCGGGGGCACCCAGCGCGTAAGCCGCTTCACGCATGGCGCGGGGTACAAGGCGCAGCATGTCCTCGGTCGTGCGCACCACGATCGGTACGAACAGGACGGCAAGCGCCAGCGTACCCGCCATGCCTGAAAAATGCCCCGCCGGTTCCACCACGATCAGGTAGATGAACAGGCCGACCAGAATGGACGGCACCGACAGCAGCATGTCCGACACGAAGCGAACGAGGGAGACAATCCGCCCGTCCTGATCGAATTCCGACAGGTAGATGCCGATCATCATGCCAACGGGCGTGCCGATCAGGGCTGCAAGGCCGGTCTGTTCGCAACTGCCCATGATGGCATTGGCCAGCCCCCCGCCGCTGCCCGGCGCTGCCGTGCTGTGGATGAAGGTGGAAAGCGACAGCCCTGCCCCACCCCGGACCACCAGTGTCCATAAAATGGAAAACAGCAGGAACAGCACAACCATCGTCGCCACGTAACACAGCACGCTGACCAGCCGTTCCACCACCCTGCGTCGCACGGCCTGCGCCCCGCCACGTTGCCACCCATCCCCCACGGCGGGTGACGTTTTCTGGACTGACATTCTGCGCCCTTCCCTTAACCCGGAATGCCGCGCCGCAGGAAAATGCGCGAACAGGCCAGGGTGATGAATGAAATGACCATCAGGATCGCGCCGAGCGCCAGCAGTGCGGACAGCTTGAGACTGCCGGCGGCGCTTTCGGGAAATTCAAGGGCGATCAGGGATGCGATGGTGTTGCCTGGCGCGAAAAGCGACCAGCCGAGATGGTTGCTGTTACCGATCACGAAGGTTACGGCCATCGTCTCGCCCAGTGCGCGGCCCGTACCCAGCATGATGCCGCCCATCACCGCCTGACGCGACCATGGCAGCACGATCTTGCGCATGACTTCCCACCGCGTGGCGCCAAGTCCGAAAGCGCTTTCCTTCAGCACGGCAGGGATGGAGACGAACACGTCCGTCATGACCGAACAGATGAAGGGCGTGACCATGATCGCCAGGATCAGCCCGCCGCTCAGCAGGCCGGTGCCATAGGGCGCGCCATGGAACAGCAGGCCGATACCGGGCACATGGCCCAGATAATGTGTCAGCACGGGTTCCACGTAGTGCGCCATGAAAGGCACGACGATAAAGAAACCCCACATACCAAAAATGATGGACGGCACGGCCGCCAGTAGCTGCACGGCGGTTTCGATAAACCGGGCAAGCGTTGCAGGCGCCAGTTCCACCAGCCAGAAAGCCACGCCAAAGGCGAAGGGCACGGCAAAGGCAAGGGCAACCACGGTGGTGGCCAGCGTGCCGAATATGGACGTCGCGGCCCCAAAGTTATGTGAAATGGGATTCCACGCCGTGCTGGTGATGAAGGCAGGACCAAAAGTGGAGAAAGCGCTCCATCCCCCCCGGACAAGGACAATGACAATCCCCGCCATGACAAGAAGGATCGACCACCCGGCCAGACGCGCGATCATGCCAAAGATGATATCGCCGTACTGTCCGTGTGCATTCCTGTCCAATGCGGTTCCGTCCCGGGCCGTAAGGGTTGACGGAAGTTCCATCATGTAATTCCTGATATGCGTAACACAGAAGCAGGATTAGGCTTTCCGGTTCAGCACTGGCAATAATAACAGATATGATTTTGTATGAATTTTTTATGACAGACCAAAGTAGAAATGTTCAGTATTTAACGTATTGCTTCATGTCATATAAAGTTCATCTATTTCCTGTTGCAACACCGCCCGTAACTGCTGCATAGCGCCTGCATGGAGCGCGCCGCCAAAGCACGCGCCCCTGTTGAAACAGGCAGGAAGCAGCCTCATGTTTGAATCCAGTGTCATTGAAGTCGATGGTGTTTTTGTTGGTATCGTTTTCCAGAACGGTCCCGATGAACCCTATAACTTCCGCGCCATGCACGAACGCGTAACCCAGATGGACGGCGACATGCTGCCCACTTTCGAAGCCGCCGTAGCACAGGCCCGCGCCCGCTTCCGGATCGGTCGCTGCAAGGCGCCACGCGTAATGGAAATGGCAAGGCTTCGGGCCTGACAGACAGGTCCGTATCCCCCCACTTTTACGACCGCATCAGTTGGTGCCAGCCTGCACTGTGGGAACCGGGACAGAACCGTCCGGTTTCCCTGCATCATGCATATGCACCGTCTATTCACAATACTGGTGGAACGGCGATCGTATTATTGCCGATGCTCACAAAAACAGATAGGCCGCCTTCAATAATAATACCGCATCTGTTTGCGTAAATCGCGCCAGTTCATACCAGCAGGACGTGGGGCATGGTCATCACATCCCTTCCCTGTTCAATACCCCATGCCCGGTTGGCAAGGAAAGTTACGCGCCCACATGATCCACGCGGCATCGAGCCGTGACATAATACTGCGTGCGTATTACAAAAGAATGAGCGGGTGGCTTGCGGCCTGCATACCGGAACAGGCACGAACGTCCCTTTGGCCTCGCCCCACCTTTAGCTGTCAGTCCTGAAATACGGGGCTTGTTGTTTCAGGTGCGGGCGGTTGCTAGTATGGGCGCATGACGACACACCCGCCAGAAGACACAGGATGGAGAGGCTCGCCAGAAATCTGGCTCGATACAGCCTATGACGCCCTGATTGAATCCGGCGTCGATGCCGTGCGCATCCTGCCGCTTGCCCGTAAGCTCAACCTGTCACGCACCAGTTTTTACTGGTATTTCAAGGATCGTGACCATCTGCTTTCGGCACTGATCGAACGCTGGCGCACCAAGAATACGGGTGCGCTGGCCGCGCGGGCGCAGGCTTATGCAGAAACCATTGTTGAAGCCACGCTGAATGTGTGTGACTGCTGGATCGACAATAATCTGTTCGATGCGCAGTTTGAATTCGCCATCCGTAGCTGGGGCCTGCAAAGCGCGGCCCTTGCACAGGAAATCAGCCAGACCGATGCGACAAGGATCGACATGCTGGCTGATATGTTCCTCCGCTTCGGCTATGGTCAGGGGGAAGCAGAAACCCGCGCGCGGACGATTTACCTGCTACAGATCGGCTATATTTCATGCCGCACGCATGAAAGCCTGGACACGCGCATGCGCCGCATGTCCGATTATATCGAGATATTTACGGGACGCACGCCGCAGAAGCGCGATCTGGAGCGCTTTTTTGCCCGTCACAATTATACGCCCGCCGCGACAGAACACGCGCAGACCCCAACGGCATGAACCCTGACAGGCCATGACATCGGCAGGCTTATAACCGGCATTGCGTTCCCGGTGGGGTGGGGCATGCCCCACCCGCGCAGGGATCAGATATCCTTGACCAGACGCAGCGCATCGTAAATCGCGGCATGCGTATTCCGCGCGGCGACCGCATCCCCGATGCGATAGAGGGCGAAGGTCCCGTCCGGATTGGCAACATCCTGCTGCGGCTGGCCATCAATCAGCCGGTCGTAATCCACGGCGCCAAGGTTGGTGGATTGCGGCTTGAGCGCGAAATACAGTTCATCCAGCGGAATGGTGCCGTGATTGATGACAACCTGATCCACATGGCGTTCCTGCGATACGCCACCGTAATCGCTGCCTACCGTGGCAATCAGGCCATTCCCGTCACGCCGCACGGAGTCCAGCCGATAGGTTACGGTAAAGGTCGTATCCAGCTTCTGCAGGCTGCGCATGTAGGGCACCAGATTCATGGCCATGACTTCCGGCGCAAAACTGCGGTCGGGGGTCATGATTTCGACATACGCGCCCGTAGCGGCAATCACCTCCGCCGCCTGCAGGCCCGCATGGTCCCCGGCATCGTCAAAAACCAGAACATTGCTGCCGGGCTTTACATCACCTGAAATAATATCCCATGACGAGACCACCAGATCATTACCGGTGGACAGTACTTCCGTATGCGGCAGCCCCCCGGTCGCGATAATCACCACATCGGGCTTTTCCGCCATGATGGTTTCCTCTTCCGCCCATGTACCAAAGCGGAACGCGACCCCCATGGATTCACACTGCGCCATACGCCAGTCGATGATGCTGATCATCTCATGCCGCCGAGGACTTTGCGCGGTCAGGCGGATCTGGCCACCGGGATTTTCGGCAGCCTCGAACACCACCACATCGTGCCCGCGCGCACCAGCGACACGGGCGGCTTCCATCCCGGCCGGACCGGCACCCACGATCACCACCTTGCGCCGCTGTGCCGCGGGGGCGATATCGTGCGGCATCGTTTCCTCACGCCCCGTCGCGGCGTTGTGGATACAGAAGGCCGCCCCGCCCTGATAGATACGGTCGAGACAGTAATTGGCCCCCACACACGGGCGGATGGTATCTTCCTGCCGGGCCATGATCTTGCGCACGATGTGCGGATCGGTCATGTGCGCGCGCGTCATGCCCACCATATCCACCTTGCCTGCGGCAATGGCGTAGCGCGCGGTCGCGACATCGGGAATCTTGGCGGCATGGAAAGTGGGGAAATCGGTCGCCTCACGGACTTCGCCCGCCAGATCAAGATAGGGCGAATTCTTCATGCCCTGAATGGGAATGACATCCGTCAGGCCGGGATCGGTATCGATATGCCCGCGAATGATATTCTGGAAATCGACCAGACCGCTGGCTTTCAGGCGACGGCCAATTTCGATCCCTTCCGCCTTGTCCACGCCACCGGGCAGGTCCTCATCCACCGTATAGCGGATACCGATAATGAATTCGTTCCCCACGCGCTGGCGCATGCCCTGCACCACTTCCATAAGCATACGCATGCGGTTATCGAGTTCAGGGCCACCATATGGGGCTTCCAGCGTATTGGTCAGGGGCGATATGAACTGGTCCAGCAGATGACCGTATGTCTCCAGTTCGATACCATCGACACCGCCGGCCTGCATGCGTTCGGCAGCATCGGCAAAATCGCGGATGATGCGCGAGATGTCCCAGTCCTCGATCTGCTTGGGAAAGGCGCGGTGAGCCGCTTCGCGGCTGTGGGACGGCGCGACGACGGGCAGCCAGTCCCCCTTGTCCCACCGTGTGCGTCGGCCCAGATGCGTAAGCTGGATCATCACCGCCGCGCCATGTTCATGACATTCGTCGGTCAGCTTCTTCATCCACGGCACGACCTCATCCTTATAGGCAAGGATGTTGTTGAAAACGGGCGGGCTGTCACGTGACACGGCGGCTGAGCCTGCGGTCATGGTCAGGGCGACGCCGGCCTTCGCGCGTTCGACATGATAGAGGCGGTAGCGGTCCTTCGGCATGCCGTCTTCGGGATACGCCGGTTCATGAGAAGTAATCATGATCCTGTTGCGCAGGGTCAGATGCTTTAACTTGTATGGCTGAAGAAGCGGATCGGTCGACATGGGCCGGGCTCCAGACAGATGTATCTGTCTATTTGACTTATCCCCACCGTACACATGTGTCAACAACCCGTACTGTCATGTTTATTTTGCGGCAAGCAACCCGGAAAATCTTAATAATTTACTGAAAACAAATATAATTTTTATAAAAATATGACCGGGATTTTCCAACCACGACACTGATTGCGTTCAAAAAACGAATTTTTATGATTGTCCCCTTTTGACATACCGTGCCCCACAGCAGCATCGGCTGACGAAAGGATCACCATAATGCGGACGCGATAGCGTGATCCCGCCTTGCCGCTTCCCACCGCCCATGCTGCATTACCGCTACGCACTGATGCGTATCGAAAGAGAGCAGAGATGGCGGACATGACTGACACAACCAGTAATTCCCTTACGGGACTCATCAACCGGCGTACATTCCTGATCGCAGGCGCGGCGGCCATGCCGCTGGTCGGATCTGGCGCACGCTTCGCCCATGCCGCGACGACATATGACGATGCCGTTCTGCGCGAGTGTATCGCAGCACCTTACCGGCCAGCCGAACAGGTACATCGTGACCCATGGCGTCACCCATATCAGTCCCTGCTGTTCTGGGGGCTGAAACCGGGGGTGACGGTCATCGACCTGCAACCGGCAGGCGGATACTGGACCTATATCCTTGCTCCCTATCTGGCCCGGACGGGTGGACGCTATATCGCCGGACTGCCAGATACCGGTCCTGATGCGGGAAAGCAGGCACGCGACAGTTTTGCCCGGACGTTTGCCGACAGTGCGCGGTTTGGCCATATCGAGATGGCGCCATTCAGTCCTGGCAAGGTACCTTTAGGCGCACCTGATACGGCGGACATGGTCATCAGTGCGCGGGAAATCCATAACTGGATCAGGCATGGCTATACCGCAGAGGCAATGCACGCTGTTGCCGCAGTACTGAAAGCCAACGGTATCTTTGCCGTCGAAGACCATCGCGCCGATCCCCGTGCCCAGAAACCGGATGCTTCGGACGGCTATGTTGCCGTCGCAACTATTATGCAGGCAGCGGCAAAGGCAGGACTGATGCTTGAGGCCAGTTCCGAAATCAATGCGAACCCCAAGGATACGAAAGACTATCCCTTCGGTGTATGGTCGCTTCCGCCCACGCGAAAAAGCGATGCTGCCACAGCGCCACAACGGACAGCCTATGATGCAATAGGCGAAAGCGACCGCATGACGCTGAAATTCCGCAAATCGTAACGGCAGGGTGCCTGCATGCTACTGTAGTGCTTATGAACCGGGCTGATACTGTGGGCAGCGCCGCCCATGGTATCAGCGGTGCATCTTCGACTGCGGTTTCCACCGGTTGAGCAACAGCGAATTACTGACGACCGATACGGAACTCATGGCCATGGCGGCCCCCGCCACAATGGGGTTGAGCATGCCGAATGCAGCCAATGGCAGGCCCAGAATATTGTATATGAAAGCAAAAAACAGGTTCTGCCGTATCTTGGCCAACGTGGCGCGGGACAGGGAAATGGCGTCCAGCACGCTGGTCAGTTCACTTTTCATCAGCACGACATCCGCCGTGTCCAGGGCAATGGCCGCACCAGCCCCAATAGCAAAACCCACATCGGCCGCAGCCAGGGCGGGCGCATCGTTAATACCATCCCCCACCATACCGACCACCTGCCGTGCGGCACGGTATTTTTCCACGGCCTGCGCCTTGTTCTGGGGCAGCACGCCCGCCTGATATGCGTCCACCCCCACCTGCGCAGCCACAACCGCTGCCGCACGCTGGTTATCACCCGTCAGCATTACGACCCTGATCCCCGCTTTATGCAGCGCCGCCACAGTTGCAACCGCATCCGGGCGCAGGCGGTCGGACAGACCGACATAGCCAAGCGGATGACTGTCCGCCGCAACGGCGATTACGGTTTTCCCTTCACGCTCCATGCGGTCGATTACGGTATCGTCCAGCGTAATGCCTGCTTCGGTCAGGAAACGGGGGGAGCCAAGGCGGACCAGCCTGTTATCCACCTGCCCACTGACTCCCATGCCCGGAATGGCCTGAAATCCCGTCACCGTCCGTTCGCACGCACCTGCTGCCAGGGCATATTCCACAATGGCGCGCGCCAGTGGGTGCTCGGAATCCTTCTCCAGCGTATAGGCGATGGACAGGAAGCCAGCAGTCTCCACCTCGGCGGCCACTTCCGCATCACTGACCGTTGGTCTGCCTTCGGTAAGGGTGCCCGTTTTGTCCATGATGATGGTCGTAAGCTTTTCCGCCCGCTCCAGCGCATTGGCGTTACGAAACAGGATACCTGAACGTGCCCCCAGCCCTGTGCCGACCATGATTGCGGTAGGTGTCGCAAGCCCCAGCGAACAGGGGCAGGCAATAACCAGAACGGAAACTGATGAAACAAGGCTCCATGTCGCATTACCAGTCAGCAGCCATCCGACAACGAATGTCAGCAGCGCAAGCATGACGACCGTGGGCACGAAAATACCCGATACCCTGTCCGCCAGACGCTGCACGCTGGCTTTTGAGCCCTGCGCCTGCTCCACCATCCGGACGATATGGGCAAGGGCGGTATCCGCGCCCACGCCCGTCGCCTTTATCCTTAATGCGCCATTGGTGTTCAGGGTGCCGCCGAAGACCTCATCCGCGGTCTTTTTCAGCACGGGCACGCTTTCCCCCGTCAGCATGGCTTCATTGACATCCGACATCCCGCTGACAACCACGCCATCGACAGCAATGCTTTCACCGGGGCGGACAACGAAAATATCGTTGGTCCTTACATCCGCAACCGGACGGTCCACCACCGCATCCCCATTTTCCACATGTGCTATCTGGGGTTGCAGTCGCAGCAGGCTTTCGATACCTGCGCTGGTCTGGTTACGGGCGCGGGTTTCCAGAAGCTTTCCAAGCGAAATCAGCGTGATGATGGAAACGCTGGCTTCAAAATAAATCGGCTGGTGCAGATGGAATGCCGTAACTATGGCACTAAAGAAATAAGCAATACTGGTGCCCAGAACGACCAGCACATCCATATTGGCCGAACCACCCCGAACGGCATTCCACGCACGCTGATACAGGTGGCGCGCGCAGTAGAACTGCACCGGGGTCGCCAGAACAAACTGTAGCCAGCCGGGCATCATGTGCATGGAGCCAAAGGCCATTGCTACCATTTCCACAAAAAAAGGCAGCGACAGGACAAGGGTAAGCGCAAACTGATTACGCTCGGCACGCCATGCTTTTGCCCGCAGGGCGGCTTCATCCCGTTCCATGCCGCCTTCAAGCAGCTTCGCCCCGAAACCGGCTTTTTCAATGCGGGCGATGAAGGTTTCAGGCTGCACGAGACCGGGAATAAAAACAACATGTGCCCGTTCCGCCGCGAAATTCACGCTCGCCTGCACCAGGGGAAGCCGGTTCAGTATCTTCTCGATACGGGCGGCACAGGCGGTACAGCTCATGCCCGTAAGGGACAGGTCCACACTTCTTTCCGGCACCGTAAAACCGGCCTTGCGTACGGCGGCGACAATATTGGAAATGGACGCAGCAGGGCTGTCCAGTTGCACCTGCACCCGTGCGGCAGCAAAATTGACGCCTGCCGTCACCCCCTCCTGACGATTTAGAATCTTCTCGATACGTGCGGCGCAGGCGGTACAGGACATGCCACCAACGGGGAAACTGAAGGTCTGTGACACTGTTTCTCTCCTTACGCGCCGGTCTTTGATTTTATACCCCCTACCGGTATTTTCAAGAATGCCAGGACGTCATTTCACGAGGATGTTTATCCTGAAACCTGGCGGCAACTGATGCTCTGGCATGCGCCTGGGACAAAATATTACAAACGAACCACAGTGCCGGATTTATCTGCAGATTCTACCGCTCCTACGGGTCGTGAGACGCAGGACACATGGCCAGAACATAACGATAGCAACGAAGCAGATTGCGCAGAAGAAAAGGGCTGGAGATCCGCCACAATGTAAAAGCCTGATTCAAAAAGCGACCTGAGCGATTTTCCGCACAACTCTCTCGACATCTCTGCTGAGACGACAGCAACAACCAGGCAAGGCAAAGCTGCGCTCCACGATCCAGCGTTTAGGCGGGACGACCAAACCCACCGCCCTGTCGGATCGCCTGACGATTTCGATGGTCCACTGGCCGAGTTGCTCAAACGCCGTGCGCAGTTTTTCACCAGCATAGCCTCCATCGCCAATCAAATGCCGCAACCACGAAAAAGAGTTGCCTGATCCGGGCGAGCACCAGAGGTACTCCATCACGATCCTGGATATCGGCAGCATGCACGACTGATACGATGAGATGTCCGAGGGTGTCGGTCGCAATATGCCGCTTGCGGCCTTTGATCTCCCTGCCTGCATCATAGCCTCGGAGGCCGCTCCGCAGTTTTCACCGACTGGCTGTCAATAATGCCGACGGTGGGTGTTGCTTCGCGACCGTCCTGCTCGCGCGACAACATGACGAGGATATGGTTCAGAGCCTCCCACCACCCTTCACGGATCCAGCGGTAGAAATATCCCTGCACGGTCGTGAAGGGTAGAAAATGCCGTGGCAGTTACCGCCACTGGCACCAGGTCGTGACAATATAAAGAATGACCTCGACAACAACACGCCGTAGGTCCGTGCGCCGCAGGGACAGTCCACCCGCTTCCTCTGCTGCATCAATGGGGCAATCAGGACCTATTCCGCATCACGCAGGTCACTTGCATATTCCAGGTCATCACGCCGATACTGCGCACGGGTAATTGCAGTCCAAGCCATCATGATCTCATCAGGTTGTTGCAAACACATAAATCATAACCAACTGAAATCACCACATTCTTTTTTGGTCAGGCTCTGAGTCAGAAGGACACTTCGGAATCGATAGTTAATTTGAGCACGCCATACCGGGGGGCTCGCCCCGGTTGATTACCGAACGGAATAAACAGCACGGCCGAGTGCAGCTTATGATTGATAGTTGGAACACTGTTAAATGTCCCAGTCATGATTCGGCACGACCATTCCTGAAGTTTTCCCAGTGATTTCTGGTTACATTCTGATCATGGCGTGGACTTGACGATTTTTAAGATAAAGAGATTTTTTTAAGCTACAGCCCTCGCCAACTCTCTTTCTCGTAGCCAAATAGCTTAAAGTCCTTTTCATATATCTCATAGATGATGCTGGCAATCTCTTCATTCAGGTAGCATTTTTTCTTTTTACTTTATTATCACAAATATTAGATTTCATGTTTATTTCTACACCAAACAACCTCTTCCACATTTCGGGTATTTTTTGATTAAAATCTTCAAGACGGATTATTTCACTAATTCCTATAATGTCTGCAAGATTCAATGCATGCTGGCTGATCCAATGCTTATCCCTGTATTCTTCAGGTGTGCATTTCACGAACTCTGCAAAATCTTTCATGCTTACTTCAGAAAGTGATTCGGTAATTTTTTTATTTCCAAAATTTTCTCGTAATTTTTTAAACAGAATTTCTCGCTTTACCCATTTGAAAAAATCAACTTCCTGCTTTGGCGTATTGACTATTTTGTCAACATAAGCAGACACAAATCTTTCATATGGATTTCGACAGAATGTAATGATTTTTGCATTCTGTTTATTCAAAACATCCCGACCGTTTACGACAAATAATTCAAATGATATAGCGTGTATTAGGTTTCTTTCAGTCCAGCCGTCCATGTAGTATTCGGCATCGATCGATGAAATATCACCCCATAAGGTTTGTATCAGCAAATGCTTAAGGGTTGTACATCCCACTTTTTCCAAAAATAGAAAAAAGACATCATCCCGAGGCGTTTTCAAAAAATGCTCGTCAAGAGACAGATTGCCACCAGGCCTGTCCTGTATCTCCGTCAAGAGGGAGTGGACGTTTTTGTTATTTAGTGACAATGAATTTTTATTCATCGATATATTTCTTTATTATATGTGTGATATTTAATTTATCTATTTAAATTATAACAAAACGCATGTAAAGAAAACATAGTGTGACAAAATATTACTTCAGCGGCCACGCCGAGGACGACTGGGATCTACTTTCCGGCATAATAAAAATGCTGCCACCGCCCGGTTTTTCTTCTCTTGGCCGGTCTGCCACATACGCTGATCAAACTCCTTAGCCTATGCGGCGCTGCCATCCCTATTTGGATATCGGGAGATCACGGCAGGTCGGTTAAGAGACGGAAATACTGGCCCAAAATGATGGTACGCGGCGTCACGAAGCCGTGCGGCTGATTGCAGATAGAAGAAAGCTCAGGATCAAGATTACAGCCGATAATTGATACCTGATCCACCACCAAATACGCCGGGCCATGCAAAGCTTCGCTTCACGACCCAGCGTTTCGGCAGGACGACAAAACCCGCAGCCCTGTCGAAGGGCCTGACGATCTCAATCGTCCATCGACCGAGTTCGGCCATCGCGTTACGTAGTTTCCGCCTGCATACCCCCATCACCGATCAGATGGCGGAGCCAGGGAAACAGGGATCCGGTCCGGGCCGCCACGAGAGGCGCGCCATCGCGAGCCTGGATGTCAGCAGGATGCACGACAGCCGAAATGATATGTCCCAACATATCGGTGGCGATATGCGGCTTGCGTCCCTTAATTTTTTTCCCTGCGTCATAGCCGCACGGGCCGCCATTTTCTGAAGTTCTTACCGACTGGCTGTCGATGATGCCCACCGAAGGCGTAGCATCCCGTCCATCCTGCTCGCGCGACAGGATCACGAGAATATGGTTGAACGCTTCCCAGCGGCCCTCACGGGTCCACTGATAGAAATAGCCCAGCACGGTCGTGAACGCCGGGAACTGCCGCCTCTGGCAAGTCCGTCGTGACGATATAAAGGATCGCCTCCATGACGCGGCGCAGGTCAATCCGACGCGGCTTCCGGCGCATCCCGGAACCAGTTGGCGTCATAACCATTGTCTGGCAGCAGCAGTCTGATCAGAAATTCGGGGGACATCCCGTTCATGTCCATCACAGCATGCAGCTTTATGTTCATGCGATCTGTGGTGCATCACGCCAGTTCAGGCCATTGCGCTTAACGAACATGATGCTTTAACACACGACGACCATCCATGCGGAGCCTGAAACAGATATACGCCTTCAGATCCGCGCGTCCCGAACCTAGCGGATCAGTTTCCGTATGATCCCGAGCAGTTCACCAATAACATCCTCGCCCCCGTCTTCCATTATGGCCTTGCGCACACACCCCTGGGCGTGGTTTGAAAGTATCTTGACCGCAACCCCATCCAGCGCCGATTTCACTGCCGATATCTGCGTAAGGATATCGACGCAATAGCGGTCTTCCTCAATCATGTTCAGAACGCCGCCGACCTGACCTTCAATCCGGCGTACACGATTGACCAGCGCTTTTTTATGGGGCTGTTCGACTTTTTTGGTTTCGGGCTGCACATCGCACTGCACGCAGGCTGCTGCGGCTTTTTTTGCCTGCCGTTTTTTCTTTGCCATATGATTTACCCCATACTGCTTCGCCACTGGCACCATCATACCTGAACGGATGCGCCATGATAGCCCGCAGCGACCTGCTACACCCCCACCATGAATGCGGTGTCGGATAGATGTACATAATAAAGCGATATGGTTATTGATAAGGGGTTAAATGACGGCTCACTGCATATGCTATGGAAATATAATAATCGGGAAAGTTTCTATTCCATACCCGGTATAATGGTTAATCCTGCACCTTCACGTCTGTTGACGCTTCAATACACAACCGTTTCATGCAGGGCGGTGCCGGAACGGATGCGTTTCATTCCCAACGGAGACAGATCAAGTGTCTGATATTTCCCCCACAGAATACACTCCGCGATACCACGCCCGGCGGCGGGGGCGTGCATGACGCCATGACCGGAAAACCCGTTCATGAAAAACAGATTACCGATTTCATCATGCGGTCCGATAATAGCGTTATGATCCAGCGTATTGACTTCATAATGCCCGGCCCATGCCCGTTCCATCCGCAGGTTTTCAAGGGTGGGAACACGATGGGCAAGGACTGGCCAGAGTATATCTTCCAGCAGGTCATAGGACGGCTCAAAATCACCCGTCGCATCCGGGTCCGCCGCCGTATCCGGTGCAATTCCGGCTATGAAGCCCTGCCCTTCCGGCCTGATCCATGCGCCGGAATCATCAAACAGCATTGGAAAATTATCGGCCGCCAAGGGCGCCTTTATTGAAAAGGCCGTCCTTTTTCGGGGTTCAACAGGTAAAGGCGGCAATACATCACGAACGATATGGGCTGCCGTCGCCCCCGTGGCATTGATGCACCACTGCCCAGGCAGGACCGTGCCATCATCCATTCTGACGCCTGTTGCCCGCGCGCCGTGGACCATAATCGCATCGACCCGCCCCGTGACATAGGTTACACCGAGGCGACGGGCAGCCGAGCGCACCAGTTGCAGCAGGGACCAGGCGTCGAACCAGCCCTCATTGGCAAGGCCGTAGGTGGCAATGCCAATATCGCTTACGTTCAGCCACGGAAACTGTTTTTGGGCCATATCGGGGTTCAGGGCGGCAACCTGTGCCCCTTCGGCATTCTGCATCGCCACACCGGCGCTTCGTGCCGCTTTCTGCGCTTCCGACCCGATAATCAGATAGCCACGTTCCACAAACCCGATATCGGCATCGGGACCGAATTCCTTTGTGATATTCCTGAACAGGTCCGCCCCGAACAGGCTCATATGGATATTGATGGGACAGCCAAACTGCGTGCGGATGGAGGCAGCCGATAATGCGGTAGAGGATCTGACATAGGTTGGGTCGGCTTCGATAACGGTAATATCGCCTTCAAAACCCAGCCTGCGCAGATAATAGGCGGCGAAGCTGCCCATGATGGCACCACCGGCAATCAGTACCCGCTCTTTATCCGTCGACATATAGCCCTCCACCCTGCATGGCCCTGACTGGCAATATGAACCTGTCAGGCGTCAGCAACGGGCACTGTATAGTTAAGGACCATCCGCCCACCATCAGGATAGATGGTCTGCCCGGTGATGTAGGATGCGTCATCGCTGGCAAGGAAGGAGGCTACGGATGCAACCTCCGACGGCAGGCCACACCGACCGGCGGGCGTGCGCGACATGACGGAACGGCGCGCTGCATCGCTGCTGAATACGGCCTTGGCCGCCAGTTCCGTCAGGATCGTGCCCGGCCCGATGGCTACGACACGTATGTTATGTGGTGCCAGCGCAACCGCCGCGACGGAGGTCAACTGCTTCATCCCGCCCTTGGACATGGCATAGGTCGCAAGGGTGGGAATGGCCAGATGCGCGTTGACCGAGGACATGTTGATGATGACCCCGCCCTCACCCTGTGCGATCATCTGGCGCGCTGCGATCTGTGCGCCGAAAAACGCCCCCTTCAGGTTGATGTCCATGACCGTGTTGTAATCAGCCTCGGTAATATCAAGGAAATCCTGTGCGCGGGCGATGCCTGCATTATTGAGCATGATGTCAACCCGACCGAAGGCATCGACGGCACAGGCTATCAGACGTTCGATTTCTTCGCGCCTGCTGACATCGCATTCCACGGCCCGGATAACATCGGCACCACCCAGGTCTTCCTGCGTCTGCGCCATTTCGGAACCGGCGATATCCCCGATGACGACTTTTGCGCCGTCCGCGATAAAGCGTTCCGCGCAGGCGCGGCCCAGTCCCTGTGCGCCACCGGTAATAACCGCGACCTTGTCTTTCAGCTTCATGTCTGCACCTTCCATATCGGTTCGGTAACGCAATGACCTATCCCGTACCGGACCGCGACCTGCAGGAAGCGGCAGATGATCGGGGAATGGACCATATATTATAAAATCATACCGGCCTTTATGCCTTACGGTAGATGTTATACGATTAAAACGAAGATGCAACAGTTCCGATATGAAACTTCCAGCCGGTGGCAAACACCATGCGCCACCGGCTGAAAGCGGACTGACAGGGCAATGCAGCAGCCCTGAAAGACCGTTACATTACCCTTCTACTTCAAGATTACTCCATCAACAGGTAATCAGTAACCATTGGCCTGCATGCGATCGACGTACCATGTCATGAACGTATCAAGCTGCTGTTCGGTGAAACGGGAATACGGACCGGGCTGGTAGCCGTAATTGCTTACCCCCTGCTGCGCCAGACCGACCAGTTCCGCATCCTGCACGTTTGTGGCCTTCCATACGGCGGTCAGGTTTTCCACGTCATAATCCACGCCTTCAACCGCATCCTGATGGACCAGCCATTTGGTGCGCACCAGCGTCCGGTCCGGTGACAGGGGGATCACAATGACGGACAGTGCATGGTCCCCCATGAAGTGATGCCATGAATTATGCGTCCACAGATGCACATCCCCCAGATCCTTGCGCGTCATGTGTCCAAGCAGACGACTGCATACCGCACGGCCATCGGGGGTCTGTGATTCACCCGGCCCCGCCATCATCAGGCGCTGGGTGCGAAAATTAGTGACATGGCCCGCTACATGCTCCACCGCACGGGACGGAAAGCCCTGCGCTTCCCATTCCGTCATGCGGGTTGTGTAAAGCGCTTCATGCGCGTCCGCTTGCGCACGCTCCGCGCCCTCCAGCCCTGCCGGATCGTAACCGAAATCAAGCGCGATGAAAGACGTACACAGTTCGGGGTGGTTTGCAGCACAGTGATAGCATTCGCGGTTGTTTTCAATGACCAGCTTCCAGTTCCCCTCCTCGATGATGTCGGCTTCGAAGGCGACTTTCGCACGGGCCAGATCGTATGGCGCCAGCCGTGGCAGCATTGTCGTTTCAAGATCGGCAATATCGGACGGCGCATCATCGGACAGGCAGGCGAACAGCAGTCCCCCGATATTGCGCAGGTTGACGCGGCGCAGCCCATGGCAGGCATGATCAAAATCATCCCCCATATCACGCGCATGCACCAGATCGCCCGACAGGTCATAAACCCACTGGTGATAGGGGCAGACCAGCTTGCCCACGACATCACGCCCCGGCGGGGCTATACGCGCGCCCCGGTGGCGACAGACATTGTAAAACGCCCGCACCTGTTCATCATCGCCACGCACCAGAACGATACTGGTCGGGCCAAAATCGACACTGTAGATATCACCCGGTTCCGGCACGTCGCATTCCAGACCGACAAATATCCAGTGCCGGTGAAAAAACACGCCCATATCGGCATCGAACACATCTGACCGGCAGTACAGGTCCGCCGGAAGCGTAAAGCCGGGCTTGCGTGAACGCAGGAGGGCGGGGATGGATGTCTGCTGGCCTTGCATGGGTATCTGGTCCCTGATGGAGATACGATATCGTAACGAGCCTGCGTATCCCCACCTTTTGCGTCAACGGCATAAAAAATCCCGCGATCCATAACCTGTATTTATGGAAAGTCAGGGCGGCGACACGGCGTCCAGCCTGCCCGCCAGCCAGTGCACGAAATCATGCACCACCGGATGGCTATCACGATGTTCAGGCAGCATGATCGTGTAATAGGCAGGCGAGGACACAGCCAGTTCCCCCAACCGCACCAGCTTGCCCGAACGCAGAAGGTCCGCGACCAGCAGTTCCCAGCCCAGTGCCACCCCCTGACCCGCCATCGCGGCAAGGATCGCATCGGTATAGTGATTGCAGTGCAGGGCAACACCCGGCGGCGGCCCGTCCAGACCAACATGGCGGAACCACTGCCCCCACTGCATCCATGTCGGGTCCGGCGCATCACTCCCGATCAGGGGCAGGTCATGCAGGCCGCGCGTCTCCTCCGCCCTGATGAAACCCGGCGCGCAGACGGGAAAGACCATATCCCCCACGCTGCTGACACTCCGTCCGCCCGTCAGTGGCGGCACGCCGAACCTGACCATGACATCGACTTCATCCGTGCGCAGGTCAAAGGGTTCATCCTGCGAGACGACGCGTATCCTGATCCCCGGATAACGCTCACGGAATTCCGGCAGGCGGGACATGAGCCAGAACTGTGTAAAGGCAAGCGACCCACCCACGCTAAGTGTATTCCCATCGCGGGGGGAGCGGATGGCGTCTATGTCCTGACTGATCGTATCGAAGGCCGTGCTGAGCGTCTGGCCCAGTCGTGCCCCGGCCTGCGTCGGTTCCACCGCGCGATGGGCGCGATGGAAAAGCTGGACGCCGAAATCGGTCTCCAGCAGGCGGACCTGCCGACTGACGGCGGCCTGACTGACGCCGAGTTCACGCGCGGCAGCGGTAAAGCTGCGCAGGCGGCTGGCTGCCTCAAATGTGACAAGCGCGCTGATGGAGGGAACATTCCTTTTAAAAGACACTTTCATTCCCCGCCCTGCTGCCGGCCCGCACCGCAAAGTCGCCCTGTCACAGCCTGTTCCGGTCGTGCGGGTTTGGCAAGCATGGAACATGCCGCAATACAGACAGGACAGTCGGGCTGCTCGGAAAACCATGCGTCAAGACCATTTTTCACGCTCCCGTTACCGAAAGGACGGCAAGAAAACCCTTTTCCTCATGCCCCCCATGGGTATAACAGGGGTCAAAAGGCACATGGTTCATCTGTGCGCGGGAGCCCTGAATGGTCAGGACACATGGCCGGATATGCATTGGTATTGCGGCCTGCCTGCTTATGCTGGCGGGGCTGCTGGGCAGTGCTGTCCCCGTTTCCGCCCAGGCGCATCCCGCAACGGGCAACTGCCCGGGGATGATGGAAACACACTGCCTTTCCCATCAACAGCCGTCGCCTGCTACAGACCATGCGCATCATAAAGATCCGTGCTGCCATGTGCATGTCTGTGCGCCCGATCTGTCATCGCCTGCCGCCTTGCTGCGCCCTACCGGTCTGGCCGGAACCGGCAGGCCGGATTTTGCATTCCACAGGCAGACGCACCGCGCAGGTGGCGACTGGCTGCCGCCCCTGCGACCACCCAGAATCCAGAACAGCTAAACGCCATATGGCGCGTTTCATGTCCTGCCGCCCGGACGGGATGGCAGCGCCTGACAGCTTTATTCTGGATTTATCCCTATGCATATTCCGTCCCGCAAGCGGGGCGGCCTGACACGACGCCGTTTTGTCACGGGTCTTGGCGCAGGGGGGCTTGTATCCGCCCTTCCCCGCCCGTCACACGCAGGCACGATGGCAGCCGGCATACCCCCGGCTACATCATGCGCGACGTGGAACCTGAGTGTTGGCCGCAACCGTATTGAAATCGACCGCAAGGTCCTGCATGCACCGTGCATCGGGGGCAGCGTGCCCGCTCCCATCCTGCGCTGGCGGGAGGGCGATACGGTCGCCATCAACGTCACCAACACATTGCGCGATGAAGATACCTCCCTGCACTGGCATGGTATCCGCCTGCCCGCCAACATGGATGGCGTACCGGGACTGAGCTTTACCGGCATCCCGCCGGGGGAAACCTTCACCTACCGCTTTCCCGTAAGACAAAGCGGCACCTACTGGTACCACAGCCATTCCGGCATGCAGGAAGCGCAGGGCCTGTATGGGGCGATCGTGATTGATCCCGTGCAGCCGGACCCACATGCCTGCACCCGCGATTATGTCATCGTGCTGTCGGAATGGACTGATGTCCCGCCGACGGATATCATGAGCAATCTGAAAATGCAGGACGACTATTACGTGTTCCGCCAGCGCACGGCCGCGTCCTTCCCGCGGGAGGCCCGTGCCGCGGGAAGCGCCATGGCTGCGCTGAAGGACCGCCTTGCGTGGTCACGCATGCGCATGGCCGCGACCGACATTTCAGATGTGACCGGCATCATCTACACCTACCTGCTGAACGGCCATGCGCCGGACATGAACTGGAGCGGCCTGTTCCGTCCCGGTGAACGGGTGCGCCTGCGTTTTATCAACAGTTCGTCCATGACCTTCTTCGATGTCCGCATACCGGGTCTGGAAATGCTGGTGGTGCAGGCGGATGGCAATGCGGTCGAACCCGTGCCGGTCGATGAATTCCGTATTGGCGTGGCCGAGACGTATGATGTCATTGTCCAGCCGAAAGACAGCCGTGCCTACACGATCTTTGCCCAGAGCGAGGACCGCACGGGCTACGCGCGCGGCACGCTGGCCCCGCAGCCGGGCATGCGCGGCACCGTGCCGCCAATGGACCCGCGCCCTGTCCGCACCATGATCGATATGGGCATGGGGGACATGAAGCCCGGCGGTTCCATGAAAGGCATGGACATGTCCGACATGAAAAAAGACGACGACATGGCCGATATGGACGGCATGGACATGTCATCCATGGACCATATGAACGCCCCGCACATGGAGGTGGATGACCCCGGACCGCCGCCCCTGAACGTGGAAAACCAGAACGTCGCCAGAATGCCGGCAGACCGTCTGGCCAGCCCCGGTGACGGGCTGGAACATAACGGGCGTCGCGTCCTGAATTACACGCAGCTTCGCGCCACGCGACCGGGAACCGATCCACGCCCCCCGTCGCGCGAAATCATCATGCACCTGACCGGCAACATGGAACGCTACATATGGGGGTTCAACGGACGGAAGTTTTCTGAATCAGGTCCGATCCGCCTGAAGCTGGGTGAGCGCGTGCGCTTTACCCTCATCAACGACACGATGATGGAACACCCCATCCATCTGCACGGATTATGGAGCGAACTGGAAAACGGTCAGGACGAATACCGCCCCTACAAACACACCATCATTTCCCAGCCGGGGTCGCGGCTGAGTTATCTGGTCACGGCGGATGTGCCGGGCATGTGGGCCTATCACTGCCACCTCATGCTGCATATGGAGATGGGCATGTTCCGCACGGTTATCGTGTCATGAACCATATCCTGCGCGCCGTGACCTTCATGCTTTCGGTCCTGCCCATACCCGCGCTGGCGCAGGCTGTTACCGGCACGACCTACCATGCCGCCGATGCCGCAACATCCACCCCGGTTGTCTATCTGGGCGGGATGAAACCGGTAATGGATCAGGCCAGCTATTTCCATGGCATTCTTGATGAATTCGAAGGGCGTTACGCCCCTGGCGGGTCGGATTTCCGCTGGGATGGGGAAGCGTGGTACGGCACGGATTACAACAGGGTATGGCTGAAATCCGAAGGCACGCTGGAACGCGGCAGGCTGGGCGATGGCGACCATGAACTGCTCTACAGCCGGGCCATTTCGCCCTATTTCAATGTCCAGACCGGAGTGCGCGCCGATATTGATGATGGCCCGACACGCACATGGGGCGCGCTGGGCGTGCAGGGACTGGCACTGTATGAATTCGAATTTCAGGCCACCGCCTATGTCAGTGACCGGGGCCGGTTTGCAACCCGCATCGAAGGGTCATACGACTTCCTGCTGACCAATCGCCTGATCCTGCAGCCACAGGCGGAATTCAACCTGTACACCAAGTCCGATCCAGCCCGTCAGGTCGGCGCCGGTCTGTCCGATGTCGATGCCGGGCTACGCCTGCGTTACGAGATATGGCGGAAATTCGCGCCTTACGTGGCCGTTACCTATGACGGTTATCTTACGCAGGCCCGCCGGATCGTACATGACCAGCATGGGGATACCGGATCGCTTCGTTTCAGCTTCGGTATACGAAGCTGGTTCTGACCAGGCGCAGGGAAGTCGTTTGAGATTTACGCAGGCGGTGAGACGATATGGGCTGGCACCCTGCCGCCCAGACAGTCCATGATCTGGTGCGCGCACATCATGGCCATGCGGATCAGGGCTTCTTCCGTCGTCGCACCCATATGGGGGGTGAGGGTCATGCCCGGGCAGGAAAGGGCCGCTTCATCTGGCAGCGGAGGTTCCTGCGGCAGGACATCAAGGGCCGCTGCCCCCAGCCGCCCCGCCTTCAGCATTTCAGTCAGTGCGCGCGTATCAATGGCGCTACCCCGGCTTGTATTGACAATAATGGCATGACCGGGAAGCAGTTCCAGATGCTTCGCGTCCAGAAGTGGCTGGCCGGAAGCTGATGCCGGACGGTGCAGGGAAAGCACATCCGCCTGCACCAGCAGGTCCTCGATACACGCAACGCGCACCACGTCATGGGCTGCAAAAACATCATCGGGCACGCTGGGGGACCACGCCACGACCTTCATGCCCAGACCGTGGCCCGCAATCTGCGCGACATGACGGGCAATCGCCCCGAACCCGACCAGGGCCAGGGTCTTGCGGTGCAGTTCCGTTCCCGCCCCTTCGTAACGGAAACCCCAGTTTCCCTGCCGGACGGCCGCATCGGCTGGGCATATCCGCCGCGCACCCGCCAGCATGAGGGCGATGGTCATTTCAGCAACGGAGCGGCTGTTCGCATCGACCGCGCGGGTGACGGGAATACCCCGCCTGGCTGCTGCCGCCACTGCTATCCTGTTGGTGCCCGAACCATGGCATGCGATGATACGCAGCGCCGGGGCCGCCGCCACCGCTTCGGCGCTGAAACCAAGGTCACGGGTTATGACCGCCTCGGCATCTCCAACCTCCGCAATGACGGCTTCCATCGTGGGCATGGTGGCAAAACGCGTCTGGAGTCCCTGTTCATGCAGGAACCGCACCGCTTCGAGGTGAATGGGTTGCGTTATGAAGCAAGTGCTCATGATGCCATTTCCACGTCGGGTATAAAATCAGGGTGCCAGTGCATATTACGGGGCCGGTGCCACAGCGCACCGCCTGCCCCCGGTTTCAGGGCCTGCTGGCGCGCTGACGCAACAGGTGTTCCAGCAGCCTTACGCCATACAGGAAGTCATCGAACTCCATGCTTTCGTCCGGGTTATGGCTGCCGTTTTCATTGCGCACGAACAGCATTTCCGTGGGAATGCCCTGCCCTGCGAATGTTGCGGCGTCATGTCCCGCACCGCTGGCCATCGACACGACCGGGATGTTCATGCTGGCGGCAAGTTTTTCCGCTTCAGCCTGCAACCCCGCATCCATGATGGCCGGGGTGCTGCGCGTGCGCGGTCCCAGATCGACGGTTACGTTAAAGTCGCTCTCGACACGCCGGGCCTGTTCGATAACCAGTCCGTTCATCCGTTCAAGCAGGTCCTCATTACGCGAACGGATATCGATGACCAGCTCCAGCCTGCCCGGCACGGCGGCGAAGTTGGCCTGCGCGGGATCGGTCTGGCACACGCCGAAGGTCAGGGTCATTTCTTCCCCTTCCGCCTCAACCTGCCGCCATGCTTCATGCAGGGCCATCATCATGCTGGCCCCGGCCATGACGGCATCGGAACGGAAGCGCCGCGGCGTGGCGCCAGAATGGGCGTACTGCCCATGAATGACGGCGGAACGATAGCGCGTGCTGCCGCATATACCGGTCACGATCCCCACCGGAACATCCGCTTCCAGCAGAACCGGACCCTGTTCGATATGCAGTTCTACAAAACAGTCGATATCCGCCGCATTCAGCACGGACGCCCTGCCGCACAGTTCGGGCTGAGCGCCACAGGCAAGCATGTGTTCACGCAGGCTGGTCCCGTCATCGCTGCGTGGTGTATCCAGCAACGCGGGATCAAGCAGGCCAAAGGCCGTCCGGCTGCCCAGATAGGAAATGGGAAACCAGACACTCTCCTCCGCCCGGGTGACAATAAGCGTCGTGTCCCGCTCGGGCTGGTAGCCAGCCCTTGCCCATGCACACAGCACCAGCAGCCCCGCCACGGCACCCGCCGCGCCATCAAAATTACCACCGCACGGAACGGTATCCGCGTGGGAGCCGGTCATGACGGCGGGCAGGCTGCGGTTCTGGCCCGGAATGGTGATGAACAGGTTCGCAGCCCAGTCCCGGCGGACCTCAAGGCCATGTTCCCATGCCACGCTTTCGAACAGGGCGTGGGCGCGGTTCTCCCCTTCCCCATACGACGGGCGCGTCATGCCCCGTCCGTCAAAACCGATTTCGTGCAGTCGTGCGAAGACCCGCTGCCCCAGAGCGGCGTCCAGAACCGGCGCAGGACATTGGGTGGACATGAGGGAACTGGCCATAACGGGGTCCTTACTGCTTGGTGAAAAGCTGGGTCATGTCCGCGAACGCCTTGAACTCCAGCGCATTGCCCGCGGGGTCGCAGAAAAACATGGTGGCCTGTTCACCGGGCAGACCGGCGAAACGGATGGTCGGCTCCATGCCGAATGCGATGTCGTGGGCACGCAGCCGGTCGGCCAGTGCTTTCCAGTCATCCATGTCCAGCACGACACCAAAATGCGGGATGGGCACATTATGCCCGTCCACCGCCCCGCTGCCTTTTCCTGCGGCGGAATGGCAGGCATCGGGGATCAGGTGCGTTACAACCTGATGGCCATACAGGTCGAAATCGATCCACGTATCCGTGCTGCGCCCTTCCGGGCACCCCAGAACGGTTCCGTAAAACGCCCGGGCGGCATCCAGATCATCGACAGGGAAGGCAATATGGAAGGGATTAGCCATGAATACACCACAAAGTTACAAATAACGTATTCATATCATGCGGTTTTTTGGCGCAATAACATGAATATATGACTTCACACGCAAGAAAATGTTTCTGTTTCCGCCTTATCGACGCAGAAGATTTTCAGCTCCGTTCCAGAACCAGCTTTTCCCCTTCGCGGCGGAAACGGGTGCCGTAAGGACGACACAGATCCTCGAAACGGGTGAGGATGTGCTGCGCCTCATCCCCCGTCGCCAGGAACGGGAGCCCGCGACGGTGGGCGGAGCGCCCCAGCCCGAGGGAGACGGGATGGATTTCCATGGACGCAAGATTGCCGTCCCCATCGAATTCACACACGGGCAGCAGCGTTTCCCAGAAACGCCGATCGGCAGGAAAGCCCTTCGTATCGTTAAGGGTCCGGGTCTTGTACACCTGATGCGGTGTCACGTCGGTATCCACCTTGTAGAAGGTATAGGAATCTTCAGGCAGCATATCGACCAGTTCATTCTGGCCAATAAAGTTGCCAAGGCTGTAGAAAATCGGCTTTCCCTTATACAGCTCCATTCCCTTGAGCAGATGCTGGCCGTGGCACACCACGATATCAGCCCCCTGATCGATGACTTCACGTGCAAAGGTTTCCAAAAACGCGCCCGGCTTTTCCCAGCTTATATTCCCGTGTTCGTCATAACCCACTTCGTGGGTATGCACGCTTACGATCACCACATCGGAAACGACACGCGCCTCGCGCACCCAGCGTCCGATTTCTTCGACGTCGCGGGTATTGGGCGTGGTCAGGATGCGCGTCTGCGGCCCTTCGACAAAACGGGTGCCATCCAGTGTCAGCGTGCCTTCGGGCGCGGGATAGCCAAAGCCCAGCTTGATCTGTTCTTCCTTGATCTTTTCCAGACCAAGACCGGTGGAAACGCTGCGCAGCATGGCCAGTTCTTCAGGCCGCACCTGATAGGTGGTGGTGAAATGCAGCGGATTGAGACCGGGGCGCCCCTGCATGCTGCGTGTCTGATCGGCAGCCTCCTGCCCGCGCGCAAAAGTGGAGCAGCACGACAGCATCGAAACCGTACCCCTGGTATGGCTGTAATAGGCGGGGCGACGCGCCTCCTCCAGTGTCAGTCCGACACCGGCATACAGGAGCTCGCGTTTCCTGAGTTCTTCAATTGCAATCCGCAGGCCGGAAATACTGTAATCAAGACAGTGGTTGGTCGCCGCCGCGAACAGGTCGAAACCGGCGGTGCGCAGTTCATCCAGAATCCACGGATGCGCACTGAAATGCGACCCGCCATGATCCAGCGCCGGATCACCCTGATAATCACTGGGCATGATCTCAAGATTGGTGAACGAGGCGTCACATTCACGGATCATGTCGAACAGTGGCGCGCATACCGGGTCCACATCCGTATTCAACCGTCGCAGCACGATGCTGTCACCCGTAAGGCAGACTTTCATTTCTGTTTCTTTCAGCAGGAATTAGACAATTTCGGCAGGCATGTCAGAGCGGACATCGCCCCGCGTAAGGGTCCGGGTGACAGACCACAGGATGGCCGCACCAAGGGCGACCGTAATCCCCATGCACACCATGCCGGCGGACAGGGTTCCCGTAAGGGTGGTCAGCTTGCCCACGGCCATGGGGCTGATAAAACCGCCCCACAGCCCGATGGCGTTGATCAGGGCGAAACCGCCGGTCGCGGCACTGCCCTGGAATACATTGGCGGCCAGCGCCCAGAACACGACGTAGGAGGCATAGATGCCCGCCGTCGCACCGGCCAGAATGACAAGCTGGAGCGCAAAGACATTCGGCACGACCGTTGTCAGCACAAAGCACGCACTGGCCAGCAGGGCCGGGGCATAGCAGTGGAAACTGCGTTCCTTCTTCCTGTCAGAACGCGCGCTCCAGTACGCCATGGAGGCGACGGACACGACATACGGAAAGGACGAATACAGCCCCACCGCCATGGGCGAATGCACCCCGGCTTCATGAATGAGGGATGGCAGCCAGAAATTGAGCATGTACATGCCTGCCATCAGGGCGAAGAACCCCAGCGACAGAAGATAGATCGCCGGATCGCGGATCACGGCGGAAAAGGCGACATGCCGCACGTTACGCCGGACACTCCAGCCTTCGATGATCTGGCGTTCCCCCGCGGAAAGCCATTTTGCATCCATCGGCGTGCGGGGCAGGACAAACACGATGACGATGCCCAGCAGGACGGAAGGCAGCCCTTCCATCACGAACATCCACCGCCAGCCCGCCAGACCGCCGACCTGATCGAAATGCGACAGCAGCCATCCCGATACGGGACCAATCAGGATTCCGGCCAGCGGCAGGGAAAGCTGGTGCCAGAAAATGACGCCCGACATCCGGTTTTCAGGATACCAGCGCGCCAGATAATAAGTGCAGGTGGGCGCAAACCCGGCTTCAAATACCCCCAGCAGGAAGCGCAGGATATAGAAACTCTCGCGGCTATGGATAAAGCCGGTCGCCGCCGAGGTCATGCCCCACAGCACCATGATACGGGCAAATGTCCGTGGTGCGCCGACCTTCGACGCCCACAGGCTTATGGGAATTTCGAACAGCACCAGACCGATAAAGAAAATACCGGCGGCAAATCCGAACTGCGTCGCATCCAGCCCCACATCGTGCGAGATATGGGTCCGGGCAAAGCCCAGATTTGTCCGGTCTATGCTGTCCATCAGGTAGATCACGATAATCCACGACATGATGCGCCAGTTGAGACGATGATACAGTCTTGTCTGGATATCTTTCATTGTCCCACCCCATCGTGCCGCCTGTCCGCACCGGGGCGCGGACAGAGGACCTGTTTCAAATGATGCAGAAGTATTCCGGTCAGAAATTGTAGGCGAAACGCCCGCCGACAAAGCGCGGCTGTCCGGAAATACCCATGTTCACCGTTGTCGCCAGCGTGCGGCTGACAATGTAGTCACGGTTGAGAATGTTCGTGGCATAGGCAGTGACCGACCACGGCCCCCTGACCGGCTTGAACGTTACGCTGCCGTTCATCAGGAAGTAGGACGGCAGCAGATAGGCCCCGGTGCCACGCGGCACGGTATCCTGCGCGCCACGGTAGGAATAATCGCCTTCCATCGTGACGGTATATTTGCCGAATACAGGCCGCGTTTCGTAGGAAACGGTTCCGTTCAGGGTCAGCTTGGGAATACCCATATCCGCGCCGTTATAGCTGTCCGTAAAGGACTTCCACGTGCCGGTGCGCGCATAGTAGGCGCTGACCGCCTGAACATTCAGCACCTGGAAATCATCATAGGTGCCGCGCTGGTAGCCAACATTCTGCGACAGTGTCAGGCCACGGACGGGATGGGCGCTGATCGACAGTTCCGTGCCGAAAATATGCGAACGCGGCACGTTTACATAGGAACCGACCGTGCCCCAGTTGGGAACCAGAATATACGAGAAATACTGCTGGTCATGATAGGAATCCCAGAACGCGGCACCATTGATGCGCAGGCGGTGATTGAAGAATTCGCTCTTGAAGCCCACTTCGTAAGCCATCAGCCATTCGGGCTTGAAGCCTGCGGCCTGCTGTTCGGTCAGCGTCGTATTGGCCGTAAAGCCACCGGGCTTCACGCCACGACGGATATCGGCATACAGCATTACATTGGGCTGGACCTGATAGTTGATCCCGACCTTGCCCGAAAACTGGTTTGTCAGCGTGCCATGATTGCCAAAGACCTGACTGTAGGTCCGGGCCAACGTCACGGGATTGTAGCGGTAGACGGCATCATCAAGGAACTGGCGGTCGTCGGTCTGGTGTTCCAGCCCGAAGGTAAGGCGCAGCTTGTGCGTCAGGCTGTAGGTCAGGTTCACGAACTGCGCGAAATCCTGCTGTGGCTGAACGTGCGCACTGTTCTGGAAATAGTACTTTCCCGAACGGTCGGTATAGTCGAACCAGTTTTCGCCCGATGCGCGCACGCGGTTGTAATACATGCCCGTCACCCACTGCAGACGGTCATCCAGCACCCGGCCCGACAGGCGTATTTCCTGTGAGAACACATTCGTGCTACCCGTCAGGTAACTGTCACCCGAACGGTACGCTTCCGCATCGCGGTCGATGTATTCGTGGCGCTGCTGCTGCTGGAAGGACGATATGGTGGTCAGTTTGGCCCAGCCCAGATCCCGCTCCATATCCAGATTGATGCCCCACTGCATGTCGTTATAGGACGGCTTGCTGTTGGGCGAGATCCCCAGAATCTTGGCGTATTGCGGGTTCAGGCTCCACCCCGTGGCATAGATATCGCGATCGCGCGGCAGGATGTTGCTGTTGTCGCCAAGAATGAAGCCCGCATCCGCTTCGGATGAATCCTACGACCAGTTACCCGTCAGCTTGATGTTCGTTTTGTCATCCGGCTGCCAGGCCAGCTTGGCACGCAGCGCGCCTTCATTGGCGCGCCCCAGCGATTCCCCATTGACGCGGTTGTAACGGAACGCGCCACCTTCGAGCATCTGCCCCGCGATGCGGAACTGCAGCCGCTTCGTGATGGGCCCCGATACGTAGAAGTTGGTCTTGCTGCGTGCGTAGCTGGCGATATCCTCTGACACGCCATAATGCAGGGTTTTGGTCGGATCATTGGTGGTGATCCGGACTTCGCCCCCGGTATCGGCTATACCATGCTCGAAACCGACCGGGCCGGGGTCCACGCCAACTGACGCCACATCGAACATCTGCCCCGAGCTCATGGCCGTGATGGTGTAGGGCACGCCATCAAAATACGTCATGACGGATGACATGTTGTTCTGGGTATAATCCTGCATGCCGATACCGCGCAGGTAATAATCCGGCACGTTGGAACCGCCCTCCGTCTGGATGGTCAGGTTGGGCACCAGATTCTGGATATCCTCGACGGTCGTGACGTGATGCGTCACAAGTTCTTCGGCGGTCAGGTTGGTGGTATTGCCCGCCCTGTGCTGGTCCGCGCTGAAGGGGCGGCGCGTGCGGGTAACGCTGATCACTTCGGGGGCCGCGTGGTGGTCATGGGCCTGCGGGGTTGATGCGGCATGATGCGCAACGACTGGCGTCCTGCGCTGTTTTTCATCCGTTACGGTTGCAGCCAGCGCGACACCCGCGGGCAGGCCACCCGTATAGACGGACAACATCAGGAAACTGCGAAAGGCATGCCCCATGACGGATTTGTGTCGCATATGCTGGACCGCAAACATTCTGAACTCCTGCTCCATATCACCGACCGGGGCGACCAGATCGGAACCACTATGTTGCATATTCAGAACATAACTTTTCAGCGACAAATAGCTATTAGTTCTTGGTTCAAAAGATATTAAAACTATGCAATAACATTTTCATATACCCTGAAACCCGCAAAAATCTGCTAAATATCAATAATCAGACCCTTTCTCCTCCCTCCCAAACCATCATAAAAACCTTCTTTTCAGCCCCAATGTCGCATAAGCTCGCATGGCCATCCACCTGATTTACATTATTATAAAGTAACATTCAGGCTGCGCAGGCAGCCCTCCTTTCCCCTTCTGCGGATCATGCCCCATGGAAATGCGTAACCTCGAAGATATCGGCACTCATGTGGATGCGCTCGCCCCCGCCGCCATCGCGCTGGGGGATGCCGTGTGGGATACGCCTGAACTCTGTTACGAGGAACGGCGCTCCTGCGACCTGCATACCGCGATGCTGCACGAACAGGGATTTACCGTGACACCGCATGTCGCTGGCATTCCCACCGCCGTAATGGGTGAAAGCGGAACAGCAGGCCCCGTTATCGCCTTTCTGGGTGAATATGACGCCCTGCCCGGCCTTGCGGCACAGGCTGGTATCTGTCGCCCTGTCACGACATCTGCCAACGGCCATGGATGCGGGCATAACCTGCTGGGGGCGGCATCGCTTCTTGCCGCCGCAGCCGTTGCGCGGTGGCTGCGCGCCAGCGGGATACCGGGGCGGGTGCGATATTACGGCTGCCCGGCGGAAGAAGGCGGGGCGGGCAAGGGCTTCATGGTCCGGGCCGGGGCCTTCAAGGATGTGGATGCCGCCATTTCGTGGCATCCGACCGCCTTTTGCGGTGTATTACCGCCTTCGTCCCTTGCAAACATGCGCATGGACTTCACCTTCAGTGGTCGTTCCGCGCATGCCGCAGCCAGCCCGCATCTGGGCCGTTCGGCCCTTGATGCGGTTGAACTCATGAATGTTGGCGTGAATTACCTGCGCGAACACATGCTGCCCACGTCGCGTATCCATTATGCCTATGTCGATGCAGGCGGCAGTGCGCCCAATGTTGTCCAGTCCCGGGCCGTGGTGCGCTATTCCGTGCGGACGGAAGCACTGGCGGACCTGTCCCCCCTGACCGAACGGGTAAAGCAGGTAGCCGAGGGCGCCGCCCTGATGACGGGAACAACCGTTACCAGCCATGTGACTGCGGGCGTGGCCAATCTTCTGCCCTGCCCGCCGCTGGAAAAAATCCTGCATGAAAGCTTCATGGAAATCGGACCGCCCCGTTTCAGCGAAGCGGACAATGTTTTTGCCAGGGAAATTCAGGCAACCCTTTCGTCTGATGAAATTGACGCAGCCTTTCGCCAGATTGGCCGCCGCCGCCGCGATATTGCCCTGACCGATTTCATCCTGCCATCCGATGGGATATTTTCCCTCGGTTCAACAGATGTCGGCGATGTCAGTTGGACAGTCCCGACCGTGCAGGCGCTGGGAGCCACCTGCGCCATCGGCACGCCGCTCCATTCATGGCAGATGACGGCGCAGGGCAAATCGTCCATCGCGCATACGGGAATGATCCATGTCGCCCGGGCGATGGCGCTTACGGCAACACAGCTTTTCCTGTCACCCGAACTGTTGGCGCAGGCACGCGAATACCATGCCGCCCGCCTTGCTGAACAGCCCTATACGTGCCCCATTCCCCCCGATACGCATCCGCCCGTTCAGGCCGGGTTGCAGGACTGACGCCGCCTGTTCCCATAATTCAGGGCGTGCGCCCGCTACCGGAAGGAAAGATACCGCCCATGGATACGCGTTTTCTGGAAAGCTTTCTTGCCATAGTGGAACGGGGTTCCATAGCGGATGCAGCACGCCATCTGGGACTGACCCCTGCCGCGGTTGCCCAGCGTATCAAGGCGCTGGAAGATGAAATCAGGCAGCCGCTTCTGGTCCGCGCGGGACGCAGTGTCACGCCAACGGCAGCGGGGCTGGGCATTATCGAAAAAAGCCGCCTGCTTATACGCGGCGTGGAAGACCTGAAGGCCATCGCAACACATAACGAGTTCGCGGGTGAACTGAAAATCGGCGCGATCTCGACCGCGATGACCGGCATCCTGCCTTTCATGCTGCGACAGTTCTTTGTGGATTACCCCAAAATCGACCTGCACGTGACACCGGGACAATCCATAAAGCTGTATCATGATGTGGTTGAAGGTCAGCTTGACGGTGCGCTGATTGTGGAACCGCCCTTTTCCATTCCGAAAACCTGCGGCTGGAAAAGGCTGCTGTCGGAACCGCTGATCGTGCTGGTACCCGAAAGCTGCACGGAAACGAACCCGTTAAAGATCCTGAAGGAAAACATGTTCCTTCGCTATGACCGGACCCAGTGGGGCGGCAGGGTGGCGGATGCGTTCCTGCGCGAAAACCGGATTTTCCCGACCCAGCAGCTTGAACTGGATTCCCTTGAAGCCATTGCCCTGATGGTAAGCGAGAAGGTTGGCGTATCGCTGGTGCCGGACTGGCTGCCGCCCTGGCCCGAAGGGCTGAAAATCCGGAAGGTGCCCGTGTCCACGCCCCCACTCCTGCGTCATATCGGCCTCCTGTGGCAGCACGCATCCCCGCATGCGACGCTCATCCGGCAGATGGAACCCCTGCTGCAATCCCGAAAAACATAAGCAACAGGCCACCTGCGGGCAGATGTAAATGCCAGCCAATACTTTGCAGCACGCTGGACAGACGCGACCTTCCGATATTTTTCTGATACAGTAATAGAGAATCAATCCATGGATACCCGCTTCCTCGAAAGTTTCCTGATTGTGGTTGAACAGGGATCCATCGCTGGCGCGGCGCGACAGTTGCGCCTGACACCCGCCACCGTGGCGCAACGTATCCGCACGCTGGAAGATGAAATCGGCTGCGCACTGGTCCAGCGCGAAGGACGTTCCGTCCACCCGACCGAAAACGGGCTGGCCATCCTTGAACAGAGCCGCGCTGTCATAACCAGCATTCAGGAACTGCGCACCATCGCCACCAGCGATACCCCGGTGGGCAAACTGAAGCTGGGCGCCATATCCAGTGCGGCGAACGGGTTGCTGCCGCCTTACCTCAAACGGTTTTTCGAATGCTACCCCGGCGTCGAACTGCACATCACGCCGGGTTCATCATCCGTGCTGCACAATGCTGTTCTGGACGGGATTATTGACGCGGCCTTTATTGTTGAGCCGCCGTTCGATATTTCAGCAACCTGTGTATGGCAGACGCTGCGTTCCGAACCGCTGGTTGTCATCACTTCGGAAAGTGTCAGCGATACGGACCCGCATGCGATCCTACGGCATAATCCGTTCATCCGTTATGACCGTAACCAGTGGGGCGGGCGGTTGGCTGACGAATATCTACGCCGTAACGGGATATGGCCCCATGAACGTCTGGAACTGGACTCCCTTGATGCCATCGCCATCATCGTCAATCAGGGCACTGGCGTATCCCTTGTACCAGACTGGGCGCTGCCCTGGCCTGATGGGGTGCATCTGAAAAAAATCGCGCTTCCTGCGCCTGCTCCATGCCGGAATCTCGGTTTCCTGTCCCAGCGCAACGCCCCGCGACGCCGCCTGATCAACCGGTTGCTGGAAGTCCTGCAGGCCCCCCTTCCTGTCGCGCAGAACATCGTGGCGCACAACGCGTAAGCCGGGGCGCAGAGTGTGGCATCCCGAACGCGTCACCTTTTCGCGCAACCATGAACATAGCCTCTGGCGCCATTGCTACAGTGCGCCCGAACGATATGTCCCGATTCCGCTCGACCAGCGCATTAATTCGGGCGTCGCCAGCACAGATTGTCAATCTGCTGGCGGAAATCTGTTTCCAGACCGACTTTCCAGACCTGTGCCACAAAATCCGAAGGCGGATGTTCGCTCAGCCTTACCAGACCGATTGACCCCGGTGAAAAACCGGCAAGCCGCCGCATCTGCAGCAGTCCGGTTGGGGGCACGCGCAGGGGAAAGGAAGAAAGCGGCAGTATGGTTGCCAGTGCGCCAGACATTATCCGGGCATGGATCAGTTCAAGTGACGCGGTTTCCAGCCGGATGATGGGGACCACCCCCGCTGTCTGGAATCCAATATCCACCAGTTGCCGGCAGCGCATGCCCTTGCTCAGTAGCGCAAGCGGAAATGTGGCGGCTTCCTCCCAACTGATTTCATCCTGATAAGGAAAAACGTAAGCCGACGTTCCTGCAAGAACCTGCTGTTCCGTATAAAGCGCCCTTACCATGAAGGCCTGCGCCTGCGGACACTGATCATAATACATGATCCCGATATCCAGTTGTTTACTGGCCAGTTTCCCGATTATTTCCGCATTGGGCAGAACAGAGACATCACAGGAAAAATCCCCGATCTTTTCCTTTATCGCGTCCATCAGGACCGGGACGATATGCACCGCAGTCGGGATTACGCCAATCTTGATGGCTCCGGCAATATCCTCTTTCGACAGGGAAATTTCATTACGCATCTCCGCAACGTTACGCAGGATGTCATTTGCCCATTTCATGACACGCACGCCTTCCGCCGTCAGACCGAAGACCTTCTTCCTGCGATCAACAATAGTGACCCCGAGTTCATGTTCCAGTTGCCGGATTGCACGCGAAAGCGCGGGCTGCGAGACGTTGCACACATCCGCGGCCTTTGAAAAGCTGCGAAGCCTGTCGATCTCACGAAGGTAATAAAGCTGCTTTAAAAACACATTCCCCCCAGACAATAACCGTACTTTATCAAACCCGTTTTACAGGTCCCGTCGCGCATGCCCGATGTGACGTCTTTCTTCCCTTAAACAATGACACGGGATGTGCATTTTCTGAAATCCGGCACGAAGAACGGGCATTTTCCCTCCGGATGCAAGCCATCCATTTCCGGGCGAGGCAGATCAGGGATTTACCCTGCCTCCATTGCGTTCAGTTTCTGTCTTCGCTTCCGTTGGCCTGTAGAATGAAACCGGCCAGATTCTTCAAGGCACGCTGCCGTGGATGCCGCCCCGCATGACCCATGCGTGCAAAGGACATGCGTTTGATCATGTATGTCATAGCCGACGCAACAGCCTCCGGCATGCGTTCATTCCTGCATGGGAAATGGGCGGGTTGAGGCAGTCGGATAGCAGGCCATCCAGAACTGTCAGTCATATGATTATGCATTAAAGTTATGACGATGATCTTTTTGTGATTGATCTGGTTATTTTACCTTGCGCCGTGTCTTGTCACAATCTGCCATAAGCCTATGCTGGCAATCCATTATCGTCATGTGTGCGTCACCGCAGGGAGTTTCAGTCCGTTGGCCATACCTCAACCCGTTGATACGAAGCTGACCCAGGCGGCGGTATTCCTCGTCATGACCCTGAACGGGGACACATCGACCAATATCCAGATACGAAACCTGCTGGGGGATATCTCCTCCCTCGTGCGGGGTGTGGGGTTCAGGATTCCCGATGGCCGGTTAAGCTGCGTTACGGGCATTGGATCGGATGCGTGGGACCGGCTGTTCGGTCTGCCGCGCCCGAAAGACCTGCATCCGTTCATGGAAATAAACGGCGTGCATCATGCCCCCGCCACACCGGGCGACCTGCTGTTCCATATCCGCGCCACACGGATGGATCTGTGCTTTGAACTGGCCACCGCAATCGTATCCCGGCTGGAAGGTGCCGCGACGGTGGCGGATGAGGTGCATGGCTTCAAGTATTTCGACGAACGCGATCTGCTCGGTTTCGTCGATGGGACCGAAAATCCGTCCGGGCAGGCTGCACTTGATTCAACAATAATCGCGGATGAAGATCCCACCTTTGCGGGCGGCAGTTATGTCATCGTGCAGAAATACCTGCATGACCTGAAAAAATGGGATGCCATCCCGACCGAGGTGCAGGAACACATCATCGGCCGCAGGAAAGTATCGGACATAGAACTGGCGGATGAAGCCAAGCCCAGCTATGCCCATAACGTATTGACCAATATTGAGGAAAACGGGCAACAGCTACAGATCCTGCGCGACAACATGCCGTTTGGCGAGATTGGCAAGGGGGAATTCGGCACATACTTCATCGGGTATGCGTGCTCCCCCGCGCGAACGGAACAGATGCTGCAGAACATGTTCGTTGGGAAACCGCCGGGCAATTACGACAGGATTCTGGATGTCAGCACGGCGGTTACCGGAACGCTGTTTTTCATTCCCGCAAGCGACTTTCTCGATAGCGCGCCGGACAGGAATACGGACGAACCGGACGCTTCGCCCGAACCCACCACCCCGCCAGACACATCCCTGCCCCATGGCGGTTCCCTTGGAATCGGATCATTGAAAGAGGAAATCTGACATGAATAACCTGCACAGACATCTCGCCCCCATTTCCAGCGCGGCATGGTCCGAGATTGAGGAAGAAGCCACGCGCACCATCCGTCGCCATCTGGCCGGACGTCGTGTTGTTGACACATCGGAGCCGAAGGGCACGACCCTTGCCGGTATCGGCACGGGGCGCGGCAAACAGATTGCGGCGCTGGATGAGGGCGTGCGGGCATTGCAGCGCGAGGTCCTGCCGCTGGTGGAACTGCGTGTTCCCTTTACCCTGTCACGTGACGAAATCGACGCGGTGGAACGCGGCTCCCTCGATTCCGACTGGCAGCCGGTCAAGGATGCGGCGCAGAAAATCGCCTTTGCCGAAGACAGGGCCATTTTCAACGGATACGCTGCGGCCGGCATTTCGGGCATCCGTCAGGCGACATCAAACGCGCGCCTGAAACTTCCTGCATCGGCAAAGGATTACCCGCACGTCATTGCCGATGCGCTGAATGCCCTGCGCCTTGCCGGTGTCAATGGCCCCTATTCCATTGTCCTGGGCGCGCAGGCCTATCAGGCTGTCAGCGGCGGGGATGACGACGGTTATCCCGTTCGCAAGCACATCGAAAGCCTGATCGACGGCAAACTGATCTGGGCGCCCGCCATTGAAGGGGCTTTCGTGGTCTCCATGCGTGGTGGCGATCTTGCCCTTGATATCGGGCAGGATTTTTCAATCGGTTATCTGGGACATACTGCTGAAACGGTAGAACTTTATCTGCAGGAGAGCTTTACGTTCCGTATGCTGACAAGCGAAGCCGCTGTCGCCGTGGAATAGGAGGAAGGGCAACCGCCTTCTGATCTGTACACCTGTTGATTCCGGCCTGTCGGACAGCTTTTTTGCTTCCGACAGGCCCCCTGTAGATTTGCGAGGATACAAATGGAAAACCCGCTGGAAACCTCCGCCAAAACAGAAGCCCGCATTGCCGCAAAAGCCAGAGAAATGTGGGCTGCCGACGGAAAGCCCGCCTGTGGGCCAGATGCTTACAAGGAATCAGCATCAGAACTGATCGGGATGGAACTCAATCCTGATGCCGGACAGATACCGGTCGACTCCCCTGTCCCGCTGGACCCGAACGGTCAACCGGTCGAACAGGCGTGGCTGGAAGAAAACCTCGGCAATTCCGGTGGCAGCATGAACGAACTCGATGACAAGCAGGAAGTACCGTTTGCCACCCGGCAGGAAGAAGAAAAGGCCCTTAAAGATCAGGAATAACAGAAACCTCACTACTACCTGCGGACACGCCGGAGTGTCACTTAAGCTCGTACGCCAAAGGTGCCAAAGGACTGCCCCCCTGTAATCAAAGGGGACGAAAAAGTTCCGGCGACAAGGGGATGGGGAGACGAAGAGGGAAGGGTTCCCGTAGGAGTGGCCTTGTGACTGTAGTCCCCCCGGCATTCGCCGGTCTTTTTTACAATGGCTGGGCCATGATCTGCCCTACCCAATGTGCAGCTTCCATTTGGCCCGACATGAATTGGGCCATCTGTTCAAAGATCATATCTGAAAAACCGCCAATATTCAATATATCCTTCCGTTCGCTCGCCTGTGTGGTGCCATAGGGCTGGATGTCGATGCAGACCAGACGCGCCGCAGGATTGCGGGCTTTCAGTCTTGTCCACTCCCGCATCATGCCCGTGGGTGTTTCATCAGGATATGCGCCTCCCCATGACTCATTGTCCGAGACGAATACAACAAGGTCCACCGTCTCGTACCGGGCATTGAGCCATGCCAGCGGGGCCGCGCAATCCGTGCCCCCTCCGCCCAGTTTGGCAAGACGGCGGGCGTTGGTCAGGATCGTATCACGGGGCTCCAGGGCGATATCGAACACCCGCCCATCAAAGGGCAGGATACGGGCGGAAGGGTTGCCGCGCTTGATCGCCGCCGCTACGAGAGCCGCGACATCAATGCACTGCACCGCCGTAGTGGCACCACGCCTGTAACCCGTAACGGGCGCGCGCATGGAAACTGATACATCAGGGCATATCACCACACGCCCGCCCAGATGGGGTACATTGCCTACCGCGCGTTCCATCGTGTCATGCAGGGCCTCCCTCAGGGCCGCAGGCACCTCCGGCCCCAGTGCCTGAAGGGTAGCGAGCAACTGATAGGGCATGGCTTTCGCCGTCCTGATCCGTTCGGGATCGCGCAACACCGCCGCCACATGGTCCACGACCGTCGGATCGTCAAAGGCACCGTTACGGGTCAGCATGTTCAGCCCCTGCCGCAGGGTCTGCCATGAAGCCGTCAGGGCAACCGTGCCCCACTGCCGGGACGAGAGCGTCAGGCTGTCCAGCAACTGGAACGGCACGGCGGGTACCCGATCTGATATGCCGGAACGGAAGGCCAGCAGATCCTGCACCACGGAAGGCAGGGCTGATGGATCTGCAGGTTTGCCAATCAGCCATGCGTAGAAGGCCTCACGTTGCGGGTTCCCCGGACGTGGATGGACCATACGGATGATATCGGCCAATGACGGAGCGTTCCCTACCGAGGCCGCCAGAAGCTGCTCGTCAGTGGCACCATTCAGCCAGTCCCGCACCATGGCCTTGGGACGGGACCCCAGGGATTTACGCCCGGTCTGACCGGAACGCATGATCTGCACAAAGGTACGCAGCATCCGACCGGATCGCACCACCTTCGGGAACGCACGGGCAAACAGCACCGGGTCGCGTCTGGACAGAACAGCCAGCAGCAGGGCCGGCGTATCCTTCATATGTCCCCTTTCCTGAACGTGGATGGCGGCGCGGGCAAGGAAATCCGGGCTTACTGTTTCGGCAAGTTCAGCCAGAATGCGCATCTGTTCCTGTGCGTCCTGATAAAAGCCACCACCAAAGGTCCCTGTCATGGCAAGCTGGGCGAGCCTGTGCGCCGGAACGAGATCATAGGCGGGCGCACCTGCCGCATTACGCGCATTGGTCCGCGGCATGAACATGTCCCGCAGCGATGCAAACACGGACCGGTTTGCCATGACTCTGTTCCTTTCTTCGTTACCCCCCTTTTCTGCCGGATGCGAACGTGAAGAAAAAGAAAAACGACATTTCATTATAAGTCGTTGTTATAAAACACAATTATTCGCGTTTCGCCACGACTTCATCGATCAGTATTATATAGATTTATATCCTTTTATCATATTATATAAACCCATGCGTAATGTTGTCATTGGCTTCCTCGGCACCATCCTTGACCAGGGGCGTCGCCGCTCGTGGCGACCGTCGGTGCAGATCTGTGCCCACCCCGATTTTCCTGTTGATCGGCTGGAACTGCTCCATGACCACCTTAATCTGCGATTGGCCGAAAAGGTGGCGCGCGATATCACGGCACTATCACCCCGGACCGAGGTGCGGCTGGTGGACATGGAACTGAAAAATCCATGGGATTTTCAGGAAGTTTACGGAAATCTGTATGATTTTGCGGAATCCTACGGCTTTGACGAGGATCGGGAGCACTATTACGTCCACCTGACAACAGGCACGCATGTCGCCCAGATCTGCTGGTTTCTGCTGACGGAAAGCCGTCACATCCCCGCCCGCCTGCTGCAGAGTGGCCCACCAGAGGGAAAGGCTGCACCCGACGGCACGATTGACATCATTGATCTTGATCTCGCCCGCTACAATGCACTGCAACGCCGCTTCGAGACGGCGGCGCGTGAGCATTCCTACATGCTGCGTGGCGGTATCCCGACCAGAAATGCCGCCTTCCATAACGTAATAGAACGGCTGGAGCAGGTCGTGACCCGTTCGGATGAACCGATCCTGCTGGTGGGGGAAGCTGGCGTTGGCAAGACCACGCTGGCGCAGCGCACCCATGAACTGAAACTGCAGCGCCGCCGGGTAAAGGGGCGTCTGGTCCATGTAAACTGCGCCGGACTGCAGGGACAGCGCGCCATGGCCGCCCTGTTTGGCCAGCGGCGTAATGTCGTGGGGCTTGCGGGTACCGAGCGGGCAGGCTTCCTGAGCGAGGCAGAGGGTGGAGTGCTGTTCCTTGATGACATTGATCTGCTACCCCACACCGAGCAGGCACTTCTGCTCGATGCGCTGGAACGCGGCAGTTACTATCCGGTGGGGTCCGATACCGCGCAGAGCTGCCGTTTTCATCTGATCACCACAACCAGCCGGGACCTGTCCATACTGTCGCAGCAGGGTATCTTGCGCCCTGATCTGCTGGCGCGACTGGCGTTATGGGTATTCCATCTTCCGCCGCTACGCGAACGGCGGGAGGATATGGAAGTCGAACTGGCATATGAACTGGAAAAAGCAGAGCGAAGTCTGGGGTGCAAGATCGGCTTCAATGTGGATGCCAGGGCACGCTATCTGCGCTTTGCCCGTGACCCGGCCATGCCATGGCCGGGCAATTACCGGGATCTGTCGGCTTCAGCCCGCAGGCTCTGCACCCTTGCGGAACGCGGGCGCATAACCCTGCCTATGGTCGAGGCGGAAATCCTGGCGCTGACGCAACAGTGGGCTGCGATGCGACGGGATGGTGACATGGCATTACTGGCTGAAGTACTGCCCGACCCGACCAATGTGGACGAGTTCGACCGGGCGCAACTGGCTGCTGTGGTGCGGGCGTGCCGGGAGTCATCATCGCTATCCGCGGCAGGGCGGCGACTGTTTGCCCTCTCCCGGAAGGAAAAAACCAGCCAGAACGACGCTGACCGCTTGCACAAATATCTTGGCCGCTTTGGCCTGAACTGGGAGATGGTATCGAGCGGCACCTGAGATGCCAGCGCCGTACACCCCGCCACTGTTCCGGTTGGGGTGCCCGGTGCAGCGCTCCGCGAGCCAGACGAAAATACCGTATGCCCTTCCATCTGGCTCTTAAACATCCAAAACACATTCATTCACAGACACATCTTCCACGAGTGCCTGTGAATTACGCTGCGTCCTTCAATCCAACAGATTGACAGACCTTCCGCCTGTCATCCCTCCCCCCATAATCAAATCAGAACTCTAGCGAGAGCGTGAAGTGATAGACGCGCGGCAGTCCCGCATACAGGGTCGAGGCCGCGCCAGACGTGCCGCTGGGCGCACCGGTATAGACAGATGCCCAGTAGCGTTCGTTCGTGGCGTTGCTTACGCCAAAGCGTGCAACCCACGGGAACCTGGCAACATGGAAGGCGTAGCGCGTACCCAAATCCAGCGTGGTGTAAGAACCGGTATGCAACGTGTTGGTGATGTTCGCCGCACGATTGCCCATGTAATGAACACTGGCATTGAACGCCCAGCCCGAGGCGAAGGTGCCCATTGATGCCGGAAGGCGATAATCCAGAAGCAGGTTGGCCTGCAACGGCGCCGCCCCCACAATTTCCTTGTTGTTGTAGGCGGCAGTCCTGCTGTTGACCAGTTCCGCATCCAGCCAGGTCATGCCGGCCAGAACGGACAGGTTGGGCAGCACCTCGCCCGAAATCTGGGCTTCCACACCATAGTTGCGCTGCGTTCCGCCATATTCATAGGTCTGGCAGGTCGTGCCGCCTGAACAGGTGCCATTCGCCGCCGGAACATACATTGCGTAAGGCGAGGTCATGCGGAACCCGGCCACGTTGAACTGCATTTTCTGATACCGCAGTTTATAGCCGACTTCGTATTCTTCCGAATGGGCAACAGGCAGCGCAATGTTGGTGTTGGTATAGTATTTGCTGTTTGGTGTGACCGGGCCTGCTTCAGCCGACCGCCCATATGTGAAATACAGGGTCTGGTTCTGGGTAGGCTTGTACATGATGCTGGCGGTCGGGCTGAACGTCGCGTTGGCCTCGAAGGTTCTCTTGAGCGGGCTCGTGGCATTGAGCGCGCCCTTCTGGTCGATCCAGCTCCATGCCAGCGTACCCATGACCGACCAGTGCTTGTTGATCCGCATCGTGTCACCCACGATAAAGGACTGGCTGGTAATGCTGCTCGATTTATAACGGCCACTGTAATAAGGCTGCGTACCGTTGGTGGGCGCTGCCCCATACATATTGTATGTTCCAAGGCTCTGCGCCGGTGTCAGCGCAGTTGTGGGATTATAATTGCCCATCATGTAGCCGTTGGTGCCGATAACAAGATCATGCGTAAGGGGGCCGGTATGAACCCGACCGTTGAAATACGCCATGTTACTGCCAACGCGGAAATCATCCGCCGTGGTGGTAGCGGTAGCTTTTGAGCTGTAGAAACCTTCATACCCCTGGGTTGCGCTCAACGTATCGCTGATCCCGAAGGACTGGCGCATGGCGTCCTGATACAGTCCACCCAGCGTAAAGCTCCAGTCCTTGTTGATCTGGTGCTTGATCTTCGCCAGGAAGGTATTGGTTTCCATATTGTACCCGCTCCAGTCAGGCGCCATGCGCCGACCCAGATCCGGGGCTTCGGGCAGTTGCCCGCCAATGCCGGTGGGATTGGCAGCCGTGCCAGCGGAAATACCAAAGCCGGGGGCCATGCCACGTTCGTCATATGTATAATGGCTGGCATCAAGTTCGATAACCGTCTTGGAATCGATATGGATATCGAAATCGGCGCTGACCATCTCACGCCGTATCCAGCTTCCGGGCGCGTAAGCTGAACCATTGGCGTGCAGCATGTTCAGGCGGTAGCCAAACCAACCATTGCGACCGATCCGGCCCGAAATATCGCCATTGACCGTAGGCGTGCCGATGGAATCCACGCCAACCGAAAGCCGTTCGGTACGCCGGTTGGTCGGGCGCTTGAGTGTGTATTCAAAGACACCCGCCGGATTTTCGGGTCCATACATCGCCCCGGCCAGACCATTGAGAACCTGAAGGTTATCAACCCATTCCGCCGGATAAGGCGTGGTGGAAACCACGTTCAGCCCATCAAGGCGGGAATTGGAGATCACATCGGCCTCAAACCCACGGGACTGCGGGCGCGACGTATTGGGGTCACCACGGATTTCCAGCTGCACTGATGGCAGGTATTGCGCCATATCATTGATATTACGCAGTTGCTGGTTCACCACCACGTCATGCGTGACGCCCATGACGGAATACGGCGTATCCAGCGTATCACGGTTGCCCAGCGGCCCCAGATACACGGTCTTGTTCATATATTTGGCACCAGTACCGTCTGCCGCGTGGTGGCCATAGACGGTTACCGTTTCACCATTGGAACCATCCAGTATCCCGGCGATGGGAGCGGCTATAGACGGTGTTCCGGCAGGCGGTGTTTTAGTAGCCTGCGCCCCGGTGGCCGATGTACCACCGGATGTCGTCTTTACGGCAACGGGCTTGCCAGTCTTGTCCAACTGCGCGGAAACGGACGGTGCGGCCAGCGCCGTAGTGGTCAGCAGAAAGGCACCAGATGTGCCAGTGATGAAAAAGGTATGGAAACGACGCTGCATAGATCTGGTGCATCCGAGATATGAACAAAGAACATAAGACGCGCTCTTTTTTCATCCCGGAGACAGGCTTGTCTATATATATCCATACCCAGACATATGCATGAGTGGATATAGTCACAATGTGTTGCCAGAATAATACAGTTGGTATGAGTGGCTGCTGATCAATGCGGAAAACCTCGGGATCAGGACCTATCGATTTTGTTGAATTGAGCTGTGTTCCGTGATCCACAGGCATACGGGAGGGACGGGCCTGCGAGTGATATGTTCTTGCTGTCCGTGAGCCAGATGGAGGAGATTGCGCCGTATTTTCCTCTGGCGCATGGCGTGTCGCGCGTGAATGACCGGCGGGTTCCGAGCGGGATCGTTTATGTGATCCGTAACGGCCTTCAGTGGAAAGATGCCCCGAAAGAATACGACCCTCGCAAGACCTTATATAACCGTTTTATCCGGTGGAGCCGTCTGGGTATCTTTTGACCGGATCTTCGTCACGCTGACAGAACAGGTTGGTCGTTCGGCGCGTCTGATGATTGATGCGACACACCTCAAAGCGCACAGGATTGCGGCGTCCCTGCTTGAAAAGGAGCTTTTCCCGGCCATATCGGACGCACAAAAGGCGGACTGAACTCAAAGCTTCATGCCGTGTGTGATGGTCAGGCCGCCCTGCGTAACGTCGCGCACAGGCAACATCAATGGTCCCGGCTGCATCGCAATGGCGACACCGGTGAGGCACAAGCCCGGAAAGCAGCGCATAACAGACTGTCAGAAAAGGGGTTTTCACGCGATCTTGAGCGGGAATCCCTTTGTCATACGTCAGTGTCTATATATATCCGTATATAGACAAACACAGCCGATAGCCCACCATCCCGATACACCATCACATGCCTGCGGGCCGATCATGCCCTGAACGTCGGGGTGGCTGATAGCTGGCTGACACAATAAATGGGAGGCCACTGTTCACCATGCTGTACCAGTCCATAAATCCGTACACGGAAGAAACACTCAAGACATTCGACCTGCATTCGGATGCCCAACTTGCCAGTATTGTCGCCAAGGCAGACAATACCTACAAAAACAACTGGCGTCGCAAAACCTATGCCCAGCGTGCCGCGATCCTGCATAAAGCCGCTGAAATCATGCGCCATAACCGCGATGCCTTCGCAACCCCCATTACCGTGGAAATGGGCAAGCTGTTCCGCGAGGCACAGGCCGAAGTGGATCTGAGCGCCGATATCCTTGATTATTATGCCGACAATGCTGAGAAATTCCTCGCTCCCGTTGACCTGAAAGTGGATGATGGCAAGGCCACGGTCCTCAGCCAGCCCATTGGCATCGTATTCTGTATCGAACCGTGGAATTTCCCGTATTACCAGCTTGCCCGCGTTGCCGGGCCGAACCTTATGGCGGGCAATGTACTGATCGTTAAGCATGCTCCCGGCGTGCCGCAATGTGCGGTCATGTTTGAGGAACTGTTTGCCGATGCAGGTGCGCCCGAGGGGACATATTCAAACGTATTCATTACTAATGAACAGTCGGCAACCGTCGTGGCCGACCCGCGCGTGCGCGGTGTGGCGCTGACCGGCAGTGAACGCGCAGGCAAGGCCGTGGCGGCGGAAGCGGGAAGCGCGCTGAAGAAGAACACCATGGAACTTGGCGGCAGCGACGCCTTTATCGTGCTGGATGACGCCGATCTGGATGTCGCGGTCAAATGGGCGGTCTGGGGCCGGATGAACAATACCGGGCAGTGCTGTGTCGCAGCGAAACGGTTTATCGTGCATGAAAAAATTGCCGATGCCTTTACCTCGCGGTTCAAGGCAGCATTGGAAAACCTGGTACCAGGCGACCCGATGGATGAAAAAACCACCCTCGGCCCGCTATGTAGTGAAAGCGCACTGAAACTGGTGCTGGGCCAGATCGAAGCCGCCGTGGCGCACGGTGCACATGTGGTGACCGGCGGCAGGCGCATTGACCGCCCCGGCTATTTCCTGCAGGCGACCATCCTTGATAATATCAACAGGGACAATCCGGCCTTCCATCAGGAATTCTTCGCACCCGTGGCCATGATTTTCCGGGTGCCGGATGAACAGTCGGCCATCGACCTGGCCAATGATTCTCCATACGGTCTTGGCGGGTCCGTCATCACGACCGATATCGAACGCGGCAGGCGTGTGGCCGCGCAGATTGAAACGGGCATGGTCTTCATCAACCGCTCGACCTGGACTGCGCCCGGCCTGCCATTTGGTGGCGTGAAGAACTCGGGCTATGGCCGCGAACTGTCTTCGCTGGGCATAGAAGAATTCATCAACAAGAAACTGGTGCATATTCCGGCATAGACCGGCCGTCAGGCGATCAGCATGCCGTAATATGCCGTATGCCTCCCCCTGCGTATGCAATCGCAGGGGGAGAGATCAGAAATCTGGCAAGATGCCTTGCCCATCCGATTACAGCGCGGACAGGATGTTCATTCCTTGTCAGGCCATGCCAGAAGGCAGAAGACCTGCATACACACCGCCCCCAGCGGTAGCCACACAAAGCCCGCCGTAATCCACGCTGACAGTTCCGGTGGCTGCGTCACTCCATTCTCAATGTAATGGCCCTGCGACAGGAACTGCGCCAGAACGAAGCCGGTCAGGCCCATCGCAAGTTTCGTAACCCATGTATTGATCGAATATGCCAGCCCCGCTGATCCGGTCGACGTGCGTGGATCACCATCATCCACAGCCTGTGCCAGCAGGGTGTAATACAGCGGGGACATCACGCCCTGAGCCAGTGCCAGAAGTGCTACGGACAGGAAAAAACCTGTCATGGACGCACCCGCCACAGCCATTGCCAGATAGGCTGCTCCCTGTGCGATCAGGCATATGATCCCGCTGCGGACGGTCCCCAGACGTCTGGCAAGCGGAAGGCACGCAGGCACGGCCGCAAACAGCAGGACGGTGATGAAGGTAATGATATTGGCACCCAGTTGCTCCGTGCCACCAAGAACGACCCTGGAATAATACAGGGCAAATCCGAACAGGGCCGCCTGTCCCACGAAATAGAAGAATGCGAGCAGGTTGCTCAGCACCCACTGCCGGTTTCCACATAGATGGCGCAGCGTTACCGTCAGGCCCTGTCGCACGGGCGCAGGCGGGTGCCGCACGGTGCAGCCGCGCGCCACGCACAGCCATAAAACACTGCACAGAACCGACAGCGCCAGCGCGTAGACGGCCATGCCATACCGGTGCTGCGCCGCACTTTCGCCGCCACCCAGCCAGGTGATGGCGGGAATGGTCAGCAGCGCCACAAGCAGCGATCCGGCCTGACAGCCCATCATGCGGAATGCATTCAGGCCAACCCGCTGCGTGGCGGAGCGGCTGATCATGACGGCCAGTGCACCATAGGGCGTGTTGATGCATGAATAGATCGCACCAAATACAATATAGGTCACTCCCGCCCACAGGACCTTTCCCCCCGGCGAAAGCGGCAGGGCCAGAAAACACACGAAGCCTGTTATGCCAAAAGGAATGGCAAGGGCCCGGATCAGGCGCGGCACGATCAGGCCGCCCAGACGGTCAACAACATAGCCGATAACGGGATCGCAGAAGGCATCAACAACACGCGCCACCAGCAGTATCCACGATACGGCAATCAGCGGCAGACCGTATATATCTGTATAATAATACATCAGATAGGATGACGTCATGCCCCACATCATGTTGGAGGCAGCATCACCACACCCGTAGGCCATCTTTTCTTTCACGGAAAGCGCCTGCCTGTTCTCCATTATCCTGCTTTCCCTGAAATTTTAGGACAGGCCGTACGCTATCATATGACCATGAAACGACAAGCCGGGCCGGACGCCATCAATCCATTGTCAATTACCATATCCGCTTTAAGGAATAATGCCGAGGTGTCTTTATCGTCTCCGATGAAAGCCCCTTTCGGGTGTGGGGAATTCAAAACCGTTCGCGTATTTCCGGTAAGCAAATAACCCTCAGCGCCCTCCCCTGTTACATTGGGTAAAGGAAGAGCACGGTGTCATACAGACTATACTATTCTCCAGGCACGGCGAGCATGGCGGTGCATTGGATGCTCATAGAGATCGGTGCACCGTTCGAAACGGTTCTGGTCGATCTTGCATCGGGCGGGCAGCAGACCACCGCATATCGTCGTCTAAACCCGGCGGGTCGGGTGCCAACCCTTGTCGTGGATGGTATTGCGCATGGTGAGTCGGCCGCGCTGCTGATGCTTCTGGCCGAACGCCATCCCGAGGCGGCATTGATGCCGGCTCCCGGTTCTGCGGACAGGGCAACCTGGCTTGAAATCATGATCCAGCTTGCCAACACACTGCTTCCTGCGATGCGCGACTGGTTTTATGCCGATACGGATGGGGAGCCGATCGGGGCGGATGCTGTCCGTTCTCTTGCGCGTCGAAGGATCGAAACGGCGTGGGATCAGCTCGACAGGCGACTATCATCCAGCCAGTCCCATCTTGTCAGCGACCAGTTCAGTACGGCAGATTTTCTGGCCATCATGCTAATGCGATGGGCACGCAACATGCCTCGTCCGGCCACAACATGGCCCAACCTCAGTGCCTATATCGAGCGCGTAACGCAAAGACCTTCCTTTATCGAGGTCAATCGACGCGAGGGGCTTGCCAACTGGCCCATGTCCCTGGACCTGCCTGAGCAGGATGGGAGATAATGTTTCCTCACAAAAGGAAAAAACAGGTGGCTTTTGTCATTCGCACTGCATGTGCTGAAGATGCCTCTTTCCTTCCAGGCATTGAAAGATCAGCCGCACAAATTTTCCGGCAGATACCACCATTAAGCTGGATCGCTGATGATGCTGTCCTGCCAGAAGAAACACATCTTGCGTGCATAAGGGCTGGAACATGCTGGGTTGCCACAGACGAAAAGGATCATCCGACAGGCTTCCTTAGCGCCCGCATTTGCGAAAAGGACCTTCATATTCTTGAGATGTCGGTTTTCAGGAAGGAACAGGGTCGTGGAATTGGAAAAGCCCTGCTCCACACTGCCTGCACCTGGGCAAAAGGGCACCAGATAGAGAGCGTGACTCTTACGACTTTTCGAGAACTTCCCTGGAATGCGCCTTTTTACGCCCGAATGGGCTTTGAACGCCTGCCAGATAGCTCGTTGAATGCCAGATTAGCCTTCCTGTTACGGGAGGAAATGGAAAATGGCTTTCCGGCAGGCACCAGATGCGTCATGCGTCTGGATCTCGAAAGCTTCCATCCATTCTGATCTGTACTAAGGATGCAGAACAAAGCCTGACAATAACACTATATGGGCACGCTGGTTGGTCGAGATACACGGGCGACTGCTGCCTGTGTGCTTCTGATGCACTTTAGGAAAATTTCTCTCGCCAGCATCATGACGAGATTGCTTCGGACATGTGGAGACATAGGTCAGATCGCAATGGAAGCTTCCGCCCTCCCCACATCGGCGGTTCCCAGCGACAATCCACATCAGGGTGTTATGTGGCCTGTGTCGTTTTGCCGTTTTCCGTATCCTGCTTATCTGAAGCAGATGTATTCAGGCTGTCCAGACTGATGGAGCTTGTGCCGCTGGCAGATGATGCAGAGCTGGATGGCGACGCAAAAAGTTCATCAACAATTTCCCTGTCGAGTTCCGCGTTCATGCCATCCATGTTGTCAAAATGGCCGACAATGCTCGTCGTGTTCCCTTGCGGGGTAAAGTTGTAGGGCTGTGAGCGGTCCACTGTCGCGACGGAAGTGTTCAATGTTGGCAGTGAACTGCTCGGCAGGACATTTTCCTCACCGGAAAAACTGGATGAGAGCGTGAAACCGGTCTGTGTTCCTGAAGCCGTCTGGACCGTATTTTCCTGTATGTTGATGGAGAGGGAGGACGATCCCCACATTTCCTCCTCATTCGCCTGTTCTTCCCGCTGCTGCAGGTAAAGAAGGGATCTTTCCAGCGGGATCGAAACCGGCTGCTGGTCATCATATGTCAGGTTTCGTTTGCTTATGTCCTGCAGGCCGGCATTGATTGTCTGCATGAAGGATGTATTTGCGGTTTCCTGATCAAAAGCCGTTTCAATACCGTTTTCGGCAGAACCACCATGGGCGTCGATTTCAAAGCGCATTTCGTCGCTGGTCACGTATGCGGCCCATTTCTGCGCATCGGATGTCGAGGAACTGGTTATGACCTGCGCAAGGGTATCGTAAATCTTCTGTATCGTACCGGTACCGGCGGAGCCGCCTATCTGCGTGCCTTGCGTGTTCAGATAATCTGCCGCCTCGCTGGACAGGGAAACCTGATCAGGGTCCGAACCATCGACCGCACCTGAACTTTCGGATGTGTCGCTGACAACTGCGCTGCCATGCCGGAGTGGACCCTGACCATCATCGGCATCAGATGGAACTGCCCCCTGAAACCACGAAGCTGACCATGAAAGACTGGTTGTCGTTACGGTTGTCATAATTCACTCTGGTTTCCACGCCGGCAGAAAGGCAACCTGCTAAAATAAACAAAGAACATTGAAACGGTAAGGAGAACGTTAATTTCCTGTTGTTTATTCATCACGAGGAAAAGAGCGTGATGAATGCCCGGTCAGTAGCGGGCGTGGAACGTATGTATTTACTGCCTGCACGGTTTTTTCGTGCAAACATCCGATCATGACATTGCTCCCCCGCCCCTGCGGGGAGGACCGCCATGCCGCTTTTCAGGTGGGATGGCAGCATTGCCATCCATATGCCTTCTCACATCGCCAGACAGTCTGCCTTCAGGAAGGCGACACTGCGGGCGCAGTTTTCATCCCCTGAAGCAATGCAGGCAATGGGGGTCAGAAAATCGCATTGATGGCAAGCTGGGGCGAAACCTGAATGCTTTTGTTATGCCCGGCATAATAGAAGGATGACCCGGCAATCACGCCCCATCGCGCATTCCAGTTATATTCAACCGCCGGCGCGACCTGCCAGTCGCCCGAGGCTGATCCAACCCGGTTCACCACCTGCCCGCCTGCGTTGCGCCCGTGGATGTACGACCCGTTGGCCCAGTCATAAGCCACATCAGTCGCCAGCACCCATTTGCGGGTAATGCCGTATTCCAGCGAAAAACCAGCCTCTCCACTCATGCCCGGCCGTCCCCGGCCACGAAAGCCCTGCGTGGTGCCATAGCTGGTCATATCATGCAGTACGGCCGAACTGACGGCGCGACGGAACCAGTTCCACATACGCAGCCGCAGGGCATGATTGCCCGGCAGGGTGTAGGTAGACTGTTCCGTCAGCGCCACCCGGAACACATACGCCCCCGTGCCAATGCCATCCTGCGCGTGACCAAGGTGACTGTAATCCCCCGTGGGAAAGATCATGCCCGCAAACAGGTTGAAAGCGGGAATGTAGCGCGCAGGGTCAGGCCGGACGAAGCAGTAGATCAGATCGACAGGAAAATCACCGAATTTGGGGCCATGCGAATGGTCCGTCCCGTTCTTCCACCCGTAATCGATGACGGTGTGCATCTGGACGCTGAAATCCTTCGTGACGCCATATTTCCACAGGGTGGAATTGGCGAACATGCGCTGCATCGGATGCCTTGCCGGTCCAGCCGCCCCCTGCGTGTCAAACGTGCCCAGTGGCTGACTGTAGGAATAATAGGGTTCGACATTCAGCGCCCCCGGCCGACTCATCACCCCCGAGGGCGAGACGAGCGATCCGGTATACCATTGCTGCGCATGGGCTGTTCCCATACCCGCCATAAGGCAGGCAAACACCCGGCCACCCATCCAGACATGTGCCCGCTGGCTGGTGGCCGCCCTGAGTCCACACATGGTCGTGGACGATCTGGCGTGCATGCCGTCCCTCAGTGACCGGCCGCGAAGGTCCGCTGTATGTCAGCCGCTGCGGTTGCACCATCGGCCAGCAGCAACTGGAGCAGGATGCGCGCCTTGGCCGGGTTCAGGTCGAGCGAGGCCACAAGGCCATGCTGGTCGTCATCCACCTCCACATCGCGGTTGACGAAGCCATCCCCCACGCGGGTGGAACGCACCACCACAATCCCCGCCCTCACCGCCCGGTCCAGCGCGGACAGGGCATCGTCGGACACGTTGCCATCGCCCATGCCCGCCACCACAAGGCCACGCGCCCCTGCCCTGATGGCATCGTCAATCTGTCGTCCGTCCATGTCTGCATGGGCGTATATGATCTCGACACGGGGCAGCTTGTGATCGGCTGGCAGCCCAAGGTGGCCGGACTGCTGTGCCGGGGTGACAAAACGCACCGATGCCGGATCGACAAAGCCCACCGGCCCGGCATTGCGGGACAGGAAGGTCTGTAGCGCCGTGGTATGCGTCTTGCTGACCCAGCGGGCGGCATGAATCACATCATCCATGACAACCAGCACACCCCGTCCTGCAGCCTGCGGGGCGGTAGCGACCTTGACTGCTTCATACATATTGGCCGGACCATCGGCACTGATGGCCGTACCCGGCCGCATGGCCCCGGTCAGGACCACCGGATGCGGGGTGTCCAGCACGGTATCAAGGAAGAAGGCCGTTTCCTCCATGGTATCAGTGCCATGAGTAATGACGACGGCATCGGCTTCGTTATGGGCAAAGGCCTGCCGGATGCGTTCAGCCAGCCGGAACCACACCGCATTGTTCATGTTCTGGGATGGGATATTGGCAATCTGTTCCACCCGCAGTCGCGCCAGCCTGTCCACGCCCGGCACGCCTGCAATCAGTTCTGCGCCGGTCACGGCACCCGCGTCATACCCAATAGCTGAACGCGCGCTGGCCCGGCCTGAAATGGTGCCACCGGTGGCCAGCACCAGCACGCGCGGCAATGCCGCAGGCGCTACGGCAGCAGGTGTGGTGGTGTTGGCCGCAAAGGCAGGCACAGACATGACAGGCAGTATGCCCGCAGCCATAAGGGCCAGCGGTAGCAGACGTGAAACGCAACGCGCGGTAGACATGGCGTGAATATCCCATCGGTTTCCCGGCGCGAAAATGCTGTCCGTTTCGCACCGGGGCCGGAAGTTCGAGAAAACAGAAGAACGGGTCAGCCGGAAGCGTCCATGACGCTTCCGGCCAGTACCTTCAGCCCCGCTGCGCGGTGAACTGCGCGTGGTATTCTTCAACCATATGGCGCAGGGCACGACCGATGGCGGCGTACTGGAACTCGTTCAGGTTCGCAAGCGACGCGCGCGCCGCAGGCCGCGTTGCGCCAAACCCTGCACCGGGCAGCAGCACGATGCCGGTTTCATCGGCAATACGGAACAGGATCTCACCCGTGCTGGCGCGCTCGATCATCCATCTGGCGAAGTCTTCACCGTACAACGCGCTACATGTGTCCTGCAGGTCGATGAGGGTGTAGTAGTCCACCGCATTCGCATCCTCGGACGGCCTGACGCCCAGTTCGCGGTACAGCGCTTCCTCACGACGGTGGATGACGCTTTTCAGCGTCGCCTTGTAACGCCCTTCATGATCCATCAGCGCAAACAGCGAGAACAGCACCATCTGCACCTGCTGCGGCGTTGACAGGCCCGCAGTGTGATTAAGGGCCACAGCCCGGCTGTCGGCCACCAGACGGTCGATGAATTTCAGCGTCGCGGCATCCGTGGTCAGGCTGGAATAGCGTTTGTCCAGCGCCGCCTTCGCATCAGCCGGAAGCCGGGCCAGACGCGCGTCGATCGCATTATCCCTGTGCATGCCGATCACGCCCAGACGCCAGCCGGTCGCACCGAAATACTTGGAGAACGAATAGACAAGGATCGTATTGCGCGGACAGGTTGCATAAAGCGAGCGGAACCCATCGGCAAAGGTGCCATACACATCATCCGTCAGGATCATGAGGTCCGGGCGGTCCGCCACGATGGAGGCAATCTTTTCCAGCGAGGCATCGTTCATCTTGACTGATGGTGGATTGCTGGGATTGACGCAGAAGAACATCTTTACCGCCGGGTCGCGCAGCTTTTCCAGCTCGCTTTCGGGATACTGCCAGTCCAGCGTCGGATCAGCCTGTACCGCCACGACTTCCAGCCCGTATTCGGCCAGTTGCGGAATCTCGATATAGGGCGAGAAGATCGGCATGCCGATGGCGACCTTATCCCCCTTGCGGATCAGATCGTTCTGCCTGAGCGAATTGAACACATAGGCCATGGCCGCCGTGCCGCCTTCAGTCGCGAAGAAATCAGTCGTGTCCAGCCCCACGCTGCCACCCACCATTTCACGCAGCACGTACTGGCCTACGACCTTTTCGCTCAATTCCAGCATGCGCGGCGGTGTGGGGTAATAGCAGCCCAGTATGCCCTCCACCATTTCCAGCAGGAAACGGTCCGCCTGCAGGCCCATCTGGTCACGCACGTAACTCAGGGCGCGACCAAGCAGAGTGGCTTCCTCGTGGCTGGCGTTATCCATGACGAAGCGGTCAAACCGGCCCTCGATCCCTTCGACCCGCACCGTACCGCCCAGTCCCTGCGACAGGTAGGACATCGACAGCCGGGATTCCGACAGGGCGAACTGACCCAGCAGAAAAAAGGCCGCGCGCGGCAGGGTGGCAAGAAAATTGGGGTTGCCCCGCCCGGCATTCAGCATGGTCCGGTCAGCACGGGACGATGCAAGGCGGATCAGTTCATCCTTGAGTTCAAACGGGCTGAGATCACGGTAACTGGAATAGTCGATAGCCATTGTACGGCTCCCTGTTGTTGGTATTGTTGTTCAGGCAAATGCGACCACAAGCGGCCCAAGCAGGGTCAGCAACACGTTCGCCACCGCATAGGTGATGGCGAACGGTGTTGTCGGCACCGCATTTCCCGCCTTGTTCAGGACCTCGCCAAAAGCGGGATTGGCGCTGCGCGAACCCGCCAGCGCGCCCGCGAAGATGGCCGTATTGTCGTAGCGCAGGACGTAGCGGCCAAAGAACATGGTGATGACCAGCGGCACCATGGTGACCACCACACCCAGAAGAAACAGCGTCATGCCGTGCTGCATGATCGTGGCGATGGCCTGCTGGCCCGTCTGCAGTCCGGTCACGGCCACGAAACCCGCCAGCCCCAGGTCAACCAGCAGGGTTGATGCAGCCGCGGGCATGCTGCCGCGCGCCAGATGGCGGCCATGGAACCAGCCGAACAGCAGTCCGGACAGCAACGCGCCCCCGCCGCTGCCCAATGTCAGCGGAATACCGCCAAGGCGCACTACGCCGAGGCCGATCAGCAGCCCAAGGGCAATGCCAAGGCTGTGAAAAATCAGGTCGGTCTTGATGCCGGGCGTAAGGATCGTACCAACCTGTGCCGCGACCCGCTGCACATCAGCAGGCGTGCCCAGCAGGGTCGCTACGTCGCCTTCGTGCACCGTAGTATCGGGTGCAAGCGCGACCGGCTGGCCCGCGCGTGACAGTCCGACCAGATAGACGCCATGCTTCACTGCTGCCGAGAGCAACTGCGCGCATTGCGCAACCGTGCGCCCGGCAAAATCCCTGCGCGATAGCACCACGTCACGCCGAACAAGGGACAGGTCCATGCCCGGCACATCGCCAGTTTCCGTACCCACGCGCTGTCCTGCGGCAATAATGTCGGCCCGCTGCCCCACCAGCAGGATCTGGTCCCCTGCCTGCAGCACCGCATCGACAGTCACACCCACAGGACGGCCACCGCGCATGATCCGCTCGACAGTTACGGCATGGGCCGCACTTTCGATGCTGGCGACACTCAGGGCTGCCTGCGTGACACGATAGGTACGGCCCACGATATCGGGCAGCGCCGGGACCTCGCCTTCTCCGCAGACATAAACACCACCAGCCTGTGCCGCTTCGGCACGCACGGCATCTTCACGGATGCCACGGCCCATGAACCATGGCAGGATGTTTACGCACAGCAGGATCGGTCCGATGGAGCCGAAAATATAGGTCACGGCATATCCCACTGCGACATTGCCCTGCATCTGCTGCACCTGCGCCAGCGGCAGCCCCAGTTTTTCAAGCGACGACCCGGCAGTACCGATAATGGCCGACTGGGTCAGGCCACCTGCGGCAAGACCTGCAGCCAGCCCCTTGTCCAGATGGAACAGTCGCGCCACCGCCACGACTGTAACAAGTCCGGTTACGGCCAGCACCACGGCCATCAGGATCTCGCGCAATGACTGCCGCCCGAGCGAGCGGAAGAACTGCGGGCCGCTCTGAAACCCCACGGCATAGATGAACAGCGCGAAGAGCACGTTCTTGATGCCAGAATCGATATGTACCCCGACCTGGGCAATCAGTACAGCCGCCAGCAGCGAACCAGCCACGCCACCAAGCTGGAACGAGCCGAAGCGAAACTGACCAATCCAGCACCCGATGACCAGTGCAAGGAAAAGGGCCATTTCCGGACACGCACTGAATAGGCTGGAAAGAAGATCGGTAAATGCGTGCATCAAATGTTTCCCTGCTCATGATTGTTTTTACAAGGAAAAATCGCGATTCCTCACTTTCCCGTCATCGCCCTATTCATTAAAAAGAAATAAAAGTCTACAAAAATAATAGTATTTATATCGTAATGTTATGTATTGATAATTATTCCGTCATATATGCTGGTATTATTCATGAAAATAACGATCAGTCATTTTATCATGTATGCTGTGCCTACGGCTCACAGCACAGCAATACCAGGAGCCCGACCGAAAGTTAATTGATTGATTACAGTAGGTTATGATTCATAGGTTTGCGAGAACCTGATGAGATCAAGATGGCTTAAACTGAAATCACCCGCATGCAGTATCGCCGGGACGACCTTGAGTGTGCAAAGTGCCCTGGGAGATCGCGGCGGATTGACCTGCGCCGCGTCATGGAGGCGCCCCTTTATATCGTCACGACCGACTGCCAGTGGCGGCAGTTCCCGGCGTTCACGACCGTAAAGGCCTATTTCTATCAATGGATCCGCGAGGGCCGCTGGGAAGCGTTCAACCATATTCTCGTGATCCTGTCGCGCGAGCAGGATAGACGGGATGCCATGAGGTGGCCCCGTCCATTCGGACAGTTTTGTGAGCTCGATAAGCTATACCCGGTTGTCGTTATGCTGCCATCCTGACGGCGCTGCTGTTGACCATCTGGTCCGGGGTTAACCCCGGACCAGATGGCGTCGGCACGTCATGATACGTCTCATCAGGCGTGCGTCCAGCCAGTGCCGGGTGCGGACGCTGCCCATTATAATGGGCGATCCATCCGGCAAGCCCGGCCCGTAGCTCCGATCCGGTCTCGAACGCGTGCAAATAGACGCATTCCTATTTCAACGACTGCCACAGACGTTCGATGAACACGTTGCCCAGCCAGCGACCGCGCCGCCCATCCATGCTGATGCGAACCTAGTGTCGTTCCAGGACCTCGGTGAACCGGGGCGTCGTGAATTGTGAACCCTGGTCCGTGTTGAAAATTTCCGGGGTGCCGTAGCGCACCAGCCCAACACGAGATTTGAACTCACCCGAATACCGTTTCCGCGTAACCTTGCCCATAAAACCCGTCATCGCTCAGGTCGGGGTATAGCTTAACCACCTGTCCGAAAAATGGGGACTACCTCTGTGTGGAGGCATGGGTCAAATCTCGATGAAAATTTCCGCCCTACCCGGGGCAGTTCTCAGTGAAAATCAACATTCTAACGACCTTATCTTCATCTCAGCCATCTTCCTGTAATGAATGCGCTGAATTTCCGGAACAAGAGAACCTCCTGTTGCCCAGATAACATGTGTCGCGTGATCTGGAACGATCTGATGTCTCTTCAGATATTTCCGCCCTGCTTCGGTTTCATTAAGCCATATTGGCCCGCGCAGTCCGGCCGCTGCAGATGGTTCCAGTAAAAATCCCAGATATTTTTCTACAAGAGCCATATTTTCATATAACTCGTCATCGGAAACCGTAAATACGCCTGCCAGCATTTCCTGAATGCGACGCGCGACAAACAACGACGCCTGTCCGACGGCAAGTCCGTCGGCTTCCGTTTTGTTATTTAGTCCAATTTCCGCAACGGAAACCGGCTTCGTTGGGCCAGAACACAACTGGAGCAGCATGCAAGGTGATGCAACCGGTTCAGCAAAAAAGCAGTGTACGTCTGGGCCAAAAATCGCTTTCAGCCCGACCGTAATACCGCCGGGTGCACCGCCTACCCCGCACGGTAGATAAACCAGCAACGGCGTCTGGCTGTTCACCTTGCGCCCGACCGCATGCAATTGCATTTTTAGTTCCAGTGCTGCGGTTGCATAGCCGTAAAACAAAAGGGCGGATGCTTCATCGTCAACAAAGTAGTCGGACTCTTGCATGAGCGAACGCGCCGTCGCAACTGCGACGGAATAGTCCCCCTGATGTTCAACGACAGCCACGCCCCGCGCCAGAAGACGATCTTTCTTCCATTGTCTGGCATCGGCAGACATATGGACTTCCGATCTGAACCCAAGGGCAGCCGACAGGGTACCGATTGCAAGGCCCAGATTTCCAGTGCTGCCTACGAGGATCTTATGTGCGGAAAAGAGTTCTCTGGCCGCCTCTCCTGCCAGACAACGCCTGTCAGAGTCGGGATTGATGATGCCATGGTCAAGCGCGAGTTTTTCGGCATAGGCGAGAACCTCGTGAAACCCACCCCGCGCCTTGATCGAACCTGCGACTGGAAGCAGGTCATCACGCTTGATGAACCACGCACCTGGTGCGGTTACGGGCGAACATGCGGCCAGTTTCCCCGCATCGGTCAGGGGAGACTCAATTCGACCATCTGTCGGACCCAACTCGTTGAAGAGCGTTGCCAGAAGTGGTTCACACCGCTTGAAGCGCGCACCCGCATCAGCGATTCCAGCTAATATGGATTGATCAGGGCGGCAGTCAGGGGACAGCCGATCATTAAGCCAGAGACAACGCTTTTTCGTGCGCAGGCAATCTATAATATGGCTATAATCTTTGCTATTCGTCATTTCACGCGGCCTGAATGATGCTGTTCTGGCGACGACGTGTAGCGCGTCGTGGCACCCGGCGGAAACGATATATTCTAATTGATACATTAGTGGAGCTAATGGATATGCCTCTGCCCTCAACATCAGTTCTGGGAGCGCTTCGCAGCTTTCATGTCGTCGCAACGAAGCTCTCATTTACGAGGGCAGCCGCCGATCTGTGCGTAACCCAGGGAGCGGTTAGTCAACAGATCAGGCTGCTTGAACAGCATCTTGGCCTCAGATTGTTCATACGATCCGCACGTACCCTGACACTAACAGGAAAAGGAGAGGCATTGCACAAAGTCATGACACGTGTGTTCTCGGATACCGAGGCTATTCTTGAAGAACTACAGACACCCGATGCGCCTCTGCAGATAAGTTGCTCGCCTTCGTTTGCCCTGCATTGGTTGACGCCCCGTCTTGCGGATTTTAACGCACGGCATCCTCATGTCCCGGTTCGACTTGTTGCGGAGTTTCAGGATCTGGATTGCGAGGAACTTGCACGGGGCCGTATTGATATCGCCATTCGTTACGACCCAAAACAATACAATGATGTGGCGGCGGAAGACCTGCTTGATGAGTTTATTATTCCTGTATCGACGCTATCATTTGCAGAAAAAGAACAACCACTGGAAATAAGAAATGTCCACCTTCTGCACGATAATGAACCGTGGACAGGTGCCCCTGAATATTGTGAATGGAATGACTGGATAAAAGAAAATACGAACGATTACAAATGCACGGTTGGCGGATCGCAGTTTAACCTGTCCAGTCTCGCGCTGGGATCTGCCCTGAAAAATCAGGGTATGGCAATGGGTAGAATGGCCCTGGTGTATGACGACGTTCTTTCTGGAAGACTTGTTTTTCCATTTGGGAAGCCGATGCCTGCAAGAGCACGTTATGTCCTGATCTGCCGTGACGCCGCAGACAGGAGAGTAAATATTTTCACGAACTGGTTAAGAACCGAATGTGCCCATTTTCGACGACAGCGAGACAACATGTTGAAATCCATGCCAACGGAGGACCGTTCATTGAAAAGCAGATGATTGCCCGCCCGACAGGGATACCAGCGCGGGTAAGGCGATATCAAAAAAGTGCCCGCACCATGGGAGAAAACTACCCATGTACAGCGTGTCGTCAGTTAAGCAGGATGATGATTGAGGCGAACTGCACGGCTGCGAGGAAGGTCGATTTCAGTTTATCGTA